>Ga0315272_10001335_pt1 | contig 12284 bp, 10 predicted proteins | sample C3_middle_MG_FD_203918 | JGI IMG/M metagenome (GOLD analysis project Ga0315272, IMG submission 203918) | Sediment microbial communities from Yellowstone Lake, YNP, Wyoming, USA - C3_middle | ecosystem: Environmental > Aquatic > Freshwater > Lake > Sediment | place: USA: Wyoming | collected...
CCTCCAAAAATCAGGGTCCGGGGTCCGGGGTACAGGGTACAGGCTAAATCTAAAACAAGTACAGTAGGGTGGACATTGTCCACCATCTTCGGTGCGCGATGCGCACCCTACCTCCTGTTGTTTCCATAAATTCCTCCAAAATATTTCAGGCGCAGGATGCAGGGTTCAAAATCCGCAATCCGAAATCCGCAATCCGAAATTGTTACATCTTAAACCACGACGTCATTTCCTTCAGTTCCATCGCAAGTTTCGCCAGATCTTCTGCAGACTGCATGACCTGCGTGGTGGAACCGGCGGAGCGCGTCGTGATCTCCGAAATATGCTCCATGTTCTGCGATACTTCTTCGCTCGCCGCGGACTGCTCTTCGGTGGCGGCCGCGATGCGCTGTACCATGTCAGTGGCGTTGGTGGATGCGGCAACGATGGCGTTGAGCGAACCGCTCGCTTCCCGCGCAAGGCCCACGCCCTTTTCCACTTCGTCGCTGCCCTTCTTCATGGCATCGACGGATTCGCCTGCCGCCTGCTGAATCGTCTTGATGCGCTGGCCGATATCTTTGGTTGCCTGGCTGGTGCGTTCCGCCAGCTTCCGTACTTCATCAGCCACCACCGCAAAACCCCGACCCTGTTCACCGGCCCGGGCAGCTTCAATGGCCGCGTTCAAAGCGAGCAGATTGGTCTGGTCGGCAATGCCGTTGATCGTCGCCACAATCTCGCCGATCTGGGCAGAGCTTCTACCGAGTTCTTCTATCGTTGTTGCAGCTCCCTGAACCGTGGTCGCGATGGAAGTCATGCCTTGTGTGGTGGAGTCAATGACGGCCTTCCCTTTTGCAGCAGCTTCCGACGCGGTCTTGCTGCCATCAGCTGCCTGGGAAGCGTTCTTCGCCATGTCCATGATGGTCTGGGAGACCTCGGTCATGGCTGTCACGACCTGTTCGGTTTGGGCGGCAAGATCATTGGAGCCCTTGCTCAGTCCCTCGGACGTGGCAGACAGCTCCTCAGAGCTTGCAGCAAGCGTGGAGGTGGCTGTATTTATCTGCTCCACCACGCGCCGGACATTCTTGATCATGACATTGAAGCTTACGGCCATGTCGCCGATCTCGTCATTGCTCGTGACCGGCACTTCACTGGACAGATCGCCCTGGGACACCTGTTTTGCCGCGGCATTGACCGCGCTTATTGATGCGATGATCTTCTTGACGATGATGCGGCCGGCGATCAGACCGGAAATGATGGCGAACAGTGCCAGCACGATCTGAAGCAGGTTGCTGAAGTCAGCCTGGGAGTTGACCGCTTTTTGCTTGGCGGTATAATTGACCGTGGCCACTTCTTCCATTTTTTTGATCGCTTCACGCAGGGCTTTATCAGCCCCAGCCGACAATGCCTTATCTATTTCCAGGGCATTTGCGCTTTTTGCCCGTGCCTTAACGAGGTCTGTAAATGCGACGCGATAGTGGTCAAGCGTTTTTCGTGCGTCATCAACAAGCTTCGTTTCCTCGGCGCCGTCGGATACGGACTCGTAACCGTTCAGTTCTTCCTCGATCACGCCCGTGGCCTCTGCAAAAGTTTTTTCCGAAGCCTCATCTCCTCGAACCAGTTTATTCTTGAAGGCCTGGACCGCGAGACCAAGCTGGTTCGCCGCCTCCAGGCTGAATTCTTTCTGGACGCCGTCTTCCTCAGCGAGGTTGTGGTACTTGGCGATCAGCGAGCGCGTGCCGAAGAACGCAAGAATCGAGATAATGGTCAGCACCATGAGGCTGCTGCCGATCAGTCCGTAGAGTTTTTTAGATAAGGTGATTTTCATAGCCTTGCTCCTCCTGTTGGTAAAACTGAAGCACAGAGTACCCGGTACTCTGCCTTGTCTTTTTATACCGCGTTTATTATTTCGCCGACCATCTCTTCAATGGCCAGGACCTTGTCCGCGATCCCCGCATCAACAACCGCCTTGGGCATGCCGTAGACCACGCAGGTCTCTTCGTTCTGAGCGAAGATGCGGCCGCCGCCGCTCTTGAGCAACGTCAGGCCCTTCAACCCGTCATTCCCCATGCCGGTCAGGATCACGCCCAGTGCCCGTCCGGGGAAACACTCTGACACGGACTGCATCAGCTCGTCCACCGAAGGCCGATAGATCAGGTCATCGCGGTTTTCCCCGAGGGTAACGACGGTTTCGAGCGACCTTTTCCGCTCGATCCTCATGTGCGACCCGCCCGGAGCCAGCAGGGCGAGACCCGGTTTGAGCAGGTCTCCTGCAGCGGCTTCCTTGACCGTGATCTGCGAGAGCTGGTTCAGGCGCTCGGCAAAGGGGCCGGTGAAGTTCTGCGGCATGTGCTGGGCGATGACGATCGGCACGGGAAAATCCTTCGGCAGCAGGGGGAGGATCTCCTGCAGCGCGCGCGGTCCACCGGTTGACGAACCGATGGCCACGATCCCGACCCGCCGCTCGCCCGTGGACCGGGTTGTTGGCATGACATGCAGGTGTGCCGCATCCGTTGCAGGGCGGCGTCTCCGGAGCACCACACCTTTTTTCGCGATCTGTTTTACCTTGTCAAGAAGCATCGCCTTGATCTTCACGATATTGATGGAAAGCTCCGACAGGTTCTTCGGGATAAAATCCACGGCCCCCGCTTCCAGCGCGTCAAGCGTTTCCTTCGCGCCCTCGGCCGTGAGCGAGCTCACCATGATCACCGGCACCGGAGTTTTTTCCATGATGATCCGGAGCGCCCCCAGCCCGTCCAGGCGCGGCATTTCCACGTCCATGGTCACCACGTCGGGCTTGAGCAACGCCACCTTCTCTACTGCCTCGACGCCGTCGCGGGCTGTGCCGATGACCTTGATCTCGGGGTCCGACGACAGCATGCTGGAAAGCGCGTTCCGCATGAAGGCTGAATCATCGACGATGAGTACTTTGACGGTCATACGCTCCTAACTGACTATTTTTACTTGTTACTTGCTCCTGCCTGTTTTGAACCACCCGACCTGCTCCTGAAGACCGTGAGACAGGCGGTCGAGGTCATCTGCTGACGCTGCGATGCTGTCCGTGGATTTTGATGTCTGCGTTGATATACCCAGGATGGTCTCCATGTTGAGGGAAACCTCCTCGGCAACCGTGGACTGTTCCTCTGAAGCTGTCGCGATCTGCCGGACGCGGTCCACGTCCTGCTTCGAAGTTTCAACGATGTGCTCCAGAGCTTTTTTCGCCTCTTCAACGAGCGAAACGCCGGCTTCCACTTCGCTCTTGCCGGTAGTCATGCTGAGCACGGCCTGTTCAGTGTCCGACTGTATTTTTTTGACCATCTCGGCGATCTCTTGTGTGGCCTTGCTGGTTCGCTCTGCCAGTTTGCGGACCTCGTCTGCCACCACAGCAAAACCCCGGCCTTGCTCACCTGCCCGGGCAGCCTCGATGGCCGCGTTCAATGCCAGAAGGTTGGTCTGGTCCGCAATGCTGTTGATGACGCTCACGATCTCGCCGATCTGGGCCGAGCTCTTTCCCAGTTCACCAACGGTCGCGGCAGCCTTGCCCACGGTCTCTGCAATGCGGAGCATTTTATTCACCGTTTTATCCACGGTCTCCCTGCCGTGAGCCGCGGTTCTTGCCGCCTCTTCGGACGCGGTTGCCGTGTCCGCCGCATTTTTCGCGACGTCCATAATGGTATGGGTCATCTCCGCCATTGACGTGGCCACCTGCTCGGTCTGGGTCCTCTGGTCGTTCGTCTGTTGTTTGAGAGAGGTAGCGGTTGTCCTGAAGTCGCTGCTTGCCAGGGACACATTCTTGATATTTACCTGCACCGATGCAATGGTCTTCTGGAGGTTGTCCAGAAACTGGTTGAACCATCTGGCCAGCTCACCCAGCTCGTCGTCGCCGTCATCGACAAGCCGCGTTGTGAGATCTCCTTCGCCCTGCGCAACATCCTTGATGTGCTCCATCGTCGCCCGGACCCTGCGGATGATGATGCGGTTCACCAGCAGGGTGATGCCGACGGCAAAGAGCGCCATGGCGATAAGGATGCCCGGCACCACGATCATCATGCTTTCGCGACGGCTTTTCGTGATCATGGTGGAACGATAGCCGATGCGGAGGGTCCCCAGGGCAGGACCGTCACCGGCCTTGATCTCACGCTCGAATAACAGCAGGTCCTTTTCATCCTGCTTTTCAGCTGCCTTCGTCAGGGGTTTCCCATGCGGGTCGCTGAACAGGGCAAAAGCAACGTCCGGGTCCTTCTGGATCTCCTTGACATATTCGTCAAGAGAATCGAAATTATAGTTCTGATAGTTCGTCGCGCTGATCTTTGCCATGAAGTCCACAATAGAGTTCCCTTTGGACTGCATGGCGGAGCGCAGCGAGGCTGTTGCGCTGAACGCCATGAAGATGCCGAGACACGTGAGCAGCAGGGCTGTCAGTGCCAGCATGGGGACCAGGAATTGTTTTCTAATGCCCTGGAATAATGTCGTGTTCATATTTTGTCCTCTTTAAATCAGGTAGGGGCGGATTGTACCCGCCCCTACAATCAAAATGCAAAATTGAACGCCTTGGTCACACCCGCGCTCTTCAGCAACGGGAGGGTATGGGCGAAATCCTTTTCCGTGGTCTTCACATAGCCCTGAATGTCGAGGCTGTCCTTTACCGCTGTTGCATCAGCTGAAGCGTCGTCCTTGACCGCGAGCAATGCGGCGGTCACTTTTGACACGACCTTCTGGTCCGCCTTCTTTGACACGATCAGCGTGCCGTCCGGGTTCTCTCCCTTGTCCGCGCCGATCTGCGTCAGGTTCGGGTACTTATCCTTATTCTTATCCCAGACGCGGTTCTTCACGATCGCGAAATCAGCCTGGCCCTTGTCAAGGGCGCCGAGTGCCATACCATGAGATCCTGCTTTCAGGACCGTTGCGGTGGACGTCGCAGCGCCGGGCAGAGAGCGGAAGAAGAACTCGCCTGCGGATGCAAGACCCGTGGTGATGACCTTTTTGCCGTTAAAATAATCCGCCTTGCCGGTAAATCTGGCCCCGCCTTTGGGGGCGATCACCACTGCCCAATAGGTACTGATACCGTCCTTGCCAACGGGCCGGGCTACCGGCGTTGCGAGTTCCTTGATGATCATGGTACCGGCGATGCCGGAGCCGCTAAACATAGCGTCAACCTGGCCAGCGGCGAACATCTGTGCGGCGGCGGGGTAGTCCTTCGTTGCGACGAACGAGGCCTCAATACCCTTTTTTGTCAGATAGTCGAGCAGGGGTTTGAACTTGGCGGCCGCGCCTGCCTCGTCCTGCATAATGGCGATCTTGAAACTCTCGGCGCTGGCGAGGCCGGGAAGCATGAGGCAGACAACGAGTGCACTGAGAGCGAGCATGGTACTGAGAGACTTCTTCATCGATTAGTCCTCCTGGAATGTCCGTGCAGGGCACGGGATTTTAGAACCCGAAATTCTTCAGCAACTCATCCACATCCGCCTGGTTCACCTGTTCCGGCAGCGGCACTTTTGAAGCTGCGCCAGGTTCTATCTCGACGCCGAAGGTCGCGATAAGTTTCACCAGTTCCGTTTCAAGTTCAGCCACCAGCGCGATCACCTTCTTGATGGTTTGGCCCGTCAGGTCCTGGAACGACTGGGTTGTGAGGATCACCGTCAGATCATCCTCCAGTTCGTTTTTAAACTGTTTTAAAAACGAGATCGTTTCCGGCGGACCCGGCACTTTCCGGATATGGTCCGCCACCTCGTCCATCTTCATGATGTATTTCTCAACAATGCTCATGGTCTTGTTCGCGGCTTCTTCTGTTTTCGTGATGACGAACTGGAGCCGGTCCACGGCATTCGGCATGTCGTTCTTCGCGAGCTCGGACAGCTTGGGATCGATGGAATCCTTAAAGCTCTTGACCGCGTCATGCAGCTTCCGGGTCACCCTGCCAACCTCGTTGTACAGATCGCCCTGGCTTTCCTTGATGATCTTCTGGATGGTCTCGTCGGCCTTGGCGTAGTCCTGGACTGTCACGGCGTTCAAAAAAACGATCATCTCATCAAAGAGCGCAAGACGCGGGTCGTCGGCATCAGCGTACTTTGCGGCGATCAATTCCTTGGTCTTCTGGATCTCTTTTATCTGCATCGCGCCGCCCATGGTCTGGACGGTCCTGGTAATCTCAACGGTCCCGCTGGAAGCCGACTTTTTTGCCACAACGGCGCCTTCTTCCAGCAGCGTGTGGTCGTCGAGGGGGATAAGCTTCTTCGGATCCAGCAGCACGATGAGCCGTACCCCGATCTTAGCCACGCCTTCCACCTGGTCGGCCCTGCCGTGCGGCATGGTCTCCGGCGCTTCGATGGTCGCCTCGTCGATACTCACCACGCCGGTGATACCGTCCACGAGGATACCGAAGGTCATGCGGCCGCAGGAAATGACGATGACCTTCGGCGATACCGTGCCGTTCTCGGGAATGTTCATGAGCTGCTTGATGTTCACCACCGGGATGACATTATCGCGCAGGTTCGTGATCCCTTTGAGGTAGCCCGGGGAGTCAGGAAGTATGGTGATCTCGGGCATCGTGATGATCTCACGCACCTTCATGATGGGGATGGCGTACTCACAGCCGTGAAGCTGGAAACCGATGAACTGCTTCATAAAACCTCCTAATGCTGCGCAATTCAAAACTCAAGATTCAAGATTCAAAAATTAGAATATTGAATATTTCTTTTTGAATTTTGAATCCGTTTTTAAACGGCTACCGCCCCCATGGCCACGCGCGAGAGCGCTGCAAGGTCGAGGATGAACACGACCCTGCCGTCGCCCGTGATGGTAGCGCCGAGCAGATACGACGACGTACTGTTCATGCCTGCCACGGACTTGATGACCACCTCTTCCTGTCCCAGGAGTTCGTCCACGCCGATACAGAAGTGCTTGTCGGCGATGTTGACCACCACGGCATACTTGAAGTCCGTCTTCTCCTGCGAGGTGCCGAGAATCTCGGTCAAACGGAAGAGGGGATACACCTTGCCGCGTATGACGAGAGCGTCGGTGCCGGACATCTCCGATATATCTTCCTTAGACACCATGAGCGTTTCCTCGACCGGCGCCAGCGGCACGGCGTAACGTGCGTTGCCGGAGCGCACCATCAGCGTCTGGATGATCGCCAGGGTGAGCGGGATGCGGATGGTGAAGGTGCTGCCCTTGTCCTTATGCGTCGTTATCTCGACGGACCCGTTCAATCTCGACACGTTCGTTTTTACCACGTCCATGCCCACGCCCCTGCCTGAAATCTCGGTAGCAACCTCGGCGGTCGAAAAGCCCGGGAGGAATATCATGTTCACCGCGGCCTCGTCCGTCATGCGCACGGCCTCTTCCTCGGAAATAAGTTTCTGCTTGAGCGCTTTTGTCTTCACCCGGTCAAGGTTGACGCCCCGTCCGTCATCGGAAACCTCAATGACGATCTGGTTGCCTTTCTGCTCCGCGCTGATCGAGATGGTGCCCGCCTCGGCCTTGCCCTTGGCACGGCGTTCCTGCGGCGTTTCAAGGCCGTGGTCCACGGCATTTCGTATAATATGCACCATGGGGTCGCCGATCTGTTCGATCACCGACTTGTCCACCTCGGTCTCCTCGCCGGAAACCTTCAGGTTCACCAGCTTGCCGAGCGGCCCGGAAATGTCGCGCACCAGGCGCGGGAACTTGCTGAAGACCTTAGCGATGGGCTGCATCCGCATTTTCATGACGCCAAGCTGCATATCCGACGTGATCAGGTCCAGGTTCGACACCGCCTCCAGCAGGCTCTGCACGTCATGGTCGTCGGTGTACTGGTGTTCGAGCTGGGTCACGATGTTCAGGAGGCGGTTCCGGACAAGCACCACTTCACCGGTAAGGTCCATGACCTTGTCTATTTTGTTCACATCCACGCGGAGGGTCTGGAGCGCCTCTTTTTCCGCGGGTTGAGGCTCTGCCATTGCGGATTGTTCCGCTGCTGGTTGACTGGCCTCGGTCTTCTGACTCCTGACTCCTGACTCCTGGCTCCTGACCCCTGACTCCTGACTCCTGACTCCTGTCTTCTGCCCCGCCTCAGTCGTGGCATTCTCCAGCGCTGTCTTCAGCTCCGACAAAAGCGGCGCGATGTTCTCGGTCACGCCGTCCTTCTGTTTGACATGCTTCAGCAACAGCCTGAGCATGTCCACGCTTTTCAGCACCACGTCCATGAGCGGCTTCGACATGCGGATCTCGCCTTCACGAAGCTTTTTCATGATGCTCTCCGCGTTGTGGGCGACATCCACGACGGGCTGGAAACCCAGAAAACCTGCGGCGCCTTTGATAGTGTGGACGCTCCGGAAGATCTGGTTCAGCATTTCCTTATCTTCCCCTTTTATCTCCAGTTCGACAAACAGGGGATCGACCCGGTCCAGTGTCTCCTCGGATTCGGTTATAAATTCGGCGATGATCTCTTCCATTTCATCAGGCATAGGTGAACTCCTTGAGGGTACGAGGGAATGAAGGAATGAGGGTAAGAAGCTTTGGATTTTTCCTACCTTCTTACCTTCTTACCTTCCTACCTTCTTATCTTCGCGCATTACTACTTCCCCAGTTTCTCAAATACCTTGTCCATCTTTTCCTTGAACACCTCGGCCGTGAAGGGCTTCACGATGTAGTTGTTCACGCCAGCCTGGATGGCGGTGATGACCTTGTCCTTCTCGGCCTCGGCGGTCACCATCAGGATCGGAAGCTTGCTGAGCAGCGGGTCCTTCCGGACTTCCTGCAGCAGTTGCAATCCATCCATATTCGGCATATTCCAGTCCGACACCATGAATCCGTAGCCGCCGACCTTCAACTTGGCAAGAGCCTGCACCCCGTCCTCGGCCTCTTCGATATTCTCATAGCCGATCTGCTTCAAAACGTTCTTCACGATCCGACGCATGGTCGAAAAGTCGTCGACGACGAGTATTTTCATTTTCAGATCAGGCATTGGATCCTCCTTGTGCAAACATGTTCTTTAATATGTGCCGGATATTTTGAGTGACCGTCTCCGCGGTCACCGGTTTGACGAGGTAGCCGTTGACACCCGCAGACATGGCCCGCTCGCGCTCCTCGGGGTCGGCCGCAGTGGTGACCATCAGGATCGGGATCTCCGCCCGCGCCGGATCGGCCCGAACGCTCTTGACGAACTCGATCCCGTCCATGTAGGGCATGTTCAGGTCGGTAATGATCAGATTGGGATTCTCCATCCCGATCTTCTCGATGCCGTCCAGGCCGTTCTCGGCATAGGCCACCGCATACCCCTTGGCCTTCAGGAAAAGCCCGATCAGCTTGCGCGTTGTTGGGTCATCGTCCACGATCAATATTTTCATAGTTACACCCTCTGGTAAGCAACGACTTTATTGAATACCACCGGTTTGAAGGCCCGGGTGACGTTGTGAAGACTTTCGGCGGAACCGATGATCAGGAACCCGCCGGGCCGCAGACTGTCGTACAGCATGGACACGACCTTCTGCTTGGCCTTGTCGTCGAAATAGATAAGCACGTTCCTGCAGAAGACCAGGTCCATCCCCTGGACCGTGCGCATCGTGCCGGGATCGATCAGGTTGATGTTCATGAACCGGGCCAATGATTTGACGGACATGTCAAGCTCGTGGGTCCAGCCGTTGCTCTTGAAGTATTTGGTAAGGTAGGGCGGCGGCACATTGCGCACGGAGTAGGAGCCATACACCGCTTTTCTGGCCGCCTCGATCACTTCGTTGCTGATGTCGGACCCGAGCACTTCGATGCGGCTGCAGCTCCTTTTTTCGAGCAGCATCATGACGAGGGTATAGGCCTCCTCGCCGGTGGACGAGGCCGCGGACCAGATCTTGATGTCCTTGGACTTTTTCTGCTCCAGGATCTGGGGAATGATCGTGTCGACGCAGACCGTGAGCTGCTGCGGCTCCCGGAAGAAGTAGGTCTCGTTCGTGGTAATGGCGTCGTACAGTTTTGCCAGCTCGTCGCCTGCGCCGCTGAACCTGAGCAGGGACAGGTAGTCCTCATAGCTTTTGAGGTTCTTTTCCTCGATCCGGGTCAGCAGCTTCTTCTCCACGAGGTACTTCTTGGTGTCGGCAACGTAGATGCCGGACTTCTCGTAGATGAAATCCCTGAGCTGTTTGAAGACCGCATCGGATAATGCCACGTTCAGCATATGCGCTCCATGATCTGTGCGACCCGCTGACGGACCTCTTCGTTGGCGTGGTTCTGAAGAGCGCTGAGCGTGACCGCCTCGCTGTTCCCGAGCTGGACCAGCGCGTCTATCGCCGAAAGCACGACCGGCGGCTCCTTGTCGTAGAGCAGGGGGATGACGGCCTTGGCCGCATCGGGGTGCAGGGAATCGCCGAGCGCCCTGATGGCGTAGAGCCTGACCCACATGTCGGGGTCAACAAGGGCCTTTTTGAAAGCCGCGGGGCCGGGGTTCAGGGAGCCTAGGGCAATGACCGCTGTTTTGCGCACTTCCGGATCAGTGTCGCCCAGCGCCTCGGTCAGCCGCTGCTGACCCCGTCCGTCCCGCACCCGGTTCAGGTTCGACAGCGCTGCCATGCGGATGTTCACATCCTGTTCCCGCGAAAGCGTCAGCAGCATGTCGGCGTCGCTGGTTCCGCGCGCGACGATCTCCCTGACCGCGGGCGTCAATTTGGCAAGGCCGGCGAAAAGCCGGCGGGAATCTATCTGGAGCAGCGCCTGCACGGTGACCTCGAGAACGTCCTTGTAATTCTCCACGTCCAGGTGGCGCAGCAGGTGATCAAATGAATCCTGATCGCCCATCCTGCCGAGAACGGAAAGAGCGGCGTTCCGCACGTGGCCGTCGCGGTCATCCACGCACTTCCGCAGCACGCGAAGCGTCTCGTCGCCCGGCATTTCGGCAAGGGCCAGGACCGCCGCGCGCCGGACCTCACGCAGATCTCCCTCGAGGACCTTGATAAGCGTCGGCACCGCGTCAACACACTGAAGCTCTCCGATCACTTCGATGGCAATCACCTTGGACCGGAACCCGGCGTCCGGAGCGTTGATGACCTCGCTCAGAGAGGGGCCGCAGCCGAACTTCACCAGCGCCTGCTTCACCGCTGCCAGCCGTTCCTCGCTTTCCGGGTCCGAGGGTTCCAGCGAACCGGCAACGTCGAGAATGACCCGGACAGCCCGTTTGTATTTCAGATCGCCCAGACCGGCGAGCGCGATAAGGCGGTCTTCCCACTCGCCGTTCGTGTACATTTCAACGAGCATGTCGGCGACCTCGGCCATGGCGGGCGTCACGCCGATCTGCACCAGGCTCCTGATGATGGAGGTCTTTTCCATGTCGCTTGCCTTCGGCAACCGCGCAATGAGCATCTCGCTCGAACGAGGCGACCCGATCTTGCCCAGGGTCTCGATGGCCGCGTACCGCAGCGTTTCTGACGGATTCCCTAAAAGGGCCAGAATCGCGTCCACCGAGGCTTCGTCCCGCATCAGGGCAAGCGCTTCGAGCGCGGAAAAGCAGACCCACTCATTGTCCTTGAGCGCCGCCATGAGCGCGGGCAGGCCTTCCCGGTAATCGAGCAGGCCAAGCGCGCGAGCCGCCGCGGTCCGTGCGTTCTGGTTCTGGTCCGTCTCGAGCAGCCGCACGAGCTCCTCTGGATAATCGCACCAGCCGATATCGGCAATGAGGTCCACGGCAAAGGTGCGGATGTCGTCGTCCTTGTCAACGAACAACGGCCGCAGGAGCGGCACCGACTGCTGCCCGAGCTGCCGCAGGATGATCCTGGCCGTGTTCCTCAGAAAGGGGCCTTCGCGCAGAAGCGGGATCGCCATGTAGGCGGTCACCTCGCCGCCGATGGCGGTGATGGAGCGCATGGCCGCGTCCTGCACGCCGGTGTTCTCGTCGTGCAGCGCCTTGATGAGCGGATAGATCGCCCGCTCATCAGAATCGCCCAGCGCCTCTGCCGCGGCACGCCGCACTGATGGATCAGGATCCGTAAGCTGTTGCAACTGTTTGGGAAGCTCTTCGTTGGGTATCATGCAATAGTCCTCTGTAGAGTTCTTATCGTCAGATTGCTGTAAATACTTTAAAAGCAGGGTCCGGGGTCCAGGGGCCAGGGTCCGGGGTCCGGGGTTCAGGCTTAAACCTGTACCCTTTACCCTGCACCCTGTACCCTGTGCCCAGATTTTTCACCCTGTACCCTGACCCCTGTACCCTGGACCCTGCCCTTTTACATCTGCGCCTTGAGCCTGATCAGCGCCTGAGTATGCAGCTGGCAGACCCGTCCTTCCGTAAGACCCAGGACCTTGCCGATCTCTTTCATGGTCAGCTCCTCCCAATAGTAGAGCGACAGGAGGAT
>Ga0315272_10001336_pt1 | contig 12284 bp, 10 predicted proteins | sample C3_middle_MG_FD_203918 | JGI IMG/M metagenome (GOLD analysis project Ga0315272, IMG submission 203918) | Sediment microbial communities from Yellowstone Lake, YNP, Wyoming, USA - C3_middle | ecosystem: Environmental > Aquatic > Freshwater > Lake > Sediment | place: USA: Wyoming | collected...
ATCGGCAATCTCGGATTTGAGCTGTTTGGTGTACTCCGGGTCCAGAGGCAGCCGCCACAGAGGTTCGCCACTGCGTTGTCCTGCGGCAAGCAGCCGGTCGCATAACGCATCGTTGTTGGACAACAGGCCGGTACGGTGATGGCCAAGGCCGATGATGACGGCGCCGGTCAGAGTGGCAACGTCTATCGCCATGTCCGGCTTGTATTTTTTGATGCCGTAGGCCAGGGCATCGGCCAGGATAAGACGCCCCTCAGCATCGGTGTTCACCACCTCCACGGTTTTGCCGCCATACTGGGTGATCACATCCCCTGGTTTGAGGGCGGCCGGGCCGGGCAGATTTTCCGTGGCCGGAACAATGGCCACCACGTTCAAGCCTTTGAGTTTCGCCTGGGCAACCGCCTGCATAGCGCAAAGGACCGCAGCCCCCCCGCACATATCGTACTTCATCTCTTCCATACCCGCGCTGGGCTTGAGCGAGATGCCGCCGGAATCGAAGGTGAGTCCCTTGCCGACCAACAGCAGGGTGGGCGCGCTTGGCTTTACTGCATACTCAAGAATTACCATTTCAGGGGGACAGGCTGAACCCTGATTGACAGCCAAGATTCCCCCCAGGCCCAGCTTTTTCAGCCGGGCCTGATCCAAGACCGTACACGCCATCCCGTGGGTAGCGGCCAACTGTCTGCCATATTCGGAAAAATGTGCTGGGGTCCAGTGACTGGCCGGCTCATTGGCCATATCCCGAGCATGACAAGCGGATTGGGCGCCGATTTCACTCAATTTAAGCGCCTTGTCCAGCCCCTTATGGTCAACGGCATACAGAGCAGCCTGCTTCAGCATCTCTCCCGATGCATCCGGGTCGTTTTTAGTTTTGTATTTCTTAAACCGGTAGGCCCCCAACACCAGACCTTCGGACAGGCCTTCCACCATCTCGGCCTTATCACAGGCAAGATCCGGCAAAACAAGCAACAGCTCCTGGACCTTGTTCTTCATGGCCAGGGAAGCGATGGTCCCGCCCGCCTTGCGGAACAACTCTCGAGTCAAGTCCTCTTTGCCCAGACCAACAACCAGTATCCGCTTGACCGACGGGATGCCCTGCCTTCCTTTTTCCGGATATAAAAGCAGGTGCTCTCCCTCTTTTCCGGAAAAATCCCCAAGCGCGTGTACCCGCCGGATAACTCCATCGACAGCCCCATTGGCACAGCGGGGGGCACCCTTGCCCGACTGACGCGCCAGATAGACCACAAGATCGCCCACATATGCTTCCGGGCCAGCCTTACTGAACTGCAACATGAATGTGTCCCTCAATGCTTATTGTTGAAATTGGAAAAACCAAGGCGGACGAACGAGGCACTCATGCGGCAATGGTCATGATTTTATCCATGGTCAAGATACGGGCATATTGCAACCATTCCTCTACTGGCAAACCCGGAGGCAGGAGATTGAAATCCGTGGTGATTGCCTCCCCGTTGACTGCCTTAAGAAGACACCGATCGGCAATGGCCACGCATAACGGTACCCCTTGTAGGGAGTTAAGAGGCTGGCTGTGGTTTGCCGCTGCGTCAACCATAACCATGGGAAGATTCCACCAAAGAAGCAGAGCACTACCCAATTCCAGATGAGAGATGCCGAAAATCTGTTCTTCCATCTCGGTAGCAAACAGGCCATATCGACGCAAAAATGCAGGGGAATGGTGCAACGCCTCTTCAAGGGAGGCAAGAAAAACAAGTTTGCCGATATCATGAAGAAGCCCTGCGGTAACCGCAGTTCTCTCCTGATCCGGGGCAAGTCTCTTGGCTATAATTCCGGCCAGTTTGCCACACTGGATGCTGTGATCAATAATATCCAGGGCATGACGATGGTACTTTTTGGGATACTGGAAATGGTTGAGCGCACAGATAAAAAGGACCATTTTCCGCGTTCTGCTGATCCCAAGGCAACTTACCGCCCGGTGGAGATCATCAATCTTCATCCCCCTGGAAAAATGCACGGAATTGACCATCTGCAAGAGCCGGGCGGCAAGGATTGGATCCTTGCCTAAAACCTCGACAACCTGGGCCAAAGCATACTCCGGGTTCTGAAGAAGGGCTTCAAGCTCATGCACCACCGGCGGCAATGTAGGAAGCCCCTGGCCATGGTTCAGAAACTCCCAGCATTTACGAATTCGAATCCGCGAGCGCACGGCAAGATCATGCTCCAGTGAGCATCCAAGTTCTTTACTCAAGGGCAGACAAAATGCCCGATGCGCCGCCCCGGTCGCCACAAGCCTCACCAGTGCATCAGCCCCTGTCTTTTCCGAAAAAACAATCCTGATTGCATGGGGACAGACCTTGGCGACATATCGCAGAAAATCATGCTCTTGCATGCCAGGCAGGTGAAGGTTGCACAGGACAACATCCGGCACAACCCCGGCAAGAAGTTGCTTGAATTCTTCGATGGTTTTAGAATAGCAGACGAGATGCGGCCAGCGCCCCAGCAATTCGTGGAAAGCGGCCGTGTGTGACGGGTCAGCATCGACAATGAAGACCGAACATTTTTTCGTGCAAACCATAGGTTGCAAATCCCCTTCCGGCCTCTCCGCGCGAGGCCATGGTGGCGCATTCAGAAAACAGAAACTGTTTTCGCCATCTCAAAAAAACTGAAGGAGTTCGGTGGTGTTGCCCGGGGTACAGCTACCCTTGTTTGTGTAGAGTTAATTGAAGGAGATGTTGTTATTATAATACAGAGTATCCCTTACGCAACGATAATTGCATGATAAAATCAAATAATTGCATTAGATTCCTGACAGCTATTGTAAACAGATTTCCAAACCAATCTACCTGAAAAAAAGGGAGGCCCCCTTGATCCTGCAATTATGCCTGTCCGTTGGTCTTGCCATAATAATCGCCGCCCTGTGCAGCGTCTGCGAAGCAGCGCTGTACTCAGTGCCGGTGAGTCACATTGAAATCATCAGTCAGAGTCACAAACGGATCGGCCGGATCCTCATGGGCATGAAAAAGGATATCCACCGACCCATCACCGCTGTCCTCACCCTGAACACCATTGCCAACACGGCAGGCGCCACGGTCTCCGGGGTTGCGGCCGTTGCGGTGTTTGGTGCCGACAGTCTGGTCTGGTTTTCCGCGCTTTTCACCATGGTCATTCTCCTTGTTTCAGAAATACTCCCCAAAACCCTCGGCGTTTCCTACAGCCGACCGCTCGCCATCTGGATCGCCTACCCTCTCCACTGGATGGTAAAACTGCTGAGCCCGTTCATTCTGGTCATCCAGGCCATCACCCGGTTGCTCCCGGCCAAGGACGACGGCCTCCTGGTTTCGGCCCAGGAGATCCAAGCCCTGGCCAGGCAGAGCCACAGATCCGGAGAGATAAGCCTGCAAGAACGACGGGTCATCACCAACATTCTCGATCTTAAGGATAAAAACGTCCGCCAGATCATGACCCCGATCACCGTAACTTTCATGCTCGATGCCAATCAGAGCGTGGCCACGGCAATGCAGGCCAACGAGATGCTCAATATGCACAGTAGGATTCCGGTCTATGAAAAAAATACGGACGAGGTGGTGGGCATTATCCTGCGCAAGGACCTGTTCATCTGGGCGGCTCAAGGAGCCGAAGAGAAAACCTTGCGGGAGTTCATGCAACCTGTACATTTTGTCCCGGAGACAGGACATCTGACCGCGGTCATGCTCGAATTTTTTGAGCACCGCCAGCATCTTTTTGTGGTGGTTGATGAATACGGCTCGGTCACCGGCGTTGTCAGCCTTGAGGACATCATTGAAGAAATCGTGGGCAGAGAGATCATTGATGAATCGGATCGGGCCACCAACATGCGGGAGTTTGCCAAACGCAAACGCCTCTCTTTCCTGAGCCAATCCCAAGCAAAATGAAGCGTAACAGAACAGCTCCGTAACGATTCCTGAGCCAGACAAACGGGATAAGTGCGTTAACGAAATTATTTTCTGCCCCAAAAACGCAAAAAATAATTTCTAACTTACTAAAAAATAACAGTCAGGTAGAAAAAGAGCAGCGCGACAATCAGAAGATTGATTCCGAGAAAATTCCGAAAACGGATATGCCCTTCGAAATCATTAAGACAGAACTGCCAGAGGATATAACACCCGGCGATGGAGCCGTTGAGCATGAAAAAAGCCGAGAGTATCTGCACCGGGAAATCCGGGATGGTAAAGAAAAATTTCTCCAGAAACACCACTCCAGCCTGACGCCCAAAGGTGGGGATAAAATCTCCAACCCCTGCGGCAAAATATCCCAGCCGGTACACAAGCTCCCCGGTGAAAGCCATGGGAATCAAAATGGGCACCATGGGCGAAAACTTGCCAAACATGGGGTCCTCATTGACCCCGAACAGGCGGGCGCCAAAGCGGATAATCGTCAGGCTTAAGCCAAAACCGATCAAGAGTAGCAGGCTGAAGAGCACGGCATCCGACCAGCCGGAGAAGGCGGCAAGCTGGCCGTAAATCTCCTTTTTTCTTAAGAAACGGGCGAGCTGCGAGCCTATGAGAAACGGGACAATATACGAGCAGGTGATGTAGCGGCCCTTGTTGCGAATCAGCTCCGAATAGGGATTTCGCAAGAGCAACTGCGGTGAGTCCCGGTCACAGAAAGGCAGACAGTGACCGCAGACCAAACAATGCAGATTGTTCTGGACATTATAGGCGCCAAGATAGACCGGGCAGCCCTGCTTGCCATCAACGCCTTTTTTGCAGGCAAAGGTTTCGCAGCCGCGACATTTTTCATGATCGGGCCTGAACTCGGTGATGGAAAGGGTTGCCGCTGCGCCACTGATGCGACCCAGGGGACAAAGATGCCGGCACCAGGCCTGCCCAGGGAAAAAAACCGCAAGCAGGGCCGCGCCAAAAACGATGGACAAGACAAAACAGGAAGTGCCGACCGGAGAATGATCAAGCCCGACAACAACCTCGGTCCAGATGATAAAAGCCAGCAGAATAACCGAGGCGTACACACCGTACTTCTGGAGAATTTTCGGCACACTCAGGGAAAGGGTTATCCCCCGGCGTTGCAGGAAAACGCCAAGCCCTGGGAATGGGCAGATCCCGCACCACATCCGTCCCACAAAAAACCAGCTCAAGACAATACTTGGCCAAATGAGGCCCCAGGAGAGGAATACCGCGACATTGCTGCGCGCATCCCTAGGACCGAAGAGTCCGGAAATAACCACCAGGGCAAAGAGAATATCGCCGGCAGTCCGCAGATAGGCATAGTGATGCCGGGCTGCCAAAAACCTTCTTATCCCGGGGAAAACCCGAAACAGATCCAGCCGCTGCTCGTCTATGGAGATAAGACTCTTTAGGGCGCGGGTCCACCAGGTCACAAAGCTATCCTACCTTTTCCAGTACCACTGGCAGTTGCATCTGCCGGCCTTCCCGCTCGATGGTCAAAGTAACCGTATCCCCGACTTTATATCGATCCATGGCATTGCGCAAGTCGTCGTAGGAAGAAACCTGAAGCCCATCGACTGCCAGAATGACATCCCCGAAGACGATCTCCCCCTGAACCCTGCGGGTTCCCCGCAGTCCGGCAGCCTCGGCGGAACTGCCCGGCTGGATATTCATGACCAGCACCCCTGTCACCCCTACCCGCCTGGCAATCTGATCATCCGCCACGGAAATACCGAGACCGGGGCGAATAAGCCGCCCATGCTGGATAATCTCTGGAATCACCCTGGCCACCACGTCCACCGGCACGGCAAAACCGATACCGGCGCTGCCTCCGGACGGGCTGAAGATGGCAGTATTCACCCCAATAAGACGTCCAGCACTGTCTAAAAGAGGCCCGCCTGAGTTGCCGGGGTTGATGGCGGCGTCCGTCTGGATAACCCCCTGAATGGTTCTGCCGGTTGCCGATTGAATCTCCCGGCCCAAGGCACTGACAATGCCGGAGGTAAGACTCTGATCAAGACCAAAGGGATTGCCGATGGCGAAAACCTTTTGCCCCACCAGCAGATTATGGGATTCCCCCAGAGGCAGCGGAGTGAGTTTTGCTGCGGGAGCCGAGATTTGCAGCACCGCCAGGTCCTTGTCCGGCGAAACGCCCACCAGGGTTGCCTGCCAGGTTGAACGGTCCGCCAGGGTGACCTCGACCCGGCTGGCCGATTCGATGACATGGTAGTTGGTCACGATCCGGCCCTGCTTGTCCCAGATAAAACCAGAACCTGTACCCTTGGGAATTTCATGAATATTGAGACTGAAGATGTTTCTTCGGACTTCAATGTTGGTGATATAGACAACCGCTGGGGAGGCAGAACGAAACAGGGCGATGGTGCTTTGCTCATCGGCCGCGAGATCTCCCCGCGCCGCTACCGGGACGGGGACGACTGTAGGCGCAGGGACCGGTCGCTGGTAAACGAAAAAAAACCACCAACCAAGAAGGATGAAGAGCAACAGGACAGCGAAGGAAACGCGTTTTTGCCTTGGGCCGTTTGCAGGGGGAATATTCATTCCTTGGCCTAAAGACTCAGCAACTTTTTAGTGAAGGGCGTAATCGTGTGCACACGGTGAATAGCCGTTACAAGCACCATTGCGTTGTGGCCGATGCGTGGTGTCGTGATCGCAATATTCATGCTCTCAACCCGTTTGTACGCCGGACAGCAAGAGGATACAGCCAAAAATATAGCTTCTTTCAGCAAAAACAGCCAACCATAATGGACCGGTATCCGGCGCAGCCCATACAGCTTGGGGCAAATCCTGCCTTCTTCATCACAGCCAGCCTTGCAAGGCCTCAACAATCTTTTGCGCCTGGTCAGGGCTGGAAATATTGAATTTGGACTGCTGGCTGTATTCCCCGTTCACCTTACGATAACGACGGATGGAGTACTTATCCGGGCTGTATTCATTTTTCTTGGGATCCCACTGCTGAAAACGGAAGAGAATGGTAGCCCAGGCGCCCTTGGACAGGATAACCTTTTCGATTTCCTTGACGACCACAACCCCGTCTTCTTCATAATTGATTGTTACCTCGTCAACGGTTGCCGCCATATCCTCTCCTTATTACCGATCAGCCAAACAATCTACGAAAAACAGCACCCAGCCTACACTTCCACCGAGGACGCTGCACCAAAAAAAAGGACTCGGCAGTACGCCAAGTCCTTAAAATTTACATGGTAGCGGGGGCAGGATTTGAACCTACGACCTTCGGGTTATGAGCCCGACGAGCTACCGAACTGCTCCACCCCGCGTCAGTGGCGACATAATACTCGACACAGGGAGAATGTCAAGGAAAATAAAGGGATTAAGACAGGTCCGCCGACTGTTCCCGCAAGGCAGCAAGCACTATAGTCGGAAATCTTGTCAATCTGCCATCGAGATCCACAACCGCATGGGTGGTATATCCCTGGACCAACACCTTGCCGTCATTTTCTCGGATAATCCGGTAGTTGAAACGGCAGGTTCTGGATTTCACCTCAAGGAGACAGGTTTCAATCAGCAGCAGATCGTCATACCGGGCCGAGGCCATATACCGCACCTGGCATTCCACCACCGGCATAATAAACCCCTGCCCTTCGATCTCTTTGTAAGAGAGTGCCCGCTCCCGCATGAACTCGGTGCGGGCAGCCTCAAAGTAGCGCAGATAATTGGCATAGTACACGACTCCACCGGAATCGGTATCGCCGTAAATCACCCGACAGCGATGCCGATGCAGCGGTTCGTGGATCTCAAGGGATTTTTCCGCCATCACGCCCGCCCGAGAACCCGCTCAAAAAACTGCCGTCCATCCGTCAGCAACTTCCCCACCATGGCAGCGCTTTGCTCATCATAGGACAGCCCGCTTCCCGCGTGGATTGCTCGGGAATCATAAATAGCCACCGGCACCGGATCCACGCTGTGTGTCCTGAGGGCAAGCGGAGTAAAATGATCCATGGCCACAGCCAGGCGGAAATCCTGCCCGCTTGCCAGCAGCGCTTCAAAAATCGGCTTGACGATCTTGCCGTCAAAATCCTCAATGGCCTGAAGTTTGTCCTTGAGACTGCCCTGATGCCCCGCTTCGTCCGGGGCTTCCACATGCACGAAAACCAGATCCCTTGTCTTCAGGGCCTCAATGGCGGCGGCCGCCTTGCCAGCATAGTTGGTGTCCAGATAGCCAGTGGCGCCTTCCACCTCAATGATTTCCAAACCGGCATACACACCAATGCCCTTAAGCAGATCAACCGCAGAAATCAAGGCCCCTTCGACGCCAAACTGCTCCCTGATGGTCGGCATGGACGGAGCCTTGCCCTCACCCCAGAGCCAGATGGCATTGGCGGGATTGCGCTGCTGTGCCTGTCGCTCACGATTAACCGGATGGTCGGACAGAAAGGCCACGGCCTTGGTCAAAGCCTCTCGCAGGTGGGGAATACTGTTGTACCGCTGCCAGAATTCCGTCACCTCTTGCCCGGTATAATCATGGGGCGGCACGGTGACCAACGGCCCGACCTCGCCGGAGTGCACGAGAAGATGCCGGTAGCTTACCCCGGGGTAAAACCGCAGGCGGCTGGTCCCTGCAGCAGCCTCGATCCCCTCGATGAGGATTCGTGCCTCATTGCTGGAGATGTGACCGCTGCTGTAATCCTCCATGAATACCCGGTCGCCTTCAAAACGCAGGGTAACTAAGTTGCAACGGAAGGCAATCTCGTCATCGGCCAGGGAAACGCCAAGGCTGGCAGCTTCCAGGGGGGCGCGGCCGCTGTAGCATTCATGCGGGAGATACCCGAGCAGGGAAAGGTTGGCGACATCGCTGCCAGGCGGATACCCTTCTGGTACGGTGCGAACCAAACAGAGCTCGCCTTCACTGGCAATCCTGTCCATGGCCGGGGTTTTAGCAAAGGCCAGGGGGGTTTTACCGCCCAATTCGGCAATGGGCAGATCCCCCATGCCGTCGCCGACCAGGATGATGTATTTCATGGGTTTGCTATTCTGCATGGGCCTTCATGATCCGAATCTTCACCGTCTTGTCGGTGCAGATATCCAGGGCATCAATCTCGGCCAGGGCCTTGCGCACCGAGGCTTCCTCTGCTTCGTAGGTCATCATGACCACGGGCACGGTGCCATTTTTCTGTCTGCCCTTCTGGATAACCGATTCGATGCTGATATTATGCCGCGCCAGAATTCCGGCAATGGCAGAAAGGACGCCCGGCTTGTCCATGGCGGTCATCCTGAAATAATAACAGCCGCGCAGACACTCCATGGGAGTAATGCCCCTAGGCTTGATCTCTTCCGGCAAATAAGCAAGACACGGCACCCGGTTGATACTGTTACAGAGGATGTTCCGGGCAATATCCACCACGTCCGCAGCAACCGCGCTGCCGGTGGGCATTTTGCCCGCACCCTGGCCATACAACAAGATGTCCTCCACCATGTCGCCGGTGAACTGGATGCCGTTATAGGCACCACCGATATTGGCCAACATATCTTTTTCCGGGACCATGGTCGGGTGCACCCTGGCCTCCACGGTGTCGCCATGATTGCGGCTGATGGCCAGGAGCTTGATGCGATAGCCGAACTCCCGGGCAAAGTCGATGTCGATGGGCTCAATCTGGGAGATACCCTCAATGCTGACATCGGCAAGGCTTACCTTCATGCCGTAAGCCATGGTCATCAGAATCACCAGCTTATGCGCCGTATCAATGCCCTCGACATCATAGGTGGGGTCAGCCTCGGCGTAGCCTTTGGCCTGGGCCTCTTTCAGTACCTCGGCAAAGGCCATGCCTTCATCGGTCATCTTGTTGAGGATATAGTTGGCCGTTCCGTTCATGATGCCCATGATCGAAAGAATCTTGTTGGCAACCAGCCCCTCTTTCAGGGCCTTGATCACCGGGATGCCGCCGCCGACACTGGCCTCAAAGCCGACTTCCACGTTTTTCCTGGCCGCGGCTTCAAAAATCTCCATGCCATGCTGGGAGATAAGAGCCTTGTTGGCGGTGACCACATGCTTGCCATACTCTATGGCCTTAAGGATAAAGGTTTTCGCCGGTTCAATGCCACCGATGAGTTCGACCACGATGTCGATCTCCGGATCCTTGAAAATCAGATCCGCATCCCGGACAAGCTCCACATCCTTAAACTGCGGAGGCAACGCTTCAATGCGAATATCCGCAACCCGGCACAACCGGATGGAGGCCCCGGTTTTCCGCCGCAACCGCTCTGCCTGGAGCAAAAGAACCTCTGCCAAACCACTGCCAACGGTGCCAAAGCCCAGCAAGCCAACCTTGATTTCTTTCATGGGACCTTCCTGCAAATGTGTCCGGAAACGAAACGAGATGCTGCAAAAGCTGGCAACACAGCCAGCCACCGTTCCGACGATGCTCAACCGGAATTTAATACCTTTTTTGCCCAATGATGTCAAAAATATTCATGCTGGACCCCTTGAGGTATTTCACTGATATTTTTTTGAAAAACCTCGCTATCATTAATGACTCCCATTGACAAGATGCACAAAAAAAATTACAAGTAGCGGGAATATTCAGGGGCGCTGTTCACCGGAATGTCACCGCATCACTTCCCCCTTTCTCGATACGGATCAGCCCCAGCTGCTTCATTGATGTGTATTCTTATGTGGGTTTTGCGTTTCAGGCCTCAACCAAATCAACCTAAAGAGGACGACTGCAAGTGGGAGAGCTTAATATTATTTCAATGTTTTTGGGCGCCGGACTCACGGTCAAATTTGTCATGACCATGCTGCTTGGCTTCTCTGTGTACTCGTGGTTCATTGTTTTCCAGAAATTTTCCCTGTTCAAGAAGGCAGGGGAGGAAAGCGAAGAATTTCTTGAGACCTTCTGGCAGAGCAAAAATCTTTCTGAAGCCGTCAGGTTTGCCAACAATCTGACCCTGTGCCCCGAAGCAAACATCTTCAGAACCGGCTACCATGAATTGCAGAAACTCGGCAAAACCACCGCCACCTCCCGAGGCGCTGCCGACGAAACTTTGGAAACACGCCTTGCCGGCATGGAACCCCTAAAAAGGGCGTTGCGCAAGGCGGAAAACCTCGAGTCCTCCCGGCTTTCCAAGTCCCTCTCCTTCCTGGCCACCACCGGCAGCACCGCTCCCTTTATCGGTCTTTTCGGTACGGTCTGGGGCATCATGACCTCTTTCCATGAAATCGGCATGCGCGGTTCCGCCTCCCTGGCCGTTGTGGCTCCCGGTGTCTCCGAGGCCCTGGTCGTAACCGCGGCAGGCCTGGCCGTGGCGATCCCCGCCGTGGTTTTCTACAATTATTATTCCAACCAGATGGCGGAGATCGAAAGCCGAATGCACAGCTTTTCCGTTGATTTTCTGAACCTCGTGGAACGGGACTTCATTTCCCGCCAGGGCTAACAAACACCTACACAGGAATTCGCCATGGGTCCGGTCGAAGACGGCAGCTGCAAAAAACGACTTGTTTCGGATATCAACGTCACCCCTTTAGTGGACGTCATGCTGGTGCTGCTGATCATTTTCATGATCACCGCCCCCATGATGACCCAAGGCGTTGATATTAATCTGCCGGAAACAACCGCCAAGCCCCTGCAACAGGAAAAAACTCCCATCATTGTAACGATCACGAAAAAGGGGGAGTTCTTGCTCAACAATACCAAAGGCAGCCAAGCGGCGATCAAAGAATCACTGGCCGCCCTTGCCAAAAAAGGCACGAACGATGCGGTTTTGCTCAGGGCCGACAAAGAAGTCCCCTACGGGGTGGTGGTTTCGCTCATGTCCGACATCAAGGCCGTTGGCTTTGATAAACTTGGCATGATAACCCAACCCGAAATCGACAAACCCAAAAGATAGCATACACACCGTGCCTTTTCGTCCACTTAAATCCGAACTGCCCGATGAACAATGGCAAAAACCATTATTTTTGACCATTACCGTGCATGTTTGTTTTCTGCTCTTTGGCTTTTTCGCCCCAAATTTTCTGCACTTCCAGCAGAAAATTCCGGAGGTGTATACGGTCAATCTTTTCTCCGTTGAGGATCTTGGCGGGCCAACTCCGGCAGCATCAAATAAGGCCGCTGTTGCCCCCGAAGCTGTCGCCCCGCAACCCAAAGCCGCGCCTGAACCTCCAAAGCCGACGCCTCCAGTAAAAGCACAGCCTGTCTCCGAACCGCCCGCAGTCGCCAAAGACGCCATCTCGCTGAAACCGATAAAGACGAAAGAAAAAGCAGACATTGACAAGGTCAAGCTGTTGCGGGATAAATTACTCGCCGAAAACAATGAGAAACAGGCGAAGGACGCAGCGGAAAAGGCCAGGACGGATGCGGACAAAAAAGCGAAAGATGCTGTTAGCCAGCTAGCGAA
>Ga0315272_10001338_pt1 | contig 12276 bp, 10 predicted proteins | sample C3_middle_MG_FD_203918 | JGI IMG/M metagenome (GOLD analysis project Ga0315272, IMG submission 203918) | Sediment microbial communities from Yellowstone Lake, YNP, Wyoming, USA - C3_middle | ecosystem: Environmental > Aquatic > Freshwater > Lake > Sediment | place: USA: Wyoming | collected...
GGCTCACAACCCCGGCCGAAATCTTTTTTCCACAGCCCACCCGCCTTACCCCTTCCAGAATCTCCTCCCGATTTCCCTGTCTCAGAATAATTTCTTTAAATCCCGGATCCCGGAGCGCAAACACGATGCGCGACAACAAATGCAAATGCGACCGCACAGTGGGACTTACCAGAGAGAAAAGCGTGTGAACCGGCTCGCCATCCAACGCCCCAAAAGCGACCGGCTTTTCAAGAAAACTCAACATCACGATCGCTTTAGGCACATGCAGAACAATCGGGTTTCTGACATGCGGGATCGCGATTCCATCCCCAATCGCCGTCGATTCCAACGCCTCGCGCGCCATCAACACCTGCAACAGGAAATTGCGGTCAACCTCATCGGGCAGCCGCATCGTGTCCACAACTCCCCGCAGAACCTCCTCTTTGTTTTTGCCGCCCATCCGGTAATAAATCCCGCCAACCTGCAAAGCCTCGGCCAAATCAGGCAATTCCGCAGCCCCCGCTTCGCTCTCCTCGAAGATTTTGGGAGAAACATTAACCTTCCTGGCTGTAGCCCATTCCAACAACTCCGCGCGATTGAATCGATACTGACCGCTGACGCGATAAGCGGGTAAATTCCCATCTGTAATCCATCGGTAAACGCTTTTTTCGGAAACGTTCAGCAATTCTGCGACATCTCTTACCGTGAGCTGCATTTTTTCTTTAATTCAGACTTTTTATCCCGCTACTTGGACATTAATAGACATGCTACAGACCTTGTCTAATCATGTCAACACCCGCTTCAATCCCAAAAACCGACGACCTCTGCATCCCCTTGTTTCGTCCGCAAGGAATGAAATTCACTCATGATTGTCCGCCAGGGAAAAGTTCCTCAATGATTGAGCGGTTGGGTCTGGAATCCTTAAGGTTTCTCCTGATGGACACGACTATCCCTGAATAGCGAAGCTTTTTGGGGCATTTCGACCTTGTTCAGTTCCAAGCCTTTCGATCTGATCATGCCCTTCGGGGATCAGTTACTTCAGTAAAAGGCCGGGAACTTCCGTTTAAAGGCCCGCAATCCCCACTCATAGGACTATGGGCGCATGTAAAACCTCTTAATCGGATCCTGATCCGCCACTGGAAGATTCGAGCGCGGCCTCGCGTTTCTTGTCGCGCCGCTCCCAATACCAGGCAATCCAGACCGTGATCTCGTAAAGGACTTGAAGTGGAAGGGCCATCATGATCTGTGTCAGTATTTCCGGCGTGGTCAGAACAGCGCCAAGCACCAGATTAACCACAATCATGTAACGGCGAAATGCGGCAAGCTTTTGATAATCGAGAATCCCCAATTTGACCAATACGAGTAAAATAACGGGCATCTCAAAACCTAATCCCATGCCCAACATGAACTTGCATGTGAAACTAATGAATTGCTCCGCAGTCCATTGATCCGCTCCAATACCAAGCCACTCCGAATATTTTCGAGAGGCGCTTAACGCCAAAGGCATCAGAACAAAATAAGCGAAAGAAACACCGGCTAGAAACAAGGCGGTGCCAACGCTGAAACCACGAAGGACGTATTTCTTCTCCTTCTTTTTAAGAGCCGGCACGAGAAACTGGGCCAGATAAAAAATGACCATTGGCGAAGCCAGGACCAATCCCCCATAGATCGCCAACTGAAACGCCGTCATGAATCCCCCCGCAGGACCCAAATTCAGGAGGGTGACAGGATTTTTGGGAAGAATGTCGCCAGCCGCGTTTTGGATGGATTCCAAGGCCAGCACCCGGTTGGTGCCGATTTCGATGGGCACCATTCGGAAAGTGACTAATTGATTGGAGCCGAAATCGAAATCCCCATACCGATTGGTCGCCATTCGGAAAGTGCCCAGCACATTGGTGCCGACTTCGAGCCTGAGGAATTGATTGGTACCCGGCGAAACATGGGCGGCACGCTCCAAGGGCCACTTCAGGATGGCCATCAAGCTGTTGCCCGCCGCCAGACAGACAATCATTCCTATAAGGACGGCAACGCCGCACTTAATGAGAACCCATCGAAGATCTTCAAGATGGTCGAGAAAGGACTTTACGGCGCCCCCGCCGTCTTCCTCCTCAACCTCAGTACGTATTTCCTCCCCTTCCTCCGCCATGATTGGATTCGCTTCTGCTAATCAATCACAGGGTTTTGACCTGGGGAGTGGCAGAGGACGGATTGGCGGCCGGAATGGCATTAGCTGCGGTGGCGGGCGTTGAAGAAACAGGTTGCTCGGGAGCGGGTGTTGCACTGCTCTGGCTGACATAACGATGCTGGTTGCGGGTGTCATCCATTGCCGTGGTCAATTCATCCTGCACGTCGCGCGTGGCTTTCTTAAATTCCTTGATGCCGGTGCCAAGTCCTTTGGCCAGCTCGGGCAATTTTTTTGCTCCGAAGAGAACCAAGACCACGGCGAGTATCAGGACCATCTCCCAACCACCAAGCATTCCTGCAAACATTGCGTTCATAAATTACAAATAGTACCGACGTTGGACTAAAGGTATTCCACACTATTTCAGGTGTAAAGCCCCAAAGATAAAAAGTATTTCGTTATTTTTTTCCACAGCGGAAAAATCAAGCTTGTCAACCTCCCCCAGTCGGCTATCGTAATCCACCTTTTTATGAGAGAGAAGATACATCCTAAATATATTGATGCGGAAATACGATGCGCCTGCGGGAACATCATCAAAACCCGCTCGACCAAGCCGTCAGTTGTGATTGGTATTTGCAATATGTGCCATCCTTTCTACACTGGCACACAGAAATTTATCGATACAGCAGGACGTGTTGATAAATTTCAGCAACGTTTGGCCAAGACCCAGGCAGCCCAAGCTGCCATGGCGGCCCCCAAGAAAAAGAAAAAATAGCCTGTCTTTCAGATGCCCGCCCGCATTGAGGTTCTGCCTCCATGCGGGCGTGCCTTTTTTTCGACACCATCGTTTCCGCAATGGATCTGCAACTCCATATCGACAAGCTACTTCGGCGCTTTGCAGAGGTTGAGGCCGCTTTAAGCGATCCCCAAGTTTTTGACAATACGCAGCGCGCGCAGGAGTTGAGTCGCGAATACGCCCGACTGAAGGAATTAGTGGGCTTCTGTCAGGGTTATCTCAAGACTTGCGCCGATCTGGAGGAGAGCCGGGCGCTGCTCAAGGCCGAATCCCCCGACTCCGAACTGGCCTTGATGGCGCGCGAAGATGTCACGAGGTTGGAGGCTCAGGCCCAACGACTTGAAAAAGAAGTCCAGCGTGGTATTTTACCCCCGGATCCCACTGATTCCCGCAATACAATCGTCGAAATCCGCGCCGGTGCCGGTGGGATGGAGTCCGCTTTGTTCGCCGCCGATCTATACCGGATGTACACGCGCTATGCGGAATCCAAGAAATGGCGCGTGGAGACCATGGATTCAAGTCCATCGGAACTGGGCGGCTTCCGTGAAATAATTTTAAACATCACGGGAATAGACGTTTACAAACGGCTGAAATATGAAAGTGGCGTTCATCGGGTGCAGCGGGTTCCCGCCACGGAAGCCCAGGGACGCATCCATACCAGCACGGCAACAGTGGCGGTCCTTCCCGAGGCTGAAGAAGTGGATATTGAACTAAAAACCGAGGACATGGACATCACTGTTTGCCGCGCGTCAGGCCCGGGCGGCCAGGGCGTCAACACCACCGACTCTGCCGTTCAAATCATTCACAAACCTAGTGGGTTGATCGTGCGCTGCGCTGATCAAAGATCGCAGCAGAAGAATAAGATACAGGCGCTTAAGGTATTACGTTCGCGTCTTCTGGAACGTAAGATTGCGGATGAAGATGCCAAATACGCGGCTCAACGCAAAGCCCAGGTCGGCACTGGCGAGCGTAACGAGCGCATTCGCACCTACAATTTTCCTCAGAATCGCGTGACGGATCATCGCATCGAATTGACTCTGTACAACTTGCCAACGTTCATTGATGGCGAGTTGGATTGCATTATTCAGCCTTTGATGGATAACGCCCTGCAGGAAAAGCTGGCGACTCTTTCTGTATAAAAACCACAGGCGGTGCTCGTTCTTGATTCTTTGCGGCTCTTATTCCGACCCTTTTCCCTTATCATGGACTCCAAAATAAAAGGTTTGATCTTCGATTGCGACGGCACTTTGGCCGACAGCATGCCGCTGCATTTCATTGCGTGGCAATTGATTGCACAAAAACACGGTTTTGATTTTCCAAAGGATAAGTTTTATTCTTTGGGCGGGGTGCCATCGCGCCATATCGTTGAAATGCTGGCGGGCGAACAAGGATTGGTTTTGGACGCGACAGCAATTTCCATTGAGAAAGAAGGGATGTATTTGAAGCAATTATCGCAAATACTTCCCATTGAGCCAGTTGTGGCGATCGCCCGCGCCCACCGGGGAAAAATTCCCATGGCCGTGGCGACCGGTGGAAATCGCTTTATCATGCAGAAAGTGTTGGGGCACTTGGGGATACTGGATTGGTTTCAAGCGATCGTGACCAGCGAAGACGTGGTCCATGGCAAACCCGCGCCGGATGTTTTTTTGGAAGCGGCCCGGCGCGTCGGCGTTGCGCCGGAATTGTGTCGTGCCTACGAGGATACGGACTTGGGGATGCAGGCCATTCGAGCGGCGGGAATGGAGGCGGTGGACGTGCGTGTGTTGCTCGGTCATTGAGTTGATTTTGGGTTGACCGTCGGTTGAACACGGGTTGACCGTGGGTTGACTGCTGATCAACCGCGATGTTTTTTGGAGACTTGGAAGGAGGGCGGTGGGCAGCTCAATCAGGAACTCAAACGCCGCACCCGCGTCGTGCGGATATTTCCCAATGACACCTCGCTGTTGCGCCTGGTGACCGCCCTGTTGATGGAAAAAAACCGACGCGTGGGAAAGCGATAAGATTTATCTCAACATGAAGCCGGAAACCAAACAACCCTAAAACCCGCCCCTGGCAAAATGAACGAAATTACAGAAATAATGTTGCGTGGCCTCGCTTCGGATTGCCGCTGATGCCCTCCGGGTTAGCGATTCGACCATGCAGGAGAGCAAACGCAAATCACACCCACCCTCCCTGCAATGCGGTAAACCGACAATCCATCCTTATTGTCAACGTTTGGTCCTGTTTTAAAGAGGCTTTTTACGCTCTTAGGCTCAATTATCAGCCGTGTTCAACAGCTCCTCGGCATGTTTGCGAGCGGCGACGGAGGCCCCGCCCAGCATGCGCGCCAGTTCTTCAACGCGCTCGTTCTTATCCAGGAGACTGATATGGGAAAAAGTCCGTCCATCCCGGCTGTCCTTGATAACGCGGTAATGAGAGGAGGCCGCAGCCGCCACGGGGGCCAGGTGTGTGATGCACAGGACCTGGTGTTTAAGACCGATCTGGCCCATTTTCAAGCCCACGGTTCGGGCGGTTTCGCCGCCAATGTTGGCATCCACCTCATCGAAAACGAGCACGGGAATGCGGTCTTCGGCGGCAAGCACCGTCTTGAGCGCCAGCATCACACGCGCCATTTCCCCGGAGGACGCGATGACCCGCAAGGGACGTTCCGGTTCGCCCGTGTTGGGCGCAAATTGAAACTCCACCGAGTCCAGTCCGCAGGTTCCAAACTCCATCGGTTTTCCAGCGAATGTCTCCGGGCTGACGCTTTGCAGCGCGATTCCGAACTGACTTTGTTTGAATCCCAAGTCGGAGAGTTGCCTGCTCACAGCCTTGCACAACTGCGGAATGACCTTGCGCCGACGCGTTGAAAGCTCCGTTCCCGACCGCCACAGCTCACTCTCCACGCGGCTGATTTCTGCCTGCAACCGGGTCAATTCGCCCTCGCGCTGTTCCAGACTGGCCAGTTTTTTGCGCGCCTCCGCGCCAAAAGCGATCACATCGCCCACGGCGGCCCCGTACTTGCGCTTGAGGGAGTGAATCAAATTCAGGCGCTCCTCCAACTCCTGGAGACGGGCCGGGTCCAACTCCACGCGGTCGGCATAACGGCTCAGACCATCGCGCAGCTCAACCAGGGCGTTGACGGCCTGTTCGTGCGTGGCCACCACCTCATTCGCAGTAGTGTCAATTTTGTTCAACTCATGCAGGACGCGCCCCAATCCGCCCGCCCGCGCCAGCATGTTCGCATCCCCATCATCGAGAATACCCAGCGCCTCTTGAACCAGTTGCAGCAGACGCGCCGCGTTTGAAGACCGCTTATGCTCCGCCTCCACGCGGGCATCTTCTTCAGGCTCCAAATGGGCATCGTCAATCTCATGAACCTGGAACCGCAGGAGATCCATTTGCTGCGCATAAACCCGTTCGTCCATGATCAGGGCCGCTTTCTCACCAATCAACGCGGCGCGGCGGGCCGCCAGTCCGGCAAACGCATCGCGCGCCGGTTCGAGTTTCCCAAAGGCATCCAGCACCTCCATCTGTTGGACGGGCTGCAACAGGGATTGATGATCATGCGGGCCGTGCATGTCCACCAACCATTGACCGATCCGCGCCAGAACACTCAATGTGGCGGGCGAGCCATTGACGAACTGACGATTGGCCCCCGCCGCCGTGAACACCCTTTTGAGCATTAACTGATGATCGACAGAAGGCTCCAGACCGCACTCGTCGAGAATTTCCGCCAGCGGAGTTTTAAGGCCCTTCAAGTCAAAGACCGCCTCCACGGAGCAACTTTCCTCCCCCGCGCGCATCAAATTGCGGTCCGCCCGCTCGCCCAGGACAAGATTCAACGCGCCGATGATGATGGACTTGCCCGCCCCGGTTTCCCCCGTGATCGCGTTGAAGCCGGGCCGAAGGTCCAGGGTCAAATCGGCGACCAGGGCAAGATTTTTAATGCGTAACGTGGATAACATGGCAAAATTACACGGGCTGAATCTGGCGATTGTGCGAGATTTGGGCAAAAGAATTTTTTAGCCATGGCCGAAAATTTGATACCATTCAAAAAGCATGTCTTCGTGTGCAACGGAGAATCCTGCACGAAAAACGGCTCTGCCGCGGTCAAAGCGAGGTTCCTTGAAGAGCTCCGCGCCCGCGGCCTGCAGCGGAAACGCGCGATGAAGGGGGATTTCATGTGCACGGATTGTTCGAGCGTCGGTTTTTGCGATATTGGTCCCGCCGTTCTGGTTTACCCGGACGGGGTCTGGTACGCGCATGTGAAGCCCTCGGATGTCCCGGAAATCATCGAATCCCACCTGATCGGGGGACGCCCGGTCGAACGTCTGGTGGCCAACCACGTTCCCTCCAGCGAAGTGCCCCGGCCATAAGCCACGCCCATGTCGCTTGAATTTATCTTCCTGGGTTCCGGCACTTCACAAGGAGTGCCGATCATCGGACACGATTATCCACCGGAATACCTGGCCAATCCGAAAAATCACCGCCTGCGCCCCGCCATTTACGTGGCCACACCCCGGATACAGTTCGTCATCGACACGCCCCCGGAATTTCGCATCCAGATATTGCGGGAAAAAATAAAGCATATCGATGCGGTGCTGGTCACGCACGCCCACGCGGATCACATCATGGGAATGGACGATTGCCGTCGTTTTTGCGATTTACGCCACGACAAGCCCCTGCCGATCTATGCCAGTCTGGAAACCATGACCAACCTGAAACGGGTTTTCGCCTACGCCTTCCATGACGGTCCCCACCCCAAAGGCTATTTCATACCAGCGCCCCACCTTGTGGAAGGGCCGTTTATTCTGGGGGATTTGGAAGTGACGCCGATGGACCTGCCCCACGGCAAGACCACCACCACAGGCTATCTTTTCTCACGGCAGGGCACAAAACTGCTGGCCTATTTGACCGATTGCAAAGAGGTTCCGGAACCTGCGCTGAATCTGATTCGCGGGGTGTCCGTGGTGGTTCTCGACGCGCTGCGCCACACACCGCATTGGACTCACATGTGCCTGGATGAAGCTCTGGCCGCCGCCCGGCGCATTGGGGCGAAACGCACTTATTTCACCCATTTAACCCATGAATACGACCACGACAAGGATCAGGCCGAACTGCCTCCCGGCATATTCCTTGCCTACGACGGTTTGAAGGTCGTCGTAGAATAAAAACCCCGGTTATTGCGTCCATGATATTAGAGCAGACATGAACACCCGCATTCGACAAACGACCGGCATCAGAACCGGGGCCGGAGCGCGCCGGCAGACTCCGTGTCGCCGCAGGCTTCTTTTCTGCGCGTGTTTGGTCTCGATGGCGGCCCTACTCGGGCTGCCGCTGGGAACGAAGGGCGCGGCGAATCCCGGTGATGAGGTTTTTGTGGTCTATAATCGCGCGTTGCCCGAATCCAGGGAAGTAGCCGACCATTACATTGCACTGCGGCATATCCCTGAAAACCAGGTGCTGGGTTTGGAGCTTCCAACTGCGGATACCATCACCCGCGTCCATTTTCGCGACCAACTCCAGCGTCCGGTGCTTGAGGCCCTCGAAAATCGCAAACTGTTCCAATACCGAAGCGAGATCGTACCCGCCACCGCCCAAAAACCCGGCCAGGTGGGCTATCGCCTGATCCAGTCCAAAATCCGCTACCTCGTGTTTTGTTATGGCGTTCCCATTCGAATCCTCAAAGACGGCGGCCTGAAAGAAAAAGACGAGGACAAGGTTAAGCCCGAATTACAGCGAAACGAAGCGGCGGTGGATAGCGAAATGGCCCTTCTACCTGTTTCAAAAAACGGTTACCCCCTCTTCGGACCTGTTCCAAACCCGACCTATGGCGCCACCAATGCCGCGCCCATTCATCCAACGAACGGGATTCTCATCACCGCGCGGCTGGACGGTCCCTCGGCGGCCATCGCCAAAGGATTGGTGGACAAAGCCATGGAAGCCGAAACCAATGGTCTCTGGGGACGCGCTTATTTCGATGCCAGAGGCTTTACCAACACGGCCTATAAAACGGGGGACGATTGGATGCGAAGCGCCGCCAGCACCTGCAAGCGTCTGGGTTTCGAGACTTATCTGGACGATAAACCTGAACTTTTGCCCTCCTGGTTCCCCCTCAGTCAGGTGGCCATTTACGCCGGATGGTGGACCGGGCAGGTCAATGGTCCATTCGCGCGATCCACGGTGGAGTTCATGCCCGGGGCCATTGCCTACCACCTCCACTCGTTTGCCGGAGCCGCCATCCGCAGCACCAATCTGAATTGGGTGGGACCGCTTCTGGCAAAAGGGGCCACAGCCACCATGGGGAGTGTGGATGAACCGTATCTTCTGGGCACTCCCGACTTAAGCGTGTTTTTTTCACGCGTTTTGAGTGGATATTCCTTTGGTGAGGCCGCCTACGCCTCCCAAGCCGTGCTTTCCTGGCAAACCACCGTAGTCGGAGATCCTCTGTATCGCCCCTTTGGCATCGCTCCCGGAAAACTCCATGAAAGCCTCAAGCACCGGAACAGCCCCCTTATCGAATGGTCGCACTTGCGGGCCGTCAATCTAAACCAGGCCACTGGAACCGCCGCGCCGGAACTCATCGAATACCTTCAAGAACTACCCGAAACCCCGCATAGCGCCATTCTCCTCGAAAAACTGGGGGATTTATATTCGGACCGAAATGACCACACTGCCAGCGCGGCGGCTTATGAGAAGGCATTAAAACAATCCCCCACGCCCATGCAAAAACTCAGGCTGCTCCTTGAATGGCGCGAAGCCCTGAAAAAATCAGGAGACGATAACCGCGCCCAAACAGTGAGCGGCGAAATCTCGCAAAAATATCCGGACTACCCGCTTTAAGCGGAAATTGGATCCAAACGCTAAACCTTCGCCCCGGCAACTGGTTCCATTTCACGCAAGCACAATAGGAAGGCGGTCTTGTCTCCCATCAGAAAGGGTTGAGCCTGGACAATACGAATCCGGCGTTTGTTGGCCACGAATACCGCATTCAAAGCCTGACCCTTCTTGAGAAGACCGTTCCATCCGTTCTCCAAACCCGAATCCAGGAACGGCTTTAAAACCACGTCTGCGGGATGGCCCAAAATCTCGTCCGGAGCCAGATTGAACAGCCTGGAAAAATTGGCGTTCGCCCGCTCGACATTTCCAGAGGCATCGCATAGCAACACGCCATCCGGCAACCGGTTGAACAACTGGAGCCAGCGCTCACGATCGGCCCTGGCCATTTGAAACTGGCGCGCATTTTCAATGGCTATGCCGGCATGGTCCGCCACCATGGCCGCCAAATCCATATCCGCGGAGGTGAACGCTTCCATCCTTTCGCTATCCATGTTAATCACCCCCAGAACCCGCCCCTGGGAAACCACGGGAACCGCAAGCTCCGAGGCGATATAATCGAACAACGGAAAATAATGGCTGTCCTTGCTCACGTCATGGGACAAATAAGGCTGACCAGTGGCGGCAACGCGCCCTGTAATCCCCTCCCCAAGCGCCAAAACGCAGGCCTTCTTTTCCATCGTCCAATCGTCACCGACCACGGCGGCAACATGAAGGCTGTTGCTGCCCGAATGAATCAACATCAGCGATCCGTGTCGCGCGCCAATAAGTTCACAGACACTGGTCAAAATAAGGCGGACAACCGCGTCCAAATCGCCAATCTGGCTGTTTATGGCGATGACTATCTTCCGCAATGCCGCCAATTCGGACAACTTGCGCTCAATCTGTGCCTTGGTCATTTTCATTCGATTAAAACCGACAAATGCCTGCGCGAACTTCAACGTTCATCTCGTTTCGATAAACACGACAATAGAATCCATGCGCCCCATTGACGCAATTTATTATATAAAAAAAGGATGCGCCGAAGCGCATCCCGAAAACCATCCTCGCGTTGAAAAACGGTTTGGCTATGCGCCCATGCCGTCTTCAAAGGAGCCTGCCGCCGGAGGGAAGCAGAGATTGTCGCGAACAAATTGGATGCCATTGGCGCTGGTGGCGTCCAACTCACGATAAGCGCTCTCGGCCTCGACGATCAAAGGGGCTGTCTTGGTGCCCATGATTTCGCAATAGCGCTGGGTATAGCCGACATGCATCAGCAACTCCACATAGCGCGTCATGTTCAAATCACCTGTCGGGATGTCCACAAACTGCATCGCGCGCTTCTGCCAATTGGGCTCCATCATGCGCAACGGCACGCCGGGGCGGATGACGTAGTTTTTAATGTGGCACGCGTTGATTCTCGAACCCACTTTAAGAAAACGGGTTTCCCAGTCCTCCCCTTCCCAGCAGTGGGAGGGATCCGCATTGACCGCCACGCATTTGTCCCCATTGCAGATTTTGACGAGCATGTTGAAATCGTCAGCGCACATGGCCGCAGTGCCCGGATGAATCTCGTGGCAAAGGTAAATGCCCAATTCATTGGCGCGCTTGCGCAGCTTCGCGGTCTTTTTGACAAACCGCTCCTGGCCTTCCTTGATGAAATCAAAGTCGCCGCCCTTCCAGAATCCCCAGGGATAACCGGTCGCCAGCTCCCAGCCGAACGCCACACCCCAGAACATGGGCAGAATCTTGATCCCCAGCTCCGCCGAAAGGTCGAACAGGCCCAGCAAATATTCCTCAGCCCATTTTTCAATTTCAGCCGGGGATTTCTTGGCCACATCCGCCGGAATGAACGGACGGATCGATGGGCTGCCCGTCCATGCGGTCGTATGCACCCAGAAGGGGCAATGGCAACTGATGCCATCGAGCTTCATCCCCGCCTTTTCAAAAGCCTGCTTGACCTGTTTGGCGGACATCAGGCCTTTATCCGTCTGCAACATGAAGTTCGAAGGTTGCGCGCCCGCTGCGCCGGATTTCTTGGCGTAGGCCAGAAAATCAGCCAGACTCTTGGCACCGTGTTGCGCGCCCTCCACACTGGCATGAAAAATACTTTGAGCCATAAATGTGTTTGGTTTAATTCATTTTGAGTATCGTGCGGCCCCAAGCACTAAAGCTTTAGGCGTTTACTGGCAACTGAATTTTCAACGATTGCGACAATTATTGTTATTTTTTCCAATCGCCGGACTTGCAACGCCCTGATTTTCTGGGACGCGTGAATATTCTTACTCTCAACGTAATGTTTTGTAAGTTACTATGCATAATGTGTTTAAGCATTTTTCAGACGAATTCAAAGGCGGGGATCGGTAATTTGCGGTTTCCATATGAAGAACCGCAGCGATGGGGGTTTAAACATTCTTCAATTTGCTGGATGTCTGGCCAAATTCCTGCTGTAGTTTTGGTTAATCAGTTGCGTTGACATTGGAGAAGTGGCCGATAAGATGCGGCCCACTTCCCGAAGACGGATTCCCGGATTGGGAATGATAAAATTGTGGCAGCAAAAGACGATTATTTGTTGGATTTT
>Ga0315272_10001339_pt1 | contig 12275 bp, 9 predicted proteins | sample C3_middle_MG_FD_203918 | JGI IMG/M metagenome (GOLD analysis project Ga0315272, IMG submission 203918) | Sediment microbial communities from Yellowstone Lake, YNP, Wyoming, USA - C3_middle | ecosystem: Environmental > Aquatic > Freshwater > Lake > Sediment | place: USA: Wyoming | collected...
GTTCGGCAACCCGGATGTGCTGCTGCTGGACGAGCCCACCAACCATCTGGACCTCAAGTCCATCACCTGGCTGGAGGATTTCCTCTTCCGCTTCCAGAACACGGTGATCATCGTCTCCCATGACCGGCACTTCTTAAACCAGGCCTGCACCCATATCGCCGACATCGACTTTGGCGAGATCCGCGTCTACGTGGGCAACTACGATTTCTGGTACCAGGCCAGCCAGCTCTTCGTCAAACAAAAGCAGGACGAAAACAAGAAGACCACGGCCAAGGCCAAGGAGCTCACCGACTTCATCCAGCGCTTCTCCTCCAACGCCTCCAAGGCCAAACAGGCCACCTCGCGCAAAAAACTGCTGGACAAGCTGACCATCGAGGACATGCCCGCCTCGTCGCGCAAATACCCCTTCGTGGTCTTCAAGCCCGATCGCCCCTGCGGCGACATCATCCTGGAGGTTACCGGTTTGGGCAAGGAACTGGACGGGGTCACGGTCCTGAACGACTTCAATCTCACGGTCCACAAGGGCGATAAAATCGCCTTTATCGGCGCCAACTCCGTGCCCAAGACCGCCCTTTTTGAGATCCTCACCGAGGGGCTGACCCCGGATCGCGGCAGCTTCCGCTGGGGAATCACCATGTCCACCTCCTACTTCCCCAAAGAAAACAGCGCCTTTTTCGACAAGGAGATGACTCTGGTGGAGTGGCTGAGCCAGTACACCCCGCCCAGCGAAGGGGAAAACTTCGCCCGGGGTTTCCTGGGCAAGATGCTGTTCTCCGGGGAAGAAGCCCTGAAAAAAACCAGCGTGCTCTCGGGCGGCGAGAAGGTGCGCTGCATGCTCTCCCGGATGATGCTCACCGGGGCAAACGCCCTGATCCTGGACGAACCCACTAACCATCTGGACCTGGAATCGATCACCGCCCTCAACAACGGGCTCATCGCCTTTCCTGAAGTGATCCTCTTCGCCACCCACGACCACCAGATGGTGTCCTCCACGGCAAACCGGATCATCGAAATCCTCCCCAACGGGATCATCGACAAGAGGATGGATTTTGACGATTATCTGGAAAGCGCGGAAGTAGCGGAGCTGCGGGAATCACTCAGCAATGGAGAGGTAGCGTTGAGTCTGTAGCAGTAGCAGTCAAAATCCCATTGGCACGCCGCCGAGCACCGCAGAGGCTGCCGAAAAGGGGATTTGCACTGTTTGAGGCGAAGCCGAGTTTGCAAAGCCCCGGCAGCATCGAGGAGTACCCCATGCGGGGCATAAACTCCGGGCATCCCGCCTCCGGCGGGACAAGAGACACAGGGGGCCCTTTCTTTGGTTCGTTTCTTTGGGCAAGCAAAGAAATGAACAGAAAAACAAGGGAAGAAAACTATCTCCCAGCGCCCTGGATCGCCTCGCGGGTCAGTTGGCTGATGCGATCCCAATCGCCCTGAGCCACCGCATCAGACGGAGCCACCCAGGAACCACCCACACAAGCAACATTTCCTAACGCCAGATACTCACGATAATTCCCCAAACCAATCCCGCCGGTCGGACAAAAAGTCACCTGGGGAAACGGCCCGGCAATAGCCTTGAGCATGGGAATCCCCCCCGCCGCCTCGGCCGGAAAAAACTTAAAATGGCTGTACCCCCGGCGCAACCCAGTCATCAATTCGGAAATCGTGGCAATCCCAGGGATCAGGGCAATATTCCCCTGATTGGCCGCGTCCAGCAGCTCCGGGGTAAGCCCAGGACTGATGGCAAAAACGCCCCCTGCCTCGCTCACTGCAGCAAGATCCTCGGCAGAGGTCACAGTCCCGGCTCCCACCACCGCCTCCGGCACCGCACGGGCAATCTCCCGGATGGCCTCAACAGCAACAGGGGTCCGCAGGGTAATCTCCAACACTCTGATCCCGCCAGCCACCAGAGCGCGGGCCAACGGCACCGCGTGGGCGAGATTCTTGATCACCATGACCGGCACCACTGGCCCCTGGGCAAAAACCTCGACTGGCTCCATCTTCCAGTTTCTTGTCAGCGTCATCCTTGATTCCCTCGCAACATGTCACATCGGTGAAATGTTAAGTACGTCCCCGTGATGTTCCCCTCAGCCGAGGATAGACAGAACGACAAAAGGCACCAGATTGAACAGAATGATTCCTATTTTGAAGACGCTCATTCCGGCGTAGTGAACGGTGTCGAACTGGTCACGGGACAGATGAAACCATTTGCCATGGATGCGCTGAATCCAATCATGCGCAAACACGAAGACCAGAAACCACACCAGCAATATTCCGTAGTTGATGGCCGTACACCATAAAAGAAAATTTCGGATGACTTCTATGTTCATCGTCTTCTCCCTTCGGAGAAACCAGGAAATCAGGGGAGTGTCCCTGATTATTAGCCTGTTTTGTTAATTTCACGCAGGAAATCGTTCCACAACTCTTCCAGTTTTTTATTGTATGCGGCTTGAAGAGCGGTGGAAAACTCTTCGCCATTTTCGACATCCAGGAGAAATTTTTGATATCCGGATTCGTTTGTTGCCGCCAGATAACCAATAAACATCATGCTTTGACGGTAAAACATATGATGTTCCAAACCCCAGTTACTTGCAGTTTTTCGAAAAATAAACCCACCAGTTTCATTGGGGACAAAATACTTACCTGATTTTATGGAATCAATCGCTTGTTTCTCTGTTACTGTGTGGGCACCTCCGCCATCTGAAACATAAGTAGCCAAACCTTCTGCGAACCAAGATGGCAGTCTGCTCATTTGGTAGTTGCCGAGTTGGTCCAGGAGATGGAGGTGAGACAATTCATGGGTGAGATACCGTCTTGCAATTTCATCCCCATCTTCAAAAATGCGGGGGGAAAGAAACAACTTCGTTAGCACCCCGGCTCGAACATCAGCCCCGTACATTCGGGTAAAATTCTCTCTCGATGCACAAATATATACTCGAACGGGCTTGGCAAATGAGCGATATTGTTTTTCCTCAACTTGTTGAATCGCTGAAGGAAGAAATAAGACAATTTTATCTGCATAATCTTCGGCACCTGGTTCAAATAGAACTCTTGAATCGTTCTTGTTCGTGACAAAATGGTCTGTTGATCTCAGAACAGCAACAGACTGTCTGGCAAAAGTACATCCCAAAAACGATGATACGGTCACCGTGACAAGTAGAATGCAAATTATTCTCTTAAAAAGAGTCGTCGGCATCTCATTTCATCCATGTTCAATATAATTTCTTTTTGCTTATATTTATTGAGCCCTGATTATTTCTATTCCGGTTTCAACCCAGCCATTCCCTATTAGCGATGCATCTCCCAGCTACCTGCGTAATCTCCGATATGCCATTGTCCAGCTGCGGTGTTACCCGAAACAACGCCATTGTATGCGACTTGCGGTTTACCATCGCCATAATTTTTCGTGAAATAAATTTGCATGGTTTCAGCATTAAAGGTGCCGGAAATATTTGCCGTTCCAACTTCACTGTCTCTTATACTTCCAAAAATACTGGAACCTTGTTGATTCACAGTCATGGTGAAACCAATCACCTCGCCAACACGCGTTCTGTCGTCATAACGATAAGTGCCGCGCCATTCGCCCGAAATCTGCAAGGGGATACTGCGTAGTTCATTGAGGGCCGCTTTAATATCAACTGTTAGTGTTGCGGGAGCGAACCGGAGATCGTTGGCAAAGCCATCAGGGCTAACTTTTATTATAGGGATGTTCGCCGCAACCGACAGCGCCCTTGAAGCAGCGTTTGCACAATCAATAAGGGCGCCAAAGTTTTTATTCGTGGAAATATCCTTTGCGCTCTCAACCAGTTTTTCTTGGTTCAAAGCATAACGGCCATTCAAACGGTAAACGTCGAACTCCACATGGCTTATGTTATCAGTGAGAAACTTTTCCTCATTGGAAATTCGTCCTCTAAACGGCCCATTCTTGTTCGTAGTAAAATCCAGAAAAATTTTCTCGCCTGTCGCAGTATCTTTGCCGAGATACATTCCAGTATGCCCATACTCACCAGTGCTAAGAAATGCACCACCACCCCCTTTGAAATTAATCACATCCCCAGGTTGGAGAATTACGTTTCCCAGAAGTACAAGGTTTTGACTGTCGTCATCCGCCAAAGTAGCGGTAGGCAGAAATGCCAACACGAGTGCCAGAAAATAAACCAGTGCAAGCCCAATGACCGTTTGAAGCACTTTCTTTTTCATGATTTCCTCCAAACAACATGTTGATTTACAGGCTGTGCCCAATGATTCACTGACCCGCAGCACCATTCGCTTTAAAGCCCTTCCGTCACAGCGCGGACTACGATATCCGCTGTTTTTTCCAATGTTGTTTTGTCGAACGATACAGCAGGACTATCCGGCATGACTACTTTGGCATTCAAAGGCGGAACATGGATAAAACCGCGACGAATGTTCAATGTTTTTTCAGCCCCAGAAAAATTCATCAAGTTGAAAAAAGTTTCGTTACACAGATATCCCCCAGCGTCCTGCGACAAGGTGACTGGTATGCCGCCCTCATGTAGGCGCTCGGTTATCACCTCAGTATTCAGAGAGGTACGGAGGGTGGGTGGCGCGGAGGCTGAGATAAAATCCGTTGATGGCATTTTTTTAGCGTTGTCCCCGTACATATCGCGGGTATTTTTGGCAACCATCTCCACTCTGACTGGCTCTGCCCCGGCCTCTCCAAAGGCAACCACTGCCACGGGATGATATTCCCTAATCAATGCCACTAGCTTTTCTGAGGCTTTTTCCCATATCACCGGAAGTTGACAAACAACTACTTTTTTGTTGGCTATAACCGTGCCATCAAGGTGTTGCACGGCCTCCCATGAGCCGTTGGTTTTTTCGCCGCCAAATGGCTCAAACCCGGTAACCAAAATGTATTTTTGATTTGCTTGCACTTTGTTTTTTGCCCAGACGACGCTCGGCGTGAAGCACGAAAGGAACAAAAGGGCGATCAGAATATTGACAAGGGTTTCAACGATCTTAATCTTTTGTTTCCATCCCGCAGTTGTCCGAAAAGTGAAGAGATTGATTTCACCAATTGCCCACAAGCGTTCTGCCATTTATTTCTCCATGTTTAACATAGTGATATTTTTTTACGTCACAGGCTACGTCTCTGCCGAAAAGTTCACCTTACATTTCTCCCGAACATAGGTGAACAGCGAACTCGCGCCTTCCTCTGCCCCCAGCATATCGCTGCGCAAGGCGGCAAAAATCTGCCTGCCCACGCCGTATCGTTGTTCGCCAAGCCCGGCCTCGGCATACTCCCGCTTGGCAAGCTCCGCTTCCTCCACCAACAATTCCAGAACCCCGGCCTCCACATCGATCCGGATCAGATCCCCGTCCTGCACCTTAGCCAACAACCCGCCGCACAACGCCTCCGGGGTCACATGGATGGCGGCCGGCACCTTCCCGGATGCCCCGGAGAGCCTGCCGTCGGTGACCATGGCCACCCGGTAGCCCCTGCCCATGACCACGGCCAGCGGAGTGATCAGCTTGTGCAGCTCGGGCATGCCCGTGGCCTGCGGACCTTGAAAACGGATGACCGCCACGAGATCCCGGTCCAGCTTGCCTGCCCGGAAGGCCTCTTCCAGTCCGGCCTGGGTGTGAAACACTAAAGCCGGAGCCTCGATACAGGTTGCCGCTCCGTCCGTGAGGGCCGAGACCTTGATCACTGCCCGGCCAAGATTGCCATCCAGCACCTTGAGCCCGCCAGTGGGAGAAAAGGGCTGGGCCACCGAGGCGATGACCTCAGGCTCCATCGATTTCCCCGGCCCCTTGGACCATTGGGCCTTGCCAGCCACCAAAGCGGGGCGCTGGGTGTAGCGCTCCAGCCCCTCCCCGGCCACGGTCAGCACCTCGTTGTGGAGGAAGCCCCCTGCCAGCAGCTCGCCAATCAGCACCGCCATGCCGCCCGCAGCCTGAAAGCTGTTGATGTCGCCGGGGCCGTTGGGATAGATTCGCACCAGGAGCGGCACCGCTTCGGAGAGATCGGAAAAATCGTCCCAATTGATCCGGATGCCTGCGGCGCGGGCCACGGCCACCAGATGCAGGGTCTGGTTGGTGGAGCCGCCGGTGGCCAACAGCCCTACGATGCCGTTGACCACGGAGCGTTCGCTCACCACCCAGCCAAGTGGGGTATAGTTTTCCCCCAGGTGGGTCAGCTCGCACACCCTGGCCGAGGCGGCGTTGGTCAAGGTCTCGCGCAGGGGATCGTCCGGGTTGACAAAGGAGGCGCCGGGCAGGTGCAGGCCCATGATCTCGGCGATCAACTGGTTGCTGTTGGCCGTGCCGTAAAAGGTGCAGGTCCCGGTCCCGTGGTAGGAGGCGCACTCCACGGCCAGCATCTCCTCCTTGCTGATCTTGCCCTGGGCAAACTGCTCTCGGGCTAAAGCCTTTTCCCGGTTGGAGAGCCCCGAGCGCATGGGTCCGCCCGGCACCAGGATCATGGGCAGATGCCCGAACTGCAAGGCCCCCATCAGCAAGCCCGGCATGATCTTGTCGCAGATGCCCAGGAGCAGGGCGCCGTCGAACACGTTGTGCGAGAGGCCGATCACCGTGGACATGGCGATGACGTCCCGGCTGATCAGACTGAGATCCATGCCCGCCTCACCCTGCGTAACGCCGTCGCACATGGCTGGGACACCTGCGGCCACCTGGGCTGTGCCGCCCGCCGCAGCCACCGCCTTCTTGATCATGGCCGGATAGTGCTCGTAGGTGTGGTGGGCCGAGAGCATGTCGTTGTACGCGGTGATGATGCCGATGTTGGGGGCCTGCCCGCCGCGCATGGCCTGACATCCCCCGCCCTCGCAAACCGCCATGGCATGGGCCAGATTGCTGCTGGGCTGCCGGTGACGAAACGGCCCGGCCACCCTGGCATGCTCCATATGGCGCAGGTAGCTTTCGCGATGGCCCAGACTGCGATTGATGATCCTGTCGGTGACTTTCTCGACGATGCTGTTCATGGCTGCTCCTTGTTCATGGTGCCCAGAAAACCGTAACCGGCACGGTGGTCTGACCCAGCACCGCCCGGATGGGCATCTCGGCCACCGGCCCGTTGGCCAGCGCCTTCTCGTACACCATGCGCTTGTCTGACCCGACAAGGTGAAGGATGATCTGGCGGCTTTGCAGCAGGGCTGGCAGGGTGAGGGTCATCCGCTCATGGGGGGCAACAGGCGGGGTGATGGCCAGACAGAGCTTGCCGGAGTCCATAGCCAGCGCCTCGCCAAGCCGCGTTGCCTGCGGAAACAACGAGGCAGTGTGGCCGTCGTTGCCCATGCCCAGGATCAGCACATCAAAGGGCCTCGGCACCAGTGCAAGACGATCACCGCACTCTTTTTCGCCCTGCACGGCGGTGGCCGCCCCGGTCTTGAGACCCACGAACTGGGCCAGGGCCGCCCGGTTTTGCAAAAGATGCTGCCGCACCAGATGTTCATTGCTGTCCGCAGCAGCCGGGTCCACCCAGCGTTCGTCCGCCAGGGTGATCGTCACCTGTTGCCAGTCAAGCGCCAGCTCGGAAAGGGCCGCGAAAAAAGGCACCGGGGTGGAGCCGCCGGACACCACCAGGCTGGCCATGCCACGCGCTTTGATGCCGATCCGCAGCAGCTCGGCAACCTGGGTTGCCAAAACCGCCACCAGGGTGTTTGAATCCTTGAACTCTTTGAATTCAGGCATGTCCGGTCCCTTACTCATGATTGATTGTAACAACTCAAAAAATCGCTACAGTCCGTCATTCCGGCGGAGGCCGGAATCCAGTCTTTTTTGAACAGTTGCAGCAAGGCTGGACCCCGGCCTCCGCCGGGGTGACGACTTTTAAACGAGGCGAGAGGTCTGCCGAGTGGACAAAACTACCCCGTAACACAGCAGATGCGGTGCTGCTGGGCGGTTATTACTCATCCCAAGCCCGGCCATCCCTCGCCATAAGCGCCACCGAGGCCACCGGCCCCCAGGTGCCTGCCGGATAGGGCATGGGCGCCTCGTTGCTGGCCTGCCAAGCGTCCTGGATGGAATCGACCCAGGTCCAGGCCTGTTCCACCTCGTCCCGTCGGATGAAAAGGGACTGACTTCCCTCCAGAGCCGCCAGAAGCAACCGCTCGTAGGCGTCGGCAACATGCTCCGCCTGAAAAGCCTCGGAAAAACTCAAATCAAGGGTGGTCCGTTGCAGCTTGAGCCCCGAGGCAATGCCCGGCACCTTGTTCAGCATCTCGATCTCCACCCCCTCGTTGGGCTGGAGGCGAATGATCAGCTTATTGGAAGGCAGACTTTTGTAGCTTTCCCGAAAGATATTGTGGGGCAGCCTTTTAAAATAGATCACCACCTCGGAGAGTTTTTGGGTCATCCGCTTGCCGGTCCGCAGATAGAAAGGCACCCCGGCCCAGCGCCAGTTGTCGATATCCACCCGAAGGGCGACAAAGGTTTCCGTAAAACTCCGGGGGTTGCCCGCCTCCTCCTCATGGTAGCCCGGCACCGGCCCGCCCTTGAGAAATCCGGCGCTGTACTGGCCCCGGACGGTTTTTTCCTCGACATTGTCGCGGGTGATGGGGCGCAGCGCTTTCAACACCTTGAGTTTTTCATTGCGGATGCTCTCGCTGCCCAGGGTGACCGGCGGCTCCATGGCCACCAGGGAGAGGATCTGCAACAGGTGGTTCTGCACCATGTCGCGGAGCTGGCCGGACTTGTCGAAATATCCCCAGCGGCCCTCGATGCCCACCTCCTCGGCCACGGTGATCTGCACATGGTCGATGGTGGTGTTGTCCCAGTTGGTGGTGAAGATGGAGTTGGCGAAGCGCAGGGCCACCAGGTTGAGCACCGTTTCCTTGCCCAGGTAATGATCGATCCGGTAGACCTGTCCTTCCTTGAAAAACTCGGCCACCGCGTCGTTGATGATCTTTGAGGAGGCGAGGTCGGTGCCCAGGGGTTTTTCCAGCACCACTCGGGTCTGCTCCGTGATCAACCCGGCCTGGGACAAGCCCTTGCAGATATCGCCATAGATGGAGGGCGGCACGGCGCAGTAATTGACCATGACCCGTTGGCCCGGGTCAATGATCTCGCAGAGCTTGCTGTACTGGTCATGGCTGGCAAGATCGATCTGCACATAGCGCAGACGCCCGGCAAACCGCTCCCAGACCTGGGCATCCACCTCTTCCTTCATGAAGGTGGTCAGGCTTTCCCTGACCATGGCGATATACTCATCAGGGGCCATCTCCCGGCGCGCCACCCCGACAACCTTTAGATCCGGTTCAAGGAGTCCGGCCTTGTCCAGTTGATACAGCGAAGGCGCCAGCTTGCGGGTGGCCAGGTCGCCATGGGCTCCGAACACGACAAAATCACATGGTTGCATTTTTCCTCCCTGATCTTCCCGGCGCTTTTCAATGGAACAACCCGGCAGACTCCCGCTTCTCTCAAAAGCCTACGGCTGTTTCAAAAATGAAGTCAAGGAAAATATGGGCAATCCCCGCGCAAACGGAGCCCGTTCTGATCGCGCACAAGAGGGGACGAATTGAGTGGCGGACAGGGATTCACTGTCCGCCTGGGGAAGGCCAGAGATTTTTAGCGCAAACGAAATTGCGGGCGGTCGAGCCAGTACGAGGCCGCCACCCCGCCTCGGTAGGCGTCAAGGGTCTCGGGGGAAGAATTGACCCGGAGATTGCTGTAGCTCCCGTCCGTGTTTTCCCAGCGTTCATGCCAATAGACCGCGGCCTTTACCCTGGGGTATTTCGTCTGCAAATCGGTAAATGCCTTGGCGATGAATTCCGCCTTGCTGTCCTGCGGGAATTCAGCAACGCCCCATTCCGCCAGGATCACAGGCTTGTGCGGGTCCAACTGACAGATTTCCTGATACGGGGCGTCCATCACGTGATCGAAGGAGTTCCAGTCCTCCGAGTTGAGCATCTTTCCATACACGCTTAAGCCCAGCCAGTCCACGTAGTCGGTCCCGGGGTAGTAGTTGGCCATCATATTCCATGGCGCATGGGGCATGGTGTAATGGTTGGCGTGAAAACCCCAGAGGATATTGGTCGCCTTCCGTGCCCTTACCCGATCAACCACATGCCGGTATGCCTGTTTCACCAATTCAGGCCCGGCATACAAGGGCTGACCGTTTTTCTTGCCTATAACCTTGCCTCCGCCGTAATAAAAGCCTGACCAGGGAAACCAGGTGCCGTTCATCTCATCCCCCCAGGACACCAGGAGGGGCTTCCCGTAGTTCCGCGCCGCATCCGCCCACTGGTCGATATAGGCATCCCACTTACCCGCCACGATATCGGGCAGATTAAAACGGTCCGGCCCATGATTTTCCGCGTAAGGCCGGTCCCATGGCGACCAGTAGATCAGCGGGATCGCTCCGTATCCCGAAACGATGCGCACCTTTTTTGCGGGAAAGACCTGTTCGCCCCAGAAATTACCAAAGGCCACAACGGCAAGATGCTTGCCGGTCATCTTCTCAAAGGCTGTTATCGCATCGTAGGTGACATGGTCCTCACCCTCGCCGAAATCCACATACGCCCCGGTGTAGGCCCCTTTGCTCGGCATCATGAGTTCCTGTGGGCCTTGATCCTTGGCCCTGGCGGCTTCTTCGTGTCGGCAGCCAGCGCACAGAACCACAACGCAGAGCAACGCTGCGACACAACCCAAAACGGTTTTAGTTCCGGCGACTGAATCTCTCGTAATCATTACTTTCATGGTTCCTGTTTTTTCCTCAAGCTTTATAAGTGACCGAGGCGGTGCGGTCGAGTTTGCCCCAACCGACCAGCACCCCTTTGCTCGCTTTGACAATGGCCTTTATTACCGCATAACTCAGCACCGGCCGGTAGACAAACCGCATGGGCAAAACCAGCCAGATCTGGGACAACGGCTCCCTCTCGATGAGGCAGGCAACCGCGGCAAGCAGCAGATCGGCGCCGATAAAGACCAGAAAATAAAAATAGAGAATGCTGTTGGCCGGGCTCATCAGCAGCGAGAACAGCAGAATGACATCGATAATCGGTCCGAGGGCCACCAGCAGGATATTGAAAAACCAGGCGCTTGGCAGACTGAACCAGCCCAACGCCCTGTACTTTACATCAAACAACATCTCCCGGTGTTTCCAGAGACACTGCAACGTGCCGAAAGCCCAGCGGAACCGCTGCTTGGCAAAGGCCCGGATGGTTTCGGGAGCCTCGGTCCAGGCCACGGCCCTGGGGGCATAACAGATTTTAAGACCGCATTTGTGCAGGGTTAAGGTCAGGTCGGTGTCCTCCGCCAGGGTGTCGGTGCTGATCCCGCCAGCCGCGAAGACCGCGCTTTTCTTAAAAGCGCTGACCGCCCCCGGCACCACGGTAATGCAGTTGAGCAGGTGATAGGCCCGCCGGTCCAGATTGAAGCCGCAGGTATATTCAAGGGACTGGAACTTGGCAACAAACGTCTTGGAGTTGCCGACCCTGGCCCGCCCGGAAACCGCGGCAACCGCCGGATCGGCAAAGGGCCGGACAAGCTCGCCAATGGTGGCGGGCGTGAACTGGGTGTCGGCGTCCAGACTGATCACAATCTCATGGCGAACCGCGTCAAATCCGGTCTTCAAAGCCGTGGCCTTGCCAAGGTTGATTTGCCTGAGCAGCTGGATGCGCCCCTCGCTGAGCGCCATCCCGGCCACGATCTCGGCGGTTGTATCCTTGGAGCCGTCATCGACCACCACCACCTCGATCTCGCCGGGGTAGGCGCTGTTCAATACCGCTCGCAGGGTCTGGCCGATAACCTTTTCCTCGTTATAGGCAGCAATCAGGACGCTTACCGGCGGATACGGGCCAGAAGCCGGAGGCCAGGACGGCAGCCCGGCCTCGCCCACCTTCCGGCTTCGGATCGCCAGCCAGGCCACGCTTAACGTCCTGAGCACCACCAGAGTGGTCGCCACGATCATAAAAGCCCAGAAAAATTGCGCCACCGCATGGATGGCCGCAAATCCGCTTTCGCTCACCACCCTGGCCATGGACCGCTGATTCCTGAGAACCGGCGGCATCAGCTGCTCCAGCGGAATCCCAAGCAGCGCGGGCAGGGAAAGAATGTTGTCCCCCCTGGCCTGGAGGTAATCGATGATCTTGGGCAGGGCCTCAATGGTCTGGCTCCGATCCCCGCCCGCATCATGGAGCAACACGATATTCCCGCCCTGCTGGCGGCCTTTTTTGACATTCTCCACCATGGCATCAACCCCTGGCTGCGACCAGTCCTCCGGGTCGATATCCTCGGTCACCGTGATGTAGCCAAGTTTTTGGGCAAGCTTGATGGGGACCAGCTCTTCCGGGTCA
>Ga0315272_10001340_pt1 | contig 12273 bp, 12 predicted proteins | sample C3_middle_MG_FD_203918 | JGI IMG/M metagenome (GOLD analysis project Ga0315272, IMG submission 203918) | Sediment microbial communities from Yellowstone Lake, YNP, Wyoming, USA - C3_middle | ecosystem: Environmental > Aquatic > Freshwater > Lake > Sediment | place: USA: Wyoming | collected...
CGACGAGTTGACGAAATCCTTTGATGATTGGCATGTCTTCTCCTTGCAGCAGCCGAAACGTGAAGTCTATCCCGATGCGGCCACCTACGGATATTCTTCAAAATGATGACATGCCAAACCCCGCCCGGCATGCGGGGAGGATCAGGCCGACGGGGCGCTCAGCTCCGCGGTTGTCACTCGACTTATTGGTGTCTGTCCTCAATAACTCGCTACGCCGAAAGGATCAAGCTGCCTGGGTGCTCAGCTTCTCGGCTGTCCCCCGGCCTGTGGCCTCCTCCTTTATGCCGCTACGCTGAACACCCAGGCAGCCTGATCCTCCAAGCAGCGTTGGTGTGCGACCTGCGCAAACCACCGACGCTGCGCAGCCTTCGGCCCACACATGCCTGGACCTCAATTCTTGCTTTGCCACGACGGCATGGGTGCGAAGACGCGCTTTCATGTTTCGATATTTCTGTGTCTGAGTACCAGGGCTTCGCAGGGCAGTGGGAACATACCAGCCGACAATGCGGGAATCACATTACGATTGGAATCGATGGACGAAAGAAAACCTTTGGACGCGCTGGCCTCGACGCTGATGCTGCTGCTGTGCGTGATCTGGAGCCTGCAGCAGATTGCGCTCAAGGCGGTGGGCGACAACATGGCGCCGATGTTGCAGATAGCGCTGCGCTCGGGCGTGGCCTTCGCGCTGGTCGCCGCGCTCATGGCCTGGCGCAAAGAGCGGTTTGACTGGAGCGCCTGGCGCCCCGGCCTGCTGGTCGGCGCCTTGTTTGCGCTGGAATACCTGTTCGTGGCAGAGGCCTTGCGGCTGACCAGCGCGGGGCACACGGTGGTCTTTCTCTACACCTCGCCAGTGTTTGCCGCCATCGGTCTGCACCTGAAGCTGCCTGCAGAGCGCCTTGGCGTCACGCAATGGGGCGGCATTGCGCTGGCATTTGGCGGCGTGGCCTACGCCTTTCTGGGCGGAGATGGGGCCAGCGTCCATGCCAGCACGCAGGTATCGCTGTGGGGCGATTTGCTGGCCCTGCTGGGGGGCGCCGCGTGGGGAGCAACCACAGTGGCCATCCGCACCACGCGGTTGTCGGTCACCGCGCCGAACCAGACGATTCTGTACCAGCTCGGCGGTGCCTTCTTGCTGCTGCTGCCGGTGGCCGTGCTGATGGGGCAAACCTATTTCAGGCCTACGCCGCTGGTGTGGGCCAGTCTTGCGTACCAGACCTTCATCATGTCGTTTGCAAGCCTGCTGGCCTGGTTTTGGCTGCTACGCCATTACCTGGCGTCGCGCCTGGGCGTGTTTACCTTTCTCACGCCGGTGTTGGGCGTGCTCCTGGGCGTGCTGCTTCTGGGCGAGCCGCTGGAGACGCAGTTCGTGCTCGGGGCGCTTTTCGTTCTGCTGGGGCTCGCCAGCGTGAGCCTGCACCTTCCCATCGCTGCCTTTGCCAAGCGCCTGATGACACGCGGGCAAATGGTGCGCTGAAATCGGTTGGGGACAGAGCTTGCGATATCCAACATCCCGTTTCAAGTTGGGGACAGAGCTTGTCGCTTCGCGTACTACGGTCTGTCCCGCAAGGTGGACAACCGACATCCGACGATCAGTTGGGGACAGAGCTTGTCGCTTCGCGTACTACGGTCTGTCCCGCAAGGTGGACAACCGACATCCGACGATCAGTTGAGGACAGAGCTTGTTCGCTTCGCGTAACTGCGGTCTGTCCCGCAAGGCTTCAGGAGAGTGCTCTTTGGATGATGATCTTCTGCACGTCCGAGGTGCCTTCGTAAATCTGGCAGACGCGCACATCGCGGTAGATGCGCTCGACCGGGAAGTCGCTCACATAGCCGTAGCCGCCCAGCGTCTGGATCGCCGCCGAGCAGACCTGTTCGGCCATCTCGCTGGCAAACAGCTTGGCCATGGCGGCCTCCTTCAGGCAGGGGCGAGCGGCATCGCGCAAGCTTGCGGCGTGCCAGACGAGCTGGCGGGCCGCTTCCAGTTTGGTTGCACACTCCGCCAGCCTGAAACCGACCGCCTGGTGGTTGAAGATGGCGGTGCCGAAACTCTGGCGCTCTTTGGCATAGGCCAGCGCCACTTCAAACGCGCTGCGCGCCATGCCCACGCTTTGCGCCGCAATGCCGATGCGCCCGCCTTCCAGCGCCGACAGGGCGATCTTGTAGCCGTCGCCCTCGGCGCCTAGCAGGTTTTCTGCCGGGATGCGGCAGTTGTCAAAGTTAATCTGTGCGGTGTCGCTGGAATGTTGGCCGAGCTTGTCTTCGAGTCGCGCCACGCCATACCCGGGGCTGCTGGTGGGCACCAGGAAGGCGCTCATGCCTTTTTTGCCGGCGCCTTTGTCGGTCACCGCAATGACGATGGCGACGTCGCCGTTTTTGCCGCTGGTGACGAATTGCTTGACACCGTTGATCACATAGCTGTCGCCGCTTTTGGTTGCCGTGGTTCTGAGCGCCGATGCATCACTGCCCACATGCGGCTCGGTCAGGCAAAAAGCGCCCAGCAAGCGGCCCTGCGCCAGCTCGGTCAACCATTGCTTCTTCTGCGCGGCACTGCCGTAGCGCAGCAGGATGGCGTTGACCGGGCAGTTGGTCACGCCGATGGCGGTGCTGGTGCCGCCGTCACCGGCAGCGATTTCTTCCAGCACCAGTGCCAGCGTCAGGTAGTTCAGGTTGGCGCCGCCAAATTCTTCCGGCACGCAAATGCCGTACGCCCCCAACGCCGCCAAGCCTTGATGCGCGGCTTTGGGGAAATGGTGCTCCTTGTCCCACCGGGCAGCGTGCGGCCACAACTCGGCTTGTGCAAAGTCGCGCACCGCGTTGCGAATCATTTCCTGGTCTTGGGTGAGCAACATAGCTGGGATTTACAGCATTTCCAGCGCCACCGCCGTGCCTTCGCCGCCGCCTATGCACAGCGTGGCAACGCCTTTTTTCAGACCGCGCGCCTGCATCGCATACATCAGGGTGACCATGATGCGCGCGCCGCTGCAGCCGATCGGGTGGCCCAGAGCACAGGCGCCGCCATTGACGTTGACGATGTCGTGGCTCACCTTCAAGTCGTGCATCAATGCCATCGGCACGACCGCAAAGGCTTCGTTGACTTCCCACAACTGCACGTCCTTGACGCCCCAGCCGGACTTGGCCAGCACCTTGTTCACTGCGCCAATCGGCGCGGTGGTGAACCAGTTGGGTTCCTGCGAGTGCACCGCATGCGCCACGATGCGGGCCAGCGGCTGGCAGCCCAGTTTGGCCGCAGTGGAAGCGCGCATCAGCACCAGCGCGGCGGCACCGTCGTTGATGCTGGAACTGCTGGCGGCGGTAATGGTGCCGTCTTTCTTGAAGGCCGATTTGAGGGTGGGGATTTTTTCCAGCTTGACCTTGCCGGGACCTTCGTCGATGGAAATCACCGTATCACCGGCGCGGCCCTTGACCGTCACCGGCGTGATCTCGGCCGCAAACGCGCCTGATTTGGTGGCGGCCTGCGCGCGCTGCACGCTGGTGGTGGCAAAGGCGTCCTGCTGCTCCCGGGTGAAGCCGTACTTGGCGGCGCACTCTTCGCCAAAAGTGCCCATGGAGCGACCGGCCTCGTAGGCGTCTTCCAGCCCGTCCAGCATCATGTGGTCAAAAATGCGGTCGTGGCCGATGCGGTAGCCGCCGCGCGCCTTTTGCAGCAGATAGGGTGCGTTGGTCATGCTCTCCATGCCGCCGGCCACCAGCACGTCGGCGCTGCCGGCTTCCAGCATGTCGTTGGCAAACATGGCAGCGCGCATCGCCGAGCCGCACATTTTGGACAGCGTCACGGCGCCGGCACTTTTGGGCAGGCCGCCCTTGAAGCCGGCCTGGCGGGCGGGCGCTTGGCCCTGGCCGGCCATCAGGCAGTTGCCAAAGATCAGCTCATCGACCATTTCGGCGGTGAATTTGGAGTTCTGGCTGGCGCGCTCAAGCGCCGCCTTGATGGCGACGCCGCCCAGGTCGTGGGCGGCGAGGGCGGCGAAGTCGCCCTGAAAACTGCCCAAGGGGGTGCGCGCTGCGCTGACGATAACGATAGAGTCTTTCATTTCGAGTCCTTTCAGTTAAGAGTAAATTTTATGCCGGTAAAAAGCTGCCAAAATAATAACCGGGTCAGATGGAGGTGGGCGATTTTGGATCGCCCACCTCCCGGTGCAGGCGTTTGTCCAGGTCGTACGCGAACACGTCATAGACGTGCCCGTCCTGAATGCGTTCTTTGTGGCTCTGCCAAAAGGCGGCGTCGAGCAAATCGGCGTGGTGTTTCATGAAGACTGCGCGCACCGCCGGGTGGCCCAGCAGGAAGGGCGCAAAGGTTTCGGGGAAGACATCCCTGGGGCCGACGCGGTACCAGACTTCGTCCGACATTTCATCCTCTTCGTTGCGGGCTGCGGGCACGCGGCGGAAATTGCAGTCGGTGACGTATTCAATCTCGTCGTAGTCGTAAAACACCACCTTGCCGTGGCGCGTGACGCCAAAGTTTTTCCACAGCATGTCGCCCGGAAAGATATTGGCCGCGACCAGATCCTTGATGGCGTTGCCGTACTCGATCACGCCGTGCTCGATCTGCGCCTGCGCCCGTGCCGGGCTCAGCCCTTGTGGCTCGGGGTTGGCGCCGCCAACGTCCAAGGCTTCTTGCAGATAGAGGTTAAGCGGAATCATGCGGCGCTCGATATAGACGTGCTGGATCAAGACTTCGACGTGGCCGCCCGCCCGCTCGCTGATTTCGATCTGGCTGGGGGCGAATTCCTGGATTTCCGCAATCAAGTCGTCGTCAAAACGCTCGCGCGGAAAGCCCACTTTGCTGTACTCCAGCGTATCGGCCATGCGGCCGACCCGGTCGTGCTGCTTGACCAGCAGGTACTTGGCCCGGATCTGCTCGCGGCTGGTGTTCTTGGGTGGCGGGTAGAAGTCCTTGATGACTTTGAAGACGTAGGGAAAAGAGGGCAGATCAAACACAAGCATGACCATGCCTTTGATGCCCGGCGCACTGCGGAACTTGTCAGTCGAGTGGCGCAGGTGGTGCAGAAAGTCGCGGTAAAACAAGGTCTTGCCCTGCTTGGCCAGCCCCAGCGCGTTGTAGATTTCATTGCGCGGTTTGTGCGGCATCATGCTGCACAAGAACTGGACATAAGCCGAAGGGATTTCCATATCGACCATGAAATAGGCGCGCGCAAAGCTGAACAGCATGAGCAGGTCGTCCTCGCCGAACAGGACGGCATCGATGACCAGTTGACCGGTCCGGTCGTGCAACAGGGGCAGCGCAAACGGGAATTCATTGAAACCGTTGATGAGTTTGCCCACGATGAAGCAACCCTTGTTGCGGAAAAAAAGCCCGCTGAGCACCTGAAGCTGGCAGTTGGCGCGCAGTTTTGCCGCGCCGAGTTGTTTCGCCATGGCGGCTTGCACCAGTGCGACGTCAAGGCCCAGGTCGGCAAAGCCGCAGCGCAGGTCAAAGTCGCCGACCATGCGCACCAGCACCGCGCTCAGGGTCTCCAAAGTGGGGTAGTAGGCGCGGTAGGTCGGGCGCGTTTCGGATTCGTCGTTTTCGATGTACTCGGTGCTCACCGCCGGGCGCACGAAAATGAAGTCGTTCTGAAAATAGTTGCGGTGCAAAATCTTGGTGGTGACCGAATTGAAGAAGGTCTCGGCCAACTCCGGCTGGTGGTGGTCCACCAGCAGTCCGATGTAATGCAGCTTGACTTGCTGCCACACCTGCATGGCCTGCTCGCCGGCCTTGAATTCGCGCTCCAGCCGGTTCGAGCATTCGCGCACCCGCAAGTCATAAAACTCGATCCGCTCGCGCTGGGCGCGCTGCTGACCATGCCAGTCTGCGGTTTCGAAACGGTGCTTGGCGCGCGCCGACTCGGTGCGAAATAGCCGGTAGTGCCGGTTGAAGCCATCTATCATCGCTTTGGCGATGGCGTAGGCCAGGGTCGAGTCAAGGCGTTGCGGAAACATGAAAAGATCGTATCAGTTGAGTACCGTGCCTGTCCCGCAAAGCGTCATGCCTGGCCCCGCGGGTAGCGCTTGAGCGCCTTCTGAAAGACCGCCACCACGTCATGCGCGCCCTGCATGCTGACCCCCATGTCCTTGACCAGCCCGTCCTTGAGGCCGTAGCACCAGCCGTGCACCGCGACCTTCTGGCCGCGTCCCCAGGCATCTTGCAGGACGTTGGACAAAGCCACGTTGCCGACCTGCTCGATCACGTTCATTTCGCACAGCACGTCTTCCTGCGCGGCCACCGGCAAATGCTCGATGCGGCGGCGATGCCGCAGTTTCACGTCATGCACATGACGCAGCCAGTTGTCGGCCAGGCCGACGCGGGTGCCGCGCAGCGCCGCCAGCACACCGCCGCAGCCGTAATGGCCCACCACCATGATGTGCTCCACCTTGAGGTGATCCACGGCGAACTGGATCACCGACAAGGCGTTGAGGTCGGAGTGCACCACGACGTTGGCGACATTGCGATGCACAAACACCTCACCCGGGTCCAGCCCGGTGATCTCGTTGGCCGGAACGCGGCTGTCAGAGCAGCCTATCCACAGGTATTTGGGTGTTTGCTGCTGCGCCAGCTGGTGGAAAAAACCCGGGCGTAGGCGCTCCATGCGCTCAGCCCAGGCGCGGTTGTTGTCGAGCAGGTGTTGAAGGGATGAGGTCATAACCGAATGGTAGCGGTTAGCCAGCGGCGATGGGTCGGATTGCCGCCCATTGCACCCGGTCGATCACCTGGCCCGCCTTGAGGGCACTGCGTCGCAGCTCAGCTTCCTTGACGTAGCCACACTTGCGTGCCACGCCTTGTGAGCCTTCGTTCCAGGCGAAGATGGGAGCAAACAGGCGAGTCACTTCCGGCAACGATGCCCAGGCCCAAGCGGTGACCAGACTCAACGCCTCGGACGTCATGCCGCGCCGCCAATACGCCTGCCCGATCCAGTAGCCGACCTCGGCATTGCAACGCATCCACCCGCTTTCCGGACGCACTGAAATGCATCCGGCAATCTGGCCCTGAACTTCGATGCCCCAGACATAGCCCATGGCAGGGGTGCGGCAACCCGTACTGCACCACCATTGAGCAACTGCAAGGGTGTACGGTCTTGGAAAACCTTCGAACAAGTTACGCCATACCGCCTCGTCGTCGGCATGCTGCTGCAAGGGCCGTGCGTCTTCGATGGTCAGCGCACGCAGCACGCAGTGCAGTCCTGTGAGTACCGGTACCAAAGATTCGCTCACATGGTCTGCGCAAACAGTTCGCGCCCGATCAGCATGCGCCGGATTTCGCTGGTGCCGGCGCCGATCTCATAGAGCTTGGCATCGCGCCACAGGCGCCCCAGCGGGTACTCGTTGATGTAGCCGTTGCCGCCGAAAATCTGTATGCCTTCACCGGCCATCCAGGTGGCTTTTTCGGCGCACCACAAAATGACACTGGCGCAGTCCTTGCGCACCTGGCGCACGTGCTCGGCGCCCAGCAGGTCGAGGTTCTTGGCGACCGTGTAGGCGAAGGATCGGCCGGCCTGCAGCACGGTGTAAAGGTCCGCCACCTTGCCCTGAATCAACTGGAACTCACCAATGCTCTGGCCAAACTGCTGGCGGTCGTGGATGTAGGGAATCACGTTGTCCATCACCGCCTGCATGATGCCCAGCGGTCCGCCGGTGAGCACCGCGCGCTCGTAGTCCAGGCCGCTCATCAGCACCTTGGCACCGTTGTTGAGACCGCCCAGAATGTTTTGCGCCGGTACCTCCACGTTGCTGAACACCAGCTCGCCGGTGTGGCTGCCGCGCATGCCCATCTTGTCCAGCTTCTGGGCCACCGAAAAGCCTGGCATGCCCTTCTCAATCAAAAAGGCGCTGACACCGCGCGCGCCCAGTTCGGGCTCGGTCTTGGCATAGACCACCAGCGTGTCGGCGTCGGGCCCGTTGGTGATCCACATCTTGCTGCCGTTGAGCAGGTAATAGCCGCCTTTGTCCTGGGCTTTGAGTTTCATGCCCAGCACATCGCTGCCGGCACCGGTTTCGCTCATGGCGAGGGCGCCGACGTGCTCGCCGGAAATCAGCTTGGGCAGGTATTTCTGGCGTTGCTCAGGCGTGCCGTTGCGCTTGATCTGGTTCACGCACAGGTTGCTGTGCGCGCCGTAACTCAAGGCCACCGAGGCCGACGCGCGGCTGATTTCCTCCATCGCCACCATATGGGCCAGATAACCCATGTTGGCGCCGCCGTACTCTTCGCCCACCGTGATGCCCAGCACGCCCAGATCGCCCATCTTGCGCCACAAATCCATGGGGAACTGATCCGTCTTGTCGATCGCGGCGGCGCGCGGCGCGATCTCGGTCTTGGCAAATTCATGCACCGCGTCGCGCAGCGCATCGATATCGGCGCCGAGCTGAAAGTTAAGTCCGGGCAAGTTCATGGTGGTTCCTTGTAAAAAGCGTCTCTCAGGCGGCATGGGTCTTTTTGTCCTTGGCAGGGGTGCGTTTCAACGCGCTCTTGCCGTGGTTCCTGGCCAGCAAGGCGCGCGCTTCGCGCTGGTGGACTTTAAGTTCGTCCATGTTGGCTTGCAGGTCGGTCATCTGCGCTTCGAGCTGCTTCTGGTGATCGGCCAGCACCGCCAAGAATTTTTCCAACTGCGCGCCGGTGTCGCGCGGGCTGTCGTACATGTCGATGATTTCCTTGGCATCGGTCAGGCTCAGGCCCAGCCGCTTGGCGCGCAGTGTCAGTTTCAGCCGGGTTCGATCGCGCCCGCTGTAAACCCGGGTGCGCCCGGCCGGACCGCTGCGCTGCGGCTGGAGCAACCCCATATCTTCATAAAAGCGCATGGCCCGTGTGGTCAGGTCAAACTCTTTCGCTAAATCGCTGATGCTGTAGCTGTTAACCATAAACATAGGTGGTGACGGACAGGGGTGACAGAGGCCAAGCGGGTTTCAACCTAGAATGCAAACCTCAATTGACGTTTACGTAAACGTCAATTATGTCGCAATTCAGGAACTCTTTTGAAATCATCTGATCAAGCCCACGTGAGCGAACTCGAAAAGCGGCTGCATTACCCGCTGGCGGACCGGCTGCCCGCGCCGGGTGCCAGCCTGACGGTTGCGCCCGGCGTGAAATGGCTGCGCATGGCCTTGCCATTTGCGCTCAATCACATCAACCTGTGGCTGTTGCGCGATGAGATCGAGGGGCGAGCCGGCTGGAGCGTGGTCGATTGCTGCATCAGCTCCGAGGCGTCAAAAGCGCAGTGGGAGCAGATCTTTGCCGGCGAACTTGAAGGTCTGCCGATCCTGCGGGTCATCGTCACCCACATGCACCCGGATCACATCGGTCTGGCGCACTGGCTGTGCCAGCGCTGGCAGGTGCAGATGTGGATCAGTGCCACCGACTATGGTCTGGCGCGCATTGGCACGCAGGGCCCGACTGGTTTTGGCGGCGATTCGGCGGCCGCTTTCTTTGCCTCGCACGGCCTCAATGACCCGGATTCGGTCGAAAAAGTCAGGGGCCGGGGCAATTATTTTCTCAACCTGGTGCCCTCGGTGCCGCGCCAGTACCGGCGCATGCTGGACGGCGACCGGATCACCATTGGCACGCGGCAGTGGCGCTGCATCAGCGGCTACGGCCACGCGCCCGAGCACATCTCGCTGTATTGCGAAGAAGCGCGGTTGTTGATTGGCGGCGACATGATGCTGCCGCGCATCTCCACCAACGTCAGCGTGTATGACCAGGAGCCCGAATCGAACCCGCTCCAACAGTTCCTCGATTCGATCGACAAATTTCGCTCGCTTGACGCGCAAACGCTGACCTTGCCCGCGCATGGCAAGCCGTTCACCGGACTTTACGAGCGCATTGAGCAGTTGCATGCGCATCACCGCGAGCGGCTGGCCGAGGTGATGCAAGCCTGCACCGCCCGGCCCAGCAGCGCGGCCGAGCTGATCCCGGTGCTGTTCAAGCGCCAGCTCGACCTGCACCAAACCACTTTTGCCATGGGCGAATCGGTTGCCCATCTGCACGCGCTGTGGTTTGACGGGTTGTTGCAGCGCAGCCTGGGCGCCGACGGCGTCTATCGGTTCGCGCCGCGCCGCAAAGAATCCTGAAGCGCTCTCAGTAATGGGGTGGCAGCTCGTCGCGCGGGTTGGTGGCGACACTGCCGGCACTGTCGGTGCTGGGCGCTTGAAGCTGGGCGAGTTGGCGCAGCAGACGGTCGATCTGCTGCTGCTGGCGCACGATGATCTGGTCGAGTTGGTCGAGCAGGTCTTCGGTAAAACTGGCTTTGATTTCCAGCTCGGTCAGGCGCTGGTCGATATCGGGTGGGTTGGCCATGGTCGATTCTCAGGCCCAGCGCGGCGTGGCTTCGTCTTTAAGCTCGGCTTTGAGGGTCGCGTAGTCCGGCAGCACCGATCGCACCGTGGCCCAAAAGCGCGGGCTGTGGTTCATCACGCGCAAATGGCTGAGTTCGTGCACCACCACGTAGTCGATCACGCTTTGCTTGAAATGCAGCAGGCGCCAGTTCAGCCGGATCGAGCCGTCGCTGTGGGCGCTGCCCCAGCGCGTGCGCGCGTTGCTCAGCGCGAGCTGGCGCCATTGCACTTGCAGGGACGGCGCAAAGTGATCCAGGCGTTCCGTGAAAATGCGCCGGGCCTGGCGCATCAGCCAGGCCTGCACCGCTGCGCCAATTTGCGCCGGCGTGGCGCTGTCTGGCAAACCCAGGTGCAGGCTCAGGTGCGGCGCATCAAGCGCGTTGTCGGTGGGCGCCGCGCTCAGCATTTTGAGTTCCGCTCCGACGTGCTGCGCGTCCAACACCACGCGGGTGGGCGTGCCCAGGAACGCAAAGCGCGCGCCGTCGCACCACTCGATCTGGCTGGCCAGCAGGCGTTGCTGGCGCTCCTGCGTTTCGCCGAGTTTCTTGATGATCCAGTGCGATTTTTCTTGCAGCGCGGCATCCACTTCGCGCAGCGCCAGCCAATTTGGCGCGCGCACTTCCAGGCCTTCGGGCCCCACCATAAAGCCCACGCTGCGACGCCGGCCGCGCTTGAATTCATAGGCCACCACCGCTTCGCACAAACGCGCTTCGCGGTTGGCACGCGGGTGGCAGAAGTTGTTCATCGATAGGCCTCAGGATCAATCCGGTGCATCTCGGTCTCTATCCAGTTCTGCACCTCGCGCATCAGCTCCTTGGGCTCGCGCCCGACGCTGGCAATGGGCTTGCCGATGGACACATCGACGATGCCGGGATGCTTGATGAAACCTTTGCGCGGCCAGCATCGGCCCGACGACACCGCAATCGGGATCACCGGCGCACCGGTTTCCACCGCCAGCCGCGTGCCCGCCGTCTGGTAGGTGCCGGTCTCGCCGCGCGCGATGCGCGTGCCTTCGGGAAACAGAATGATCCAGACGCCCTGGGCCAGCAGCCGCTCGCCCTGCGTGATCACTTGCTTGATGGCCTGGGTGCGCGATCGTCGGTCGATGTGGATCATGTCCAGGCGCGCCATCGACCAGCCAAAAAAAGGCAGATGCAGCAACTCACGCTTGAAGACGAAGGCCAGCGGCCGCGGCATCAACGTGGGCAGCAGCATGGTCTCCAGCGCCGACTGGTGCTTGGACATCAAGATGGCCGGACTGGTGCCATCCTGGGGCAGATTCTCCAGGCCGCTGACCCGTACCTGAATGCCCAGAAACACGCGCGTTCCCCAGACCACCAGCCGGAACCAGTTGACCGCAAACCACCACAACGGCGTGCGCTTGACCCACGGGGAAACGGCGACCAGGGTCAAACTCCACGGCACCACCGTGAGCAGCAGCCACGCCATGTGCAGGATCGATCGGATCAATGCCATCAGCTTGCAGCGGTTTCACGCGCCAGCAGGAAATCGGCAAAGGCCGCCAGGTCGGCGTGAACCTGCGTTCCATTGGGAAAGTCCGGCGGCAATTTGTGTCCGCGGTAGGCGGCGCCTTTGCCGGTCAGGACCAGGTGCGGTTCGCAGCCGCAGACGACACCGGCGATGACGTCGCGCACGGTGTCGCCGACCGTCGGGACGCCTTTGAGATCGATGCCGTAGCGCTCGCCGATTTGCTCAAACAAGCCGGCTTCGGGCTTGCGGCAGTGGCAGCCTTCATCGGGTGCGTGCGGGCAATAGAACACGGCGTCCACGCGGCCGCCCTCGGCGGCCAGCAGCTTGTTCATCTTGGCGTGCATGGCATTGAGCGTGGCGACATCGAACAAGCCCCGTCCCAGGCCCGACTGGTTGGAGGCGACCACGACGTGCCAGCCGGCATGGTTAAGCCGGGCAATG
>Ga0315272_10001341_pt1 | contig 12271 bp, 8 predicted proteins | sample C3_middle_MG_FD_203918 | JGI IMG/M metagenome (GOLD analysis project Ga0315272, IMG submission 203918) | Sediment microbial communities from Yellowstone Lake, YNP, Wyoming, USA - C3_middle | ecosystem: Environmental > Aquatic > Freshwater > Lake > Sediment | place: USA: Wyoming | collected...
TTTAGGATAGCGGCCCCGGAGCTCCTTTTTCACCTCATGGTAGGCCCCCTCCCAAAAGCCGCGCAGATCCTGGGTGATCTGCATGGGACGTTGGGCCGGGGAGAGCAGATGGAGCAGGACCGGCACCGTGTTGTTGCAGATTTTTGGAGTGTCGGCCAAGCCGAACATCTCCTGGAGGCGTACTGCCAGCACCGGAGCCTCGCCGGGGGTGTAGCGCAGCTTGACCCGTGAGCCGCTGGGCACCGTGAGGTGGGTGGGTGCCTCTCGGCCCAGTTGGCTCTGCTGTTGCCAATCGAGCATTCCGGCAAGGATGGCGAACAGGTCGAGTTTTTTGAGATGCTCTGCGCTGCGCATCCCGGTAAGATACGGGGCTAGCCATTGCTCAAGGGTTTTAGTCAGGCAGGCATCGGAGACCTCGGGCCAACCCGCTTCCGGCTGCCAGAGGCGCATGCTTTCCAGGCGGGCTTGCAACTCCCGGGCTTTATCGCTCCAGGGCAGGGCGGCAAGGCCGAGGCTGCGGATGCCGGAGAGCAGGGCGGTCAGTACTGCCTCGGCAGAGGGTTTTGCCAGAGGGGCGGCCTCCAGGATAAGCTCGCCCAGCCGCAGGAGACGCTGGGGCTTTACCGTGGCGCTTTGTTCATCCCAGGAGACCTTTTCCTCCCGTTGCAGCCGGTCAGCGAACAGAGAGACCAGAGCTTCCCTGGCAAGGGGGGCGGCGAGAAAGATGCGACCCTCGATTTTGCCTGCGTCCAGTTCGGCCACCGCCAGATACTCATGGCTGGCGAGGCGGTCATGGGCAGGGAGCACCGCGCCACGCCCGGAGGTCAGCTTGTATTGCCCTCGGCCCTCACCCCTCCGTTGACCGATCCGGTCCGGAAAGGCAAGGGCCAGGAGTTCGCCCGCGCTTATCTTTTCACCCTTGTCTCGGCCGGGTTTGGGCAGATGTTCCCGAAGCTGCTTGCTGGTCTGGATCACCCTGCGGCAGGCATCGGTGTCGGCATCCAGGGATTTGGCTGCCGCTGCGCCATCGTTGCGAAAGGCTGTCAGGGCGTGGAGCCGGTCTTCGATATCCGCCGAACGGCCCCGCCCTTTGATGATATCCCGCTCCGAGAGCAAGGCTGCAAGATCGCAGGCCAGATCGGTTGCCCCATGTTGTGCCGCCGCCAGTAGCATGTGCCCCAGGCGCGGATGGGCCGGGAGCTCGGCCATTTTTCGGCCAAGGGGGGTGATGCGCCCCTGTGGGTTCAGGGCCCCGAGGGCCAGCAACACTGATTGCGCCTGGGCGAAATGCCCGGCTGGCGGGGGATCGAGCCAACGCAGTCCGTCAGGGGCATGCACCCCCCAGCGGGCCAGGTCCAGGACCAGCTGGCTCAGGTCGGCGGCCATGATCTCCGGTGGGTCGAAGGGTCTGAGGCCTTGGTCCTCGCCCATGCTCCACAACCGGTAACAGTGGCCGGGGCCAAGGCGTCCGGCCCGGCCGGTGCGTTGGGTGGCCGAGGCGTGCGAGATGCGCTGGGTGGTGAGGCGACTGAGGCCGCTGTTGGGGTCGAACTGTGGTCTGCGTTTCCAGCCGCTGTCCACCACGGTATGGATGCCCTCGATGGTGATACTCGTTTCGGCAATGGGCGTGGCCAGGATGATCCGCCGCTTTCCCTTCGGGTCCGGCTGCACCGCAGCGGTTTGGGCCGCAAGGCTCAGGTCGCCGTAAAGGGGATGGATGGCGATTTCGGCTGGAGGTAAGGCTGCGGTGAGCAGCGCCTGGGTAAACCGGATCTCGGCAGCGCCGGGGAGAAAGGCCAGGATGTCGCCCGGCTGTTCGGTCAGGGCCTTGTGGATCGTTGCCGCCATCTGTTTGGCGATCTCGCGGGGCTGGACCAGTTGTCCTCCCCGGCCATATTCCACGCCCACAGGATAGCTCTGGCCCATGCCCATAACCACTGGGGCGTTGTCCAGCAACCGGCTGACTGCCCCGGTGTCCAGGGTGGCGGACATGACCAGGAGTTTGAGATCGTCCCGCAGTCCGCTCATTACATCCAAGCAGAGGGCCAGGGCCAGGTCGGCTTGCAGGCTGCGTTCGTGGAACTCGTCGAAGATCACCAGCCCCACCCCGGCCAATTCGGGGTCGTCCTGCATCCTCCGGGTGAGCACCCCCTCGGTAACCACCTCTACCCTGGTTGCCGCCGAGACTTTTGCCTCGAAACGGACCCGGTAGCCCACGGTCTGGCCGACCTCCTCGCCCAGTTGTCGGGCCATGAAGGTCGCGGCCAGCCGGGTTGCAAGCCTGCGCGGTTCGAGCATCAGGATGGTTTTTCCAGCCAGCCAGGGTTCATCAAGCAGAGCCAGGGGCGCCACCGTGGTCTTGCCGGAACCGGGCGGCGCGCTGAGCACCACCGCTTCGCGGTTGATCAGTTTGGCCCGCAGCTCCGGCAGGATTTCATGGATGGGGAGGGTTATGATAAAGGGGCTCTTTTGGGAGTTATTTCTAAAAAAAGCCCCTGTCCGAAGACAGGGGCTGGTTAAGCGGTATCCTTAAACTATTAGCTAGGGATTTACAACATACCAGACATCCTTCACGCCTTGCCCGGTGGTGTCCCCTGGGTTCTTGTCCCCGATAAAATAGTACAGGGGCATGCCCTTGTAGGTCGTCTGTTTCTGGCCATCGGCCCGGGTGATGGTTGCGAAATCCTCGGCCTTGACGCCATCCTTGGCAACTACGGCCTCTCGGAAATAGAGGGGCCATTTTGCCACGCAATCCCCTTCGCAGGCGCTCTTGCCTGGGCTGTCCTTTTTGAAATAGTACAGGGTCATGCCCTTTGTATCGACCAGGAAGCTGCCGATCCCTTCCTTCTGCGAGACCTTGACCGCATGGTGATCAGCCAGAGCGACTGTCGCGGTCAGCAACAGGCCTGTTAGAAATACCACGGTGAACATGCCGGTAATGCTCTTCATGCGCTTCCCTCCTGTATGGGTGTAGGAAAATGGAAAAAGCTTTCCTTTAAAGGGTAGCAAGCCGGCGGCAAGGGTGTCAAGGGCGGATTGCCAAGAGGCCGTACATTATGCTGCCCTGAGCTGCCAGCATTGGCTCAATGCAGCGGTGATTTTCTTCGTCACTTTCCCCTTCTTTTCATGCTATGCTGTTCGTATCGTATTTGTTCCCTTTTGCACGGAGGTATGTATGCGCGATTTTCTCGAGTCGCTTGCCGGCGCCTCGGATCTTATGCCACACGGGTATTGCCTTGTCTGGGACCCTGAGTTGTTGTGGCTGCATGTTGGCTCGGATGTCCTCACCGGCTTGGCCTATTATTTTATTGCTGCCGCATTGTTTTCTCTGGTAGCCAAACGCCGTGACCTGCCCTTCTTCTGGATGTTCCTCCTCTTCGGGGCCTTTATTCTTGCCTGCGGCACCACGCATTTTATGGCCGCCTGGACTATTTACGTCCCTTCCTATTGGCTCGAAGGCATTGTCAAAATGGGGACTGCTGTAATCTCTATTGCCACAGCCCTGCTGCTTGTTCGGCGTTTTTCCAGCATGTTGAACCTGCCCAATTTGAGCCGGGCCCTAGAAGAGAATCGTCAACTGAGTCAGAAGCTGGGTGTCCAAGTCAATGTCCTCACCGAAGAAATACAGAAGCGGGAAGAAGTTGAAGGACAACTGCAAAGAAACAACGCGCTGCTCGCCAGTCTCATCGATGCCATTCCGGACCTCATATTTTATAAAAACACCAATAGTGTCTATCTGGGTTGCAACAAGGAATTCACCCATTTTTTGGGTCGTAGCAAGGACGAGATTATCGGCCAGAACGACCTGAATTTTTTCCCCGAGGAAGTGGCGGAATTTTTTCGGCAAAAGGATCGGGAGATGTTCCGTGCCGGGGTGCTGCGGCGGAACGAAGAATGGGTGGAATACCCCGACGGGCGGCGGGTACTTCTTGATACCATCAAAACACCTTTCTTTGATTCTGATAACACACTTCTTGGCTTGATCGGTATCAGTCGGGACATAACTGAATATAAACAGGCGGAACAGGCCTTGGCACAGGCGTCTAGGGAGTGGTCTGCCGCCATGGATGCTTCCGATGATGTCATCTATCTGCTGGACCTCAATCGCCATATTGTTCGGGCGAATAAAACCTTTTATCTGGTTACCGGCACTTCCCCGGAAACAGCAATAGGCCGGCATATTGTCGGGGTGGTGCATCCACAGGGTGAGGCCATACCGTGTCCAGTATGCCTTGCGCAGGAGGAGAAACGTGATCTTCAGGTCGTGATGGAAGCGGATTGCCCTGACAACCCTGTCGGCCGACCGCTTGAGATTACCGTGAAAATAATCCGCAACCAGGAAGAGCGGCCCCTGAGTATTCTCATGACCCTTCATGATCTCAGCATCGCCCGAAAAGAGATGGATGAGAAGGCAAGCCTGGAAAGACAGCTACAGCAGGCTCAGAAAATGGAGTCCGTTGGCCGTCTCGCGGGCGGTGTAGCGCACGATTTCAACAATATGCTGGGAGTGATTCTCGGTCATGCGGAGATGGCTCTCGATCGGGTGGACCCGGCGCAGCCGATCCATGCCGACCTTACGGAGATCATCAAGGCGGGCAAACGCTCCGCCGATCTTACTCGGCAATTGCTGGCCTTTGCTCGCAGACAGACGGTTGCGCCCGAGGTGTTGGACCTGAACGAAATTGTGGCAAGCATGCTCAAGATGCTGCAACGGCTCATCGGCGAGGATATTCAGCTCCATTGGCTGCCAGCGGCAGAGCTGTGGCCGGTCAGGGTGGACCCGTCCCAGATCGACCAGATTTTGGCAAACCTGTGTGTCAATGCCAGGGACGCCATCGCGGGAGTCGGCAAGCTCAGCATCGAAACGGAAAATCGCGTCTTTGACGAGGAATACTGTGTCAGTCACACGGGTTTTGCGGTCGGGGAGTATGTGCGACTTGCGGTGAGCGATGACGGTCGCGGCATGGATCAGGAAATACAGGGCCACATCTTCGATCCCTTCTTCACGACCAAGGCCGTGGGTGAGGGTACCGGCCTTGGCTTGGCCACGGTATACGGTATCGTCAAGCAGAACAACGGGTTCATTAACGTCTACAGCGAACCGGGCAGAGGAACGACGTTCACGATTTATCTGCCCCGGTACGTGGGTGAGGTCGAGCAGGCGCGGACGGAAACTGCGGCGGAACCGATCCTGCGCAGCCATGGGACCATCCTGCTGGTGGAGGATGAGTCGGCCATTCTGGAAATGACCAGGAGGATGCTCGAAATGCAGGGCTACGCCGTGCTGGCGGCAAACACCCCAGACGAGGCCCTCCGCCTAGCTAAGGAGCATGCCAACGAAATCCATCTGCTCATCACCGATGTGATTATGCCCGAGATGAATGGCCGGGACCTGGCTGAAAAACTGCAATCCCTTTATCCGAGGCTCAAATATCTGTTTATGTCGGGATATACGGCTGACGTCATCGCCCATCACGGCGTATTGGATGAAGGGGTCGCTTTCATCCAGAAGCCGTTTTCCAGGCAAGAGTTGGCCGCTAAGGTGCGGAAAGTGTTGGATAGCGAATAGGTTCGGGGCTTGATGCCGAGGTCGGTTCGGTCTTAGCTTAGGAATCGATAAATTCCCGGATGGAGGTGGCCAGCTCACGGAACAAGAGCGGCTTCATGATGATCTTGCCGATCCCCACGGCTTTGGCTCTTTCCGGGGTCAGTTTTTCGTTGAAGCCGGTGCACATGAGGATCGGGATGTCCGGGCGCAACTGCCTGATTTTGTGGGCCAGGATATCGCCGGGTATGCCCGGCATGGCCATGTCTGTGAGGAGCAGATCGAATTCCTGCGGTCGACTGGCAAACTCCGCCAGTGCCTCTTGGCTGCTCGGCAGGGCAGTCACCTGATACCCCAACCGCTCTAGCATGCTCGCATGCATGGCGAGCACCGTTGGTTCGTCATCCACCACCAGTACCCGCTCGTTGCCGCCTGGCAGTTGTTGGGCAATGATCCGTTCGACTCCAGGTGCCTCGCGCGCCGCCTGCGGCAGATAGACTCGGAACGTTGTCCCGTGCCCGAGCGTACTTTCCGCTCTGATCTCGCCCCCGTATTGCGTCACAATACCATGCACCATGGCCAGCCCCAGGCCGGTGCCCTCGCCTTGCGGCTTGGTGGTAAAATAGGGGTCAAAAATCCTCTCCATGATTGCCGGGGTCATGCCGCAACCGGTGTCGCTGACCGCGAGCTCCAGATATTTCCCGGGCCGCAGCAGTCCGTTGGCCTCTGCCTCACAGATCTCCACCGGTCGCAGGGCAACCCCCAGCACCCCGGAGTCGTTGGTGCGCATGGCGTGGTAGGCGTTGGTGCACAGGTTCATGATCATCTGATGGATCTGGGTGGGGTCGGCGAGCACCGCCCCGCTCTTCTCGTCGATGGCAAGCTGGAAAGCGATGGTCGTCGGAATGGAGGCCCGCAACAGTTTTAAGGCCTCCTTGAGCACCAGGTACACCTCGAGGGGCTGCCGTTCCTGCTCCGCCTGTCGGCTGAAGGCAAGAATCTGTTTGACCAACTCCTTGGCGCGCAGCCCCGCCTGGAGCACATTGTCGAGGTCGTGGCGCAGGTCGCTGCCTTCGGGCAATTTGTATTTGGCCAGATCGGTAAACCCCAGGATGGCGGCCAGGATATTATTGAAGTCGTGGGCAATGCCCCCGGCCAGGGTGCCGATGGATTCCATCTTCTGGGCCTGAGTCAGCTGCTTTTGCAGCTGTTGTTGCGCCTCATCTGCCTGCGTGCGTTCGGTGATGTCCTCGACGATGCCATGCCACAAAATGTCTCCACTCTCTTGCAATTCGGGTTGCGACTGGATACGCAGCCATTTTGTCGCACCATTCACGACCGCCCTGCCTTCCCATTCAAAGGGTTGGCGGGCTTCAATCCGTTCTTGATTCAGTCGGGTAAAAGCGGGCAAATCTGCGGGATGAATCGTCTGGAACGCGACTTGTGGATTCAGCACGATGTTTTCCGGTGACACGCCGAGTAATGCTCCCATCCTGGGGCTGACATACTCGAAGGCGAAGCCACCCATCGGCGTGGTGCGCAGGAGATAAACGCCAAGCGGAATATTAGCGGCCAATTGGTCATATTGCTGTTTGCTTTTCCGCAAGGTCTCTTCCGCCCGTTTCCGTTCGGTGATATCGGTGTGGGTGCCGACCATCCTTAAGGGGAGGCCTGCGGCATTGTATTCCACAACCTTGCCGAGGGAGAGGATCCATTTCCAGTCGTTTGTTTTGGTGCGTTGTCGGAATTCCACGCGATATTGGGGAATTTTGCCAGCGATATAGTCACGGTAGATGGCGGCGATGGGTTCGCGATCATCGGGATGCAACCGGTCGAGCCACCGGGCGTTGGTCTCGTGGAATTCCGCCGGATCGTATCCGAGCATGGTGGCGTACTCCGCACTGACTTTGCCTTCACCGGTCTGGACATTAAGATCGTAGAGGCCCTGGTTGGCGGCCATGAGAGCCAGCCGGAGTCGCTCTTCGTTGATTTGCAGGTGGGTATCGAAATTTTCCCGTCGCAGTCGATTGACCATGAGCATGCCCAGCAGGGTCGTGGCCAGGGGGTAGATCAGCAGAACCGGCAGGGTGATGTGAGCCAGCACCTGCATGGCCGTGGGCCACGGCAGAATAAGCATCAAGGCCAGCATGTCCAGGTGGATGAGGAGCCCGAAGAGGTAGAGTTCCCGCCAGGAAAGGTCTGCCAATGCTCTGCGGCGGTGGTGGCCCCAGGCAATGCCGATGGTGCCGGTGGTCAAGATTACCGCTACCCCGACCCAGGCGGCGGCGCCACCCTGGGAAAGACGAAAGGCAGCTGTCATCGTCATGGCCACGACGGTAGGCACCACGCCGAAAAAGAGGCCCGAGATGCCAAGCAGCACCGAACGGGTGTCGAAGACGATGCCCGGCACATAGCGCCAAGGAGAGAGCATGATAATGATGCCGAGGCCACCGAGCGCGAAGCCGACCGCGATCTGCACCAGCAGTGGCCACGGGCCGACTCGGTGGCGGCTGGTCAGCAGGTCGTAGATGAAGGCCATTGCCAGCAGCAGGGCGGCGTTTTGGATAAGGGCGGGGAAGATGGTGGTGTCACCCATGTGCGGACTCCTTTTATCGCGCCTATTCGGCGGCGGGCATCTTTTTGCGGTTGTGCTCGTAGCGCATCTGCAAGACCTCCACCAGAAGGGCAAAGCCCATGGGCAGGTAGATGTAGCCCTTGGGTACATGCTTGTGCAGGCCTTCCATGAAAATGGTCACCCCGATGGTGATCAAAAAGGAGAGGGCGAGGATCTTGATGGCCGGGTGCTGGAGGATGAACTCGCCGATGGGCCGGGCGAAAAAGAGGATGGCCACGAAGGAGACCACCACCGAGGCGATGATGATCCAGGCCTGGTCGGTGAGGCCGATGGCGGTGATCACCGAGTCGATGGAAAAGACGATATCCAGCAGGACGATCTGGCCGATGACCGAGGCAAAGCCGCCCATGACCATGTTGGGTCCGGCGCCTTCTTCCTTGGCCTCCACCGTGTGGTGGATCTCCTTTACCGCCTTGAAGAGCAGGAACAGGCCGCCGGAAATCAGGATCAGATCACGTACGGAAAAATCAAGGAGAACAGGGTTGGTGAGGTTGGCCAGGCTGAGCAGGGCCACCAGCATGGCGATCCGGGCGATCAGGGCAAAGGCGAGTCCTGCCAGCCGGGCGTTGTGGCGCCGCTCCGCAGGCAAGCGGCCGACAAAGATCGCGATGACCAGGATGTTGTCCACCCCGAGAACCAATTCCAGCCCGATCAGCAGGGCGAGTAGCGCCAGCGCGTCTCCCATGTGTACAACCTCGATGTGATGTGTTGGGTATGTAAAAAGCCGTCACACCGGTGAAAACCGGTGTCCAGCTCTTCCTGAACTATCCAAAAAATACTGGATTCCGGCCTTCGCCAAAATGACGGGATGTTGCTTATGTCAGAGCCTTAACCTTGGCCAAAGCCTTTTTGAACCCTTCGGCGGAGCGGCTGATCACCGCATCCTCCACGCAGAAGGCGAGGCGGAAGTAGCCCGGCATGCCAAAACCACGGCCCGGCACGCCTAAGATTTTCTCCTCGGCCAGCAGCCCGACAAACTGGGCGTCATCAGCGATGGGCGATTTGGGAAACATGTAGAAAGCGCCCTTGGGCGGAACAAACTCGTAGCCCGCCTCGCGCAGTACCTGGCAAAACAGCGCGCGGCGGCGGGCATAGACCCTGCAGTCCACCGTGACCCCCTGCAACTCCGCCACCACCCGCTGCATCAAGGCCGGGGCATTGACAAACCCCAGGATGCGGTTGGCCAGGGTCATGGCCCCGAGGAGCTGGGCCTTGCCTTCGATCTCCGGGTGTACGGCGATGTAGCCGATGCGTTCGCCCGGCAGGGAAAGATCCTTGGAATAGGAGGAAACGATGAGGCTGAAGCGGTAGGCGGCAAAGACGCTGGGCACTGTGTGGCCATCGTAGACGATTTTGCGGTAGGGCTCATCGCTGATAAGGTAGATGGTCTGCCCGGCCTTGGTCAGCATCTCCGCTAATCCGGCCAACTCCGCAGCCGAATAGATTTGGCCGGTGGGGTTGTTGGGGCTGTTGATGATGATCGCCTTGGTTTTCGGGGTGATGGCTGCCTCAATGGCTGCGAGATCCAGGCTGAAATCTTGCGCGGTGTTGACGATCTTCGTTACTCCGCCGTGGTTGTCCACATAGAAGGTGTACTCGACAAAGAAAGGGGCGAGGATGATCACCTCGTCGCCGGGATCGAGCAGGGATTTCATGGTCACGTTGATGGCCCCGGCTGCGCCGACGGTCATCAAAATATCGTCCTGGCTCAGGGCCAGGCCCTGTTCGGCTCCGATCTGTTTGGCCACCGCCTCCCGGACAAAGGCATAGCCGTTGTTGGCCATGTAGGCGTGACTGCCAGGGGGTTCCGCCGCGGTAATCTTGCGCACCGCCTCCTGATACTGGGCGGGCGGCGGCAGATCCGGGTTGCCGAGGCTGAAGTCGCAGACCTGGTTCGCGCCGTATTGGGCCTTGAGCCGGGCGCCTTCCTCGAACATCTTGCGGATCCAGGAGGAGCGTTCCGCAAAGGCGAGCATTTTTTGGGAGATGGCCATGGGGTTTCCTCTTGCTTACAGGGAGTGGACCTGGTCGTCGCTCAACAAGGGGCAGCCTGCTTTGCGGAAGACTTCCACCGCCGCGTCCTGATCGTCGAAACGAAACAAAAGCATGCCGGATTCGCCGCTCTTCTTGGAAAAAGCGTACACATATTCCACGGTGAGTCCGCCTTTGGCAGCCATTTGGAGGATGCAGTCCAGAGCGCCGGGTTTGTCCGGGACCTCCACGGCCAGCACCTCGGTGAGACCCACGGCGAAGCCGTTTTCCGTGAGAACCTGCTGGGCCTTGGTGGTGTCGTTGACCACCAACCGAAGGACGCCGGCATCAGCGGTGTCTGCCAGGGACAAAGCCCGGATGTTGATGGCGTTTTCAGCTAAGGTGCGGCTGATGTCGGCTAAGCGACCCGACTTGTTTTCCAGGTAAATCTCAAGCTGTTTTACCTTCATGCCGCCCCTCTTTTGGATGTTACGGTTGTCGATGACACGTCTGTACCTCTTGTAAAAAAGGTGTTTCTAACACGGGGGAAAAGAATTTGTAAAGGGTGAAAAGGCATTTTACCCCTGCTGAAAGGTGAGCCAGCGGCTTTGGGCCGAGGAGCTCAAAACCCCCACTGGGTCGACATAATCGTAGACCCGCGCTTGCTTGTCGTGGGCCGGGCGCAACACCCTGCCCACCACCTGGAGGAGGCGGCCGGTGAACTTGATCGGCGTAGTGAGAAACAGGGTGGCCAGGTCTGGGCAGTCGAAGCCTTCGCCGATGAGCTGCACCGTGGAGATCAGCACCTTGACCTCGCCCTGACGGATGGAGTCCACCAAGGCGGTGCGCTGCTCGGCCGGGAGTTTGCCGGTGAGCACTGCGCTTGGGCAGTCGTGCTTTTCGAGCATGACAGCCAGGGCCTCGCAATGCTTGACCCGGTCGCTGACCACCAGGATGGTGCCCGGTGAGGTGGCGCGTTCTTTGAGAATATCGGCGACAATGAGCTGGTTTCTCGCCGCGTTACCGCAGAGCGCCTTCATCAGGGCCTGGTAGTTGCCCCGGTACACATAGCGGAATTCCGTGGGACGCTGGAGATATTCCGGCTTGAGGATGGCTCCGCTTTCGTGCAGATCAAAGGTTTCCACCTTGAAGGCCCGGTCGCCCAGCGACATGTAAATCAACTTGGTCAGGCCGTCGCGGCGGAAGGCCGTGGCGGAAAGGCCCAGCAGGTAGCGGCAGTCAAAGGCCGTGACCACCTCGGTGAACAGCGAGGCCGGAACCCGGTGGCACTCGTCCACGCAGAGCTGGCCGAAATGGGCGGGCAGTTCCTCCAGCCGGTTGCGGGCCGAGTTGACGATGGCGATGGTGATGGGGGCCAGGGAGAAATGGCCGTCGCCGATCAGGCCTGCTTCCTGGCCGAGAAAGGTTCTGGCCCGTTCCGCCCACTGGTAGAGCAGTTCCTTGGTGTGGACCAGCACCAGGGTGGGCTGGCGCCGTTTGGCGATCACCGCCAGGGCGATCACCGTCTTGCCCGAGCCGGTGCCAGCTTCGAGCACCCCGAAGTCATGGCGTATGATGGCATCAATGGCCTCTTCCTGGTAGGGGCGTAGTTCGCCGAGGAAGTTGAAATCGACAGGAGCAACGCTCTGCCGCTGGTCGATGATCTGTGGGTCCTGGCGCATGAATTTCCGGGCCAGGAGGATGGCGTGGTTGGCGTAGCCTCGGGGAAAGGTGATGGTGTCGTTGTGCTCCGCGAAAAAATAGAGGTGGGGCTTGAGCCTCTTGCCCATCCAGCGGCTGTATTTTTTGGCCTCGAGGTACTCGGGGTTGTCGATGGTCAGCTGCTGCTTGAGGGCCTCGACCAGGGTGGCTGAGGCGCCGCGCAGGCAGGCTTGCGAGCCCACGGTGAGGGTGAACAGGCTCATGGGCGGTCTGCGTCCCTGGGGGCAAGGGTTTCTGTCAGCAGGTGGGCCAGACGGGTGCATTCTTTTTCCACCGAGTCAAGCTGGGCCTGTTGGGAGATCAGGGCGCTGTTGAGCTCTTCCAAGGCGATTTCTTGGAAGGCCAGGCGGGTTTCCAGTTCGATGATCCGGTGTTCCATGGGGTGTCCTTGGTTGGTT
>Ga0315272_10001342_pt1 | contig 12265 bp, 16 predicted proteins | sample C3_middle_MG_FD_203918 | JGI IMG/M metagenome (GOLD analysis project Ga0315272, IMG submission 203918) | Sediment microbial communities from Yellowstone Lake, YNP, Wyoming, USA - C3_middle | ecosystem: Environmental > Aquatic > Freshwater > Lake > Sediment | place: USA: Wyoming | collected...
CACGTTGACGGCATAGAACTCCGTACCACAAGCGTTAAGCACCTGCGCCGCGACATTGGAGAAACCGCATTGCGGAAATTTAGGCGTGCCCTTCATGAACAACACGACCGGGTGCTCGGTAACAATCTGCTTGATACGATCCAGAACTTTCTGATCCATGATATTTCCTTGATTGACCGTCCCCCACCGTTCAGGCGCCTGAAAGTTTGCGCCATTCCTCAGGGGTTAAGGTTTTAAATGACAAAGCGTGAATTTCTCCACCCATCCGGTGCCCGAGCGCCTTGTAAACCAGTTGATGCTGCTGCACCATGCTCTTGCCAGCGAACTCGGGGCTGACGATGACTGCCTCGAAATGCTCGCCATCGTCGCCCGACACCTCGATATGGTCACACTTCAGCCCATTTTCAATATAGGCGCTGATTTCTTCCTTGGTAATCATTTATTTCCTCAACTTGTATCCGCTCTTGAGCAAAAGCAAAGTGGTCAATGATAATGCCAAAAAGCAGGTGGCGACAATCGATAGTCCAAAGAGCGGCGAAACGTCCGACGCTCCAAAAAAGCCGTAGCGGAATCCGTCGATCAGGTAAAAAAACGGGTTGAAGCGCGACACGCCCCGCCATAATGGCGACAGGGAAGCGGTCGAGTAAAATACCCCGGAGAGAAAGGTCAGCGGCACGATGATGAAATTCTGCACCGCCGACATCTGGTCGTAGCTCTCCGCCCACAGCGAGGAAATGATCCCCATCGCCCCCAGCATGGCGCTGCCGAGCAAAGCGAAGGCCAGCATCCACAGCGGATGGACAAGTGGCACGGCGGCAAACCACAAGCCAGCCAGCCCGACGCCTAGCCCCACCACCAGACCGCGTGCCACCGAGGCGGCCACATAGGCGGTAAAGAACTCCCAGTAAGCCAGCGGCGGCAGCAGGATGAACACGATGCTGCCATTCATCTTCGCCTGGATCAGGCTGGACGAACTGTTGGCAAAGGCGTTCTGCAGCATTGCCATCATCACCAGTCCGGGGATCAGGAAGGCAGTGTAATTCACGCCCGGATAAACAAGGACGTGTTCTTCCAGCACGTGGGAAAAAATCAGCAGATAAAGCAAGGTCGTCACCACCGGAGAAAGGATGGTCTGCAGGCTGACTTTCCAGAAGCGCAGGATCTCCTTGTAAAACAGTGTCCACAGGCCGGTCATGAACGCACCAGCCTGAGGAATACATCCTCCAGGTCGGGCTTGGAAACGTCCAGTTCCACCACCCTGATCTCTTCCATGCGCAGCGTGCGCAACACATCTTCCAGCTCGGCGTGATGTTTCAGGGAAAACCTGAACACCTCACCGTCCTGCCCGCACAGCAGGGGTTGCAAGGACTCAGGCAGGCGCGGCGGGTTAAGCCGGATACTCACCTGGATGGCCGCATAGCGGTTCAGCAAGTTGGCGGTGGTATCCAGCGCCACGATCTCGCCCTGCTTCAGCATGGCGATGCGGCTGCAAAGGGTTTCCGCCTCTTCGAGATAGTGCGTGGTAAGCACAATGGTGTGTCCCTCGCGATTGAGGCGACGAATGAATGCCCACAAACTCTGGCGCAACTCCACATCCACACCGGCGGTGGGCTCATCCAGCACGATCACCGGCGGCTTGTGCACCAGCGCCTGCGCCACCAGCACGCGGCGCTTCATGCCGCCGGAAAGGGAGCGCACATAGACATCAGCCTTGTCGGCCAGACCCAGACTTTCCAGCAACTCATCAATCCATGCGCTGTTGTCGCGCAGATTGAAATAACCCGACTGGAATTGCAGCATTTCACGCACGGTGAAAAATGCGTCATAAACCAGTTCCTGCGGCACCACGCCTATGGAACGGCGCGCCTCGCGATAGTTGGCCCTCACGTCATGGCCGAGCACCTTGAGATATCCGCTGTCAGCCAGGGCCAGCCCGGCAAGGATATTGATGAGGGTGGACTTGCCCGCGCCGTTGGGGCCCAGCAGGGCAAAAAATTCGCCCTGCTGAATGCTCAAGTCAACGCCGCGCAGCGCCTGGACATTACCGAAGCGCTTGTGAACCTGGCGGATTTCAATGGCGGGGAACATGCTAAAACAGATGCCTCGCCGCTTACGCGGCGGGCAAAAGTTCTTTGACGCCGTAAACTTTCACCAGGCATTGCAAGTTTTCGGGAAGATTTTTGATATGCAATTTGCGGCCATGCCGCGCAGCCTGGCGCACCCATTCCAGCAGCAGGCTGACCGCTGCCGAGTCGACTTCATCCACGCCGCTCAAATCCAGATCCCACGGCCCGTCCTGCGCGAACAGCGGCGTACTTTCAAGCAGCGCCCCATTCACGGTGGACATGGTCAGCGGCCCGCTAAAACGGATCGTGCCATCCTCCTGCTTGATCATTTTTTCTTAGCCGCGGCAACCGGTTTTTCGTTGCCATTCGCTTCCAGGCGGTTTTTATCCGCCAGGGTCTTGATCAGGCCATCGATCCCCTTGTTCTGAATTTCCGAAGCGAATGAACCGCGATAATTGATCACCAGACTGACGCCATCTACCGCCACATCATAAACTTTCCAGCCATTGTCTGTTTTTTCCAGGCTGTAATCGATAGGAATCGGCTGACCACCGGGCTGGTTGACTACCGTCTTGACCGTCACGTCCGTGTCGCCGGGCTGCAGCTTGAGCGGCCGGTAATCAATGGTCTGGTTTTTGTAAGACGTCAGGGAATTGGAGTAAGTGCGCACCAGCAGGGTGCGAAATTCGGCGATCAATGCCTGCTGCTGTGCCGGGGTGGCCTTGGGCCAATAGCGTCCGACCGCAAGCTGCGCCATGCGGGAAAAGTCAAAGTGGGGCAGCACCTTGGCATCCACCAGTTGCAGCACCTTTTGACTGTTGCCGGATTGAATGTCCTTGTCCTGCTTGATGATGGCCAATACATCCTGCGCCGTGTTCTTGACCAGCACATCTGGCGGCATTTCGGCTGCAGCGGCAGAAAAAACAACAGCCATGCCCGCAGCCAACAGCGCCGCCCGAATCTTCCGCATCATTTGTAATCTCCAGTCACCTTGGCCATTTGGGCCACGTACATATTGTAGTCATTCACGGTCAACAGGTATTCTGCCTGGGTCGTGGCATAGGTTTTGAATGCCTCGCTCACGCGGTCGGATTTTTCCAGTCCGGCATTGAAGTCGGCGTAGGAAGCCACCATCCAGCGCCGCGCAGCCGCCGCCCCCTGCGCCAAATCCTGCTGCGCCTTGTAATAAGCCCGCATCTGGGTATAGGTTTCCGCCACCTCGAACGGGATGCCTTGCAGCGCAAAGCGGTTCTTCGCCAGCAGGGCGTCGAGTTCCGCCTGTGCCTGTGCCACCCGCGCCGGCACGACATCGAAGGCCAGATCCCATTTCAGCCCCACCACGGGAGTCAGGCCCGCATGGTTGAACGGGTCATAGACATAAGGGTTATCCAGCGTGTCGCGCCGCGAAGCATAGGCAAAACTACCCACCACGCCAGCGTAAACATTAGGGTACATTTCCGCCTTCTTCGCTTCCACCAACGCGCGCCGTGCACGCAGGCCCGCTTCAAGTTGCGACAGCTCGGGACGCGCCGACACCGCTTTCCCCTGATAGTCCGTCAGATTGGCTGACGGCAGCGGCACGGGCTGCAGGCTCTCGTCCGCCACTTCCAGCTTGCCTTCCAGGCCAACGCCGGTGAGCACCTTCAAACCATTCAGGCTGACCGTTTCCACCGCCTGCGCCTGCCCCAGATATTTATTCAACAAACCCAGCCTGGCCTGCAGCTCATAAAGGTCGGATTGCCTGGATTGACCGTTGTCAGCCTTGAGATCCTTCTCGACCCGCGCAAGGGCGCCGTTCACTTTTGACAACACGTCTTCCAGCATGCGCCGCGTATCGCGCGCCGTAAGATAGCCATAATAGGCACGGCTCACGTCCAGCACGGTATTGCCGCGCTGCAGCCGTACATCCTGGCGCTTGACGTCTATATTGCCGCGCGCCGCATCGCTATAACGCTCGATCTTGCCAAAAGTGTAAAGCGGCTTGACGATGGAAAACTGCAACGAAGTCCAGTCAGACAGTCCTTTCCAATCATAGGCGTCATTGCGCGGCGTCGTGCCGGAAGTCGCGCCGCCCTGGTAAAAACCGCCCTCGACCTTCGGCGCCAGACCGACAAAGAGATTGGCATCGAGACGCAGGCCATTGTTGCCCTGAGCTTCTTCCAGCAGGGCACGGGCCTGTTCCACCAGTTGCTCGCGCTCCTGGATGCGCGGATCGGCGCTCAGGCTCATGTCAATCGCCTGCTGCAGATTGACCGTCTGCGCCCAGGCAGGCACACCGGAAAAAACCGTCCAGGCGCCGAGCGCCGCAACCAGCCATTGCTTTTTCATTTCTTTTCTCCGCCGTCTGCCGCCTTGTTGTAGAGAAACTGCCCGATCAGGTTTTCCAGCACCACCGCCGATTGGGTAATTTTAATTTTATCGCCTTCCTTGAGCATAACGCTATCCCCCCCGGATTCGAGGGCGACATACTGCTCGCCCAGCAAGCCGGAAGTCATGATGCTGGCTGAAGTGTCCCGGGAAAACGGGTATTGCTTGTCCAGTTTGAGCGTCACTTTGGCCTCATGGTTCTCGATGTCGTATTTGATATCCGCCACCCGTCCCACGACCACCCCTGCGCTCTTCACCGGCGCCCGGACCTTGAGTCCGCCAATATTGCCGAAGTTGGCCGTCACGCTATAGCTCTCGTCGATATTGACGCCGCCCAGGTTGCCGACCTTGAGCGCCAGGACCAGCAATGCCCCCAGCCCCATCACCACGAACAGCCCAACCCACAAGTCGATTGTGGTGCGTTCCATCAGCCTTCTCCCCGAAACATGAATGCGGTTAACACGAAATCCAATGCCAGAATTGCCAGCGACGAAGTCACCACGGTGCGCGTGGTCGCCCGGGACACGCCTTCCGCGGTAGGGGATGCATCATAGCCCTCGAACAATGCGATGGCGGTCACCGCCGCACCGAATACGAAGCTCTTGATCACGCCATTGACGATATCCTGGTGAAAATCCACGGCGGCCTGCATCTGCGACCAGAAAGCGCCTTCATCCACGCCGATCAATTTGACGCCGACCAGATAGCCACCGAACACGCCAATGGCGGAAAACATGGCGGCCAGCAACGGCATGGAAATCACGCCGGCCCAGAAACGCGGTGCCACCACACGAGCGATGGGATTGATCGCCATCATTTCCATGGCCGACAGCTGCTCGGTCGCCTTCATCAACCCGATTTCCGCGGTAATCGCCGACCCGGCACGACCGGCGAACAGCAATGCGGCCACCACTGGCCCCAGTTCGCGCACCAGGGACAAGGCCACCAGCACGCCAAGGGATTCCGCGGACCCATAGCGCTGCAGCGTGTTATACCCCTGCAGTCCCAGCACCATGCCGACAAACAGGCCGGATACCAGGATGATGATGAGCGACAGCACGCCGCTGGAAAAGATTTCCTTGATGACCAGGTGGAAGCGGCGAAAACTGGTGCCGGAATAGGCCAGGGTGAGAAGCAGGAAACGGCTCGCCACGCCAAGGCGCCACACCCCGTCGACCACCCGGGCGCCAACACGACGCACAGCCTTGACGATACGGCTAGGCATTTGTGGCTCCCAGTCGAAGGTCTGCGCCATAGGCCACAGCAGGATAATGAAACGGCACCGGACCATCTTCCTCGCCGTGCACGAATTGATGCACGAAAGGCTTGTCTGAAGCGCGCATTTCTTCCGGCGTGCCATGCGCCACGATCACGCCATCCGAGACAAAATAAACGTAATCGACCTTCTCCAGGGATTCGTGCACATCGTGGGTTACAACGACGGAAGTCGCGCCCAGGGCATCGTTCAGCCGGCGGATCTGGTTGCCGATCACTCCCAGGGAAATGGGATCGAGGCCCGTAAAGGGTTCGTCGTACATGATCAGCATGGGGTCCAGCGCCACCGCGCGGGCCAGTGCCACGCGCCGCGCCATGCCGCCGGAAAGTTCGGACGGCATCAGGTCGCGCGCGCCGCGCAAGCCAACGGCATGGAGCTTCATCAACACCAGGTCGCGGATCACACCCTCCGGCAAGTCAGTGTGCTCGCGCATCTGGAATGCCACGTTGTCGAACACCGACATGTCGGTGAACAAGGCGCCGAACTGGAACAGCATGCCCATGCGGCGGCGCAGGTGGTACAGGGCAGCAGCATCGAGCTCATGCACCGCCTTGCCGTCGACCACCACCTGCCCCTCGGACGCCTTTATCTGCCCGCCGATCAAACGCAGGATGGTCGTCTTGCCGCAGCCGCTCCCGCCCATGATCGCCACCACCTTGCCGCGCGGGACAGTCATGTTGATCCCCTTGAGGATCGGGCGCTTGCCATAAGCAAAACTGACGTTTTGGAACTCGACCAGATTATCGCCGGACATAAAATATTGGGCACTCTCGAAAGAGGCCGAATTTTAACCCATTCCGCCGGCCTGATTCCAGAAGTCCCGGATATTAATATTTTCCTAGGAGCCTGTCGGACTTGAGAGGTCAGCAAAACATAACCCATTGATATAAAATGATATTTATCAGCAAACAAAAATGCGATCCTTAATTGAATCAATGGGTTAGGTGCTAAGTCCGACAGGCTCCTAGGTGCCGTATTGCCGCCAGAAGTAATGTCCGCTTCTGGCAAGAGTGATAAAATTATTATTTAGTTTAATATGCAGGGCAGCATTCCGTGATTGAATTAACCATCAATGGCACGCAGCGCCAGTTCGCCGGGCCGCTCAACGTGACCGAGCTGGTAGCCAACCTCGACCTGCTCGGCAAACGCATCGCTGTGGAGCGCAATGGTGACATCGTGCCGCGCAGTCAATTCAGTGATACTCCCCTGGCCAGCGGCGACAGGCTTGAAATTGTCGTGGCTGTTGGCGGGGGCTAATTAACCCAAGCGGAAATTATGGACAACTTGATCATCGCAGGAACCAGCTACGCCTCCCGCCTGCTGGTGGGAACCGGAAAATACCGGGATTTCGACGAAACCCGGCGCGCCATCGAAGCCAGCGGCGCAGAAATCGTCACCGTGGCCATCCGCCGCACCAATATCGGCCAGAATACCGGCGAACCCAGCCTGCTGGATGCCGTGCCGTCCTCAAAATACACTTACCTGCCCAACACCGCAGGCTGCTACAGCGCCGACGATGCCGTCCGTACCCTGCGCCTGGCGCGTGAATTGCTGGACGGGCATGATCTGGTAAAGCTGGAAGTGCTGGGCGACCCGAAAACACTTTATCCGAACATGATGGAAACGCTGAACGCGGCGGAAATCCTGGTCAAGGAAGGTTTCAAGGTGATGGTCTATACCTCCGACGATCCCATCATCGCCAAGCGGCTCGAGGAAATCGGCTGTGTTGCCATCATGCCGCTGGCGTCACTGATCGGCTCCGGCATGGGCATCCTCAACCCGTGGAACCTGCAAATCATTATCGACAACGCCAAGGTTCCGGTCATCGTTGACGCCGGCGTGGGCACGGCATCGGATGCGGCAATCGCCATGGAACTCGGCTGCGACGGGGTGCTGATGAACACGGCAATCGCCGCGGCGCAAGATCCGATTCTCATGGCTTCAGCGATGAAAAAGGCAGTAGAAGCCGGACGCGAGGCATTCCGCGCCGGACGCATGGCAAAGAAGCTCTATTCCGCCAGCCCAAGCTCGCCTACCACAGGCCTCATCGGCAAGTAGCCCCGGACGCGCATGAGCGAAACTTCACACCGCCCCGTACGCAGTTTCGTGCTGCGCCAGGGCCGCATGTCCAATGCCCAAGGCCGGGCCCATGAAACGCTCATGCCCCGCTTCGGCATTCCGTTTAAAATGGAACGCCTGGACCTGGACCACGCCTTTGGCCGCAACGCGCCAAAAATCCTGGAAATTGGTTTTGGCATGGGAGACAGCACCGCACAAATCGCGCGGGAACACCCTGAGAACGATTACCTGTGCATCGAGGTTCACACTCCCGGCGTCGGCAGCCTGCTCAAGCAAATCGAGGAAGCGGGCCTGAGCAACATCCGCATCATTCAACACGACGCGGTAGAAGTGCTGAAATTCATGCTGGCTCCGGCCGCGCTGGATGGCGTGCACATTTTCTTCCCCGACCCGTGGCCGAAGAAACGCCATCACAAGCGCCGGTTGATACAGCCTGAATTCGTCGCATTGCTCTGCGAGCGTCTAAAAATGGGGGCTTATCTGCATGCCGCCACGGACTGGGAAGAATACGCTGCGCATATTCTGGCAATGTTCAGCACGGAGTCGCGTCTGGCCAACACAGCAGCAGATTACGCGCCACGGCCAGATTACCGCCCATTCACCAAATTCGAGCAGCGCGGATTAAAACTGGGACATGGAGTATGGGATATTGTGTTTAAGCGGGTTGCCGAGCATTAAGCCACTGCGGGCAACTTTTCCACCAGCAGGGTGTGCAAACGCCGGCTGTCGGCACGCAGAACCTGAAACTTCAGTCCATCCAGCGTGATGATTTCACCGCGCTTGGGCAAGCGACCGAATTTGCTCACCACCAAGCCTCCCACCGTGTCGTAGTCTTCATCACTGAAAGACGTGCCCAGCGCCTCGTTAAAGTCGGAAATTTCCGTCACCGCCTTTACCCGGTAGTTTCCAGCACGGTCCTGGATGATATTGTCCTCGGTTTCGTCGAAGTCATATTCGTCCTCGATTTCCCCCACGATCTGTTCCAGCACGTCCTCGATGGTCACCAGCCCGGAAACGCCGCCGTATTCATCCACCACCAGGGCGATGTGGTTGCGGTTCATGCGGAATTCCTTGAGCAGCACGTTGAGACGCTTGGCCTCCGGGATGAACACCGCCGGGCGCAGCATGTCGCGCACGTCAAACTCCACGCCAGCGTAATAGCGCAGCAGATCCTTGGCGAGGAGGATGCCGATGATGTCGTCCTTGTTCTCTCCGATAACGGGAAAACGCGAGTGGGCGGTCTCTATCACAAAGGGGATAAAAGCTTCCGGGGCATCGGCAATGTCAATCACGTCCATCTGGGCACGTGGGATCATGATATCGCGCACCTGCATTTCCGACACCTGCAGCACACCCTCGATCATGGAAAGCGCATCGGCATCGAGCAGGTCCTTTTCATAAGCAGTGTGGAGAATTTCCACCAACTCTTCCCGGTTATCCGGTTCGGGCGAAAGCCATGCTCCCAAGCGTTCGACCCAGCCCGGTTTGGCAGGTTCATCCATGCAGCCGCATTACCTCTTTAAACAAGATAGGGATCAGTATAACCGAGCTTACACATGATGTGGGTTTCAACCGCTTCCATTGCCAGGGCATCACTCTCGTTTTCATGGTCGTAACCCTGCAAGTGCAGCATGCCATGAACAACCAGGTGCGCGTAATGCGCTTCGACGCTTTTCCCCTGCTCCACTGCTTCGCGGTTCACTACCGGCACGCACAATACCAGGTCGCCCTGACATGGAAATTCCTGCTGATACACGAATGAAAGGACGTTGGTGGCATAGTCTTTGGCCCGGAACTCGCGATTAAGCCTGCGCCCTTCTTCCTCATCCACCAATCGCACCGTCACTTCGGCATCTCCCTCGAGAGCAGAACTTGCCCAGGTCCGTATCTGGGCGCGCGTTGGCTCATCCGCCTGCCTGAAGGCATATTGCACCGCAAGCGACAGTTTCTGTCGTCCGGCTTTCATTTACTGGCCGCTTCATAGCGTGCATAGGCATTTACGATGTGCTGCACCAAGGGGTGGCGCACCACGTCTTCTGATTCGAAAAAAGTAAAAGCAATGCCCCGCACTTTCCCTAACACTGCATGCACATTGGCCAACCCGCTTTTCTGTCCCTTGGCCAGGTCGATTTGTGTCACGTCGCCGGTTATGACTGCCTTGGTGCCGAATCCAATCCGCGTCAGGAACATTTTCATCTGCTCGGGCGTAGTATTCTGCGCTTCGTCCAGAATGATAAAGGAATGATTAAGGGTCCGCCCTCTCATATAAGCCAGTGGCGCAATTTCAATGGCGCCACGTTCAAAAAGCTTGCCCACCCGGTCAAATCCCATCAGGTCATAGAGTGCGTCGTACAGGGGGCGCAAATAGGGATCGACTTTTTGCGCCAAATCGCCGGGCAAGAATCCAAGATGTTCGCCAGCCTCCACTGCGGGACGCACCAGCACAATGCGTTTTACTACATCGCGTTCCAGCGCATCAACAGCACTAGCGACCGCCAGATAGGTTTTGCCAGTGCCGGCAGGGCCAATTCCGAAGGTGATATCGTGTGCTTGTATGTGCTGCAGATATGCATTCTGGCGAGAGGTGCGTCCGCGCAGATCGTGCTTGCGAGTCATCAGTACGGGCACCATGTCAACAGTGCCTTCGGGCTCGCATTCATTGTTCAATTCAATCAGGCCAAGCTGAATTTCATCCACAGACAAGGCATGCTTGGCCTGCGTGTAAAATTTTTGCAATGCCTGCGAGGCCAGACGGCTTTGCCCCAAACGACCAACTATGGAAAATTGCTCGGCACGACGGACAATGCTTACATCCAGCGCAGTCTCTATTTGCTTCAGATTCTCATCCAGAGCGCCGCACATATTGGCCAAACGGTTATTATCCGTCGGAGTAAACGCGATATCGATTGATTTCGGCTTCAATGATTACTCACTATGATGTCGCCACGTAAACTATGTGGCACTGCAGCAGTGATGGTTACACTCACGAAATGGCCGATCAATCGTGGCTGTCCATTAAAATAAACCACCCGGTTGTTTTCGGTACGTCCAAATAGCTCATTCGCATCCTTCCGCGCAACGCCCTCGACGAGGATGCGCTGCACTGAGCCTACCATTTTCTGACCGATTTCCATGGCCTGAGCCTCGATCTTCTCCTGCAATCGCCTCAGCCTTGCCTGCTTGACCGCATAAGGGGTGTCGTCAGGAAGTTCGGCTGCCGGCGTGCCAGGACGGGGACTAAAAATGAAACTGAAACTGGTATCGAAGCCGATTTCATCAATCAGTTTCATCGTAGCTCCGAACTCCGCCTCGGTTTCCCCGGGGAAACCCACAATAAAATCGGAAGAAATCGTGATGTCTGGCCGTACCGCGCGCAGCTTGCGTATTTTTGACTTATATTCCAGCACCGTATAGCCACGCTTCATGGCTGCCAGCACACGGTCTGAGCCGGACTGCACGGGTAAATGCAGAAAACTCACCAGTTTGGGTATGCTGCCATATGCGTCAATCAAACTCTGCGAAAACTCCACTGGATGAGAAGTAACAAATCGCAAACGCTCAATGCCGGGAATTTCTGCCAGATAATGCAACAACAATGCAAGATCGGCAACATCTCCGTCATGCATTTCCCCACGGTATGCATTTACATTCTGTCCCAGCAAAGTGATTTCCTTTATGCCTTTACTGGCCAGTTGCGCGGCCTCGGCAAGAATGTCGTCAAATGGCCTCGAGACCTCTGTGCCACGCGTATAGGGGACAATACAGTAAGTACAGTATTTGCTGCACCCTTCCATCACCGAAAGAAATGCACTCACTCCCTCAACGCGCGCCTCGGGTAAATGGTCGAATTTTTCAATTTCAGGAAAAGTTATATCGACCTGAGGCTTGCCGCTGGACTGACAATCCTGGATAAGTTGGGGCAAACGATGCAAGGTTTGTGGGCCAAACACAATATCCACATAGGGCGCGCGGGCAATGATTGCATTCCCCTCCTGGCTCGCCACACAACCGCCCACGCCGATAATCAAATCAGGGTTATCCAGCTTAAGTTTGCGCCAGCGGCCAAGCTGATGAAATACCTTGTCCTGGGCCTTTTCGCGTATGGAACAAGTATTCAACAAAAGGACGTCTGCCTCTTCCGCGTTGTCGGTGCAGATCATGCCAGCCTGGGCATGCAGCACATCCGCCATCTTTGACGAATCGTACTCATTCATCTGGCAGCCAAAAGTTTTAATGAAAAGTTTTTTTGCCACGAGTGACTTGCAACATCCTGTTGATGATAACAATTCTACCAGCGTGCATACGCGCCGCAAATGACAAAGCCCTCGCGAGGAGGGCTTTGTCTGGGTGAGGAGCTTGGCGGTGACCTACTTTCACATGCGTAATGCACACTATCATCGGCGCGGAGGCGTTTCACGGTCCTGTTCGGGATGGGAAGGGGTGGTTCCACCTTGCTATGGCCGCCAAGCATAACTAG
>Ga0315272_10001343_pt1 | contig 12264 bp, 13 predicted proteins | sample C3_middle_MG_FD_203918 | JGI IMG/M metagenome (GOLD analysis project Ga0315272, IMG submission 203918) | Sediment microbial communities from Yellowstone Lake, YNP, Wyoming, USA - C3_middle | ecosystem: Environmental > Aquatic > Freshwater > Lake > Sediment | place: USA: Wyoming | collected...
ATGCAATGGGACAAGATTCGCCTCCAGTACCAGGTGAGCCAGCAACAGGCGGCATCTGCGCGCGCGGCGCTCGAAACCGCGGCCGCGCAAATGAAATATGCCACGGTGCAGGCGCCGTTCGCCGGCATTATCACGCGGAAAATGGCCAATGCAGGCGATCTGGCCGCGCCCGGCCACCCGTTGCTGGTACTGGAAAACCCGGCCAGCCTGCAAGTGCAGACCGATGTGGCGCGCGACGTGTTCTCCCGGCTCAAGCTTGGCGATGCGGTGTCCATTCAGGTGGATGGGCAAGCCAGCGATCTGGTCGGCAAGGTGGCGCATCTGGTGCCAGCCGCCGATCCCGTTACCCACAGTTATCTGGTGAAGATCGACCTGCCCGAGGGGCATGGCCTGCGCAGCGGCAGTTTTGTGCGCGTTGCCTTCCATCTCGGTTCGCGCGAAGGCATGCGCGTGCCGGCCAGCGCGCTGCTGGAACGTGCCGGGATCGCCGGCGTGTTCGTGGTGGACGCCCAGGGCATCGCCCGCTACCGCATGGTGCGCGCCGGTGCCGCGAGCGGGGGCGGGGTGGAAATCCAGGCCGGCCTCAATCCGGGCGAGCGCGTGGTGACTTCGGCCACGACCGCCATGCAATCCGGGGACAAGGTGGTGAGCCAGGGGAACGGCAATGGCTGAAACGCACGAAGAGACGCCGCTTAACAGCGCGGGCAAGATCGCCCGCCTGTTCCTGGAATCGAAAATGACCGCCATGCTGATGCTGGCGGTGACGCTGGCGGGCGTCATGGCGTTGTTCGTTACCGCGCGCGAATATAACCCGCAGATCGTGGTGCCCGCCGCCAACATCATTGTCGCCAAGCCCGGGGCCAGCGCCGAGGAAATTCACAATATGGTGGTGAAGCCGCTGGAAGCGATCATGAACGCCCAGTCGGGCGTCAAGCACACCTTCGGCTATGCGGCGCCCGACTACGGCGTGGTGACGGTACAGTTCGACGTGGGCGAGGACCAGGAAAAGAGCCTGGTCAAGCTCTACAACCAGCTGATGCAGAACATGGACCGCATGCCCGCTGGCGCCATGCAGCCGCTGGTCAAGCCGATCAACGTGGACGACGTGCCGATCATGACGCTGACCCTGAGCTCGGCGCGGATGGATGATTACCAGTTGCGGCAGGTTGCGGCGCGGGTGCTGGAGCATCTGCGCAACGTGCCGGGCGTTTCCTTCACGCAGCTCGTGGGTGGTGCGCAGCGCGCCGTCAACGTGTGGATCTCGCCCGACAGGCTGGCCTCGTCCGGCCTGTCCCTCGACCAGGTGGACCGCATGATCGGCGGCGCCAACGTATCCGTTCCTGCCGGCCAACTGGTCGACCAGAACCGCAATCACCCGCTGCGCCTATCCGGCTTCATCGGCGATGCGCGCGAGGTGGGGCAGATCATCGTGGGAGCGCCGCAAGGCCGCCCGGTATTCCTGAAAGATATCGCCAGCATCGAGGACGGCGCGGCGGAAAGCGACGAGCTGTCGCGTTTTGCCTATGGCCCGGCGGCTCAGGTGGGCGCATCGGCTCATCGTGGCGAGGCCCCGGCGGTCACCATCGCCATCGCGAAAAAAGCCGGCACCAACGCCGTGGTGGTGGCTTCGGCCGTGCTCGCCAAGCTGGACGCCCTGAAGCGCCAGGCCATTCCGCAAGGCGTCGACGTGGCGGTCACGCGCGACGATGGCGCCAAGGCCGATGATGCGGTGAACACCCTGGTGGAACACCTCGGCATCGCCATCGGCTCGGTGGTGGTAATCCTGGTATTTTTCCTCGGCTGGCGCGAGGCGGCCATCGTCACCCTGACGGTGCCGCTGATCCTCTTCGTGGTGTTGACCGTGGGCCTGATCGCCGGCCAGACCATCAACCGCATCACCCTGTTCGCGCTGATCCTGTCGCTCGGCCTGCTGGTGGACGCGGCTATCGTGGTGGTGGAAAACATCCATCGCCACATGCATCACGGCGGGGCAAGGAATTTCAAGCAGGCCCTGGTGGAAGCCACCAACGAGATCGGCAACCCGACCAACATCGCCACCATCGCGGTGATCCTGGCATTCATCCCGATGGCGTTCGTCACCGGCATGATGGGGCCCTTCATGCGACCGATCCCGTTCAACGTGCCGGTGGCGATGATCGCCTCGCTGCTCATCGCCTACATGGTGGTGCCCTGGGCGGCCAACCGCTGGCTGGCCGGCAAGGCGGCCAGGTCGCTGGCAGCGCAGCCGGCACTGGAAGACAGGGCGGCGGATCCGCAAGACGTGCTGCATCGCACCTACGTGGCGGTGATTACCCCGCTGATTCGCCATGCCCGCCGCCGCAACATGCTGTTTCTGTTGGTGGGCGCGCTGCTGCTGGCGGCCATGATCCAGCCGGCCTGGCAATTCGTGCGCCCATCCGGCATGAATGGTCCGCTCTCGGCCATGGGCGTGGAACTGAAGATGTTGCCCAACGATAATACCAACACCTTCCTGGTGCAGGTGGACACCCCCGCCGGCACTACCCTGGCCGGGACCGATCAGGTGGCGCGCGCGGTCGGCGAAGTGCTGGCGAAAACCGCCCATGTCACCGATTACCAGACCTTTCTCGGCATGACCGCGCCGGTGGATTTCGCGGCCCTGGTGCGCGGCGACATGCTCAAGCGCGGCGACAACCTGGCGCAACTGCGCGTCAACCTCACCGACAAGCACCACCGTTCGAAATCCTCCCACGAGATCGTAAACGAATTCAACGCGGCACTGGCGCCGTTGCGCGCAGCTTTCCCGCAAGCCAGGATCAAGCTCTATGAGACCCCGCCCGGCCCGCCGGTGCAATCGCAGGTGCTGGCCGAACTGTATGGACCGGATTACGGCAAGCTGCGCGCCGCAGCGGCAGACGTGGACAAGGCGTTCAGCCAGGTTTATGGCATCATCAACGTTGACGATTCGGTCACTGCCACGGTCGATAGCTTTCACGTCAAGGTGGATCGCGAGAAGGCCAGCCTGTCCGGTATTGCGCCCGGCCAGGTGGGCAAGCTGCTGCACGATTACGTGTCGGGTTTTTCCATCGGCACCCTGCATGTCGACGATGCGCGCGAACCGATCGATATCACCGTGCGTCTGCCCAGAAGCGCGCGCCAGACGCCGCAACAGATACTCTCCATCCGCGTTGCCAACGCAACCGGCCAGCAGGTGCCGCTGTCGGCCATCGCCAGCGTCGAACGGGCCACCCAGGACAAACCCTTCTATGATCGCGACCAGCATCCGACGGTCATGGTGGGTGGCGAACTGCTCAAGTCCAGCCCGGTTTATGCGGTGCTGGCCCTGGACAAGATGCTGGACGGCAGGATGCTCGCGCCGGGCATCGCCTTCAAGACTGGCAACCTGGGCTTCGCCGAGGCCCAGCCCGACGATGTGATGAATTACCATCTGCTGTGGGGCGGCGAGATGCGCCTGACGCTGGACGTGTTCCGCGACCTGGGGTCCGCCTTCATCGTCGCGCTGGTGTTCATCTACCTGATGCTGGTGGGCTATTACAAGTCCTTCATGATGCCGCTGATCGTGATGGGCGCGATCCCGCTCACCCTGGTCGGCGTGTTTCCCGGCCACTGGATCACCCAGCAGGCGTTTACCGCCACCTCCATGATCGGCGTCATCGCCCTGGCGGGCATCGTGGTACGCAACTCGTTGCTGCTCATCGACTTCATCGTCGATTATCGCAAGCGCGGCTATGCCCTGGATGAAGCCGTGATCCAGGCCGGCGCCGTGCGTTTTCGCCCCATCATGCTGACCGCGCTGGCCATCATCCTGGGTTCGGCCATCATGATTACCGATCCGGTGTTCGGCGGGCTGGCGGTGTCGCTGATATTCGGCACTTTCGCGTCCACCGTGCTCACGCTGATCGTGATCCCGTTGATGTATTATTTGTGGGAAAGGCGCCAGGCTGCCGCGCAAGGCGGGAAAACCGCTTGATTTCGCATGCGGCATCCCCAATTTCCATTTACCTTCAAGTTAAGGAGTCTCTCCATGACCGTCAATCGCATGGTTCGTATCATTGCCGGCTTTTTCATCCTGCTTTCGCTTTCCCTGGGCGTGCAGGCGAGCCCCCTGTTTCATAATGTAAACTGGTTGTGGTTTACTGCCTTCGTTGGCTTCAACCTGTTTCAAAGCGGGTTCACCCGTTTTTGCCCGATGGACGCGATGCTGAAAAAGCTGGGTTTCAAGGAATCCTGCTGAAATACCGAGAAAAGAGGAAAAGCACAGTGCACTTCATTCAAAACAATCTTGGCCTGGTGGTCCTGGTCATCGTCAGCGGATTGCTGATCTTCTGGCCCATGGTGAATCGTCGCATCTCGGGAATCAAGGAAGTCGGCATCCTGGAAGCGACCCAGCTCATCAACCACCATGACGCGCTGGTGCTCGATGTGCGCGAGGATCAGGAATATAGCGCCGGCCGTGTCCCCCATTCCAGGCATATTCCCCTGCGCCAGCTTCCCGGGCGCCTGCACGAGCTGGAAAAATTCAAGAACAAGCCGATCATCGCCATCTGCCGCAGCGGCAGCCGTTCCGGACATGGCTGCAGCGTGTTGCGCAAGAATGGTTTCGAGCAGGTCTATAATTTGAGCGGCGGTATGATCTCCTGGCAACAGGCGAACATGCCGGTAGAACACAAATAATTTGCCGCTCCTCCCCTGGGCGGGTTTTGATTTCAAGGAATTCAAATGGCGAATGTAACGATGTATTGCACGGGCACGTGCCCCTATTGCACCATGGCGGAAAAACTGCTGAACAAGAAAGGCGTGGCCGTGATCGACAAGATCCGCATTGACCTCGAGCCGGGCCGCAAGGAGGAAATGATGGAGAGAACCGGCCGCCGTACCGTGCCGCAAATCTATGTCGATGATTTTCATGTCGGCGGTTTCGACGACCTGTCTGCGCTCGACATGGAAGGCAAGCTGGAGCCGCTGCTGGCTAAGTAAGCGTAAAAAACGAACGGCATTAACCACGGGGAACACGGGGCGCACGGGGAAGAAAAGACTGGTTTCTTTCAACCAATGGGTGATATGACTCAATCACGCAACACATTGGTCTTCCCCCGTGCCCCCCGTGGTTATTTGTTTTTCAAGGTTTTGTGGAGTATTCAGATGAACATCGTATGTCCCAATTGCCAGGCCATCAACCGCGTGCCGGAAGACCGCTTGGGCCAAAACCCGAAATGCGGCAAGTGCGGCGCGGCCCTTCTGGATGGCAAGCCGCTGGAGCTGGGCGCGGCAAACTTTTCCCGCTTTGTCGCCAAGAACGACATGCCCGTCGTGGTGGACTTCTGGGCGCCCTGGTGCGGGCCCTGCAAGATGATGGCGCCGGTGTTCGCGCAGGTCGCGGCCGAACTCAAAACCCGTTTCCGTTTCGTTAAGGTGAATACTGAAGCGGAGCAGGCCCTGGCGCAACAGTTCTCTATCCGCAGCATTCCCACCCTGGCGCTGTTCCGCAACGGCGCCGAAGTGGGCCGCGTTGCCGGTGCCATGGATGCGGGCAATCTCAAGAGCTGGTTGCTGCAGCATTGAGTGCCGCTTTCCGCGGCTTCGCGATACAATCTCACTTTTTCAGAGATTTTTACAAATGAGCGAAGAACAAAAGCAGCCCGTTTTCGGCATCGAAAAAATATATGTCAAGGATATTTCCCTTGAGATTCCCAATGCGCCGCAAATTTTCCTTGAGCAAGGTTCGCCGACCATCAGCGTCGAAGTGCACACCAATGCCCAACAGCTCGACGAGGGCGTATTCGAGGCTGTCCTGACCGTGACGGTGACTTCCAAAGTGGAGAATGACAAGACGGTATTCCTGGTGGAAGCCGCTCAGGCCGGCATTTTCCGCATCAGCAATGTGCCGCAGGAAGACATCGAGCCCCTGCTCGGCATTGCCTGTCCCAACATCCTTTATCCCTATGTGCGCGAAGTGATCGCTGACATGGTGGTGCGCGCCGGCTTCCCGCCGGTGGTGCTCCAGCCGATGAACTTCGAAAACGTCTACCAGCAGCAGAAACTGATGCAGTCCGCACAACAACCTGCGACCACGCACTGAACGAGACGCGGGAAATGAACGGTTGGCGCGTCATCTTGTTGCTGGCCACGCTTTTTCCCGCATACTCATGGGCGATCGAGTATCGCTCCATCGCGGCCGATCGCACGGTGATGTATGACGCGCCCTCGCTACGCGGCAAGAAACTCTATGTGGCCAGCCGTTTTTACCCGGTCGAGGTGATCGTGGATCTTGAGTCATTCGCCAAGGTGCGCGATGTCGCCGGCGACCTGGCCTGGGTGGAGAAGAAAAATCTTTCCGGCCAGCATATGGCGCTGGTCAACGTGCCGCTTGCCGATGTGCGCAAGAGCCCGGATCCCAACGCGCCGCTGGTGTTCCAGGCGGAACGCGGCGTGGTGCTGGAGGTGATCGAGAATGCCGGCAATGGCTGGATCAAGGTGCGCCATGCGGACGGTACGCAGGGGTATGTGCAGGTGTCCCAGGTGTGGGGCGCATGAAGTTCGCCGTGCTCGGTGCCGGCGCCTGGGGGACGGCGCTGGCGGTCAGCCTGTGCGCGCATCACGATGTCACCCTGTGGGCGCGCAACGCTTCCCAGTCGGCTGAAATGGCGCGGCAGCGCCGCAATTCGCGCTATTTGCCGGACATCAGCCTGCCCGACAATCTGATTTTTTCGTCCGACCTTGCAGAGGCACTGCATGGCGCGGATCTGGCATTGGCCGTCGTGCCCAGCGGTGCCTTGCGTCCGCTGTTGCGCGAGGTGGCAAAAGTGGCGCCGGGTGAGCCGGTGATTTGGGCATGCAAGGGCTTTGAAGCCGGCAGCCGCAAGTTGCCCCACGAGGTCGTGAGTGAGGAATTGTTGCCGTCAACGCCTTGCGGCGTCCTTTCCGGTCCCAGCTTTGCGCGCGAGGTGGCGCTCGGGCTTCCGACCGCCTTGACGCTCGCCTCGTCGAACGAATCGTTTGCACGCCACAGCGCCTTGGCGCTGCACAGCCAACGCCTGCGCGTCTATGCCAGCAACGATGTCCTGGGCGTGGAGCTGGGCGGGGCGGTGAAGAATGTTCTCGCCATCGCAGCGGGCATCTCCGATGGCATGGGATTCGGCCACAATGCCCGCGCTGCCCTGATAACGCGCGGCCTGGCGGAAATCACCCGACTCGGCCTCACGCTCGGCGGGCAACGGGAAACCTTCATGGGCCTGGCCGGCATGGGCGACCTGATTCTTACCTGCACCGGCGACCTGTCGCGCAATCGTCAGGTTGGTTTGCAGCTGGCGCAGGGCAAGTCGCTGGAAGCCATCCTGCGCGACCTCGGCCATGTGGCGGAGGGCGTCAACACGGCGCGCGAAGTGCTGCAGCTTGCCCGGGACCATGAAGTGGACATGCCCATCACCGAGGCCGTGTACCAGGTGCTGTATCAAAGCCTGGCGCCGCGCACTGCCGTGGAGGGTTTGCTCAGCCGCGCGCCCAGCGCGGAATTCAGGAGTTAGCCGGTTAAACCTAGAAACCGCGCACTCCAGTCCGTCCAACTGAGGTTTCTAGGTTAAATGCCTCCCTCGAACCCCGTTTGGCGCCACGCTTCGTAAATCGTTGCCGCCACCGCGTTGGAAAGATTCAGACTGCGGCTTTCCGCCTGCATGGGCAGGCGAATGCGCCGTTCCGAAGGGAATCCCGCCAGAATTTCAGCCGGCAGGCCGCGGCTTTCCGGTCCGAACACGAACACGTCCCCCGCTTTGAAATCAACCTCCGCATAGCGCCTGGCGCCCTTGGTGGTGGCGGCGAACAGCCGCCTTCCGGCAAAGTGCGCCAGGCACGCCTGCCAGCTCGGATGAACCTTGAGCGAGGCATATTCGTGGTAATCCAGCCCGGCACGCTGCAATTGCCTGTCATCGAGCGAGAAGCCGAGTGGCTCCACCAGATGCAGCGCGGCACCGGTATTGGCGCAGAGACGGATGATATTGCCCGTATTGGGGGGAATTTCAGGCTCGAAAAGCACAATGGCAAACAAATTCTTGTATCCTGGCGTAAAAAACGTTAATTTAACACTATCAATGAGATGTGTTTTACTTATGACAAATAACATGAGCGGCCGGGGCGACGATGGCCAAACCTGAGAAAATTCGCCTGGGCGAGGTGCTGATTCGGCAGAATCTGCTCACCGATGACCAGTTGAAGCAGGCGCTGGCCGAGCAGAAAAGCAGCGGACGCAAGCTGGGCCGGGTTCTCGTCGAGAATGGCTTCGTCACCGAAGAGGGAATCGCCGAGGCCATTGCGCGTCAGCTGCATATCCCCTTCATCAATCTCAAGTTCTACAACACCAACGCCGACCTGGTCAACAAGCTGCCGGAAACCCAGGCGCGCCGCTTCCGCGCGCTGGTGCTGGAGGATCGCGGCACCGCTTTGCTGGTGGGCATGGCTGACCCTTCCGACCTGTTTGCCTATGACGAGCTGGCGCGCGTGCTCAAGCGCGACATCGACTTGGCGGTCGTGGCGGAAAGCCAGTTGCTGCAAACCATCGATCGCGTCTATCGCCGCACCGACCAGATCAGCGGCCTGGCCCAGGCGCTGGAGCAAGAACTGGGCGATACCGTAATGGATTTCGGCGGCGTTGGCGCCAACGCCAGCCTGGAAGAAGCGCCGGTCGTCAAGCTGCTGCAAACCATGTTCGAGGATGCCACCCAGGTGCGCGCCTCCGACATCCATATCGAACCGCAGGAATCCAGGCTGCAGATCCGCTTCCGTATCGACGGCGTACTGCACTTGCAAACGGAGGCTGACAACAAGATCGCGGCGGCGCTGGTGCTGCGCCTCAAGCTCATGTCCGGCCTCGATATTTCGGAAAAGCGCGTGCCGCAGGACGGCCGTTTCAACATCAAGATCCGCGGTCAGGCGGTGGATGTGCGTATTTCCAGCATGCCGACCCAGTACGGCGAATCAGTTGTGATGCGCCTGCTCAACCAGAGCGGCGGGATTCCCACCCTCGACAAGCTGGGCATGCCGCCCGATATGCTGGATAAATTTCGCAAGATTCTGCGCCGGCCCAACGGCATGGTGCTGGTTACCGGTCCGACCGGCAGCGGCAAGACCACCACGCTGTATTCCGCCCTGGCCGAACTGAACTCGATCGAAGCCAAGATCATCACCGTGGAAGATCCGGTGGAATACCGTCTGCCCGGCATCAACCAGGTGCAGGTGAACGAGAAGATCGACCTGTCCTTTGCCCGCGTCCTGCGCTCCGCCTTGCGCCAGGATCCCGACATTATTCTGGTGGGCGAAATCCGCGACCAGGAAACCGCACAAATCGGTCTGCGTGCCGCCATGACCGGCCACATGGTGCTGTCCACCCTGCATACCAACGATGCCATGAGTGCCCCGATCCGCCTGATCGACATGGGCGTGCCGCGCTTCATGGTGGCGACTTCGCTGCAAGTGGTGCTGGCTCAGCGCCTGGTGCGCCTGGTATGCGAAAGCTGTACTGAAAATTACGAGCTCAAGCCTTTCGAGCACGAATGGCTGCGCCTCGAATTGAAGGACCAGGTCGACCGGCACCAGTACAGGCACGGCCGCGGCTGCACCAACTGCAACGGTACCGGCTATCAGGGCCGCATGGGCATCTATGAAATGCTGGAAATGGATTTCGACATGGTCGAAGCCGCCAACCACCACGATCCCGCTCACTTCATGAAAATGGCACGCCAGCAGATGGCCGGCAAAACCCTGCGCACCCAGGCGGTGAGAGAGGTGCTCAAGGGACGGACGACGGTTGGTGAGGCGATGCGCATCAGCAATCAATTCGATGAGTGATTTAAAGGCATTGAACCACGGGGCACACGGGGAACACGGGGTTTGAAGGATAGCGGCGAAGGTTTGATTGATGCGGTTCTGACTGCGGCAACCAATGTCCACAGGGAACTGGGGCCGGGGTTGCTGGAATCGGTGTATGAATTGGCGTTGATGATCGAGCTTTCTGGTCTTGGTATTGAAGCGAGGCGGCAAGTGGAAATTCCGGTAAGTTACCGTGGGCAGGATCTCGGAATAGGTTTTCGCGCCGATATTATCGTGGCGGATTGTTTGCTGCTCGAAATCAAGGCGATAGAAGATTTCAATACGACGCACTTGGACCAAATCATGACTTATTTGAAATTGTTGGGATTGAAACGGGGCTTCTTGCTCAACTTCCACAAAAAATTGTTAAAGGATGGAATCAAGCGTGTCTCGATCTAACGATCATGGCGATTCGCCGCCCCGAATTATGAAACAGCGATTCGCCATGATCGTTTCCCTCACCCCCGCCCTCTCCCAAAGGGCGAGGGGGACGAGGAAACGCTTCGCGTTGTTTCACGTTAAAAAGGTTTCCCCCGTGGACCCCGTGTGCCCCGTGGTTAAAAGGGTTTCCTGAAGTGCCCTTTTTTGCCTACAAAGCCCGCAACGCCCGCGGCGAGCTCATCGAAGGCATCCAGGAGGGGCCTGACAGCGCGGCGGTGGCGGATATGCTGTTCAGCAACGGCGTGACGCCGGTCGAAATCGCCGTCTCCGCGAAAGGGCCGGGCGCGCAGGGAGAGAGTTGGCTGGAACGCATGCGGCGCGAGAAAATCAGCGCCGTGGACGTCATGCTGTTTTCGCGCCAGATGTATACCCTGCTCAAGGCCGGCGTGCCCATCATGCGCGCCCTGGCAGGGCTGCAGGAGTCGACGCATAACCACAGCATGAGAAAAGTGCTTCAGGGCATGCGCGAAAGCCTGGACAGCGGGCGCGAACTTTCAGCCGCGATGCGGCGGCATCCGGAAGTGTTTAATTCATTTTACGTCAGCATGGTGCGGGTAGGCGAGGCGACCGGCATGCTGGAGGAAATCTTCCTGCGACTGTTCCATTACATCGAATTCGAGAAGTCCACCAGGGACAAGATCAAGTCGGCAATGCGCTACCCAAGCTTTGTGATTATCGCGATGACGGTGGCGATCACCATCATCAACCTGTTCGTGATCCCGGCCTTTGCCAAGGTTTACAAGGGGTTCAATGCCGAATTGCCGCTGATGACCCGGATCCTGGTCGCCAGTTCCGATTTTACCGTGCAGTACTGGCCGCTCATGCTCATGCTGCTGGCCGGCGCGTTTTACGGCTTTCGCCTTTATGTCGCCACGCCCGCGGGGCGCTATCAGTGGGACAGGGTCAAGCTGCGCCTGCCAGTGGTGGGCAGCATCATCGAAAAAGCCACCCTATCCCGCTTTGCCCGCAGCTACGCCCTCACCAGCCGCAGCGGTGTGCCTGTGGTGCAGGGGCTGGGCGTGGTGGCGCAGGTGGTGGACAACGCTTTCATAGCACAAAAAATTGACCACATCCGCGAAGGCGTGGAGCGCGGCGACAGCATCTTGCGCACGGCGGCCGCCGCCGGCGTGTTCACCCCGGTGGTGCTGCAAATGATCGCGGTGGGCGAGGAAACCGGGGAACTCGACGACCTGATGCAGGAAGTCGCCGAAATGTACGAGCGCGAGGTGGATTACGAAGTGGATAACCTGTCCGCCAAGATCGAGCCGATCCTGATCGTCGGCCTGGGTATTCTGGTCCTGATCCTGGCGCTGGGCGTATTCCTGCCGATCTGGGATCTGGGCAAGGCCGCGATGCACAAATGATGAGCCCGGAAATGTTGGGCAAAGCCGCGACGAACCGGGGAAATCCTTGAGATGCGGAGGAATGGCGGGTTTTCCCTGTTTGAGCTGGCTGCCTCGGCTATAATAGTCGCAATCCTGGCATGGTATTTGCTCGATAGAATGACGACTTATCAGGAAATGGCAGAAAAAACGGTGGTTGAATCGATAGTCATGAATATGCGTTCGGGCTTGCGCTATCGGGAAGCAGAATTGATGACGCATAACCAGGAGAACGAAATTGCCGCCCTGGTTGGCGAAAATCCAGTCAAGTGGCTGGAGAAGGCGCCGCCGAACTATCTGGGAGAGCTGAGCGCCCCGCGGGAGAATGAAATTCCGCCTGGCAGCTGGTACTTCGACAAGCGTGAGCGGGAACTTCACTATCTTGTGAAAAGAGATGGCAATTTTGTGCCGGGGCCCAGCGGAAAGCACGAGCTGCGATTCCGCGTGACGGCCCTGAACGGAGGGAAGGCGGCTGGCGCTGCCCAGTTGCCTGTGCAAGGGGTGGCGTTGACCTTGATGGAGCCGTATCGCTGGTTCTGAGTTGAGGCTTCACCCAAAATTTGGACGATGATTAACAAAAACA
>Ga0315272_10001345_pt1 | contig 12260 bp, 12 predicted proteins | sample C3_middle_MG_FD_203918 | JGI IMG/M metagenome (GOLD analysis project Ga0315272, IMG submission 203918) | Sediment microbial communities from Yellowstone Lake, YNP, Wyoming, USA - C3_middle | ecosystem: Environmental > Aquatic > Freshwater > Lake > Sediment | place: USA: Wyoming | collected...
TTTAAATAAGGATCCGGTACTTGGGGATCCTCAGAATCTAACTCTGAAAAGTGAATTGATCAGGATTTTCAGCCAGAAGCAATCATGGAGCAATATAAGCTGAATGTTTGGTTATTTAAAATCAGAATAAATAACCTATTTTTTACAAAACCTGATAAAAAACAGCCCTGAATATTTGCATAATTATATATTTGTCGCCGTAAATTTTCAGGCAATAAATGGAAAAGTTATCAGAATCAAATACAATAAATCATATTGGAATTGTTCAAAAATCTGATAACAAATCCGTTACTGTCATTATATCAGCCGAATCAGCTTGTTCGGGCTGTCATGCAGAAGGTTCATGCTCTTTATTCGGAAAAGAAGAAAAAATTATTGAGGTAAAAGGTTATTATGACGTAAAGGCTGGTGATACTGTTAACGTAATTATGAACCAATCAACCGGATTCACAGCGCTCTTCCTTGGATACATGTTACCGTTAATAATTTTAATAATCACACTTATAACATTTTTGTCTGTAAGATTTCCTGAGCTTATTTCAGGGTTGCTCTCAATTGCTTCACTTCTGCCATACTACCTTCTGCTATATTTCTTCAGAAAGAGGATCAATGATAAGTTTAAATTTTCTTTAATTGTAAAATAATGAGTCCTACAGTTATAATAACAATAACGAGTCTCAGCGGTCTGGCTTTAATCTCTGCAGTCATTCTCTATTTTGTTGCACAGAAGTTCAAAGTGTTCGAGGACCCAAGAATTGATGACGTTCAGGCAATTCTTCCTGCTGCAAACTGCGGTGGATGCGGATTTGCTGGATGCCGAAACTTTGCTGAGGCACTTGTAGCCGCTGAAACCTTTGAAGGTCTTAATTGTCCTGTTGGAGGGAAAGCCGTGATGGAAACAGCTGCAGGTATTCTTGGCAAAGCTGCTATTGAAGTCGATCCTACAGTTGCAGTACTTCTTTGCAATGGGACACCTGAATTCAGGCCTCACACATCATTGTATGACGGAGCTTCCGATTGCCGAATAGAAAATAATTTATATATCGGCGAAACTGACTGTAGCTATGGTTGTCTCGGAAACGGTGATTGCGTTAGGGTTTGTCAGTTCGATGCCATATATATGGATCCTGTAAAAGGACTTCCTGTCATTACAGATGATAAGTGTGTAGCATGCGGAGCATGCGTGAAGGCATGTCCAAGGAATCTTATAGAGCTTCGTAAGAAAGCCAAAAAAGACAGGAAAATTTATGTCGCCTGTTCAAATTGTGATAAAGGGGGACCGGCAATAAGAGCATGCAAGGTAGCCTGCATAGCATGCAGCAAATGTGTCAAAGTATGTGAATTCGGAGCAATAACAATTGAAAACAATCTTGCCTATATCGATGCCAGGAAATGTACATTCTGCAGGAAGTGCGCATCTGAATGTCCAACCAATTCAATTATTGAGTTCAATTTTTCACCGAAAAAATCTAAGATTGAACCTATGGCTGAAGTATTAAACAGTTAAACAGATTAGTAATTTCTTAAAGTAAATACAAGTGCTGAAAACTTTTAAAATTGGAGGTATACATCCGCCGGAATTTAAGCTTACCTCCCACTCACCAATAAGGCAACTTTCTGCCTCACAAAACGTTACAATTCCTATATCGCAGCATATAGGGGCGCCAGCAACTATTCTGGTCAATAAGGGAGATTATTTAAGAACCGGTCAGCTGATTGCATCAATAAACGGATACGTATCATCAAACATTCATTCTTCTGTTTCAGGAAATGTGAATAAAATCGATACCATTATCGACACAACAGGTTACAAACAGACTGCAATAGTTATTGATGTTGCCGGTGACGAGTGGATGGAAACAATTGACCGTAGTCCTGTTCTGGAAAGGGAGATAAAAGCGACTGCTGAAGAAATAGTTGAGAAATGTCGTGAAGCTGGTATTGTAGGGCTTGGTGGAGCTTCATTCCCGTCACATGTGAAATTATCTGTCCCCAAAGGTAAAAAGTGTGACATTCTGTTAATAAATGGCGTTGAATGCGAACCTTATCTGACTTCTGATCACAGGCTGATGCTTGAGAGAGGCAATGAGATTCTTGTTGGTGTATCAATAATTATGAAGGCGCTAAGTGTTGACCGTGCAATTATCGGAATCGAGAATAACAAACCTGACGCAATTGAAAATCTGACAAATCTGGCAAAAGAATTTAATGGCATAACGGTACAGGCACTCAAAGTAAAGTATCCTCAGGGAGGTGAAAAGCAGCTTATCAAAGCGCTGATCAACAGAGAGGTTCCCCCTGGTCATTTACCAATAGATGTAGGGGCTGTTGTACATAACGTTGGTACTGCCTATGCAGTTTATGAAGCTTTGCAGAAAAACAAACCTCTTTTCGAGAGGGTTGTCACTATAACTGGCAAATCATTGAGTAATCCGGGTAATTATATTGTCAGGATAGGCACTCCTGTCAGGCATCTGATTGAGGCTGCAGGAGGAATACCAGAAGATACAGGAAAGATAATTAATGGCGGACCAATGATGGGGAAAGCACTGAATAATATTGATGTTCCAATTGTGAAAGGTACTTCAGGTATTGTCCTTTTCCCGGCCAAAGAATCAAAAAGAGACGAAGTCAAACCATGTATAAGGTGTGCAAAATGCATAGCAGCATGTGGATTTACTCTTGAACCTAATCTTCTTGCCACACTTTCTGAAAAGGGATTATTCGAAAGAGCCGAGGAAGAGATGATAACCAGTTGCATGGAATGTGGATCCTGCAGTTATATATGCCCTGCGAACAGACCTTTGCTGGATTATATCAGGCTTGGAAAATCCACAGTGATCAAAATGGCAAAACAGAGAAACATTAAATAACAGAAACTTTTATTTCATGAGCAATACTCTTAATATATCACCATCTCCGCATATACACGAAAAAGAGACCACTGATAAAATAATGTTCGGAGTTGTGATGGCGCTCCTGCCTGCACTTCTTGCTTCAGTATACTTCTTCGGGACAGGAGCCATAATTGTAACAGCCACATCTGTAATATCTTGTATTACATTCGAATATCTCATTCAACGATTCATTTTCAAGAAACCTGTTTCGATAAATGACGGTTCTGCTCTTGTTACAGGACTATTGCTGGCACTCAATCTTCCTTCAAATATTCCTGTATTAATGGTTATTATTGGCAGTCTTGTGGCTATAGGAGTAGCAAAAATGACTTTCGGCGGACTCGGAAATAATCCGTTCAATCCGGCCCTGGTAGGAAGAGTATTCATGCTGATCTCTTTTCCTGTCCAGATGACAAGCTGGCCGCTGCCTGCAGGTTTTAAAACAGGATATATTGATGCCTCAACGGGTGCAACACCTCTGGCAATTATTAAAGAAGGTTTGAAAAACGGAGAATCATTGTCACAGCTAATGGAAAAAATTCCTTCTACATTAAATATGATTCTTGGAAAAATGGGAGGATCACTTGGTGAGGTTTCCGCCCTGGCCCTGCTAATCGGGATGGCTTATTTACTTTATAAAAAGATTATTACCTGGCACATACCGGTGTCTGTGTTAGGCAGCATTGCTGTTTTTACTTCTGTCCTGTGGCTTATTAACCCTGAATCTTATGTAAATCCTTTGTTTCATTTACTGACAGGAGGTGTTTTGCTTGGTGCTATATTTATGGCAACTGACTATGTCACTTCACCGATGAACCACAAAGCGATGATAATATTCGGATGCGGAATAGGCATACTCACAGTAATCATAAGGATCTGGGGGGCTTATCCTGAAGGAGTTTCGTTCGCAATTTTAATAATGAATGCTTTTGTACCGCTTATGAATAAATACATTAAACCAAAAATGTTTGGAGAGGAGGTGAAAAATGGCTAAGACTGAGTCCTCTTTTAAGAATATGGTCCTTTCACTTACTCTTATCTCACTTGTAGCATCAGCAGGTCTCGGATTTGTTTACGAGTTTACAAAGAAACCAATTGAATTATCAAACCTGAATAAGAAAGTAAATGCAATCAAACAGGTTGTACCCGAATTCAATAATAATCCATATAATGAAATGTTCAGGCTGCCTACAGGTGAAGGTGACAGCCTCGATATCTACCCTGCAAAAAAAGACAGCGTGGTTGTAGGCTATGCAGTCACAACTTACACAAACAAAGGATTCAGCGGCCATATCACCATAATGGCAGGATTCAAACCTGATGGATCAATCGTAAATATTACTGTTCTACAACACAAGGAGACACCCGGACTCGGGACTAAAATGACTGATCCAAAGTTTAAGGATCAGTTTATTGATAAAAATCCCTCAGATTTTAAACTTAAGGTAAGGAAAGACGGAGGGCCTGTTGATGCAATCACAGCTGCCACAATAAGTTCGAGAGCATTTTGTGATGCCATCCAGAGAGCATACAATACAATACAGAAAGGAGGATTGAAATGAACCAGTTCAAAAACTTTACTAAAGGATTCATAAAAGAAAATCCGATCCTCGTACTGGTACTAGGTACCTGTCCTACTCTGGCGACCACATCCTCTTCGTTGAATGGTCTAGGAATGGGTATAGCAACTACATTTGTCCTGATAGGATCGAATGTGGTAGTATCTCTGCTGTCAAATGTGATTCCAGACAAAGTAAGAATACCTGCCTTTGTGGTGATCATTGCATCATTCGTAACAATAGTAGATCTCCTGATGCAGGCATATGTTCCGGGTCTGTATGAAAAACTCGGCATTTTTATTCCATTGATAGTGGTGAACTGCATTGTACTTGGAAGAGCTGAGGCATACGCCAGTAAAAACAGTGTATTTTCCTCATTCATTGACGGTTTTGGAATGGGTTTGGGATTTACAGTTGCACTTGGGGTTCTTGGGGCATTCAGGGAAATAGTAGGCAGTGGCTCAATATTCGGTTACAAGTTTATTCCAGGTGACGGAATACTTGTATTTATACTTGCGCCGGGTGCTTTTATAGCGCTGGGATACCTTATAGCTATTGTTAACAAGATTAAGAAACCTTAAACGTTGAGAAATGGAATATATCTTAATAGTCATTTCAGCAGTTTTTATTAATAATGTGGTACTTGCACAATTCCTGGGGATCTGTCCTTTTCTCGGAGTGTCAAATAAGGTTGAAACAGCACTTGGAATGGCCGGAGCTGTAACATTTGTGATTGTTCTTGCAACAATGGCAACCTATCTTATACAGACTTACGTACTTAATCCGCTCGGAATAGGATTTATGCAAACAATAACCTTTATTCTTGTTATTGCTGCACTGGTTCAGATGGTAGAAATCATACTTAAAAAGGTAAGTAAAGGCCTCTATCAGGCCCTGGGGATATTTCTTCCATTAATTACAACAAACTGTGCAGTTCTTGGAGTTGCAATTCTTGTCATTAAAAAAGAATATAACCTTATCGAAGGAGTTGTTTTCGGGGCTTCAACAGCTATCGGGTTCGGACTTGCTCTTGTAATACTTGCCGGAATAAGAGAACAGCTTGAACTGGCGGATATTCCAAAAGGCATGAAAGGAGTTCCTATATCTCTTGTAATTGCCGGAATACTGGCACTCGCCTTCATGGGCTTTACAGGTATTGTAAAATAACACCTGGCCCTGATATTGCCAATTCTCTTCAAATCATAAAAAAGCTTAATTTCCCAAACTATTGAGGAAATTTAATTAAATTTGTTTAAGACTGATCTCTCATTTGATGATCGTTCAATCGATCCGGATCATTATATAATAAATTTAATGGCCATTTTTGTGAGATTCGACCTGTTTCTGGATATAATATAAATAAGACAACAGAGATTAAAATAAATACTCATTATTCCAAAATCATTTATTATGTCGATCTATAAGATTTGTATTGTCTTATTGGCATTTAGTCAGTCAATCCTCTTAAACTCACAGAATATACCGGAAGAAGAGCTGTTTAAATCAGTCATAAGGACTCCGGTTAACAGTTCTACCGTTGGTGTTGAAGGTCCTGCGTGCGACAAAAAAGGCAACCTTTATTATGTAAATTACAGTAAAGAAGGAACTATCGGGATCTTATCAAATGAAGGAAATTCATCGGTTTTTGTTGAATTGCCTGAGGGAAGTGTTGGAAACGGCATCAGATTCGACAGCAGAGGGAATATGCTTGTAGCAGATTATACAAAACATAATATTCTAAGGGTGGACATGAGCAGCAAAAAGATTGAAGTTTTTGCTCATGAAAAATCAATGAGTCAGCCTAATGACATTGCAATAGACAGCAAAGATCGGCTCTATGCCAGCGATCCTGACTGGAAAAACAGAAAAGGTCGTATCTGGAGAATTGACACTAATGGGAAAGTTACACTCCTCGACAGCCTTGGAACGGCCAATGGAATAGAATTGAGTCCAGATGAGAAGACTCTTTATGTTAATGCTTCGCGGCAGGTATGGGCATATGATCTCTCGAAAAAAGGTGAGGTAAGCAATAAGCGATTGTTCATGGAATTCACTGATTTTGGAATGGATGGAATGAGATGCGATGCCAAAGGCAATCTTTACATTGCAAGGTTCGGCAAGGGAGTAATTGCAGTAGTATCTCACGAGGGTAAACTAATTCGTGAAGTAGCTCTCATTGGAAAGAAACCTACAAATGTTGCATTTGGAGGTAAAGATGGATGCACTGTATTTGCCACATTGCAGGATCAGGGAAATATCGAAAGTTTCCGTACTGATATACCAGGGAAAGAATGGACAAAACACAACAAATAAAAATTCAATTAAAGACAAAATTACTGCTTTATAAAGAACGAATAACCAATTAAATAAACCTAAACATGAGAAAAAAATACTTATTATTCCTGTTTATATGTCTGCTCCTGCCAGGTTTGGTATCAGCCCAGACTTATAACATTGTAATTAAGGGAGGCCATGTTATTGATCCAAAAAACAATATCAATGAACCGATGGACATTGCCGTCAAAGACGGTAAAATAGCATTGATCGCAAAAAATATTGATGCTAAGGAGGGTATACAGGTTGTAGATGCCAAAGGAATGTATGTCACTCCGGGTTTAATAGATATACATGTCCACGTTTACAATGGGACCAATATGGATCAGGAGTATATGAACGGTCCTAATCCTGTTCCGCCTGACGGATTTACCTTTAGAGTGGGTGTTACGACAGTCGTAGATGCCGGATGTGCAGGCTGGAGAACATTTCCCGCATTCAAGAGACAAACAATTGACGCTTCCCAAACAAGGGTTCTGGCTTTTCTCAATATTGTAGGCGAAGGTATGAGGGGAGGTCCTTTTGAACAAAATCAGAAAGATATGGACCCAAAGCTGGCAGCTGATTTTGCGAAAAAAAATTCGAATGTTATTGTTGGCATTAAGCTGGCTCATTATAACGGATATGACTGGAATCCTGTAAAACTGGCTGCAGAAGCAGGCAGATTGGCAGATATTCCGATCATGATCGATCTGGGCGGAGCCAGACCGGCACTTTCACTTGATACACTTTTTAATCAGATATGCCGTCCTGGTGATATTTTTACTCACTGCTTTGCCCAGTTGGGTGCCAGCAGGGAAAGTCTTGTCGATGTTCAAACAGGCAAGGTTAAGCCATTTGTACTGGAAGCCCGTAAGAAAGGTATGATTTTCGATGTTGGTTACGGAGGTATAAGCTTTGCATATTCTCAGGCAATTCCTGCTGTAAAAAGCGGTTTTTATCCAGATGCTATCAGCACTGATCTTCATATAGGCAGCATGAATAATGCAATGAAAGATATGCTTACAACAATGAACAAATTTCTTGTAATGGGAATGGATCTTCAGAGTGTGATAAAGGCCAGCACATGGAAACCTGCTCAGATAATCAAACATGAAGAGCTTGGACATCTTTCAGTAGGATCAGAAGCCGATATAGCAATTTTGAGTATGCGAACCGGCAAATTCGGGCTTTTTGATTATACCGGTTATAAGCTTGAAACTGATAAGAAGCTTGAGTGCGAAATGACAATAAGAGCCGGAAAAATAGTATATGACCTCAATGGTATTGCTACTCCGATCTTTGTAAGCCGCAGAAGATATCCATGATAGATGGATTTCAGTTTTCTTGAAAATATTTGTAACATTTAATTTGACTCAATATTTTATCTTTTACGGTGATCAGAATTTAAAAATCAAAAAATACTATAATAAAATGAAAAGAAGAGAAGTAATCAAGAACCTGTCAATAATTCCTGTATCAGGAGTAGTACTTGGCAGTGCAATTCCATTTGAAACAGGGCTGGCATCTTTTGCTGCCGCTCCCAAAAGGGACCTTTTTAAGGAGCTGGGTATCAGAACATTTATTAATGCTGCCGGAACATATACAGCTATGTCCGGTAGCCTCATGCAGGAAGATGTAGTAGAAGCTATAAGATTTACAGCCAATAAGTTTGCCATGATTGATGAGGTGCAGGACAAGGTAGGTGCTAAAATTGCCGAACTATGTCATGCAGAATCTGCAATGGTAACAGCCGGATGCTGGTCAGCATCAGTTTTGGGTGCAGCAGCAACTATTACGGGTCTTGACCCAAATAAAGTAGCTCAGCTTCCCCATCTTGAAAATCTGAAATCAGAAGCTATAGTACAAAAAAGCCATAACGAAGGATATGTGCATGCTCTTAAAAATACCGGTCTGATTGTGATTGAAATTGAAACTGTTGAAGACCTGGAAAAAGCCATTAACGAGAAAACTGCAGTGATGTGGTTCCTTAATTATGCCGGACCTAACGGACAAATTAAAGACAAGGAATGGGTTGCTATTGCCAGGAAACATAATATCCCTACAATGATCGATATGGCTGCAGATTCCACTCCGGTTGAAAATTTATGGAAATTCAACGAAATGGGATTTGACCTTGTATGCGTCTCAGGTGGTAAAGGACTCAGAGGCCCGCAGAGTGCAGGACTTCTTATGGGAAAGAAAGATTTAATCAGTGCCGCCAGACTCAATGCTCCCCCGCGAGGTGGAAATATAGGACGCGGTATGAAAGTAAATAAAGAAGAGATTCTTGGCATGTATGTTGCTTTGGAGAAATTTATAAACCGTGATCATCAGAAACAGTGGAAGATATGGGAAGACCGTATTGCAGTAATGGAAAATGCCGTTAAAAGTATTAATGGAGTTACAACTGCAGTAACTGTTCCTCCTGTGGCAAACATCACTCCCACTCTTACAATTTCATGGGACACGGCCAAGATTAAAGTAAACTGCAATGAATTCCGCGAAAGACTGAGAAAGGGAAATCCATCAATTGAAATGATGGGAAGTAAAGATAACCTGGTTATCACTTCGTGGAATCTGCAACCTGGTGAGGAAAAGATAGTAGCTGCACGAATGGCTGAAGAACTTAAGAAAGCTTCTGCATAGACTGGAATTAGATGGAAATTATTGCTTTATGAAAGAAGCTATATTGTTTCAAATAGTTGTGTTAATAAAATAACAGTAATAATATAAAAATGACATTCAGAAATTTGATTATTGCCGGTATTCTCTTTATTACACCGGGATTATCCATGGCGCAGAATTATGATATTATAATTAAAGGTGGTCATGTAATTGATCCAAAGAACAAGATCGATGCTGTTATGGATCTTGCAATAAAGGATAAAAAGATTGCTCTGGTAGCAAAAAATATCGATGCAAAAGAAGGTATAAAGGTAATTAATGCAAACGGGCTGTATGTGACACCGGGTATAATTGATGCGCATGTGCATCTCTATTACGGAAATAAAATGGACCAAAGCCTTATGGAGGGTCCAAGCGCAGTTCAGGCTGATGCCTTTTCTTTCCGTGCGGGTGTTACGACAATGGTAGATGTTGGCAGCTCAGGTTACAGAACTTTTCAAAAATTCAAGGAGACAAGCATTGACGGTTCCAAGACACGTATTCTGGCGCTTATAAATATAGCTGGTGAAGGAATGAGAGGAGGACCCTTTGAACAGACTACAAAGGATATGATCCCCCGCAGAGCTGCAGATATGGCAAAAAAATATCCTGATATTGTTGTAGGTTTCAAACTAGCTCACTATAATGGTCATGAATGGGGGCCTACTGACAGCGTTGTTGCTGCAGGAAAACTTGCTAATCTTCCCGTGATGATTGACTTCGGAAGTGCAACTCCACCTTTGCCTCTTGAAGAATTGTTTATGAAACACCTTCGCCCTGGCGATATTTTCACACATGTTTACGCCTATTTCCCGGAAAGCCGTGATGCTATTATTGATGAGAATGGTAAAGTAAAGCCATTTGTTTTTGAAGCTCAGAAAAGAGGTATCAAATTTGATGTTGGACATGGAGGCGGATCTTTCCGATGGAAGGTGGCAGTACCGGCTATACAACAGGGTTTATTGCCAGATGCTATAAGTTCAGACCTCCATACCGGAAGTATGAATGGAGGAATGAAGGATATGACAAATCTGATGTCTAAATTTCTGGCCCTGGGGCTGCCTCTGCAGGATGTAATAAACCGGTCAACCTGGCTGCCGGCACTGATGATCAACAGACCTGCTCTGGGAAACCTCAGCGTGGGAACTGAAGCTGACGTGGCTATTTTCAGCATCCTTAAAGGAGATTTCGGATTTATCGATATTGGCACAGATAAATTAAAAGGGACTCAAAAACTTGTTGCTGAAATGACAATCCGCGCAGGGAATATAGTGTGGGACCTTAATGGACTGGCAGCGGTAGAATTTAAAAAGTAATACTACAAATCAAATTTTAAAATCTGATTTAATTTTAACCACATTTATTAACTATAAACAATCAATTATGAAAACAGAAAGAAGATCTGCATTAAAGAAAATGTTTGCTTCAGTAGTAGGACTGGCAGGAATAGGACTAGCTGTAAAAGCAAGTGGTTCAGATGAAAAGGTTGCTGGTAATATAACCAACTTTCAGGATGTTCCTCTTTTCTCCGGAAATACAAAGTTTGGAAACCTCATTTTTGTTGCAGGCAAGGGAGCACATGTGGCACCTTTTACAATTGAGGCTCATACTGAAATAGTACTTAAAGAACTTGAGAAGGAACTTATTAAAGCTGGTTCCTCAATGGAAAAAGTTCTGAAAGTAACAGTATTCCTCAATGATATTGCAGACTATAAGGGAATGAATGCAATTTATAAAGGACGCTTTGGACAGAATCCTCCCGTTCGTACAACAATTGCAGTTGCCAAAGGCGGGGTTCCTGGTGATTCACTTGTTGAAATGGATTGCATAGCATATATTTAATTTATCAGAATTTATGCAAATGGGGCTGAACATAAGCCCCATTTTTTTTAAAATGGATATCATTGTTAATTAAATAATTAATTACAGATGACTCAAAGTAAGTTAATCAGGTCTATCATGAAATTGTCATTTCTGATAATCGTCATTTTTTCATTTTCATTTGCTCCACCTGTTGAAAAAAGTACAGTATCAAATGATATACGTATTGAACGTCATAAAGCTGTTAAAATGAGTGATGGCGTTACTCTGTACGCTGATGTATATCTTCCGGCAGCACCAGGCAAATATCCTACTATTGTTTCCAGCACTCCTTATGGTGTTCAGAGGGATGGGGCTCATGAGATGTTTGTAAAGCTTGCACAGCATGGATATGCAGTAGTATTCTTCGATGTCAGGGGAAGATATGAAAGTGAAGGAAAATGGGAACCATTCAGAAATGAGGCTAAAGATGGCTATGAATCAATAGAATGGGCTGCTGCTCAACCATTTTCAAATGGAATGGTCGCCACGAATGGAGGCAGTTATGTCGGTCATAATCAATGGGCTGCTGCTTCCCAGGCTCCACCTCATCTTGTTGCTGCATTCCCTTCGCTGGCATCTACTAATATTTATGCCAACTGGATCACAATGGGAGGTGCGTTCAGATTAAGTTTCAATTACGGATGGGGAGTAGTCAGGATGCCAAACAGGATAATGCTGCCACAATACTGGCATACTGAGAGTTATATGCCTGAAAATCTTAAATATGAGAATGTACTTATGCATCTGCCTCTCAAAGATATGGATATGGCATATGAGGGCTCTGAAGTACAACATTACAGAGATTGGCTTAAGCATGAAAGTTATGATGATTACTGGAAATCTATAAGTGATGAAGAACGATTTAACAGGATAAAAGTGCCAACGCAAACACTGGGTGGATGGTTCGACATCTTTTTAATGGGTACAATCAACGGATATACCGGAATGAAAAAAAATGGTG
>Ga0315272_10001346_pt1 | contig 12259 bp, 25 predicted proteins | sample C3_middle_MG_FD_203918 | JGI IMG/M metagenome (GOLD analysis project Ga0315272, IMG submission 203918) | Sediment microbial communities from Yellowstone Lake, YNP, Wyoming, USA - C3_middle | ecosystem: Environmental > Aquatic > Freshwater > Lake > Sediment | place: USA: Wyoming | collected...
CCTCTGCAAATGCATAGAGAAGTTGATGCACAGCAATCAATGTAGATGCAAACCTTGTTTCAAGACCTTTGCTAAATACAGCTACAGCACCAAACACAGCTGAAGTTATCAATCCGCCTGCTAACAACACTGGTAACCAGTTGCTGGGATCCCTTGCAACCCTAATCCTAGCCCAAATCACATAGTACTCAATCACACCATCACCACCTAGAAGCTTTAGCACAGCATAGTGTCCAAGCTCATGAAGCGGAATTGCAATAGCTGTAAACACAAGGATTAACACTATTAGCTTCACAATCATATTATCAGACCTCTGCATACCAATACAAGACAATGTTATTGGTGCCTGATGGTGGTGCTGTTGAGTAGTTCACGTAGATGTATGTTGAGTCGGCTGTTACGTAGAAGCTTCCGCTAGCATCTTTGCTTCCCGGCGTTACTATCACCTTTGATGGTGTTGATACCAAGTTGTGAGCAATCTTGAACTGCGTTGTTGTGCCATCACCGCTGAATGTTGCTACACCACTGCTTCTCTTCATATACTTGTACGCACCTCTATTTCCAAGATATATGCTGGGAACATCTGTATCGAGAATAGCTGTTGTTGTCTGGCCAGATGTGTCGTTCCAGACACTGATACGGTTCAGCAGTGAGCCTAGAGCAACGTTCTCCTTGACAAAGGCGTAGTATGTCACGCTAGCGTTGTAACCACTAAGCCCTATGATGCTGGCAGTTGATGGAACCTTCAAATAGTTTCTCGCAAACCACACATAGAGATTCATTGCTTTGCCCGGATACATGATGACAGGCAATTGTCCTGAAGGCCCTATCTGTGCATCGATGTAGTTATCCGTTATAACAGCATGATAATCTGTGTTACCCAGAGGCCCTATGTTCAGCACGTAGCAATTCATGTAGTAGCCAGATGGTGCTGTCCAGACAATTCTGTTGCCTCTGAACACAAAGTAATCGCTACCAGCATCTATCTGTGCATCGACGTTCTGGCTCAGGCTGCTGTTCACAATGTGCTCATTGTTCTCCACAACCAATATATTAGCGAAAAGACGCATCCTTATATAATTGCTCTGCGGAGATACCTTGAACACGTTGTTCCTAACAACAAGGTACTCGATAACCTTGCTTGGACTTGTGCCAATAACTGGTGCCGCAACATTGCCGTAAACCTTGTTGTTCTCGACGATAACATGCGAGGCACCAACAATGTTGATTGAAATATTCATTGCATAGTTCCTCGACATAATTAGATTATTCCTTATAATGCCGATACCCTCTGTAACAGGATTATTAGCAAGGTAATCAACAGCTATAGCCTCATCAGTCCTGCCACAGTCAACACATATATTGTCCTCGATAACCGTTATACCGCCAGCTGAGTAGCCAGATGGAATAGAAAAGCTTGGCAATAGTCCAGCACCGCCTACCCCAACCTTAGCTGTGTTCTCAATGTAGTTGCTTCTTAATACGCTTAGATAGCCGAAGAGCCATATACCATACGACTTGTTAAAGACTCTATTGTTCTGTGCAATCGCAACCAGATTGTTGTAGCCAACCAGACCTGCATCGCCATCCATATTACGCCAATCATCAACCAGCTCAATACCGTCAAACATTGCGAGCTTTGCATAGTTCACCACAACCACATCAGCATTGTTTGAACCGCTACCGCTTCTATCAATCTTGAAGTTCCTCAAAATAATGGTTGACGTCCATGAAGGATTAGATGGATTGTGAGAGAAGAGGAACATACTATTAGTATATCTGAATACTGTGTTGTTTCCTTCACCTTCAACAACTAAACTAATTCCATCAGGGATGCTAATACTCTTTGTTGGGTAGTATGTTCCACGCTTAATGAATACCCTTCCACCGCCATACCTGCTATAGAGCGTGTTAATCACGTTCTGCAGAAGATTAGAGATGTCTATGTCAGTAAACTCGATTTGACCTGTATCCCCGTTCTTTGCATAGATTCTACCACTATCATCCTTAAATACAATATATGTTGGTGCCTGAACAACAAAGTCTGCCAATATTTTTAGCGGATCTCTAAAGACTTGGAGACTCATGCACATCACCAAGAAACTATGAATATGTTGTTGGGATCTGTGCTAAAGCTGTGAACGTTTGCGTCTCTGATTGCGAGAGAGCTAACAATCTTTGCTTGATCATTTGCTAATCGTATGAAGTATATGTCTAGTGTACCAGTGGTTGGTGCTGTAGAGCACTGCACTTGCACTGTTATGTATGGCAGCCATCCACTGGTATCAGGTGTAAGAGTCCTTGCATCCTTCGAATTTGCATTGACTGTGAATGCTGAACCAATGTTCACATAATCTGAACAACTAGAATCTCTGCATCCAATGAGCTGAACTGTAACAGGTTGATTAAGATTGTTTACTATGAACACAGTTGCTCTCAACACCTTTATCAACGCTTGAATCATTGACTGCAGTGTAGAGTCCTTTGCAAGACCTGCATTATCAGCTGAAATAATCACATAGTTTGTGATTGGTAGCACAAGCCTTATTCCTTGATCCGCAAACAAGAAGACAAGTGTTTGATTGTCCTGAGAAGCATCCCATTTCACGTACAGATACTTAAAGAATTTTCCTTGTGGTGCTGTAACACCATTTGCTATAACAAATGCTGATAGCCACTCATTCTCCTCTATCTTCACCATAACAAGGTTAAGATTAGCATTTGTCTCAACCGTATCAATATAAATTGCATCAACTTGATTGTGAGTCAAATCAATGAACACAGTCCTTGATGGATAAAGAGTTGGATCAAGCTTTAAGTAGTACTTGATAAGATTTCCTCTACCCATCTGCCTTCACCTAATGCCTAAAGGCTTTGATTAACTCAATGAATATGAATATTATTATGATTATCCACAGCACATTCTCCAATGTACCGATAAAGCCTGTGAAAATGCTCCATGGACTGCTTGATGTGTTCTGTGAAGATGCGTTTGATGGTGTGGACTCAATGGTTTTCACGCTTTCCTGCATCGCAATGTTGAGAACATTGTCAATGTTTTGATCACTGATGTTGTTTGGTACTTCAAGTGTGATTTCAAGATATGGGTTGTCAATGCAGTAGTCGTGAGGCTCTATAGCCCACGCTGGCGGGTGAAACTCTATCCTACCCCTGTTTTCACCTAAAACAGCATATTTTGTAACATCAAAGGAAACATCACCTCTTCTACAGGGTTGCTCACCATTTGTCAAGTCATTGTTGTTGAACCATATCTCCCATGAATCCGAGCTAACCTCACTATTGAATCCAAATGTTGCCTGCCTTATCTTGATATTCTCACTAAGCTCAGCTACTTTAGACAGATCCCAGAAAAGCTCATTCTCAATCCAAACATGTTGAGCAAACCAGCTCTGCACACAGATCCTCTTGTTTATCTGAAGCCTTCTAGTAACAAGCCTTGTACCTGCAGATGCTGTAGTGGTGGTTGTTGTAGTAGTTGTGGTGGTAGTGGGAATACGGTATATTAGGGGATTATCCCTGTAAACATTGTCGCTAGAAGCAACAACATTCCCATTAGCATCAATTATTCTCACTTTCCATGGATAATCTTTAATTGCGGAGATACTTACTTTGATATACTGAGAAGCATCAACCTCAAATTGATCAGAATAATAGCGAACTACATCAACTACGACTTTACCATCCGCCTCTATAGTGACATACCTTGCGTATGGATCGTTTTGAGGATCTACCTCAACTGTGAACTTCATTCTCTACACCATTGCTAAGGGTTAAAGAAAAAAGGATTTGTTTTTGTGTCGAGAGGGATCTACCCTCTCCCATGTTACTCGTATTCAATATAGAGCTGGAATGTTACCGTAACAGAGCTTGAACCAACATTTGACAATGGTCTAACAATCACTGATAGGATATCGAATTTGCGGAATGCTGGAACAATCTTTCTTCCTAGAGCATCCCTGCCAAATGGGTCGAGACGTGGACGTCCAGCTTGAAGCACCAATTGAGATAGTGGCACGCTCTGCCATTGTTTTGATCCATTGTTCTTGTCAATGATCACTACGCAATCAACGCTTGGAGTACTAGAGATAACAATATCTTTGATCTTAAATCCATAAGGCAATTGCACTTTTGTTGAAGATACTGTGTTACCGAATTGATCAGCATATGTGATTGTTGCTGTGTTGTTGCTGTATGCAGATGCGTTTGCTGGTAGCGTTACTGTAACTGTCCAAACATCCATCTTGCTTCTATATGGAGTCGCCATCTATCTCACCCCTTAGTACTGAACAGCTTCTGCCTCAGATGTTTGAGTTGTGGATGTAGTTGTTGTAGCTGGTTTGAAGAGCCCTGCTAGGCTTATGCCTCCTTTGAGGCTAAGGCTTGTTAGTGCTGATATCATTATAGCGTCTCCAACCTCTGCATATGCAGTCTTGTACTTCTTAATGAGATAGCCGATAATCAGCATCAGGATATCTCTGTCAATCCCTATGCCTCCTGCAAATCTCTCAACAAATCCCGCAATTGTTCCGTAGAATAGAGGTATGAGGTACTTTAGCCAGCTATCCATTTACATCACCTTTAGGCTCCTCCTGTTATTCTCTTGAGTCTCTCCTCCTTTATCCTTCTAGCCTTCTCCTTAACACACTGTAGCAGAGCGTTCCTATCGACTCTAGCACCTTTCTTCCCTAGTTTACCAGCTCTCAGAAGCTCTTCTCTACACTCTCTCACTAGCTGTGGTAGTATCTGCTTTCTCCACTCGTCTTGCGTGAACAAACCTTTGTATTTACTCATATTTTCACCTTTCGATGGTATACTGTATCTCATTGCTTTATATATACATAGCAATCAATGATAAACTGTTTAATAATAACTGAGTAAGAGAATATATTAACCGTAAGAAATACTCTAGCAGTGTGGTGAGACTATGCCTAGACTCAGACTTCCATGGAAGAAAAAAGTTGAGCTCAAATTCAAGTGGAGAAATGGTGAAGAGGGCTCAATAGAATTAGACGAATATCCAGACTCTCCAGCAATGAAGATCAGAGAAGTCTTAGGAGTTGATAACATCTGTGAGGAATTCGAATGGGTAAGAATATTTGTGGATGGACGCCTAAAGTATACGTATCCATGTGGAAAGAAAAAGAAGGAAAAGGAAGAGGACGAAATTGATGAGGCTTTGAAAGAGCTTAAGAAGGAAATATTCAAAGAGTATCTAGAACAACTGAAAGCATCAAAGAACGTCAGTGCTAAAGATGTTCTTGCTCAAATGGTTGCAGAGTTTCAGATGTCTCGAGATCTCTACAATGCTCTTAAGCAGTTGTATGAGCCTCACCAAATGCAAGCACCATCCTCTTCACCTTTGGATAAGATTATGGAGAAGCTTCTTGAGAACGTGGTTATGAGAGCTGTAAGCACATCGATAGCACAACAGGCTCCACCACCTCCACAGACTCCACCACAGCAAACACCTCAACAACCACAGCAAGTGAATGCAGAACAGCTATTGAACATGCTTCCTGAGGATCTCAAAAACACTGTTAAAGAAGCTGTGGAGAAGTTCAAGCAAATGAGTCCCGAAGAACAACAAAAGCTGATTCAAGAAGCATTGAAGGAAGCTGGAAAATTTCGTGGTGAAGCCAAATCCTGATTTGATTAGTGAGGGATGGAGAATGATATACGAGAAGAACCCAATGCCTTGTGAACGTATGTTTGGAGAGAAGTGCATGGAGGTGGAGAAGGCGTGAGTGCACTTGACATGTTCCTGATAATGTCGTTCTTAGCTCAATTGAGTAGCTTTTGTAATAAGGTGGACGTCAAATACGAAGAAAAGGAGATTCAAGAAGAGAGAGGAAAGGTACCTGTAGCTGTCTACAAGGTGAAGTGTATAGACATGTTTTTGTATCCATCGCTTGAGATGCAGATCACAGTCTATAATCCTGAGTTGAAGAACCTAATATCGAGATACATCTCGAAGCTACAGGTGAAGGCAAGTGAGCAAAAGAAGAAGGAAAAGTAGCTCTGAATCCTCACTAGCAGATGCAGTACAAGACCTTGCAAGCAAGCTTGACGAATTTCTGAGAAGATTGACACCACAATCTGGAGACACCTCAGACATTGTTGTTGTGCTTGTGCTGTTATGGATGCTAATGCAGTCGAGAACACCAATACAACCACCTCCACAGTACCCAGTTGTGGTACCACCACCTAAAAGACAGCTCACAGTTTCAGAAATAGAGCAAATAATCAAGCAATGCGAGAAATCAAAAGAGCCTTTGCAATGTATCAGAGACATGCTGTATGGAGGCTAGCACCTTTTCCTAAACCGTTTCCTCACCTTTTTCTCAACCGTTCCCAGAATCCCTTTTCCTGAGCCTGTCCCCTTCATAGCCTCACCATCCATGCCCCGTCCTCCAGATAATTGATGTCTCTATGGAGAGAAGCTTCAATTGCTTGTTGAGACAGTCTAAACATTCAATTCTGTAATGTAGTCTGACATTCAATTCAAAGGATTGGTACCAATCAGGTTCAATCTAGGTAGTCAATCAAAGAGTTGAGAGGTATCCAATCAAAGAATTGAGGAGTAACCAATCAAAAGAATAGAAGCCCCAAGGTTGAACGGAGTCTAGACTGAGTCCAGTCTAAAACTATGATATCAGACTCAATCAGTACAAGAATAGCTACTCCTGAACTCACGGTTCTGAGTCTAATGGAGTGGAGTTGAATTTTCTCTGAAGGCTCTTTTTGTTGTGGTGTGATTGGACTCTGATTAGCAGAAAAACTTTTATACCTTAGGAGTCTAATATTTAGACTGGTGAAAAACATGAACTCGAGCTCAATTGAAGAACTCAAATCTTATTGGGATAAACTCCAGTCTGTGAAGGAAAAGCTGGATGCAGAGAAAAGGAGGTTCTTGGAGGAGTTGGAGGCTCTGGTTAGGAGGAAACCAAACGCATCAGCTGAAGACTATGCCTCAAGCCTTGGAATTGGTAGAGCAACATTGTTCTACAGGCTTAAAGCAATGGGTTTAACACTGGAGGATGTGAGGAAAGCAGTGTTCTATGAAGTTGAGGTTGAGACACAGAGGAAGATAAAGAAGAGAGAGGTAAAGGCTCTACCACCAAAAGACCGTCAAGAATTCCTGCAGAGAGACATTGTTCAGAAAGTGATAAAGAAAATGAGGACTGGAAACGTAGCTGAATCCCATATTCAGCAAACCATTGGTATTTGGTATGATGTGTGCAAACGCTATAAGATTGCACCAGAGGACTTTGTTGAGGATAGCAAGATGGAGGAAATCAGAAACATCATTGTTGATTACATCAACAAGGTTAAGGAAGAGGGTAAAGAGGTTAGAGCATACATAGCTCATTTGCAAACACTTGCTAAGTGGCTGGAAAAGCCTATTCTACCAAGCTACATCGAGCAACAAGAATATCGTGGAAAGTACCAATCAGCTGAACTACCACCTCAACTACGTGAGCTAATGGTTGAGGAAATCATGAAGTACGATAACGACATTGCAAAGCTTGCTCTACGTGCTTGGATCTTCCTCTACTACACAGGTAGCAGAGCTGAATCTCTAACAAACTTTAGCATTGAAGGAGAGTTCAAAGTTACTTGGAAAGAGTTTGCTGAAGTGTATGGTGAAAGCGAGTTCATAATAGTGAAGACAGCTGAGAAGGGTAAGAAGGGTCAGAAGTTCATGTGGAGGAAGCTGATTCCAAAGAGTTGGGCTAAGTTCATTCCTGCAAGGAATTTGACGCCTAAGGAGTTGCAGAAGGTACGAGAGCTCACCAGAAGGATACTTGAGAAGCTTGCTAATGAGCATCCTGAGCTATTCAACAACGATACACTGAAGTATGTTATTGACAAGAAGAAAACCATGCACATTTGGAGACACACCTTCGCTAGAGAGGCTCTTAGAGCGTTCAAGTGGAATAGGTACTTGGTTGCAAAGCTTGGTGGTTGGGTCAAAGACAGCAACCTGCAAATATATGGTGATTATGATCTATTGAGCTTGATTCAAGCTTCAGCTGAGAAGCATGAGATAAGATTTTGCTCTGAGGAATGTAAGAAAAAGATTGAAGCGTTTTTATCCAGCTGAACCCTCTTTTTCTTCCTCCATCTTTATGATTCTGAAGTCCACACACTCATAGACAAACGTATCCATTGTCTCATAGTTGATGCAAACATAATTAATCTTTCTAACTGGTTTATCATGCTCAAACTCTATCTCCAATAAAACTTTGTATTTGGGCATGGTTAGAACCTCTCAGTTATCTGGTTAGATTTTCTAACTTTACTCCTTGGGAGTTCTGCACTCTGAGTTTGGATTCCTGCAAGACTCGTTTCAAGAGTTCTAACCTTCTCAATAAGGTCTTCTAATTTGTTCAAGAAGTCTCTCACTATTGACTCGTTAGGATTACTGCCAAATGCTGTTCGAAAGTCGAACCAGAACTTTTCGATTTCTTGTTCTAGCTTGAGCAAATTCACCTTGTTCTCTAACTGCTTAGCCTCTTCAGCTAATGAATCAGCAAGCTTCTTAAGACTCTTTGTAGTAGCCTCCAACTCCTTTACCTTCATGTATTTGCGTGCTAAGGACTTGTCAAAGCTTGAGAGATAACAATCAGAGCAATAGATGTATGAACGCATCGAATTATCAGCATATGCAATACGTACCCAATAAACCATATCACCAATGTTTATAGCTTTTCCGCATTTTGAGCACTTGCTTGGGTACTTAGCAACAATCCACTTCTCCTTAACCTCTTTGATATCCTTATCAACTGCTTGCTCTTTACCAAGAAGATAGATGTTGATAGCCTCTTCAACAATTTCCCTAGCACTTTTACCACTCTTTTCCGCTATTTCCTTCACCTTTTTGTAGAGGTCTTCACTAATTTTAACAGGTGTTAAGCTCATGTTACTCCACCTCTACTACAACATCTTTAAAGATTTTCAGAAGCCTTTCCGCTATATTAAGAAGAGCGTCCATGAAAGCCTCACTAATTAGCTCAAATGGAGAGCTGTCGCTACAGAAGTAGTAACCATTCCGTGCTATACATATTCTGTATAGTATATCGTTATTGTCAAAGAACAAGAATATTGCAAAGTATTCAGAGTAGAACCTCACAATCATTAGCAATCATCACCATCTCCATCAAATGCTACTAGCAGAACTGAGAATGCAAATACAATGAATAGCAGTATGTACCACTCTAACGAGCCTAGCTCAAACATCTATCTCTCACCACATGAGTCAATCATACGCTCACAAAACTTTCCAAGGAAATCGATTGCTATATAACACTCCTTTGCAACCCTTCTCACACGTAGTATCCCAATAATATATGCTGATACAAAGCCTATTACGAAACCTACTACAAACCCTGCAAGAAGATCAACAAACATCATAGAGTGTTCACCACTGAGAGCCTAACCTGCTTTTTTGACTTTGCATAGACAGATTTTATACACATACTGCAATAGACTTTGATAAACTTCTCAGAACCAAACTCTCTTGCCAGTTCCTGAGCTCTTAGAACCGCTTCTTGTGTCTCTGAGTAGGCCAGAGTCTTAATCACTCTGCACTCCTTGTACAAGTTAAAGAGACATTTCATTCCTCTATCACCTCTTCACAGTTTTCATACTGCTCTAACTCCTTGCTTAGGAAGTCCAAGACTTGATCAACTGTGTAGTCGATTTCAGCATCTCCACAACCCTCTGCATTAAACCATGTTAATTCCCAAACAAATATGTACTCTAGAATTCCCTCTTTTGTGAACCACAGCTTCGCAACCAACCTATCAGTTGATGCACTCCAACCAATCCTAGGCTTAGAACACTTGAACACAATCTTCATATCCACACCTCCAAGATTTGCTCTTCTCTGCCCTCAATCTTCTTTTTTCTCAAGATATAGACCTTAGCGTCGAGTGCTATTGACTGCAGTTCTCCATCACATGTGTACACCAATTGAAGCCTTGCAGACGCTATGTTCACTATAATCACTTTGACACTACCCATTGTACACATGAAGTAGCCTTCTCCTCTACACTCACACCTCATGCTCTTTCACCTTAATCCACTGCTACCTCGAAAGGCTCATAATATACAATGTAGAATTTGTTGATGTAATCTTCAATTGCATGTATCCAGATCTTGAACGTTATCTTGTAAGTGTGATCAATGCAGAGAGCATAACCCTTTTCCTCTTCAATCCTTTCAATCAGCAAGCTAGCAACACCAACACTCTTTGTAGCAGGCCTCAGTGCTAATGTGAACCAGCATCCGCCTGTCATTCTCTTAAACCTTTCTATAAACTCATTCAATTCCATTGGTAACTCACTTTGAAGCTCTCTCAATGCAAGCCAAATCAATTCCATTTCGTTTGTTGTGGTAACCACTCACTCCACCTCTTCTGTCTCCTTTAGACACGCCTCTATATGGTGCAAGCAATACACTATTGCTTTTCTTATGAACTCTGACTGGTTAATCTCATAGAGTTGCGTAACTGATTGAATCTTCTGCTTATATCTTGCAGGAATCTTTACCGAGATCAAGAACGATTTGTACTGCATTTCTTGATACTCCTTTCGTTTGAGGTAATCCTTGTACAACTCAATCACCTTTTGATATGGACTTAGATTCAAGCTCTCACCATAATACTGTATGTGCAGACAAGTATATAAGCCGTAATACTGCATACAGAATACTTGGTGAAAAACATGAAGATCCGAATTGAGATAGAAGCCGAAGATCAAAAGGTTGCAAAGCTAGCGAAGCACATTCTAATAAGAACATTGAGAGCAATTGCTGTGATAAGCAGTAATCCAAAGATATTTGAAGATGTATTAACGGCTCTAGAGACAGAGGCTTTGGAAAAAACTGATTACTGAACAAAATCTATTTTTGTTTTTGCTCTCTCAAACTCTTTGCATATTCAGCTAAGAGCAAGCTTTTCCAATACTCGTTTTCAAGCCTTCTCAGAATCTCAACAATTCCGCTACAAGGCATAGAAGCTCACCTATTGCCAAACCAACTAAAAACTCTTTCAAGTCCTTAAAAGCTTGATCATTCAGCTTCCAATCCTCATCCAACTCATAAACAACAAACAATACTGAGTTAAGGATAGAGAAAACAATGCTGGTTCTAGACACAACTGCTGTGAAGAATCCAAAGATGTAGTGAGCAAGGCCTGTGAGCTTCATTTCACATCAATCTCAGGTGCAATACTGCACGACATCTCATGACAGTCTATAGTAGCTGAACGCTTTAGTGGTATGTGTATCCAGAGCTCTACCCACTCCAAGTCCTCTACAGTATCAGCTGATACTGTGAGCTGTGTGGTTGCTGGGATGCTGATTGTCTGAGACTCTGTCATCTCAACACCTCCTCCCAACCCTTGTGTACTGCCACACGCACGATACCCATTCACATAGACGCACTTAGTCTTGTAAGTGTTGATAAAGACCGTAACCTCAATCTGCCTTGAAGCATCCAAAGCATCTGAAGATATGCGAATTGTTCTCGCATAGTTGCTGTCCTTGCTAAACCAGATATCCAGCTCCTCTGTAACAGGAGATGGAGGTGCAGGCTCTGGTTGAGACTTTGACTCAGGTGGAGACACAGTAATTGGTGTAATGTATGTAACATTAACTTGATAACCTCCTTGCCTCTGCTTCACTGTTTCCTCTTCCTCGGAAGACTCAGCAAGCTTGGATGGTGCTGGTGATGGTGCAACTGCTACAGATCTAGCCCTACTCAGCATGTATAAGCCTAGGAGAGCGAGAACCACATAATCCTCTTCACGCATTCTTCTCACCACTTCCATTTTCTTGCTTAGAACCGTAATAAAGCTTTGAGACGTACCACGTAACCAGAGAGGATATTGCACCAACAATGCTTGACAATATAGAGCCATCAATCCTTAAGAAAACTATGTTCACTATTTCCAACACAGTGATACTAATGATTGCAGTTATGATAACAATTGTTGAATCTTTCATTGAGCCTTCACCTGCTTTGCCTGATACACAACTAAAAAAGCTGTAAGAGTCGCTATAGCCGTAGACACAAATCCCATCAACCATGTGTATTCAGGGATAAACGCCTCTGCAAATGCATAGAGAAGTTGATGCACAGCAATCAATGTAGATGCAAACCTTGTTTCAAGACCTTTGCTAAATACAGCTACAGCACCAAACACAGCTGAAGTTATCAATCCGCCTGCTAACAA
>Ga0315272_10001347_pt1 | contig 12258 bp, 16 predicted proteins | sample C3_middle_MG_FD_203918 | JGI IMG/M metagenome (GOLD analysis project Ga0315272, IMG submission 203918) | Sediment microbial communities from Yellowstone Lake, YNP, Wyoming, USA - C3_middle | ecosystem: Environmental > Aquatic > Freshwater > Lake > Sediment | place: USA: Wyoming | collected...
TGGAAGGTGGCTAAGCCTTTTGAGCCTGTGTACCGCGAGGGGAGGCTGTATGGGAGGGGCGCCGTTGACATGAAGGGTGGGCTTACGTCGATTATGTTGGCTGTGGAGAAGGCGGTGGCTGCTGGGTTGAAGAATTTTGAGGTGTCTTTCGTGCCGGACGAGGAGATTGGGGGCGAGACGGGGGCTGGCTACTTGGCGCGGTCGGGTAAGGTTAAGGCGCCGTGGGTGGTGATTGCGGAGGGTTCCGGCGAGGACAACATCTGGATTGGGCACAGGGGGTTGGTGTGGTTTCTGGTGGAGGTGTATGGGAAGCAGGCGCATGGCTCTACGCCGTGGCTCGGCCTAAACGCCTTCGAGGGCGCCGTCTACATAGCCTATAGGCTTCAGGAGTACGTGAAGACTGTTTCGACTCGCGTCAGTAGGTATGAATACGAGGATCCGAGAGGCGCCTCGCCCACCGTGACCATAGGCGGAGAGGTGAGGGGCTCTGTCAAGACTAACGTGGTGCCGGGCTACTTCGCCTTTTCCGTGGACCGGAGGGTCATCCCCGAGGAGGATCTGGAGCAGGTCAAGCGCGAGTTTGTGGAGTTCGTGGAGAAGGTGGCTAAGGAGTTGCCGCATAAGGTGGAGGTCAAGGTGACTAACGTCTCCGAGGCGGCGTTGGTGGAGCCGGGCCACCCGCTTGTGGAGGCGCTGGCCGCGGCGGCGGAAGCCGTCACTGGAAAGAAGCCGAGGAGGACCGTCTGCATCGGCGGATTGGACGCCCGCTTTTTCGTAAAGGCCGGCATACCCACCGTCACCTACGGGCCGGGGCCCATAGGGCTCGCCCACGCTCCCGACGAATACGTAGAGATAAGACAAGTGGTCAACGTTGCTGAGGTCTACTTCAACTTAATAAAGAAGCTGACCACCTCCAAGCCTTGAAAGGCGGAGGTCCCTGGGGGCCCCGCTCTTCATCGGCGCCTTGGGCCAGGCCGGCTCTTTGGCGAGTGGCAAATAGGCTCTTACAAATAATTGAAAGCCTCGCCCTTTAGGGCGGGAAGGAGGTCAGAAATTTGTCGTGGCTCTGCGTCAGTGGCTGCGCTCTGGGCAGATTCGTGTGATCTGTTTCGTGAGGGATTATTTCCGCGGCTTATGGCTTGTTGAACCAGGCTGAGAGCTGTGGGAGCCGTAGCGCGTTTTTGAAGCTCTTCTGTGCTTAAAACGCCGTATTTAACGGCGGCTTCTCTAACCAGAGATGTGTCTGTTCCGCCCGCCTTAGGAGCTTCGGCGCTTCGGAATCTGCCTTCAATCGCCGAAGCGCGGCTATGCCTCGACTGCCTCTTGCTCCTAGTTTTTGTTCTTTGCCGTCTTTTTCCTCTCGTGTCTCTGCATTATAGATGCGTCCCCATATTAAATCAACCCACCTAAAGGGCGGGGCCTCCTTGTCGTCTTGTCAACGGGTGGCTCGCCGCCGTTGGTAGTACTGGATGAGTTCTTTTTCTGTCAAGCGGTAGGAGACGAGGGGTCTACCCACCGGCATTATGTAGAGCGGTGTTTCGTCTGGCGGCAGCTCTAGTATTCTGCTTACCTCCTCGTCGTAGAAGGCGCCTACCGCCACTGTGCCGAGTCCAAGCGCCGTGGCTTGCAGGTACACGTTCTGGCCTGCGTGGCCGAGGTCCATGGGCACGTACCTGGCGCGCCCCCTTTCGCCGTAGACTCTCGTGGTTCTGCGGTAGACTGCGGTGAATATAAGTGAGACGGGTGCCTTCAAAACCCAGGTCTGCTCCAGCGCGGCGCGGTACAGCTCTTCTCTGAAGTCGCCTGGCTTGCGTAGAGTTAGGCTGTGGCTGTGGGCGTTGTAGTAATAGACCCCGGCCGCCAGATATCCATCTGCGGTCTTGACGCCTCTTTCTCCCACCACTGCGTACAGCTCCAGCGGGTACTGGGCTCCTGCGCTCGGCGCCGTCCTCAGCCCGTGGGTTGTTTCAGATATGCCGTAGGCCGCCCAGAGCAGTTGTGAAAGCTCCTCTATGGTGAGGGGCTCCTCGCGGTACTCCCGCACAGATCTTCTGTTTGCAAGAGCCTCCTCTACAGACACCGAGCCGCGCAACCTGGGGTAGGGGAGGTGTAGCTCGCCGCCGCCCGTCTCTCTGTCTCTCCTCTTCACGTCTATCTGTAACAGGTCTAGATATATTGCTACAGCCGAGGCGAGGGCCGCCGCAAGGCCTGCCGCCATCCTCCCCAGCGGCGTGGCCGCTAGGAATTTTAAAAGACTCCGTCTAAGCACGGACGTATGTCTGCGAGGGTTGGTTTAAGCATTTTTGTCCTTGACGTCACTGCGGTGTTGTTGATTCTTTTCGGTTTCTTGACAGCCGTCTCGGGGCTGTGTCTCGTCAAGCCGGAGGTGGTGGAGGGGGCTACGCTTGGCTTCTTCAGCTCTTACGCAGTCTGTTCGCGTCTCCACCTAGGCTGGACCACTCTCGCCACGATCGTCGTGGCGGTTGTCCACGGCGTCGCGGGTTTAGACGTCTGGCTTTTGAGAATGGGCAGAGATTGGCCGTGGCTGTGGGTGGTGGTGTTGGTTGTTGCGTTTTGGTTTATATACGTCTATATGGCGTAGGCTGTGGGTCTTGGCGCAGAGTGGCACGTAGTGAGGGAGGCCTATCGGAGGATAACTAGGGTTTATGAGAGGGCTAACATGTTGGCTACGTTGGGGAACGTGGATAGGTGGCGGAGGGAGGCTATTGCTCTTTTCTATAGCCTAAACGGGAAGGCGGCGCTTAAAGTGCTGGACGCCGGTGCCGGGCCTGGTAACATGGCTAGGCACATAAAGGGTGTTAGGTACGTGGTGGCGCTTGACGCGACGCCTGAGATGCTTTATGTAAACGACGTGGCTGATGACAAGGTTGTCGGCGTATTTGAGTATATGCCTTTTAGAGACGGGAGCTTTGATTTGCTGGTGGCGGGCTATTCTCTCCACGCGGCCATGGATCTCGAAAAAGCTGTTGCTGAGTTCAGCCGCGTCGCCGCGTTTCAGTCTGTGGTCTCTATAGGGAAGCCTACCAATAGACTCATGAGGAGGTTGCTTCTCATGTATACCAAGTATGTCTTGCCCAAGCTTGTCTGTCTCGCCGCGCCGAAGGAGATATGTAGTGAGTACGAGAAGATCTACATAATAGTGTCGGCTCTGCCGCCGAATTCGAAGCTTAGGGAGATCGTAAGTAAATACGCCGTGTTGATCACATTTAGGGAGAGGGGGTTTGGCTCGATATATATTTACCTCAGTAGATCGCCTAACTCCTTTTAGGTTCCCAAACAGCTATGTAGTAGGGCATGTATCTGAGGTAGCGCCTACTTAGTTGATACCCGGCGGATCTTAATATCTGTTCTACCCCCTTCCAGCTGAAGACGTGTTTTGCGCCGAAGGACGTCACTATGGCGATTAGCCCGGGCGTGGACTCTACGACTTGTTGACCAACTAGTAACTTACCTCCCGGCGCTATTATCTGCGAGATGCACGTCAGCTCTTTCACCGGGTCGAGTAGCCAGTAGAGCGTGTGTAGCATAAGCACGGCGTCTACGCCGCTGGGTGCGTACCGCCTGGCTGTCTTTACGGCGTCGCAGGCGGTGGGCGCTTGGAAGATGCAGATTCCGCCTCCGCATTCGCCAGGCCTTGTCCGCAACGTCGCGGAGGCCAACTCTACGTTGTCTCTCCTGTAGTCAAACCCTATATACATTCTGGGCGTCGTTATCTCCATTACAGCCGCCGCCGTGTGTCCCTCTTTTACGACAGGCTCGAAAACCGCCGGGTACCTCTCTATTTCTATTAGACGGAGGAAAGTTTGTCTAAGTAGTCTGTACCAGCCTTGGCTTAACATCGTGGAGTAAAGCACGGCTAATGTGTTTTCATCGGCCTTATTTGCAGCGACGTTTACAGCGCCTATTCGGTCGAAGGATTCGTGGAGATCGACAAACTCCATTGCGTAGCTGTTGGTGGGGTACTCCGGTTTTTCCGGCCTCTTCTTTATGTTGCCATCTTCTCTCACATAGCCTCTGATTCTCAACGAGATGAAAAGTGCACGGGCGAAGACGCTTTCCCTTATGGATTGAAGCCCTAAATCGTTGTGCACCTCTTCCCACCACTTCACGGCATACCACTCGCTCCACCGCAACGCAGTCTGGACCTGCTTCACGCCTCCCGCTGCCTCTATGAAGGGTTTGTAGTATCGCAGGACGTTTAATTCCTCTACTAGTCTCATGTACACACCACGATGCCAGCCTCCTTAAGTCTCCTCATAAGGGTTTGTAGCTCGTTGGGCACCTTCCCGCTTTGTATGACCTCGAGCACTGCTTGTTGCGTTGCCTGCGGCAGGAGGCCGAACCTCTCCCAGTCTCTAATTTCGCAGTCGAGGACTGAGTCGCCGTTAGGCACAGACACGGTAAATATGTGGCCGTTTGGGCACATCACCTCAGCTTCGTCTCCGTTAAGAGACCTTACAGTTGGTCTAAACTCTACGCCGCACACTGGACATTTGACTGTTTGAGAAAGTCTATACATGTGATACCATATAAGCAAAATATATAATATATCTGGTGGAGGTTCCTTTATATACTAAAAGTTTAGTTTATAGGTATTGTAAAGGTAATCGGGCTTATATAAGCTGTAATCCACCGAGGCTAGTTGCCCCTCGTCTGTAGCGATCGTCACATATCTCCCGCCGAGTCTCCTCGTCTCGCATATGGCGCTTTCTATTGCTCTGTCTAAATCGCCAGGACTAGACAGCCAGAGGTAGTCTATGTTGAAATTCCACCGGTTGAGGTACAAAAGGTACCTCATGTCGGGTCCTGAGTATATAAGCAAGTGGTCAGGGCCTGGCTCTGGATGTCCCTCCGGCGGTTTTTCTAAGTAAAGCGCAGATGCGCATGGACGCGACGTGGAATATATATAGAGAGCCCCCCTTGTCTGGTAAAGACTCTTCTCGATCTCCTCAGGCGTTATCAAAATTTTTGTGCCTCTCAACGTAGCGGCGAAATCTAGTTTCTTAGCCCGCCGCAGTATGATGAGGTATGCCTCCTCAAGCCGCGGCCTTTCGGAGGACCACCTAACCTTTACCACACATCCCTCTACTAGTCTGTATAGTGGGAAGAGCTCCACGACGGGCTTAGCCCAGAAGAGGCGTAGCCTCCCTAAGTGGCGGTACCAATGAGTAAACTCGTCTGGGGTTAGCGGATCTAGGCAGACCATTAGGAAAACAACGAATTACGACGTGTCACCAGTTTTTCAAGTTCAGACACGGTGGCGAGCAAAGCTACATAGTCCTTATTAGCCAATGTAGACAGTAGTGTGTTTAGCTTGTCAAATATCACGGCGTCTATCTGTTCTAAGTCCTTTCTGGAGGTGGGCTTGCCCTCGGTTGACTTGACCCTCACTGCTATCATGTTTACGGCCTTCAGGGCGCGGCCGAGTTCTTCTACGTTGTCTGAGTTTAACATCCGCTTCCGTATCTCAGTCTCAATCTCCTTGAGCCCCTTGTAGATCATCTGCCGGATTTTGGGCTCGTCTTCTAAGCTTCTGTAGCCAGGGTATACAAAGAAGCGGGGGGCCACGGACACCCGTTACGTTTCCTATAAATATCTTTACTGCCATTTGATGAAGTGACTTTAATCGGCTGGATCGACCACTTTGAGTACTACGGCCCCCTGAAAGACCCAAAGCTACTGGAGGAGCCTAAGTATCTCACCTCGGCAGTGGTGCTTACTCAATCTGAGGAGGCGTTTGAATACGCCGTCAAGGGGTGGAGCAGGTTCGGCACGCTGGAGCTTGTGGAGGCGATATACGCTTATGTGCAGCAAGTCAAACGTGGTCTTCTCGACAGGCGGGGGCTTCTACAGAGGTTAATCACGTTACTGCCGCGAGCTGAGGTGGGCGACTTGCTTGCCATGCAACGCGTCTTGAAGCTAGGCCTTGATGTGACTACTTGTGACCTAGGGCTTGTGGTGTTGAGTTACGTGGCGGTGAGAGACGGGGCGCCGCCGCAACCTCCGCCCGGCTTGTTGTACGAGTTGCGGAGAATAGACGCGACGGTTTACATAACGCGTAACAACAAAGGAGATGTGATCTACGATGGGGAGACCATGTGTGTGGTGCCGGCGTCCGGCAGGTCGCCTCGCCATCCGCTCTACGAGGCGTATCTACGGGGTTTTCGAATAGTAACCGAAGGACTGCCCAAAGAGACCGACCTATGCGTGATGCACAAGAAGCTGAAGATTAGATGCCTAGACGTTGCGTCGAGCGGCGCGTGGTAGCTCCCAGCCTTTCATTAACGCCACTATCCTTATCGCAGTGACCGCCAGTATCGTGATTATCATGGCCGTTCCTCTCCCAAGCGGCAACGTAACTAGGTAAACTAGACCGCCGGCCGCCGCGGCTGTGGCGTATACCTCACGTCTCAACACAACAGGTATCTCGGCAGCCAACACGTCGCGGACAACTCCGCCGCCGGCTGCCGTGAGGGCGGAGAGCATCACGACGGTGAACCAACAGCCGCCTTCTGTGTGTGTTGGACAGTAACTAGCCGCCACGTCGGCGCCGATGGCCGCGAAGGCGCCTAGCCCCACTGCGTCTGGATACAACACGACGTCTCTATAGCGCCGGAGGTGTGGGTAGAGGTAGAACGTCACAATAGATGCCAAAATTGCCGTGAGGGGGTACGGGAGGTATGTTATGTTGACTGGGGGCACTCTGCCTAGCAGTATGTCTCTCATTATCCCCCCGGCCAGCGCCGTGGAGAAGCCCAACACGACGAAGCCGAGCAGATCCATGTCTTTTTCCCCTGCCTTCAACGCCCCCGACACCGCAAAGGCGACTATGCCTATGTAGTTGAGGACTTCTACTACGAGTTGCGCGTACATAGGCCCAGCAGTTTAGCGACCACCGCATCCTCAACTACGGGCTTAACTATCTTTAGAAACCTCCGTACGTCTCTGCCTCTGTACAGAACTATAAATCTTCTGTCTCCACTTTCGTCGGTGGTTTCAAGGGGAGTTAGCCCCATCAGCCGTAGCGATTTTACCAACTTCCTGGCCCCTGTCTTGAAGATTATGACGACATCTCCGCCGTGGGGGTCGCCGAGGAAAAACTCGCCGTGCGTCTCGAAGGCGCCTTTAATGAAGTATACATGTTCCAGGAGGGTCTGGGGGCTATATCTACAGTACCTCCGGGGCAACTCCGCTCTCCCCATATCGACGGAGATGCCAAGTGAGCGAAGCCAGTTTATTAGGTGCGGCTTCACCCCCTCGACGACGCAACCCGCCACAGCCATACCGGCCAAGTAGGCGACTTCTGCTCTACGCATGGAGAGGCACTGTGTAGATCGGCGCATATATCCCGCCGGTTGTATCGATTAAATAGATGGCCTTGACCTCAAACACGGTGCCGACGTATTTACTGGCCTCCTCCACGGCTGGTGTAAGGTCCTCCTGGGTTGGATGCTTGAGTCTTATGGCGTACACCGAGAGATGCGGCTTAAATTCGCCGTATCTCTCCTCAACTGCGTCTCCTAACGACGCCGTTAATAACGTGCGTAGAGCCGCCAATTCTCCGTAGGGCTCTGCCTTCAGCGCAATGTACCTAGGCTTTGAGGGAGAGGGAAGCAACACCACGGGGCCTAGCGCCACTACGAACTGCCTATACCTAATCTCGACCTGGACAGGCCTTTTCAGCTTTACCAGAGTTATGTGGGGCTTCACAGGTCTTATGCCCTCAAAAGGCTTGAGAGGCGGGATGGGGGGCATTATGCCGTAAATGAAGCCCATATTACATGTAGTACAGCTCCCCCCTTTCCTTCTGCTCTCTGTCAAGCGCCGAGCCCGGCTTGTTGAGCCGAGGCCTGCCGGACTTGACGTCACGTCTAAACGACGCCTCTGCCCACTTTAGGAACGTGTTCATGCCGGTCCTCATGTCGGTGGGTCCTGGGGATACCCCCCTGCGCCCCGGCTCGCCTATAAACGGCATGATGGCGTTTGACATGTAGTCGATCATGGCGATGTCGTGTTCCACCACAAGGGCGGCCACTTCGCTTTCTTCAATTATCCGTCGGATGGTCCGCGCCACAGTTATGCGCTGTTCTACGTCGAGATACGCCATCGGTTCGTCTAACACGTAGAGGTCGGCCTTTTTGAGCAGGGCGGCGGCCACTACGACTCTCTGAAGCTCGCCGCCTGAGAGCTCTCCCATCCTCCGCTCCAGGAGAGGCGCCAGGTTGAAGCCGCTGTTGAGGTCGGGCCATATGGGGTTGTCTGAGTAGTCGCCGGCCTGTTGGGCGAGCCACAGGCTTACCGGCGTCTCTTGGTTCTTCACTGCGATGTCTCTGATGTACTGAGGCTTGTAGCTTATCTTCACAGTTGCGTTAACCGAACCCTTCGCTGGCTTCACCTCGCCTACGAGCACCTTGAGGAAGGTGGTCTTCCCAATGCCGTTGGGTCCGACGACGCCCACCACCTCCCCCTTGGCTATGTAGGAGGAGGAGACCTCCAGCTGGAAGCCGCCGAGGTCCACGAAGAGGTCCTCCCACTCGACGAGGCGCGCCGCCTTGCCGGTCTTCCTCTCGGGCGGCCTGCTCTCGAACTTGATGGGCCTGTCTCGGATCCTCATGTTTTCTGAGGATATGTAACCCGCCAGGTACTCGTTTATGGCCTCTCTTGCCCCCGCCGGATGCGACACGATGCCGTAGGCCCCCGGCTTGCCGTATACAATGACTATGTTGTCCGCCAAGAAGTCGAGAACCGTCAAGTCGTGCTCCACCACGAGCACATATTTATTCGCCGTGTGTTCTCTTACGGCGTCGGCCACCTTAACCCTCTCTACTATGTCTAGATGTGTGGCTGGCTCGTCGAAGATATATACGTCAGCCTCCTTCGAAAGAGCCGCGGCGACGGCAAGCTTCTGTAGCTCCCCGCCTGAGAGCTCCTCCACCTTCCTGTCTAGAAGCTTGTCCAAGCCGAACCTCTGTAGCAACTGCTCGTTTATGCCGGCTTTCTTCACCACCTCCGCAACAGTGCCCTTGAGATACATGGGGATGAGCTCGACGTACTGAATCTTGTGGACGGTCCTCAGCTTCTTGCTGTACAGCTCCGAGAAGTACGTCTGTAGCTCAGTCCCCCTAAACTGCTTGATCACCTCCTCAGGCGAGGCCTTCCCCTCGGGGTTGCAGAGGTTCGGCACAAGCTCCCCAGCCAAGATCTTGGCCATGGTGGTCTTCCCCAGCGCGTTCCGGCCTAAAACTCCTATTATCTTCCCCTTGCGCAACATGGGGAGGCGGTAGAGCTTAAAGCCGCTGGGGCCGTACCTATGTACGCAGTCCCGCTCCAGCTCGTCCGGCAGATTAACGATAGTGATAGCTTGGAACGGGCACTTGTGTACACATATCCCACATCCGATGCACAACGCCTCAGAGATAACCGCCTTCTTTATCTGCTCATCAATCCACACCACCTTTCCACTTCGGTTAACTGGGCAGTACTTGACACATTCGTGGCCGCATTTCCTTGGCTGACAAGCATCACGATCAACTACCGCGATTCTGACCACGCCGTAGACATTGACGGCATTAAAAAATTGTCATAGCATAGCCAGCATCACCGCCAAAGCTATGAAGACCGCTAATAAGATGCCGACGACTTTCCTAGTCTTTTTAAACGCACCTGCGAGAAAGAAAAACGTGACGAAAAGCAGGGCCGCCATCACGCGGCCGCCCCATTCCCCAAGCCCCAGCACTGCCAGCAACTCAGCAACGAAGATAAATACTCCCCTCAACGCGGACCAAATGACATAGAAGTCTATCACCGGCATATTCTCCTCCCCCTCCAATTTATACATTTCACAAACGCGGAAGCCCACACTGCCAGGGGGATGACGAAGTTGCCGACGGCCCAGGTGGCCACAACGTCGCGCATCTTGACGGGGATGCCGGCGTGTCTTCTCACTCCTCTAGCTCTGATCACGTCTTTGACTAGGTTAAGCGGATGGAGTACTAATCCAATCAGCAACCAGGGGTCAGACAGCAATACTCCAAGTGGTGGTAGGACCACCGAGAGGAAAAAGCCTAGGGTGTAGATTACGAGACCTGCGTACCACCCCTTGGGGGCGTGCCACTTGACCATGAGGATCTGCCGTATGCCCCAGCGAAAGGCCTCGCCTAATCTGCACTGGGGATCGGGGGTGGGAGCAATTGCGCCTTTTGAAAACCAGATGGAGCCGCCTATCTCCTTCAAGGCGGAGTACACGGCGTAGTCGTCGCTGACGTATTTAGGCAATCTATCAGCTAGGTTAACCCTGTCGGCGAACTCCCTTTTAAAGGCGGTGGAGCCGCCCCAGACAAACCTCGACCTCTTGTCGAGCATCGCAGGAAAGCCCATATTGCTGATGGCGAGCCTCACCTTATGACAAAGACCCCGGCCTAAGTACCATCTATACGTCGTGACTGCGTGGTGGGCGGAGAGAGGCGTAGTCATAAACTCAAGCCACAGCGGACTTGGCTTAATGTCGTCATCGGCAAAGACCACGCAGTCGCCTTCTGCATTTTTTAAGCCGGCCGCAAGCGCGGCGCTCTTGCCCTCGCCGCCGCTTAAAATCACGCGGCCGAATTTCTGCGCAACTGCATAGGCGGGGTCCTCTGGCGAATCTACTACGAAAAGAAACTCTGCTTCTGCACGTGTCTTCTGCGACGTTATAGCCCTCAGATTGTCTTCAGTCCAGGGGTAGACCCCCCTCATTGGAATCACTACGGTGATCTTTCTACAGCTTTGCGGCAGGTGGGGCTCGGGGCTTCTCCAGAACAAATACTCTCTGACGAGGCCGGCGGCGGCGAGTCCTATAAACGGCAGGATGGCCAATAGACTTATCACGGAGGGGGCCGCAGAGGAGTTTTTAAATTGTGGTATATAAGGCCGGCGGTTAACCCTTGTGTAAACGTCTTAATGCATATTATAAATACGGAAATTAGGTGCTAGAGGTATATAACTCCAGGTAGGGAATGTACATGAATGAGGTCGTGAGAGAGTTCGACTTAACCTATAACGACTTGTTTAGGGCCCCCGACAAAGAAGGAGCAATAGTCTCCGTACGCGTCCATAAGAAGGTGAAGGCTGTTCTGGAGGATTTAGCCAAAAGAGAGGGGCTAGACGGGGTTTCTGAACTTGTGCGGTACTTAATAGCCGGGTATCTATTGGGTAAGTACAACTTAGAGAGGCCGAGAGAGAAGGTGTTAGTAGAGCCTATCGTATTGACTGTAAACGTCCAGAAAAGCAGTAACATGGCTTTTGACGACGTAGAGGTAGAGCTCGCCGCAGAGGAGGTCTCAGCAGTCATTAAAGACGTCGAAGACTACATAAGGAAGGTAAAAGCCGGCGTAGTGCAGAGGAACCCTGATATCGCGATGAGACTTGGCAAGAAACTCGTCAAGGCGCTTAAAACCGCAAAGAAGCTCGGCATGGAGGAGGAGTATATGCGGTTGATAAAACTCAAGGCACAGCTTTCTCTCCTTGAAAATTTATAAGCTCATCGCATCTAGCCGCCATGCCTACGTGCGGCCGTTGGGAGCGTTTAATAGCTTGGGCAGAGAAAGAGGGCAACAGTTACAAGGCTCTTGAGTTTAAGGAGAAGCTTGTAGAGTGCATAGTCTACACGGCGCAAGAGAAGATTAGCAGAGGCAAGCTTCGGGAGGCTGAGGAGTTGTTGAAATACGGCAAGGATGTGGCCAAGAGACTTGGCATAGAGGAGTTGAGTTTCCACATCTCTCTCCTGGAGAAGGAGGCGGCAAAGGTAAAAGAGAGGAGAAGAGCCCAGGCTCAGGCTAAGTAGACCGCATCTATCACCTTTCTAAGTCTTGCTATCTTCTTGTCTCCTCCGCTGACAACAGCATACCGGCCGAGACCAACGGCCAGTAGGTCGACGACGATGCCTCCTATCTCCTTTCCCACGAGGACTAAGTAGCCTTTTTCGCGGAAATATTTCCAGTAGTAGTAGATCCCTCTGTATTTTCTATTAACCGTAGCCGCTATTGGCAAACTCTCTTCTATCAATCTAGAGAGGTTTGCCGGCACGTGTAGGTAATAATACGGCGGCTTCTCTATTTTTACCACATCTGCCAAGATGCCCTCTACCTCTTTTGTAGTCGTGATCTGAATCACGCTCCGCATAAGTCTCTTGGTTTTAGCCGCTATGTACTGCGACTTTCTTTTCCCATCGAAGATGGGCACCACCGGAGTGTAAAGCCC
>Ga0315272_10001348_pt1 | contig 12257 bp, 19 predicted proteins | sample C3_middle_MG_FD_203918 | JGI IMG/M metagenome (GOLD analysis project Ga0315272, IMG submission 203918) | Sediment microbial communities from Yellowstone Lake, YNP, Wyoming, USA - C3_middle | ecosystem: Environmental > Aquatic > Freshwater > Lake > Sediment | place: USA: Wyoming | collected...
CGAGCTTGACAAGCTTGGTTGCCTCTTGCTTTAAATGCTCAAGATATTTCTTGCCGATGTCCGCAAGCTCCTTCAGGGCTAAGTTCTCCTTCTCGAGGGCTGAAAGCTTTGTCTGCAAAGCTTCAACCGCTGAGATAAGTTCTTCTTTGGTCATAACTTCAAGGTTTTCAAGCATCGATCGCACCTCCTTTAAGATTTTGTTTTTAAGCAATTAGCAAGTTAGTTTGGGTTTTGGGGCTTTAGGTTTTCTGCTTTTACCCATGGCTTATCCCTCCTTTTAAATTTTTTTAAGCAATTAGCATGTTGTTTTGGGTTTTGGGGCTTTAGGTTTTCTGCCTTTGCCCATAGTTTATCCCTCCTTTTTGCAGTGGTTTTCGTATAGGGTTTTAGCTTTGGCGTAGATGCGATGATGCCCATGAAGACCGGCAAGGCTCATCGCTGCTTTTAGCCTATCGCAGGAGATCTCTCCCTCCCATGTGCGGTAAGGATAGCGTCTATTCTCTGGGTCAAGAAAGTAGTCTTTAGGAGCCTTTTTCCTTAGCTCAGGGTCATCCCACCAGTTTGACACGCCGAGAGCCTCCTTTTGGCATTCGCAATCTTCATGCGAGTTTAGCACCCTTGCGTTTTTATCTGCCCCTTCAAAGACGAAGCTTATCTCTTTGAACTCCAAGTCCTGCACTAAATATTTGTCTTCAAGCTTTTCGGTCTTGACGATAAGACCGGCTGATACGCTTTTTACTGGGCTTGGGGACATCTGAAGGAGGGCGATAAGCTTTTCGTTTCCTCGCTTGGGGATGCGTAGCCTCGCCAAGACTTTTCCGTCTTCATACCAAGCCTTGACTACTACCCCAACCATGTTTTCAACTTCCCATTTATGGTCAAGGAGAACGGGCTTTTCTACGAGGGTTTGGGCTTTTGCTTTAAGCACTTCTTCAGGGAAACAGAGTTTGCCGTATGAGCGGTCAACGCAAGTTGAGGATAAGGCTACGACATTGAACTCTACGCAACAGTCTTCGTCGGCAAAGCCTGCGAGGTTTAAGCGTTCCTCAAGCCTAATCATCTTAGGCTATAAGATGACAAGGGGAGAGAAAAAATTCAAGCAAAGATTGCACAAAGGAGGATTATAAAACCCGAACGGTTGCGGATTGAATGTTTTCTTTTAAAAGTTTGTCTGCTGTCTTAGAAAGCCAATTCTGGATGTCTTCTTTTAGGCGTTCGCAGTTTTGGATGGCAAGGGCTTCGTCGTTTGAGATTACATAAACGCCGTTTTTAACGAAGATGTAGTTCGTTTCATATTTTTTGGTCTGAGGGTTAAAAGTCCGTTGGATAAAGACCTGTTCGGGGTTCTTTATTACCTCATAGCTTAGTCTTTCGTATTCTTTGAGAGATTGGACATTTAGATCTTTGGCGTGCTTTTCAAACTCGGCTTTAAGCCTGTTTGCTTTAATATCCAAAGTGCCGTCTGGGTTGCGTCTCCAGTCGCTCCCAAGATGGGCTCTTATGCGGGCGGTTATCTCCTCTGGACGCAAAGCTTTTAGCTCGGTTGTCAGTTCCTGCAAAATTGCATTTTCCTCAAGAGATCTGGGTGGGACTGCTGGCTCTACGACGACTGGGTATGGTTCTTCAATCTCTTCAATATACGAAACAATTCTGCAACGGCAATGCGGATGTGCTGGTGGCATCTTTGAAGGCATCTGAGAGCTCGGCAAGCTTTTTAGCTTATCTAAAGGAAAGCTTGTCAGGAAGGGTTTCACCTCTGGCAAAGATGCTGGGTCAGATTCTATAAGCTCTAAGGTCTGGATAGCATCCCCTGTCTCAAAAATTCTTCCGTCCATAGCTCGGCAGTAGGGGCAGGTTAGCCGGTCTCCAATGGCATCCCAGCGGTATTTCGTAATCCTTGCTTTTACCATAGCCCTAAGTCTTGCGGAGTTCCGAAGATGGTTGACCGATGTATCTATGACCTGCCTTGCTTTATTCTCTGTCCTTTGCTTAAGATAGCTTCCAAACTCGTTTAAAAAATGCTTTATGCCTTCTTGCCCTTTGCCGATAGGGTTTCCCTGCTCTAAGTAATACTTGGAAAGCCACTTGACCACATCCAAGCGAAGCTTTTTGTCTCCCTGAAAGAACTTGCCGAGATAAAAGTCGCTTAAGGACAGGGCATAGTTGATCGAGCGTTCATCAGCCATATCGAACTTTATCTGAAGCGGGGCTTCCTTGACGGCTTCTTTTTGCGTTTTCTCATAGATTTTTTTAAATTCAGAGTAAAGCTTTTCCTTTTGCTCCGGTGATAAGCGCACCTTCTCCTCTAAGGCTTGCATGATAAACCGTGTAAAGTCGTTATAGCTGATAAAGTAGGGAGCAAAGCGGAAGGCTTGGGCAAGGGCAGACTCTACCTTCTGCAGAAAGGAAGGAATGATGATCTTTGAGAGCTCGTCTACTATCTCGTTTCCTTCGGCGTCCCAGTCGTATTCTTTTGGCATGTCTACTCTTCGTAGCCAAGCTCTTTTTTAGCTGTTTCAACATCAATAACGCCAGCCTGAAGTAGGGTAGCTATCCTGTGAGCTTCTCTAAGCCTTGCTTCAGCTTTTTTCTGAGGCTCAAAGTCGGGTAGCGGATTGAAGATGATGTTTACATCATCTATGTCAAAGCCTTTGAGCATTAAATGCAGGCGGTAGACAAACTCTAAGAAGCGTTTTACAAGTCTCTGGATGTTTCCAAGCTGGGCGCTAAAGACATGGAGGGCAACGGTTGCCCAAGTTTCGGTGTAGCCTGTGGAAAAGCCAAGTATCGCTGGCTGGCTCTTTGCTCCCTCAATCAGCCACTTCTCGGCAAGGTCGATGATTTCTCTTATGCCTCCAGCGTTCGGTGATATCTCTTTAAACTCAGCTTCTGTTCCGTCGTAATGCAGGAAAACTCCTTTGCTCATGTTTTCAACTACCTGCTGGGCGATGTTTTCAAGCCACTTGAGAGCTCTTTCTTGATATTCTGTTTCGGTCTCGTTTGGGGCTTTGGCAAGGGGCGGAAACTTGACATCTAAAAAGCCGATCAAACCTATCTTCTGGGCAAGCCCTTTAAGCTCAGTGATCATGCTTTCTACGACTTCGACGATGGAAAGCGAAGCCAGAAAAGGTGGGATGGCATAGGGCGAATCCTCGAGGGTAAGCAAGGGCAAATACTTATAGGTCATGGGGTTAAGCTTGATGGGGTTCATCGTGCCAACCCATTGGTAAGGCTCGTATTCGTCCGTCTTTTCATTATAGACAAAATACACAGTATAAGCCGGGACAAACACGACTTTTTTTATGCCCTGCAAGTTTTCGGCAACCACCACCTCAGCTGATATGGCCCCAGATATGTTGATTTGGGCGATTAGCTGGTTAACTAAATGGTCTGTGTTTAAAAGAAAAGCAAGCTCTTCAAGCTCAGCCTTTGCCTTCTCGGCATCCTTCCCTTCAACCTGCACGATATGCCCGGTGTTCGCAAGGTTGATAACAAGATTATGCACTTGCGAAAGGATCGGGTTTGCGACAACTGCTTGGGCTATGGTGTTTAGCCAATCTCTTGGATACTTGGGATTAACGAACCTATACTTAACATCTAAAGTCTTTGGGCTAAAAATTTTCTCGGGCTGGATTGAAACTCTGGTTTTAGGAAGCTCGGCTAAGTTTGCCTTTTCAAAGCCAAACAGGCGTTTAAGATAGCGCACTAAGTCCATATCTCATCTCCCTTTTTTGATTGGCAAAAAACACAGGTAAAAACTCCTTTGTTTCTTCTTGGCTTGAGGCGTGCAGAGCTAAGGCTAAGCTCCAGAAACGGTCTGCGTGGCTATCTTGAGTTTCTCCTTCGTAGCGGATATTTCCGGCAGGGGTTAAGGTCTTTTTCACGGAGTGCAGGTCTTCAATCAAGTCTTTATCAGGCGGGATGCTGATGATCTTATCTTCAAAGACAGCCTTCATCCGGCTTGCGAGCTCTTCTTTGGTCTTGGCTGTAAAGTAAACCCGCAGGATTTTAAGCTCCCCCCATTTCTTGGAAAGCTCTTCCGCTAATTGCATACCTATTCCTGTCTCGTCTATGGCAACTTTGCGGGTGTATGCGGTTAGGTGGTCAATGACCTTAAACTGCTCGGAGAAAGGGAGCTTTCTTAGGATTTCTTGCTTGCGTAGGTAATACCTGCCTGCCACCTTCTCCAAGATGCTTATCACCGTCAAATCATGCCTTCTTCCGATATCAATACCAAGATAGACATCTCCAGTCAGTTCTCTTATGTCTACTTCTATGCCCTCAACCGTGCAGGCATGGATTAGCTCATAGGGAAGGAGGACAGATTCTTCGTCTAAGAACTCGCACATATACTCTTGAAGCCAGATGTCTTGGTTTGGCACGCCTTTTCTTAGCTCTTCCACATCCACATCAAGACCGAGCTTGACGGCGTCAAAGATGGTTAGCTTTTGCCGAAACCAAAGCTCGTTTCCTTCAGACATCTGCCAGAGGTGTCCGAAAATGTCATTCTTAGCTCTCGGGGTTGAGATGACGACAAGCTTAAAGTCCCTGTTCCTGGTTATACTTGGGAATATAGCTTGGTAGACCTTGTAGCCGTCCTTGAAAAATGCTGCTTCTTCAAGGATCACATCGCCGGTCAAACCTCGAACGCCGTCCGGGTTAGCAGGAAGTCCAATAATCCTTGAGCGGTTTGGAAACTTAACCTCAAGCACATTAGCCTGCGTGTCTTCAAAAAACTCCACATTCCCAGTAAGCTTGCCGACTTGCTTTAGAAATTCCACATGCCTTTTGACCTTTTCCATGAGCTCTTTTGACTGCCTTTCGGTAGGTGAGATGATGGCAACGAGATGGTTTTTCCTCTCTATTGCTCTAAGCACCGCAAAAAGGGATACAACGAAGGACTTTCCTGTCTGTCTTGACCACATAAGGATGGAATACTTTTTCTCAAGCAAGCTCTTAAGAGCTTGCCTCTGATAAGGAAGAAGGAGCTTTTCATACTCCATATATCTCCTCTTTCACGAGCTTTAAAAACTCTGGGTCTATGTTCCGTTTTTTGCCCTCTTCTTCTATCTTTTCGACCGCCTTCTGCAACTTTGCCGAGATGTATTCTTCCAAGCTCTTTGTCATCTGGGTTAGCTCTTTGACCGCTTTGATAAGTTCTCCGGGCTCTTCAAACTCCATAAACTCTATGTCTTTCACAAACTCAAGCACATGTTGGGTGAGGATGGAGACAAGGGCAGAGAGCATGAAGCTTGTCGGCTTATTTTGGGTTTGCTCAACGAGGATCTTTATCTTGTCCCACCATTCGTTGTATTGCTTAGCAAGCTCTTTATAGTCCCGATAGGCTCGGTGTATGGTTGAGCGGGAGATATCGTAGCCCTCTGAGCGGAGCAAGCTTGCTATCGTTCTAAAATCCTTCTTTTCTTCCTCGTATAGATAAACTATACGCTGTATGAGGTCGTAGAGCTCGGCTTTTTTGCGTTTTGGCATGGCAACTCCTTAAGCATCTTCAGGGGGAAGGACGGTATCATCTACGATCTCGCCGTCAAGGAGGTCAATTCCTTTTGGAGTGATCTTGTAAAGCGTCCTATAGCGTCTTTTATCGTAGGGGATGACCACTTTCTTAACATCCACATAGCCCTTGTCCGCAAGGTAAGCAAGAGCCTGCCTTATCTCCGTATCCCTATAGTATTGATAGAAAACGGCGATGATTTCCAGCTCTTCGATCTCACGAGGGTAAATCCTTTTGAGAAAGTCTAAAATCAAACCCCTTAGGCTTTTAATCATCCTCGAACCTCCCATAGCTTATCTAAGATTTTAGAAAGCTTATCTTCAAGCCTCTGTATTTCTCCTCTCCAACCGCTTATGTCTTGGTAGTATTCCTCTTTTGTGACGCCGTATTTCTGTAGTTCTTCAAGTTTAGAGATAAGCCTGTTTAGCTCGCATCGCCATCCGCTTACATCTCGGTAGTATTCTTCCTTGCTCACCATTTCTTTTTGAAAAGCCTCAAGCTTTTCTTCAAGCTTTTTCATTTTGTTTTCGAAACTTCCGAGCCTCTTTTCCAGCCTGAGAAGGAGATAGAGCAAGAAAGCAATGCCAGCAACCCAGCCTCCCTGCAAAATAAACGAGATAACCCCTATCTCCATCTTAAGCTTTAAGATTGAGCCCGAAGCAAGGATTTTTCAAGCAAAGATTGCAAAAAGGTTAATGGCTATGATGGTTGGTGTTTCCGCCTTCGTCTATAATGGAGCCTGTGGCATGGATGTTTCCGCTAACATCAACATTTCCGATCACATTTACATTGGCTTCAATGATGACCGTTCCCGCTTGAATTTGAACCGTTGGTGCCTTTACCCTTAAGAGATGGCACTTCCTATCATACTCAATCTCTGTCCCGTCCTCAAACCTAACGAAAAACTTATCCTTGCTAACGACGGGTGGTGTATCCTTGTCGTTGTAAATAGCCCCTATCACATAGCCGTCTGAATGCTCTCCCTCTTCGTCAAAGGCAACGACTACATACTCGCCGATGTCAGGAAGCCAATAAGCCTTGTCTTTCTGGGTCTTATGATGCACGACTGGGAGCCAGTTAGAAACCAAGCCGTCAAGGTCTGGCATCTGCACCCTTACCCTTGCTGTCTGTTCGTCAACCGCTACCACTATGCCCCGACGGATCATTTTTTCTTACCCCCTTTACCCTTATTTTGTCCCGGTTTTTTTAAGAACTCTATTCTGGTTGTGTAGCCATCCCTTTTTATCTCATGCTCAACTTGAGAGACATAATAGACCCCGTCAAACTTATCAAAGCCTTTAAGCTCAATGCTTCCGCTGGCATAAACGGAAGGGATGCCGACGCAGGTAAGCCTTCCCTTAAACTCTTTCATCTCGTTTAGTGTTTTTTGAGCCTTGCTTATTCTTTCAGCCTGCGACTTGTTTTCTACCCTTACCCTTTCTACTTGCGTGTCCTGACTTGCTTTTACCTCAGTCTTCTTTTTATCTGCGGTTTGTTCTTTCTTTTTGGGGTCAAGGTAGACCACATCGACCGTCCCAGCGTTCAAGCTTGAAACCTCTATCTCCATGTTTATCACCCATTCAGGCGTTAGCACAAACATGACCTTCCGATTAAGGATGCTTTCCACCCCTTGAATGACGATTTTCCCATCGGCAATCTTGCAGGTGTAGCCGTAGCGTTTGCAAAGCTGAGATAAAAACTCTAAGTCCCTTTGCTTATACTGGTCTATCCGTTGAAAATTAATATCCGAACCTTCAAAGTAAAGCTTGTAGCCGTTCTTTTTAGCTATGTCCTGAGCTATCTTCTTTAGGCTTGTGTTTTCAAAGGCAGTAGTCTTAAGCGTTCGGAAGCTTGCCTTGACATCTTTTGCTAAAGCCTTGATGGTAAAGGTTGCTCCGTTCTGGGAATACTTAAAGGTATAGCTATCTATGAAAAAGACGCCGGCATCTCGCACCGCTTCTTCATAGCCAAAGCGGACCTTTAGGCTTGAGCCCCGAGCAGGAGGGTTCTTCCTGAAAAAACCGATGCTATCCTCAACCTCTATCTCTACATCGTCGCTTTCGTTCTTGTCTAAGCCGTCGTTATCTATGTAGCGAAAGCTAAGAAGGTAGGGCGTAATATAGGCTGAAACATCCCTGTTGTTTATCTCAACATAGAGAAAAGGCTTATAAAGCTCTACTCTGTCTGCCATGGGGCTTTTATGACCTCTGGCTCGTCGTCAACCTCTATGATCGGGATTTGCAATTTTGCACCGGGCGGTGGGTAGGGCAAGCCAAGATACTGCGGGTTTGCACGAATGATAGGCTCATAGATATATGGGTCTCCGTAAAACTGCCAAGCGATAGTGTCCCACCTATCACCTTGCTTAGCTATGTAAAAAAGATATTCCATAGGGCTTACCTCGTGATGATAGGTTTATACTGCGAGGGTTGCACTTGCTGTTGCTGTTGCGAGTTCTTCTTGGCTGGGGCTTTCTTCTTCGTTGCCTTGACCTTCTTTGTCTGGAGCTTTTTCTCTCGGTATTCCGTAAGCTTTACATTGCAATATATGGCAACAGGCTTCCCCCACATATCCACTTGTTTTACCTCTGCGGTAATACTTTCGATGACGAAGTCTCCGTATACCTGCTCGGCGATGATTAATTTTTTCGGTAAGCCCTCTTTGGCAAGATCTCTAAGTTTTTGATACTCCTCAAGCGGGTCGCAAAAATCCCGATGGAAGCCCACTTTGACCTCAAGGCTTAGAAGCTCATCCCCGAGAAACTGCAAGCTTGAAGGGGCAAAGATGGTTTTATGCTTGGCTACGGCGTATTCGTTCGTTTCCTTATGCTCAAGGTAAGAGTAGACCTTAAAGATAATGTCCCCGAGAGTTGCATATTGCATATAAATAAAATATTACATATGAGCTCCCAGAACCAAGCAAAGATTGCAAAGAGCTTTATTTGATCAGGCTCAGGACGATGTTTTTGGCAAGTTCTTTAGCAAGGTCAAAGGTCAAGCTTAACCCAAGCTCCCTTGCCATTTCTTTGACCTTGTTCCAAACGGATGGGTTGCGAATACTGTTCAAAAACTCATGCCCTTGCCAAGTTAAGCTGATGGCGTAGTAGATAGGAGGAGAGCCCAGAGATTTAATACAGTTTGCCTCGATTAATCCTGCTTGGTAGAGAAGCTTAATATGGTAGGATGCTTTCTCCCAGTCGTGAAAAGGCTGAAAGGCATGGGGCATTAACCGCCCTTCTTGCTCTGGGAGCTCTTCAAGCTTAAGAAGGATGTCCCGCACAAGCTCCCAGTCAAGCTTCATGCCAAAAAACTAAACTACCCTTAAAAAAAGGCAAGCAAAGATTGCAAAGGGGTAACCTTTTTACTTGTTCAATTCGGTCAAAGAAATTAAAAGATATTCAGGTTTTTCCATATCAATTGTAAGAGAAGTTCCAACTCTTTTAAACATAAAATAAGACTTAACTGTTAAAGAATACTTTTTATTATCACTTCCAGTAAGGGTAATTTGAGGCGCAGTTTCATCTTCACACCTTTCTTTTACGCATTTTGTGGCTACTTCAATAAATTTATTTTGGGTTGATTGCGAAAAATTTAAGGTTTTAGAAATAGCTTGAAGAATAGATAAACCATCTTTGTCTTTATTAGATAGACAATTTTTGCCTAAACGCCTTTCGTTTGAGGAAGTCTCGAAATAGCAGTTTATTATTATTTGCATAAACGAACTATCGCCAATGACTGAGCCCACATGAGTATCTAATACATTATCATAAGGCACTAAAATTCTTATCTCATTTCCTTCTATTTTTGTTTTCGTAATAGGGTTTATTTCTTTAAGAGCCTTCTGGAATGCATGTTGAAAATCCTTAAGATTATATTTTTCTTGCTCTTTTTCTTTTGATTGCTCTTTTTCCTTTGATTGCTGGGTTTCTTTTACAATTTTCTCGGCTTCCCGTTGAACATCTACCGATTGAACATTTTTAGCTTCTTTTTTATAGGTTAAAAACCCAACTCCTATCAAACAAAGTATTATTCCTATTATCCTAAGCTTCCATTTGTGTTTTTGCCCCCATTGATAAACTTCAGCGTCTTTTTCAGTTTTAGGTTCTGCTTTTAAAAATGTGTTTACCAAAATAATAACTCCTAAAAGAAGTAAAAAAATTCCTAAAAGAAGTAATAACCAACTCATAGGTCATTCCTCCTTTTATGTTTTTTTACAGCTTGCCCTTGCGATAATACTCAATGGCTATGCCAATGACCCGGTAGCCTTCTTCCTCAGGGTAGATAGGCGGGTAAGAGGGATTATCTGAAAGAAGGATGAACTTGCCGTCTGTCTTGAAAAGCCTTTTTACATAAAGCTCGCCGTCAGGGTTAGCTACGATGACGACCTTTTTATTGGGTATATCGTTTGCATCCCCTTCGTAAATTTTAGCGATAACGGTATCGCCGTCAAGTAGGGTTGGAGCCATGCTGTCTCCGTGCACGATAGCCCCGAAAAGTTGCTCTGGCTTTAAGCCTTTTATCTTAGGGATATCAAAATAGCCAATGATTTCAAGGTCGCCCTTAGCTTGAGGGAAGCCCGCCCCTACCTTGCCAATTACAGGAATACTCCAGAACTGCTCCTTCATCCTTTGCCTTAGCTCGTAATAGATATCGTTAATATTCATGTCAAGAAAACTTGGCCTTTCAAACATCTCTCCCTTGCCCTCTTTGAGCCACTCGTAGGAAACGCCAAAAACCTTTGAAATGAGCTTGAGAACTTTATCAGAAGGATTGGCTCTTCCTGCAAAATACTCGGTAATAGTTGAAGGAGCCAGATTAATAGCTTGTGCAAACTCTTTCTGCGTTAAACCTTTAGTTTTTATCACTTCTTTAATCCTTTCTATAATTTCTCTTTTTTGTTCAGCCACTGTAATCACCCCCTTGACAAAAATTCAGAACTGTATTATTCTTAACCTTAAAGGAGGGTAGCCATATGAAGGATTATATAAAAGAAAAGGTATTAAGGGAAGGGTATTCTTCGCTCTACGATTTCTGCCGTAAAAATGGGCTCGATTATCACAAAGTTTGGGAGACCCTGAGTTTTCTCAGGGTCTCCCGCCCGCTTGTCCTAACGGTTGCCGAGCTTCTAAACAGTCCCGAGATTGTCTACATGTATGAGAAAGAAATCCAGAAAAGGAAAGGACGCAAGCAATGCGTCTCGTAGTAGTGGATAAGGACGGGCGGACTATCAGTGCCGTTGAGCTTGAGAAGTATCGCTGGCGTTGGGTTATCCCAAACTTTAGCCTTGAGCTTGAGACCTCAGAGAAGCTCTACCTCTTTACCATCCTGAAGAGGGAAGGGCAAACCCTCTGGGGTCATCTCATTTACAAAAAACATAAAGGAGGTGCTTATGATGGTCTACCAGCAAAAGCCTAAACCGCAACGCAACTTTCTGCTTTATGCCTTGCTTATCCTTTGCCTTATTTTGCAAATTGCAATCTTACACAAGCTAAGCTCGCATCCATCCAGACCAGAAGAAGGGCTCTACATCAACCCAGCGGTCTATCCTCAAGCCCTGATCTACATCCCGCCATGCGAAGAACCTAAATCCAAATAGGAGGGTGAGCGATGGCTATAAGCGCTGAGAGGAAGGAAATTTTAATCGCAAGGCTCCTTTATGCCCTCTCCCAGCATGTCGGAAGGGGGAACGCCATCGATCAAGGTGAGCTCTACCAGTTTGTCTTCAAGAAGCCCTGCACAAATAAGCACAATCAGGCACGGGAACTTCGAGCTCTTATCGAAGAGCTCAGGAAGAAAGGTATTCCGATCCTTTCTACTCACGAAAAAGATGGTGGGGGCTATTATCTTGCTCAAGCAAGTCAAGAGATTGATGACTACTGCAAGAGGCTTAGGAAACGAGCGCTTAAATTGCTTGATATAGAAGCTCAAATCAGAGGTAAGACGCTACCCGGAGTAGTTGCCGAGATCGCCTTTAGTCTCGGAAGCCACAGACTAATAGGGGAGGTTGAACGCTATGAAAGCGAGCGCAAGAGCTAAAAAAGAGCAAGCCCTAACCAAGAGAGATCGGCTCATCATGGAGATTGACGAGCTCTTTGCCAAGATTAGAAACGAGAAAAAGGCTTTAGAAAAGCTTGAGACAAGTTATCAAAAACAGCTTGAAAAACTTCAAGCTAAATACTACCCAGAGATCGAGGCTCACAAGCAAGCCTTAAGAACCTATGAAGAGGAACTTGAGAAGCTTGCTACAAGATACGCTGCAGACTTGTTTGAAGACAGCGACCTATGCGAGACCCGGCTTGGAAGGCTTATCAAGCAGATAAAGATCGCCGTCAAGAAGGCTCGGGGAGTTCTTGAGAAGCTTGAGAAGCTTGGCTGGACGGAAGCCATCATCATAGAGAAAAAGGTCAACTGGGCTGTGCTTGAACAATGGCCGGATGAAAAGCTTATCGCCTGCGGAACCGAAAGGGTAAGAAAAGTCAAAATCATTTATGAGCTAAAAACTAAACAAACTAAAAAGGAGGAGAGGGAAAATGAGGCTTAGCATTGATGAGCAAATAAAGCTATTTAAAAAAGCTGTTGACCCGTATAAACAGAACTGTCCTCTATTTAAAACACAAGACGGTTTCATATCTAACAGACACTGGGCTATAAGCGAAGGGCTTCTTGAGCTCCTTCCATATAAAGAGTATTTGTTTAGTGAAACACAAGATGTGAATTTCTTGGATATGATCAGAAAGGAACTTGAA
>Ga0315272_10001349_pt1 | contig 12254 bp, 13 predicted proteins | sample C3_middle_MG_FD_203918 | JGI IMG/M metagenome (GOLD analysis project Ga0315272, IMG submission 203918) | Sediment microbial communities from Yellowstone Lake, YNP, Wyoming, USA - C3_middle | ecosystem: Environmental > Aquatic > Freshwater > Lake > Sediment | place: USA: Wyoming | collected...
CAGCGGGCACCATAGCCCAGGGCGGGTGGAATCGTCAGTTTGCGCACGCCGCCGACTTGCATGCCCTGCACGCCTTCATCCCAGCCTTTGATTACCTGGCCTGCGCCCAGATTGAAATCAAAAGGTTCGTTGCGGTCTTTGCTGGAATCGAATTTCTTGCCATCAGTCAACCAGCCGGTGTAATGCACGGAAACCAGGTTACCCGCTTTGGCGGTGGCACCGGTGCCGACGGTGATATCTTCATATTGCAGGCCGGAGGCTGTTGTAATTGTGCTCATGGATCTTCCTTTTTGTTAGCTCTCCTGTTGTGCAAGAGGGGTGGTTAAAATTGTTAGTGATTATTTGATACTGCGTTCCGCCGCCATTACCGTGCTGGAAACAAGCATGGTAATCGTCATTGGTCCCACGCCACCGGGTACCGGGGTAATAAAACCGGCCACTTTTTTGGCACTGTCGAAATCCACATCTCCCACCAGCTTGCCGTTGGGCAGGCGGTTAATGCCGACGTCGATTACCGTAGCGCCGGGTTTGATCATGTCGCCGGTAATCATCTGCGCTTTACCGGTGGCCACCACCAGAATATCCGCATCGCGGGTGAATTTTGGCAAATCAACCGTTTTGGACGTACAGATAGTAACCGTGGCATTTTTCTGTAGCAACATCAAAGCCATTGGTTTGCCCACAATATTGCTGCGACCTACCACTACCGCATGCTTGCCTTCAATCGAAACACCGCTTTTTTCCAGAAGCTTCATTACGCCAAAGGGTGTGCAGGGTTGAAACTTTGCTGTGCCGGTAACCAGTTCGCCCACATTCATAGGATGGAAACCGTCAACATCCTTTTCGGGAGAGATGGCCAGTAGCACTTTGTTGCTGTCTATATGTTTGGGTACTGGCAGTTGTACCAGAAAGCCATGGATTTTAGGGTTGGCATTGAGTTTGGCTATTTGTTCCAGTAATGCGGCTTCAGACGTGTCGCTGGGCATTTCAATGTGTTCTGAATAGATACCCAGCTCGGCACAGGCTTTAATTTTATTGCCTACATATACCTTGGAGGCCGGATCTTCTCCGACGATGATAACCGCCAGACCCGGTGTCACGCCTCGGGCCTTCAGTGCTTCAGCGCGGAGTTTCCATTCACCGCGAACTTCCTGTGAAATGGCTTTGCCGTCAATAATTTTGGCAGTCATGCGGATATCCTTATGTTAGAACGCAGGTTTGTCTACAGCGTTCTGGTAATTAGAAACCGATGACATGATTTCTGCACGCGCGTCATCAACGCCGAACCATCCATCAATTTTTACCCATTTATTGGGCTCGAGATCTTTGTAATGCTGAAAGAAATGTGAAATCTGTTTGAGGGTGATTTCCGGCAAATCATTATGATCCTTCATGCTGCGATACAGCGTGGAAAGCTTGTCCACAGGTACCGCGATAAGTTTGGCATCCTCACCTCCCTCATCTGTCATTTTAAGTACGCCCAGTGGACGACACCGAACAACAACACCTGTCTGCAAAGGAACGGGGGTCACCACAAGCACGTCCACAGGATCACCGTCACCGCATAATGTGTGCGGAATATAACCATAGTTGCAGGGGTAGTGCATCGCTGTGTTCATGAAACGATCGACAAAAATCGCACCGGATTCCTTGTCTACCTCGTATTTCACTGGTTCACCATGCATCGGGATTTCAATTACGACGTTAAAGTCGTCTGGTAAATTTTTGCCGGAGGGCACTTTGTTCAAACTCATGATAGAAGCCTTTAGAATTCTGTTAAAAACGAATTATATCATCGTGTGCTTTACAGGTTGATGACGTAAAAAAGGAGCCTTGCGGCTCCTTTTACGTTTGCTATTTTATGATTATTACAGCAGAGGCACGATCATCAGTGCAACGATGTTGATAATCTTGATCAGCGGGTTCACGGCAGGACCGGCTGTATCCTTGTATGGATCTCCCACGGTGTCGCCGGTAACAGCTGCTTTGTGTGCATCTGAACCTTTGCCGCCGAAGTTACCCTGCTCGATATATTTCTTTGCGTTATCCCATGCGCCACCACCGGTGGTCATGGAAATTGCCACGAACAGGCCGGTAACAATTGTACCGATCAGAACGCCACCGAGTGCCTGTGCACCCAGTGTCAGACCCACTACTACCGGCACAATTACTGGCAGCAAGGAAGGAACAATCATTTCCTTGATCGCGGCCTTGGTTAGCATGTCGACACAGGTGTCATATTCAGGCTTGCCGCTGCCGTCCATGATGCCCTTGATTTCCTTGAACTGGCGGCGCACTTCCACCACGATTGAACCGGCAGCTCGGCCAACCGCTTCCATACTCATCGCGGCGAACAGGTAAGGCACCATGCCGCCGATAAACAGGCCAATAATCACCATATGGTTCGACAAGTCGAAGGTCAGGTTGGGGTGGCTGCCGGAAAGAGCATGGGTGTAGTCGGCGAACAATACCAAAGCGGCTAGACCGGCTGAACCGATGGCATAGCCTTTGGTCACGGCCTTGGTGGTGTTGCCCACTGCGTCCAGCGGATCGGTAATGTTGCGGATACTTTCCGGCAAGCCAGCCATTTCGGCGATACCGCCTGCGTTGTCGGTGATAGGGCCGTAGGCGTCAATCGCGACAATAATTCCGGTCATCGACAGCATCGAAGTGGCGGCAATCGCAATGCCATACAGGCCTGCCAGCTCATACGAACCCCAGATCGACAGGCACACGGTCAGCACCGGTGCGGCAGTCGCTTTCATTGATACGCCCAGACCTGCGATCACGTTGGTACCGGAACCGGTAGTGGAAGCCTGCGCGATGTGCTTTACCGGGCCGTATTCTGTTGCGGTGTAATATTCGGTGATCAGCACCATTGCAGCGGTCAGACCCAGACCAATCAGCGAGGCATAGTACAGCTTCATCGAAGAAATAATCACGCCGCCTATCATCACGCCGTCGCCCATCATCTTGGTGGTGATGAAGTAAAAGCCAACGCCTGCCAATACAGCAGCGACAATTAAACCGCGATACAGCGCGTTCATGATCTTGCCGCCTTCATAGGATTTGACGAAGAAGCTACCAATGATGGAAGCAATGATCGAGAAGCCGCCCAGTACCAGCGGATACAGGATGACATTGTCATTCCCGCCGGTGATCAGTAAACCGCCCAGCAGCATGGTGGCAACCAGGGTTACCGCATAGGTTTCAAACAGGTCGGCTGCCATACCGGCACAATCGCCCACGTTATCACCCACGTTATCGGCAATCACCGCCGGATTGCGCGGGTCGTCTTCGGGAATGTCATTTTCAACCTTGCCTACCAGGTCGGCACCAACGTCGGCACCCTTGGTGAAAATACCGCCACCAAGACGCGCAAAGATGGAAATCAGCGAGCCACCGAAAGCCAGGCCAACCAGCGCATGTATCGCATCGTTACTGGCGAAGTTCATGGCTATGGTGAGAAAAGCGTAGTAACCGGCAACCCCGAGCAGGGCCAGGCCAACCACCAGCATGCCGGTGATCGCACCACCCTTGAAGGCTACGTTCAGCGCGTTGTTAAGACCGCCATTCGCCGCTTCAGCAGTACGGATGTTGGCGCGTACCGATACGTTCATGCCGATGTAGCCAGTCAAGCCCGACAGGATCGCACCAATGGCGAAGCCAACTGCCGTTGGCCATTTTAGAAAAATCAGGATGGCGATAAACAGTATTACACCTACGATACCGATAGTCGTGTACTGACGGTTCAGATAGGCACCCGCGCCCTCCTGAATCGCAGCGGCAATTTCGCGCATGCGATCATTGCCGGTTGGTTTGCTGACGAGCCATTGTGTTGTTATTGCCCCGTACAAAAGTGCCAAGACTGCACACGACAGGGTGAACCATAGACCAGCTGACATGATATTCCTCCTAGTAAGTTGCCCGATTGGGACCGGACATATGTCCTGCTACCGTAGTTTCAATATAATGCAATGCTAATATTAAAGCCAATACTAATGCTACAAATTGAATAAAAAAAAGGCACTTAACGAAGTGCCTTTCATTTAGATTCAAATTTTGAAATTGGCCAATTTCTTGGCTATGGAAATATTTTTAAGCCGAACATACTGTGGCAGGCCATCCTTGTATGGAGGATAGTCTTCACCCTTGATCAGCGGGGTAAGATACTTGCGGCACTTTTCTGTAATGCCGTAGCCGTCCTTGGTGATGAAGTCGCGCGGCATCATTTTTTCCACGTTGGCGACATCCTTGAGTTTGGCCACGCCGATTTTCCATTTGTATGGTTTGTCGGACACACGCACGATAGTTGGCATTACCGAGTTGTCGCCTTTAATCGCATGTTCTACAGCAGCTTTGCCCAGTGCATAAGCCTGATCAACGTCTGTCTTGGAAGCGATATGGCGTGCTGCACGCTGCAGATAATCAGCAACAGCCCAATGGAATTTATGACCGAGAGCTGATTTGATCATATTGGCTACAACCGGTGCTGCGCCGCCCAATTGAGAGTGTCCGAAAGCATCTTTCAAACCCTGGTCAGCGAGGAACTTGCCGTCTTCACCCTGTACGCCTTCAGATACAACAACGGTGCAATAACCGTGTTTTTTGACCATGCCGTCAACCTTGGCGAGGAAAGTTTTCTGATTAAAAGGGATTTCAGGGAACAGGATAACGATAGGAATTTCACATTTTTCGTCTGATGCCAGACCGCCTGCAGCGGCAATCCAGCCCGCATGGCGACCCATTACTTCCAGCACAAATACCTTGGTTGAGGTTTTGCACATGGACGCGACGTCGAAACTCGCTTCACGTGTAGATACCGCAATATATTTGGCTACTGAACCGAAGCCTGGGCAGCAATCAGTGATTGGTAAATCATTGTCTACGGTTTTGGGAACATGGATAGCCTGGATAGGGTAGCCCATCTTGTCGGCCAGTTGCGATACTTTCAGGCAGGTATCAGCTGAATCGCCGCCGCCGTTGTAAAAGAAGTAGCCAATGTTGTGCGCCTTGAATACGGCGATCAGACGTTCATATTGTGCAAGATTGTCAGTCAGGCTTTTGAGTTTGAAACGGCAGGAGCCAAATGCGCCGGAAGGTGTGTGGCGCAACGCTGAAATTGCGGTTGCAGATTCTTTGCCGGTGTCGATTAAATCTTCAGTGAGAGCGCCGATAATGCCATTGCGTCCTGCATAGATTTTGCCAATTTTGTCTTTGTGTTTACGTGCTGTTTCTATCACGCCACAGGCCGATGAGTTGATAACTGCGGTAACACCGCCGGACTGTGCATAAAACGCGTTCTTCTTTGCCATACTCTTGATACTCCCTGAAAGTTTTATTATCGCCACTATGTCGTGGTAGTTCGGTGAAGCAAATTGCTTTCCAATTTTCCCATCGGCACTTTTTTCGACATAACACAGTGCTCTTCAAGGGCAGTGACTGGAAAAACGTAGATGTTGCATTCGACATATTACGCCATTTTTCGAATTATGAAACCTGCTGAATTAAATGCCGGAAATGTTTCGGGAATGATTCAGATACAATATTGCCATGAAACAACACTATGAATGGGCTCCAGAAACCCTGATGCAATCACCTCTGTTTGCACCTTTATACCCGTTGCTTCAACAGCTTAAGACCAGGGGATTTCCTGCGTTACACCACTGGAATAGCCTTCTTGATACCTATTATCAGGGCCTTTGCGTGCAAAGCGGGCATACCCTGCGATTTGTACCTCAAGAACAGGGTATGCTTGGATTTGAATCACAATATGAGCCGCGCTGTTATCTGAGTGGTGAAGTGCAAACGCGCGAAAATAATTGGCATGATCTGTTTAACGCGCTGGTGTGGCTGACTTTTCCAAAAGCTAAGGCGGCAATTAATGCTCGACACTACGAAGCATTAAAATGCCAAATTCAGCCAGGTGAAAGCCAGCGCGGCATGGTGCGTGATATGGCAACTTTACTGGATGAGTCCGGTGTGATCGTGGTGAGTGCGGAGGTTGAATTAACCGGCTTGCTGCAGTCGTTCCAGTGGAAGGAATTATTCTGGCAAAGGCGTGAACAAACCAGTTCCAAAATGGATTTCTATATTTTTGGGCATGGATTGTATGAAAAGGCACTGAATCCTTATACGGGCATGACCGGGCAGGGATTGATAATCAAGGTTGAACAGGCATTTTTTGGCTGGAGCTTACGCGACAGATTGGACTTTCTGGACGCGAGTGTTGCCGTGTATTTGAATCAGCCTGAGCACTGCAAAACCACACGTGAGTTAAATCCGGTTCCGCTTCTCGGTGTGCCTGGGTGGGCTGAAGCAAATGCGCAAGCTGCCTATTATGACAATGCAGCTTATTTCCGGACTGGCAGAGCGAAATCATCCATATAGGCAGATGATAATCTACATTGCGATAACACCTGCCATAGCAACTTGCCCGTCTTGTGCCGAGCGTACCCCACTTACACCGATTGCCCCGATTACGATATCTTCATACAACAAGGGAATTCCACCTTCTGCCGGTATGACACCGGGCAGCGCAAGATGAATAAGACGTCCGCTTAATACGGCTTCTTCGGACATTTTAGTGGGGCGTTTAAAGGCAACAGCCGCTTTGGCTTTCATGATGGCGGTTTCGACGCTGCCAAATTGGGTATCGTGTTTGCGTTGCAAATACAGCAAGTTTCCACCGTCATCCACGATGGCAATAACAACGCTCCAGTCGTTGGCCAGCGCTTCAACCTCGGCAGCAGCAGCAATGCGTTTTGCATCTTCCAGAGTAAGAATGGGTTTGGTAAGCATGTTTTAAGTTCGCTTTATAAAAAAATTAAGGGCGCCCAAAACGCGCCCTCAAAAGTTGCTCTGCAAAGAAATATTATTTGCCTGAAAGAGAAGCAAATACCTTGTCACGTATTGAATCCACGCTGCCAACGCCGGCAACTCTTACGCACTTGGGCGCGCCCTTTACGCCGCTTTTCTGCCATTTCGAGTAATAGTCCCACAGTGGTTTCGTCTGGTCATGGTAAATCTCCAGGCGTTTCTTTACAGTTTCCTCAGTGTCATCTGGACGCTGGATCAAGTCTTCGCCGGTCGCGTCGTCCTTGCCTGCCACCTTGGGAGGATTGAATTTGATGTGATAGGTGCGGCCTGAAGCCACATGTACACGACGACCGCTCATGCGCTGGATGATCTCGCTATCTTCCACGTCGATGTCCACTACATAGTCAATTTCCACACCAGCCTGTTTCATTGCTTCGGCCTGGGGCAGAGTGCGCGGAAAACCGTCGAACATGAAGCCCTTTTCGCAATCCTTTTCCTTGATGCGTTCTTTCACCAGATTGATGATGATTTCGTCGGATACCAGACCGCCTGCATCCATAATCTTTTTAGCCGCAACGCCCAGCGGGCTGCCAGCCTTGACCGCCGCGCGCAACATGTCGCCGGTTGAGATTTGTGGAATGTTGTACTTCTCTTTGATGTAGTTGGCTTGTGTACCTTTTCCAGCGCCAGGAGCGCCGAGCAATATCAATTTCATACTTTTTCTCCCTGAGGTTATTTTAATAAAGTGCGATTATGATTCAGTAATACTAAACGTGCGGTTGTTGGTGTTTCTCCTTATGGTTAATTGCTTAATATGAATTACGTGCTTCAAAAATTTCGCGCGCCAATAGTAGATCGGCTTCGGTATCTACTCCGCTTGGAGGTGCATCCTGCGTAATGGTAACGCCGATTTTGTAGCCATGCCATAGTGCACGCAGCTGTTCCAGTGACTCGATCTGTTCGATGGCAGCAGGTGCCAGCTGGCTGTAGGCGCGCAGAAAACTGGCGCGGTAGGCGTAGATGCCGATATGGCGCAATACAGACATATTTTCGGGCAGTGCACTATTGCTGGCGAAGGCGTCGCGCGGGTAGGGGATGGGTGCGCGGCTGAAGTACATCGCATTCCCGTCTTTATCCAGCACGACTTTGACGATATTGGGATTGCGCATTGCAGCCTCGTCATGCACTGGGTGGCAGGCGGTAGCTATCGCGCATTCGGGGTGGTCGTGCAGATGCTGGGCAACTGCGTGTATCAACTGCGGCGGTATCAGCGGTTCATCACCCTGTACGTTGACCACGATAGTGTCATCGTGCCAATCATGCTGTGCCACCACCTCGGCGATACGGTCAGTGCCGCTGGGATGATCTGCTTTGGTCATGCAGGCCTTGAAGCCATGTTCATGGATTGCGGCCATAATTTGCTGATGATCGGTTGCAATCCAGATCTGTTGCGCGCCGCTCTTTGCCGCCTGTTCCGCAACACGCACAACCATAGGCTTGCCGCCTATCAGCAACATTGGCTTGCCGGGCAGGCGGGTAGAACTGAAGCGTGCGGGAATGACGACGTGAAAATCAACCATCAGAGTTTTTCTATTTCATCCAGTGTCAGTTTGCGTGCTTCGTCGGCCAGCATGACAGGAATATCATCTTGTATCGAGAAGGCAAGACGATCCGCTTTACAGATTAGCTCCTGTTCAGCTTTGCGGTAAATCAACGGTGACTTGCACAGCGGACAGACCAGTATATCGAGTAATTTGGAATCCATTAGAGCGTAATCTTTTTTAAAATGAGTTGGGTAAGTGTCGGGTCCAGCTGTGCATCCACACGCAGCACCCAGCATCTCTCGTCGGCGTATGTAATGCATTTTACCGCATCTTTTTCCGTCATGAGTAGCGCATTTGCATCGGGATAGGCGAGATCGGACGCACTATAGGCATGATGGTCCGGAAATGAATGTGGAGTTATGGATAAGCCCAGTTCGTGCAAATGAGTGAAGAAGCGCTCAGGATGGCCTATTCCGGCGATCGCGTGTACACCTTGATCTTTAAAGTCGGCTGCGGTTGCGCTAATCTCCGGATTGAGCAGATTGTAAAAACGCACACCTTCCAGCTGCATCTGAAACTCGCCTTGATGGGCGTGCCCGCCATTGCTAATTACCGCATCTACAGTGTAAAGGCGCGAGGGGAGTTCGCGCAGCGGTCCGGCCGGCAGTAAAAAACCATTGCCAAAACGACGTTTGCCATCGATCACCACGAGCTCCACATCGCGTCGTAAACGGTAGTGCTGCAGACCGTCATCGCTGAGTATCACATCGCATTCAGGGTGGGCCAGTAATAATGCTTGCGCTGTGGCAGGACGGTCGCGCCCCACCCACACCGGGCACAGTTTGCGCTGTGCCATCAGCGCCGGCTCGTCGCCTACCCGGGCTGGGTCGCTGTTATGAAATACTTCCTGACTATTTTTACCGCTACCGCCAAAGCCGCGACTGATAATGCCCGGATGCCAGCCGTTTGACAGCAATTGTTCGGCGAGCCAAAGCGTGAGCGGAGTTTTACCGGTGCCGCCGACTGAAATGTTGCCGACAATAATGACTGGTACAGAAAGTTTGATACTGGAAAATATATCCAAACGATAAAGCCAGCGGCGGGATGAGGCTAGCAGGAAGAACAGCAGACTCAGCGGCAATAACAACAGATGCAAAGGAGTGATGCGGTACCAGCTCCTTTGTATTACGTGTATTGCAGTGTTACCCATTCCTACTTGTCTTGGCTTTGTGTCGTGAAGGTAATACGGCCATATCCGGCCAGACGTGCTGCTTCCATAATATTAACCACTGACTGATGCGAGGCCTTTGCATCTGCATTGATGATGATCGTTGGATCAGTTTGTTTTCCCGCAGCTTTTTGCAGCGCCTGTGCCAGATTATCTATGCCATCAAACTTTATGGTCTTGTTGTTGATGGCGTAATGCATGGTGGCATCAATCGCCACATTAATCTGATTGGCTGCGGTTGAAGCCTGACTTCCGCCGGCTTGAGGCAAATTAATTTGCAGTTCCGAATGTTTGGAATAGGTGGTGGTGACCAGCATGAAAATCAGAATTACCAGCAATACGTCAATCAAGGCGATCAGGTTAATCTCAGGCTCTTCGCGAGTACGTCCTTTTTGGAAGTTCATGATCTATTCCCTGCGTTCGCCATGAACTATTTCAACCAATTTAATTGCTTGCTGCTCCATTTCGATCGTCAGGCTATCCACCTGCGCGCGGAAGTGACGGTAGAAGATCATGCTGGGAACCGCAACAATCAGACCGAATGCAGTGTTGTACAGGGCAACTGAGATACCATGTGCCAGAATTGCGGGGGAGTTGCCGACAGCTGATTGTGAGCCAAAGATTTCAATCATGCCTACCACCGTGCCAAACAAACCAAGTAAGGGGCTTGTCGAAGCGATGGTGCCGAGAGTGGTCAGAAAGCGCTCAAGATCGTGCGTGGCTGCACGGCCCGCTTCTTCTATTGCTTCTTTCATGACAGCAGGGGAGCTTTTTACATTCTTAAGTCCGGCGGCAAAAATTCGTCCCAAAGGCGAGCCTCTCTGCAAACGCGCCAACATGTCGTCATTTACACCCTTTTGCTTTAGCTCCTGAATAACCTCACTGAGCAAGGTTATCGGCGCTATCGTTTTACTCCTCAGGTACATCATTCGTTCTGCAATCAAGGCAACAGCAGTAATAGAGGCCAGAATCAGGAACCAGATCGGCCAGCCGGCAGCTTCAATAATAGTGAACACGCAAACTCTCCAGAAAGAATTAAAAATTGATGAAACTGACTGCCAGATTAATCAGGGCCAGTAAAAATCAGAAGGCCGAACTGTAACTTGTCGAACCTGTTTGGGCAAGATTTCTCCCATATTAAATCAATTTATATAAGCAACTCAGTGTGCCGCCTGCTTATTTATAGTTATACACAAAATCTGTGGATAACTTTGTTGATAATGTGAAACAGCATTACTTAACTATCTATCGGATAACCAGTTTTTATTGTTGCGCATTTATTACGCATTAATTATTTACAATAAAAATCAATATGTTAACGTGAATTGGTGAAATTGAGTACGGGTGTGAGGCTTATAAGTGCCGTGGCTATTGGGGGGTGTGGATTATTCAGTATTGTCAAGAGGGTGCAGTGTTAATTTTGGTGGGCACTTTGTAAAAAGGTGGGCGCTTGCAGGGGGAAAAACAGGCGAGACTTTATTATGAAATCAAGGTAATTTTTCTTCCAGAGTGTACAAACGATGCTCAACATATTGAATTTCTTCCATATCCAAAGGCACAACCATTTTCATCGCCATAAAGTAGCCCTGAATTTGCCCAAAGAGCTGACGGGTTGATTTTATATCTTTACTGTTCGTCATTAATTCCATCTTCAGGTTGGAATACAGGTCTTCAAAACCTTCAATCATTTCATCTTTGTCTATCATTTTGTATTCTCCAAATTGTGTTGAGTCAGTATACTTGCGCTAATCCGTGAGTATGGTGAGCATGCCATAACCTGTCAATTAAACTCATCGCCTGCATGGTTTCCCACAATATGACCCAGTTAAAAAATAAATGATGTTCGAAAAGAATCGTGTATTAAGCGTGCGCGAATTAAATTTTGCTGCAAAACAACTGATTGAGGGCGGGCTGCCATTGTTGTGGGTGCGCGGTGAAATTTCAAATTTCGTCAGTGCAGCTTCCGGTCACTGGTATTTTTCCCTTAAGGATGAGCAGGCCCAGGTGCGTTGCGTGATGTTTCGTCACAAGAGCCAATATCTGGATTGGCAACCTAAAAGCGGTGCGCAAGTGGAGGTGCTGGCATTGCCCAGTATGTATGAGGCGCGCGGCGAATTTCAATTAACGCTGGAGCAGATGCGCCCTGCCGGTCTGGGTGCATTGTTTGAAGCGTTTGAAAGGCTGAAGAAAAAACTTGAAGTCGAGGGCTTGTTTGATGAATCCCGCAAACGTAATTTACCGGCATACCCATCACGAATCGGAATTGTCACTTCACCCCAGGCGGCGGCCTTGCGCGATGTGCTGACAACACTGGCACGCCGTATGCCGAATTTACCGGTCGTGTTATATCCCACGCCGGTACAGGGAGAGGGCTCTGCACAGAAAATTGCGCAGGCTATTCAGTTGGCAAACCAGCGCAAGGAATGTGATGTGTTGATTGTCTGTCGTGGCGGCGGCAGTATTGAAGATTTGTGGGCGTTTAATGAGGAGGTTGTCGCACGTGCAATAGTCGCCAGCTATATCCCGGTGGTGAGCGGCGTGGGGCATGAAACCGACTTTACCATCGCGGATTTTGTCGCCGACCAGCGTGCGGCTACTCCAACTGCAGCCGCCCAGGCAGCAACGCCGGAACGGCAGGAGCTGCTGCAGCGTTTGTCTCAATT
>Ga0315272_10001353_pt1 | contig 12223 bp, 10 predicted proteins | sample C3_middle_MG_FD_203918 | JGI IMG/M metagenome (GOLD analysis project Ga0315272, IMG submission 203918) | Sediment microbial communities from Yellowstone Lake, YNP, Wyoming, USA - C3_middle | ecosystem: Environmental > Aquatic > Freshwater > Lake > Sediment | place: USA: Wyoming | collected...
CAGTTCCTCCAAAACAAAATAGTTAATTTCTCTGGGGCATCATCATTCAGGTAACCGCCGCTTATGCGGGAATGCTCAGCACCTTGCCATTTTTGACAAACTTGACGAAGTTGTTCCGCATGCCATGCGCGCCGGTTTCAGGGTCAACCGCCAGCTTGGTGATGAGGCTCTGATCATCGATGCCCTTGCCAACGGCAACGGTCATGGCCTTGTTCATCGTGCCGTAGCCGTGGGCCGTGTATACGGTATCCTTGCGGATGCCAGGGGTAACCTTAACCACGGAAGAGGTTCTGGACTTCACGCCATCCTGGTTGACCAACTCGATGGTGTCGCCGTCTTTCAAGCCCATCTTCTTGGCGGACTCGTCATTGAGCCAAACCGGGTTGATCGGCATCTCGTTGTTCAACCAGGCATTGTTCTGCGAACGGTTAAAGGTGTGGACCGGTGCACGACCGTATACCAAACGGGCAAAGCCTTTTGGCGGCTCGGGAACCGGCACATATGTGGGGATTGCCGGATAACCCTGTTCAGCCAGCTCTGCACTGTGGAATTCCACATCAAGGGCCTTGCCATACGGATCCGCACCGGGCTGGAGATGAATGCCATCTTCTTTTACCAGCTGCTCGATGGAGAGATTGGCTCCGGCCAGGGTCTTATTGATCCATTCTTCTGCAGTTTGCACCGGGATATGTTTACCGTAGCCCATACGCTTGGCAAGCTCGTTGACGATCCAGACAGACTCTTTACGCTCATGGTCAGCAGCGGTAGGGGAAACCAACGGCATCCGTGCAGCGATGAACTGCTGATGCGGATCGGCGAAATTCCATTGGGTGCCGGTCTGGATATGATCGTAGCGCTCCAAATAGGACGACTCGGGCAGCAGGATGTCGGCGTACATGGTGATGTCGGTGGGCATCACATCACAAACCATGACGAAATCCATCTGCTCCAGCATCTTAATGGTCAACGCCTGATCCGGGATGGTCTGGATGGGGTTCTGGCCCCAGGCGACAAAACCCTTGATTGCATACGGCTTGCCGGTAACGGCTGCGTTGCGGATCAGATCAGTGGGAGTGCCCGGAGGAGACTGTTTGTAGATTTTTGCCATCTTGTGGAGGGCAAACTGCTCGGCATGCTCAGCCATGGGCTTCGGCCAACCGGATTTCCCAAGCTTAGGACCTTTGCCCGGAACAAAGCCGCCCTTGACGCCGATGGCGCCCAGGAGACCGGTAAGGCAGGCCAGTGAACGCTCGCGCTGAAAGTCGTTTCCGTTCCAGCTCACATGACGGCCCGGATGAACGGAAACATTGGGAGCATTGGCTGCCAACATATCGGCAACTTCTTTGATTTGCTTCTCAGGCACGTCACATGTCTTCGCCGCCCACTTGAGGGTGGCGTGGGCAATGCCTTTGGAGAATTCATCAAAACCCTTGCCGTGCTCGGCAACGTATTTCTTATCGTATTTGCCTTCCTTAACCATATAATTCATGATCGCCAAAAGGAAAGCGGTATCGGTGCCGGGTTTGATCTTGACCCAGATATCCGCCTTGGCTGCGGAAGCGGAGAAACGGGGATCAACCACGATCAGCTTGGCACCGTTCTCAAGGCCTTTCAGGTAACGCTTCAGATGGGAGACATGCACATTCTCGCCGAAGTGACCGCCGAGCAAAAATATCGCCTTGGCATTGGCCATATCGACATTCTCATTGGGAGCAACACCAATGGTGGAAACGTAGGCCATGTCGCGAATGCCGCGGCACTGGAAAAAAGAGGCCTCGGAGTTGTTGGGGGTGCCAACGACATCCTCAAAAAAGGTCATTGGATATTTCGCTGAAGAACCGTGGGGAAAAATGGCGATCCCCTGAGGACCGTGCTTGTCGACCACGGCCTTGAGTTTGGTCGCGCATTCGTCCAAAGCCTCGTCCCAGGTGATCCTTTTCCACTGGGGAGCGCCACGCTTGCCGACATTCTTCATGGGGAATTTCAACCGGTCCGGATCGTAGAGCAGCTTCACCCCGGCGTTGCCGCGAGCGCAGATGCTCTGGCCGTTGTCGATGCTCTTGGGATTGCCTTCAAGCTTCACCAGCTTGCCGTCCCGCACCTTACCCACCAACTGACAGCGCCAGAAGCACATCTCGCAGACACCGCCCACTACGGTCTTGGTGTCGACAAAGCTGCCCGGAGCGGTAAACGGTTTCTTGACAAACGGCGTACTCGCATTCGCCCTGTTGGCAAAACAGCCGGACATCGCTGCCGTGGCTGCCGCAATAGATGCGGTCTGGAGAAATTTACGTCTCGTCAGATTCAAAGCCATTTCACAGTTCCTCCCTTGTAAAAAAATCTATAAGATTGACTAAAATTTTATAAAAAGGGTGACGACCCTTTTGTAAAATCCGTGCCTGAAATTTTGGAAACCATGGTCTGAAATGCTGGGACAAAAACCTTTCTTCCTCCTCGCTCTTGCCTTCCTCGGCAAGAAGGGCCAGAAATTCCAGCTCAAAGGTAAGATGATCGGGGATATCCGCCCCGCCCGCCAGGTCGAAGCCCTGCTCGTGGTAAAACTGTTTTGTTTTCTCGGCGCTGGGGCCATAGAGCATGCCGTCGGCGCTGAGATAGACCGAACCGTATGGCGGGGCGATCACGGTAGGAATCGCATTGACAAACAACCGGGTGTGTTCCACCTGCACCGGCTCAAGCCAATCAGCACTTTCGGCGATTGACTGCCGCAAAGCCTGCGCCTCAGCATCCCAGCCAAGTTCGGCAAAAAAGGTATCGAGTACGGAGAAATAATCCGCCTGCATCCAATCGGGGCTGGGATATCGCATGGATTGGGCGAGAAAGCGATATATCTCCGCCATGCTGATCGAAGTGGTTTGGGTCATGGCCTCACTTTGGGTATTCTAAAAGATATCGTTAAAAAATAGCTCACCGGATGACATCCATCACATCGAAGAGCAGCCAGCAACACAGAGAAGGTTCCCACCCGGTGAGCGTCTACAAGGAGAGGAAGCAACAAGAAAAACTTTAACACGAGGCACCCCCGTTGCAAATGCGTCAAATTGTCGCATCTGCAACGGGGATACAGGTTGCTCTTCAACTTCCAGCCGAATAATGGTATGCATCAGGGGTTGCTTTCCAAATCAATGAACGAGGCCCTTCTGTGCGCACTGCTGTCCAACATAACAATTTGACCGGAGAAGAAAAAAACACCGTTTCAGCCAGAATCGCCTTCGCCTGGCTGCTGCATTTGCGTTGGGGCGCACTGGCAGCCCAAGTTCTTCTTGTGCTGATCGCCCTCTTCTTTCTTGAAATCACTCTTCCCTACCGGATTATTTTCGGCATCCTCGCCTTTGAGATCATCACCAATCTCCTGTTCGGTTTCCTGAAAAAGAAAAAAATGTCCCTGCACGGACAGCTTTTTGCCCTGGTCATGCTTCTGGACACGGCCCTGCTCACCGCTCTTATCCACTATTCCGGCGGGCCCATGAATCCGTTCACCTTTCTCTATCTGGTGCATATCACCCTGGGCGCTATCCTCATGCCGCCCGGCTGGTCCTGGGGCCTGGCCTTTTTCACCACCGGCTGTTATGCCACCCTTTTCTTTTTGCCTGCCGCGGGAGGCGCGAGCCAAGCCTGTCATCCGGAGCCAGGGATGCTGACAACTTTGAGCGACCCCCTGAAAATCCATCTCCAGGGCATGTGGATCGCCTTTGCCGTAACCGCATTTTTTATTGTTTTCTTTGTCAGCCGGATCCAACTGGCCTTGGCCAGGCACCAGAAAACCCTGGCAGACTTGCAAGAAGAAAAAACAAAAAGCGAAAAAATGGCCTCCCTGGCCACCTTGGCCGCCGGGGCGGCCCATGAATTTTCCACCCCTTTGTCAACCATTGCCGTTGCTGCTGGCGAGATGCTCCATGCCCTGAAAAGAAATAACGGGGAACGAGAATTTCCCGAACTTTTTGCCGATGTCATCCTGATCCGCGATCAGGTAAAACGGTGCAAGGATATCCTCTTCCATCTGGCCGCCGATGCCGGAGACCAAATGGGAGAGCCTTTCACGGATTTTTCCATGAACACGCTCATGGAAAATCTGCTCGATACCTTGCCCACTCCCCTTAAAAATCAGGTACAATATACAGACAGAACGGGGGGGATCATTGTAAGGATGCCGCTTCGCACCCTGCGCCGCATTGTTCGGGGGCTCATCAAAAATGCTCAGGATGCAGCCCCGAACGCGCCTGTTCTGGTGGAATGCCGACAGGACGCAACGCGGCTCTATATTGAAGTCACGGACAATGGCTCCGGCATGAGCCGAGACATTGCCGACCGAGCGGCAGAACCGTTTTTCACCACCAAGGAACCGGGCAATGGGCTGGGGCTTGGCCTTTTTCTTGCCAAGTCAATAGCCGAAAAATTTGGTGGGGGGTTGAGCCTGATTTCCGAGCCGGGCAAGGGCTCGAAGGTGACGCTTTTCTTTGACCTGCAACAGATCACAGCCGGTACGCCGGAGGCATTTCATGGATAGGACGATTCTTCTGGTCGACGATGAGGAACTGTTCCGAAAACGGTTGGCAAAGGCTTTTGGCCAGCGGGGGTTCACGGTTTTTACAGCCGGAAATTTCGACGAGGCTTTACGGGTTATAGACGAACAGAGGCCTGCCATGGGGGTGATCGATCTCAAAATGCCCGGCAAATCGGGCCTGGAACTCATTGTTGCAGCCAGGGAGATCAACCCGGACATGCAGATGGTCGTGCTCACCGGCTACGGCAGCATCGCCACCGCCACGGAGGCGGTTCGGCTGGGAGCACTCTATTATCTGCCTAAACCTGCGGATGTGGACGATATCCTCGGCGCTTTTGCCAGAAACCCAGCGCTTAACCTGGAGGTGGACCAAGATGAGTTCTCGGCCCCTTCCCTGGCCCGGGCTGAGTGGGAACACATCAATCGCGTGCTCACCGACTGCGACGGCAACATCTCCCTGGCAGCCAAAAAACTCGATCTGCACCGAAGAACCCTGCAACGAAAGCTGCAAAAATATCCTCCCAGCAAATAAATCGGCAACCTTCACAAAGGAGACGAACATGCACACCAAACAAACTGGCAACACTTACGGAAAACGGTTCATGCTAATGGCTTTGAGCGTGACGATGCTGCTGACCAGCGGCCTCGCCCTGGCCGCTGGCCCGGAACCTCAAACAATCACCGAAGGAATGACTTGCGCGGCCTGCGGCATGTATCCGCAGCGCTACCCGCAATGGCAGACCCAGGTGATTTTCACCGATGGCGCCATGGCCGCCTTTGACGGCAACAAATGCATGTTCCGCTTTCTTCTCAATATGCAGAAATTCGCGCCCGAACGTAAGCCGGAGCAGATAGCCGCCATCTGGGTCAAGGATTTCAAGACCGGCAAGTGGCTTGACGGCAAGGCGGCCCACTACGTGATCGACAGCAAGGAGATGGGACCAATGGGCAAGGAACTTATCCCCTTTGCCACCCGTGCCGCTGCGGAAGAATTCCAGAAGGCCAACGGCGGAACCATCGAAACCTACGCGAACATCAGCATGGCCACCATAAAACCGCTCATGGGCGGAATGCACATGCAGATGAATATGCCGCACTCTCCCATGCAGTAATAAGCTCCACAACGAGGCACGGGGTACTCCCCCCGTGCCTATCCCCCCTTCTTATCCAGCCAGCACATGTCACCCACCATTGTCATGATTGCCGTAAACAATGTATTCCCCTGATGCTGCCCCACCAATGGCCCTCAATCATCACACCCACAGTTTACATGTAACTATATGAAATTACGCGTTTTTTATAGTTGACTTCCTTTTAAAAAAACTTATCTTTAAATTAAGGAGTGAAAGTCACTCAAGAACATTCATCCCAAGGAAGGAGGCGCATCATGACACACACATCATTGACAAAAACCAGAAACCAGGCCAGATCTGTAGCGCAAGCAACAACAGACACCAAAATTTCAACCGGTGCCTTGGCAGTGTTTGGCACGCTCTCAACCTTGGTTGGCCTGTGGGCAGTAGCCTGTTTTGTCGGGGCATTGCTCACCTCCGGCGGCCCCATTACTCTGGCCCAGGCGTGGATCTCCGCAGTAACCGGCGGATGACGAGCACAATGTCGACATCCACGCTGGAGACAATTTCCATGCATAATGCGTTTGCCATAGCCAAGGTAAAAGTAAGGAAAAATTGCCATGCCGTTCTTGGAGGCCCGGAGCATAACATCGATGTTGGCCATGAGGCTTCCAAAGCTGGCCTTGGGGTCATACTTTGCGCCGGAGCGATCATCGGGCTGAGCGGCTTCTTCTTTTTGGTCGGAGGACTTATAAAAAGTGGCGGAATCACAGGTTTCGTAAAAGGATGGATTACCGCCTTCACCGGAATATAACTTCAAGCCACACACAGGAAGACCATTCAAAAATACGACAGCAACACGAAAAAAAGCCCGGGCGTACATTGCGTACGATCCGGGCTTTTTTTTATTTATGATTGGCAGCAGGATACTGCTTCCGGTACAATAAAGAATATCGGGAAGACACCCCGTAAAACCGCACAACGCGAAGCTTTCGCATGCAAGCACATCGCGAACAAAAAGAGGTTGCCATGACCAAACTTTTCTACACGCTCTTTCTCATCGTCGTGCTAGGGGTCATTGGCCTTGCCACCGCTCTTTTCTGGCGATTGGAGAACACCAGTCCTCCCCTGAAATACAACGATTTTTTGACCAACCTGGAAAACAACGAGATTGCCGAGGTACACCTCAAAGGCGGCAACATCAAACTCACAGACATCTATGGTCGTGAATTTTCGACATTTTCTCCAGACGTCAGTTATCTCATGGGCAAACTTGCCCAAAAAAAGATTGCCATCACCGCAGAAGACGACCGCCCCTCACCATTCTGGAACCTCTTTACCGTCACCCTGCCTATCGGCGTCATCTTGATCGGTTGGCTGCTGTTGATGCGCAACCAGCAGCGGGGTGGTGAAGAGGAGCCGGAATTCGCCAAAAACAAGGCGATTCATTTCGACAGAAACAACAAACCCATAACCTTTGACGATGTTGCCGGCATCCCCGAGGCAAAAGAAGAGCTCAAGGAGATTGTCAGTTTCCTCAAGGAGCCCAAAAAATTCAGTCGTCTCGGCGCCAGCCTGCCCAAGGGCGTTCTGCTGCAAGGCCTTCCCGGCACGGGCAAAACCCTTCTCGCCAAAGCCATTGCCGGCGAAGCCGGAGTTCCGTTTTACAGTTTCAGCGGCTCTGACTTCGTGGAGATGTTTGTGGGGGTTGGCGCCTCCAGGGTCCGGGATCTCTTTCGGGAAGCCAAGAAAAACGCCCCCTGCATCATCTTTATTGACGAAATCGATGCGGTGGGTGCGCGCCGCAGCGGGGCAGGATCGGTGGGCGGCCAGGATGAACGGAGCCAGACCTTAAACGCCCTGTTGGTCGAGATGGATGGCTTCAGTCGTGACGACACCATCATCGTCCTGGCCGCCACCAACCGTCCAGACATTCTTGACCCGGCTCTTCGGCGCCCAGGCCGCTTTGACCGACAGATTACCATCCTGCCCCCCGACGTGAAAGGACGACTGAAAATCATCCAGGTACACAGTAAACGTGTAACTATCACGGAAGGTGTCGATCTGGCCGAGGTTGCCAGAAACACCCCCGGCTTTACCGGCGCGGAACTGGCCAATCTCGTGAACGAGGCGGCACTAATCGCGGCGCGAGAAAACAAGGAAGGCATCGAAGCCAGCGATTTTAACGAGGCAAAGGACCGGATTCTTATTGGCGTTGAGCGCAAGGGCTTCGTGATCAGCAAGGATGACCGACGGACCATGGCCTATCATGAGGCAGGACATGCCATTGTCGCCCGCCATATTCCCGGGGCCGACCCCATCCAGAAGATCACTATTATCCCCCGTGGCCGCGCAATGGGCCATACCCAGCAGCAAAGCCTTGTCGACCGCCAGGCCTACACCAAGGAATACCTGCAGGCCAAAATCACCATCCTCATGGGAGGTCGGGCAGCAGAAAGAATCGGCCTCAGTCAGCAGACCACCGGAGCGGAGGACGATCTGTTGCGCGCCACCCAGATCGCCACAAAGATGGTGTGCCAGTGGGGGATGAATGAGGTCGTCGGCCCCTTGGCCTATGCCAAGTCCGATGAAGGCTTTCTCGGGGATCAGGCAAGCCCGCTGATCTACAGCGAAACCACCGCCCGGCACATCGACATGGAGGTGCGAAAACTGGTGGAAGATAGCTACCAGAGAGCACACGCCATCCTGCTACAGGAAAAACCTTTCTTAGGGCACCTTGCGGAAATTCTCCTGCAAACAGAAACCCTGGACCGGGAGGAGATGGAGATAATCTTCGAGTGCTCCCAGAAGAAACTGACTTCAGAAACAACGGAAACCAGCGAGGGAAAGGTTCACGAGTGCATGACCTGTCCGGCCGCCAGCCATTGCGCGCATCTGCCTTCATCAGGCGACTACTATTGAAACAACGAACTTCAGGGTCAAGACACATTGTCGGGCCTTTTCTGTATTTTTTGCGATATTGTGATTGACGCAAAAAATAACATTTTTTATTTCGTCAAATATTTACTGTTCTAAAATCATGCAATGCTAACATCTTAAACTGGCACGTAACTTACTAAAATTATTTATTTTTTCTTTATACACATCTATGATAGATTATAAGGGAGGCGGCATTTCACGGAATGTGAAACCATAAAAATAAACGAGACGGGAGGGTAAGCTTTGGTAAAATTTACAGACATTATCAAGACGTTTATCAATGGCATTGCACGTAGCAAGGTTTCCCTGGTGGGAGCTGTCCTTACCACCGTCACCTTTCCGATCCTGCTGATTGCGGCTTTCCTCGACCTCATGGGCGTTGTGGAAAACGCCTATTTCGGATTTGTCATCTATATGGTTATCGGACCGCTCTTTATGACGAGCCTGGTCCTGGTTTTTCTGGGCCTTTTTTTCTTCAAAGGCAAGGAAGCGGTCGGCATCTTCACCTATGATTACCTGAAAGAACAATTCACCGCCCCGAACCGTTTCGCCAAGGTGCGAAAGCTCATTCTCCTGGCAACCGCTCTTACCCTGCTTAATCTTTTTATCCTCGCCCTCATTTCCTACACCGGCTACCACTATACTGAATCCGTAGGCTTCTGCGGACAATTCTGCCATACAGTCATGGCCCCGGAGTACACCACCTACAAAAATTCCCCCCATTCACGGGTCCGCTGTGTGGAGTGTCATATCGGCCCAGGCGCCCAGTGGTTTGCAAAATCGAAAATTTCCGGGGTCAGACAGCTCGTTGCAGTTGCCTTCGGCACTTACAGCAGGCCTATTCTAACCCCAGTCCACGGTCTACGTCCGGCCCGGGAGACCTGCGAGGAATGTCATCGACCTGAATTGTTTCATGGGGACAAGCTCTATATCCGGGATAAATTCAAACCCGATGAAAAAAACACCCATCTCCAGACCGTGCTTCTCCTTAAAGTTGGTTCGGGAGGCTATCGCGGCAGTGATGCTCACGGCATTCACTGGCATGTGGCCCCGGAAAACAAGATAACCTACACGCACACGGACAGAGAGCGAGAAAAGATCAGCGAAGTGACACTCACCAAACCGGACGGTACCCAGGTTATTTTCACCAAGGAGACAGAGGCTACCGCCGGGCCTGTCGGAGAAGTCCGAACCATGGACTGCATCGACTGCCACAATCGCCCGACCCATATCTACCTCTCCCCGGATGAAGCTCTGGATCAGAAACTGCTACACGGGAATATCCCCACTTCCCTTCCTTTCATAAAGAAAAATGGACTGGAGTTGATCACAAAAACCTACGCCAGCCAGGAAGAGGCCAAAAACAGCATCGCTACCGAGATCCGGGCCAGGTACCGAAAAGATTATCCGGCGCTGGTGAACAACAACATGCCGTTACTGGAAAAGGCCATCGCTGGCATCCAAGCGGCCTACGCGGAGAATGTCTTTCCGGAGATGAAGATAGAATGGAATACCTACCGGAATTTTCTTGGTCACAAAAATGATTCGGGCTGTTTCCGCTGCCATGATGACAGCCATGAAACCAAAGCCGGCGAAACCATCTCCATGAACTGTGACACCTGCCATGTCATTCTTGCCGAGGACGAGGAGGCCCCCAAAGTCCTAAAAACACTGCGCGGCCTCTAAAAGATGTGTTATGTTGGAGAAGGTTCGCCCTTGCCGGGCGGCCTTCTCCACACTCTGTTCCCGAGAGAACGTTCCACTAAAAACGGACACACACGGAGCGGCACATGACCCTTGATAACAGCGAACCTATTTACCCGATCAGTGTTGCGGCGAAACTTCTTTCCGTTCACCCGCGAACTTTGCGAATCTACGAAGAAGAAAGCCTGATCAAGCCCGCCCGACAAGGCAACAAGCGCTATTTTTCAAACAACGACATTGAGTGGATCACCTGTCTGCGCACCCTGATCCACGAAAAGGGCATCAGCATCCCCGGCATCAAGATGCTGCTCGAACTCACTCCCTGTTGGGAAATCACCAAATGCCCCCCCGAAAAAAGGGACCGCTGCTCGGCCTATATCGACAGGTCCATCCCCTGCTGGCAACGGGCCAGTACGGCCTGCGCCAAAGAGCTTGAGCACTGCGACAACTGCGAGGTCTATATCCGGGCCATGAAGCAGGTCAAAGATCTGGCCGCGACCTGCGACAGCACTAAACCTTCACCAAAATAACCGCTTACACCAAAGGATCTTTTACAAGAACGTTTTGTGCTCTCTAGCTTTTCCAGTTTCTGACAAAATCAAACAGGGTGCGTACGGCGATGCCGGAAGGTCCATTGGGGATATAGGATTTCTCTGTGAAATCCCAGGCCGTACCGGCAATATCCAGATGGGCCCAGGGGGTCTCCCCGACAAATTCCTTAAGAAAGGCGGCGGCGGTAATGGTGCCGCCATCTTTTTTTCCGACGTTTCTGAGATCGGCAATCTCGGATTTGAGCTGCTTGGTGTACTCCTGGTCCAAGGGCAACCGCCACAGAGGTTCGCCGCTGCGAGCCCCAGCAGCAAGTAGCTTCTCGCATAAATCATCGTTATTGGATAACAGACCGGTGCGGTGATGGCCAAGACCGATGATGACGGCTCCGGTCAGGGTGGCAACGTCAATCACCATGTCGGGTTTGTATTTTTTGATGCCGTAAGCCAGGGCATCGGCCAGAATAAGACGACCCTCGGCATCGGTGTTGACCACTTCCACGGTTTTACCGCCGTACTGGGTGATCACATCCCCTGGTTTCAGGGCGGCAGGGCCGGGCAGATTTTCCGTGGCCGGAACAATGGCCACCACATTCAAGCCCTTGAGTTTAGCTTGGGCAACCGCCTGCATGGCGCAGAGGACCGCAGCCCCCCCGCACATATCGTACTTCATCTCCTCCATACCGGCACTGGGCTTGAGCGAAATGCCGCCGGAATCGAAAGTGAGTCCCTTGCCGACCAGCAGCAGGGTTGGCGCGCTTGGTTTTACTGCATACTCAAGGATTACCATTTCAGGGGGGCAGGCAGAACCCTGATTGACAGCGAGAATCCCCCCCAAACCCAGCTTTTTCAGCCGAGGCTGATCCAGGACCGTACACGTCATCCCGTGGATGGCTGCCAACTGTCTGCCATATTCGGAAAAATGGACTGGCGTCCAGTGGCTGGCCGGCTCATTGGCCATATCTCGAGCCTGACAGGCGGACTGGGCGCCGATTTCACCCTGCTTAAGCACCTTGTCCAAGCCCTTATGGTCAACAGCATACAGGGCTGCCTGCTGCAACATTTCTCCCAAGGCATCCGGGTCGTTTTTGGTTTTGTATTTTTTAAACCGATAGGCACCCAACACAATGCCTTCAGACAACCCTTCGACCATTTCAGCCATGTCGCAAGCAAAATCGGGTAAAACAAGCAGCAACTCCTCAGCCTTACTCTTCATGGCCAGGGAAGCGATGGTCCCGCCCGCCTTGCGAAACAACTCACGGTTCAGCGCATCTTTGCCCAAACCGACAACCAGTATCCGCTTAGCAGATGAGAGGCCTTTGTTTCCTTTTTCTGGATAAAACAGCAGGTGTTCTCCCTCTTTTCCGGAAAAATCCCCAAGCGCGTGCACCCGCCGGATAATGTCGTCGACCGCCCCTTTAGCACAACGAGGGGAA
>Ga0315272_10001355_pt1 | contig 12220 bp, 10 predicted proteins | sample C3_middle_MG_FD_203918 | JGI IMG/M metagenome (GOLD analysis project Ga0315272, IMG submission 203918) | Sediment microbial communities from Yellowstone Lake, YNP, Wyoming, USA - C3_middle | ecosystem: Environmental > Aquatic > Freshwater > Lake > Sediment | place: USA: Wyoming | collected...
GCACTGGGGCCGCCCGGAGATCCGGGCGGCCCTTCGTGTTTCTGCGAACGGGAAATGACCACGGTGAACGGACGACCCGCGCGCCGTTCGCGTTCGGGCGCGCGCCGTTCGCGCTCGGAAACGACGCCTGCCTTGCCAGTACTTCAGTCAAGGCGAGCCGTGCGATGCCGGGCGGCGGGCTCGCGCGTCGGCGCAGCACGACGAACAGACTCAGTGCGGGATTTGAGAGGGCGAGGGCCGATTCGGCGCGGCGCGCGATTGCACGTCGGCGCGCGTCCTACAGCCGGCACACTGCGTGGAACACGGTGTACGAGCGCCATTGCCAGGTTCGACACCCCCACTGAGGAACCGTGCCCATGGCCATCTGGAAAGATCAATCCGCGCCGAAGAAGGACGACGTGCTCGCCGTGGCCGACGCGCCGGTCAAGCGCGACGTCGAAGCGCACACGGATCCTGCGCCGCGTGGTGCGCCGCCGACGAGCCTCGCGCCGTCGCGCGAGCAGCGGGAATCGCTCATCGCATCCGAGATCACGATCGAAGGGAAGATCGAGGGCACCGGCCACGTGCGCCTCGCGGGGCGCTTCAAGGGCGACGTGCAGGTGCAGGGCAACCTCTCCATCGAACACGGCGCGAAACTCACGGGCGGCGTCCGCGCCAGCACGGTGGTGATCGGCGGCGAACTCGAGGGCAACATCACCGAGGCGACCAGGGTCGAACTGCTCGACACCGGCGTGCTCAACGGTGACCTCAAGGCGGGCTCGCTCACCGTCGCGGCCGGTTCACGCATGCGCGGACAGGTCGAGTTCGGCTGGGAGGACGCCGGTACACCCGCAACTGCGAAGAAGCTGGAGCGCGGCGCCCTCCCATGACGGCGGGGCGTCACGCGACGCCGGGTGCAGAGCGAACGTGTCCACACTGCCGGCAGACGATCCTCGCCAGCGCGGCAATATGCCCCGCGTGCCGGAAGCACCTGCGCTTTGAGGCGAAGACGGCGCCCGAGCGCGCCGCAGCGACGCTCGTGCCCTTCCGCGTCGAGGGAACAATCACGCGCCCCCCGGAGAGCGAGCCATGGGAGTATTCGATGGTCGCCGAGATCCGCGACGAGCGCGGCGAGGAGATCGCACGCCACGTGATCGGTGTCGGGGTGCTGCGGGAAGCGGAGGTGCGGACCTTCGCGGTGGTCATTGAAGTGACGGTCGGGAGGTGAAGCGCTCAGCGACGACGTCCCCGCGACGCACCTGGACCGGGAGGTCCTCTGCGACGTACGACTTCGCCATGCTGCGTCCTGCCCTCGGCTCTTTCACGGGATGCGCGGGGGCGAGCACCGCGGACGGCGTGACCCGGCGGGAAGGCTCGCCGGGCAGGACTGCCTGTGCGCAGATTACCTGCACCATGCGCCCCTCACTCGCCGCCCTCGCCCTCGCCGCCGCGATTCCCGCCGCCGCGCCCTCCCAGACCATCGCGCCGTTCGACCTCGGGCGCTCCCCCATTGCCCTCGCTGGCGATGCACGCCCCGGCCAGTTCGTGAGCGCCGTCGGCCGCCGCGCCATCGCCATGGGCACCGAGGACGGCGCCTTCGAGATGTGGAGCTGGCCGTACAAGTGGATGCACGACCTCAAGCTCAGCTTCCGCGTCCCCAAGTACACGCAGCCCATCCCCGGCAAGGACGTCGCCCGCTCGGTGCTCGTGCGCCCCGAGGGCGTCACCATCACGTACGCGTACGAGACGTTCACGGTGAAGCAGACCGTCTTTGCGTCCATCGATCTCCCCGCGGTCTTCATGCTGCTCGAGGTGGACGCCATCCGGCCGATGGAGATCATCGCCTCGTTCGTCCCCGACGTGCACCTGGCGTGGCCGGCCGCGCTCGGGGGGCAGTACGTGGCGTGGCACGCGGGGGCCAAGGCCTTCGTCTTCAGCGAGAGCCGCCGCAAGGTGAGCGCCTTCCTTGGCTCGCCGGCGGTGACGCAGGCCAGCGACGTGCCGGCGCACATGCTGTCGGCGGCGCCGCCGCAGTTCACCATCGGCGTCGGAAGCTCCACCGAGCGCTATACCGAGCCGCGCCTTGGCGAGCCGCCGGGCGGCAACGTGAACATCCACGCCAAGTTCATCCCCATTGTCATGGTCGGCGGCGAAATGCCGCGCGACTCGGTGCTCGCGCTCTACCGGCGCCTGCTCGAGCCCGGCGCCATCGAACATGAGTGGAAGAAGCGCGTGGCCCATGCCGACTCCATCCGTACGCAGCAGGTCAGCGTGGCGACGGGCGACGCCACTCTCGACCGCGCCGTCGAGTGGGCCAAGGTGAACCTCGACGAGTCGATGGTCTGCAATCCCGACCTCGGCTGCGGCCTCGTGGCCGGCTACGGGCTGTCGGGGGCGGCCAGCGACCGTCCCGGCTTCGGCTGGTTCTTCGGCGGCGACGCTTCCATCAACTCGTTCGCCATGAGCGCGGTGGGCCAGCACGAGCTGGTGCGCGATGGCGCGTTGAAATTCTTCGCCAAGTACCAGCGCGCCGACGGCAAGATCACGCACGAGATCTCGCAGGGGGCGGGGAAGATCGACTGGTTCGGCGCGTACGGCTACGCCTACTACCACGGCGACACCACGCCGTTCTGGATCCTCGCCTTCGGCGAGTATTTCAAGCAGACGGCCGACACCACGACCGTGCGCGCCCTCTGGCCGAACGTGAAGAAGGCGTACGAGTGGTCGCGCAAGTGCGATACCGACGGCGACGGCCTGATGGAGAACACGTGCGCCGGTGCGGGCGCGCTGGAGGTGGGCGACCTGCAGGAGGGAATCGTCAGCGACGTCTACCTGAATGGCGTCTGGGCGGCGTCGCTCGAGCGCTTTGCCCGCATGGCCGAGGCCATGGGCGAGCCGGCGCTGGCCACCGAGGCGCGGGCCGAGCGTGGCCGCGCCGTCGCCGCGCTCGACGGCAAGCTGTGGATCCCGGCCAGGGGGCAGTACGCGTTCGCCGTGCTCGAGAAGGGGAAGATCAACGAGACCATGACGGCGTGGCCGGCGACGGCCATGGCGTTCGACGTCTTCGGCCGCACGAATGGCCGGCTGATGGCCGAGCGGATGGCGCGCAGCGACCTGATGACCGACTGGGGGGCTCGCCCGCTGTCGACGACCAGCCCGCTGTTCGACCCGCTCCACTACAACAACGGCGCCGTCTGGGGGTTCGTGACCGGCTGGGTGTCGACCGCGCAGTTCCGCTACGGCAACCCCAACGCGGGATGGCAGGCGCTGCGCGCCATCGCCAACACCACCTTCGACGAAGCGCGCGGCCGCAACCCCGAGGTGATCAGCGGGCGCGTATACAAGCCGCTCGACACGGCGGTGCCGCAGCAGTTCTTTGCGACCTCGATGATCCTCACGCCGCTGCTGCGCGGCATGATGGGGCTCGAGGTGGACGCGCCCGCGGGGACGCTCACCGTGGCGCCGTGGGTGCCGCTGGGCGACGACGGCGTGCGCGTGGACCGCCTGTGGGTGGGGCAGACGCAGGTGGACCTGAAGGTCACGATCCGCGCCGCCGACATCCTGCTGGACGTGACGCGCGCCGGCGGCGACCCGGGTCGAGTGCTGCGCGTGACGTTCAATCCCGTGGCCGGTGCGAAGGCGGTGTTCGGCGAGCTGCGGGCGGGGCAGGCGGTGCTTCACCTCGCCACGGGGCGGAATGCCGCGCCGGAGGTTCGTTTTCCAGTGCGTCCGGCGGTCATCGGCGAGCGGTCGAAGAGCGTGCGCGTGGTGTCGCTGCGCGCCGAGAGCGGCAAGATTCGGTTGGTGATCGAGGGGATTGCCGGCGACACCGCCATCGGTTTCGTGCGCGGCGCCCGCGCGGTGGAGGGTGCCGCGGATGTGGTGCTGGCTCCCCCGGGGCGCGAGTGGCTGCGCGCCGACGTCGACGGTGTGCTGGGCGGCCTCGCCGCGCGGCTCGCGCGCGCGGGCGCCGTGCCCATCGTCATCCCGCTGCCGAGGGACGGTGCCGACCCGGACGGCTACGTGCGGAGGGAAGTTGTGTTGACGCCACGCTAGCGCCGGCGAAGCGGACGAAAGCAACAGAGGGGCCGCCACGAATGGCGCGCCCCTCTGTTGCATGATCGATGGCCTTTCTGCAATCATTCGGGCCTTAACGGGAGTCGCGGTAGGTCAGCGGTGAACGAGCCAGTGACGGCCCCCCGGCGCACTGTACGCGCCCCACGCTGTGCCTACCGCGACACGCTGGGTCGCCCGAGGCGACCCTGCGTTACCCGATATGTTTGTCTCCGGTGCGGCGCCGCGAATGTCCAGCGCGCTTCCGGTCGCAGAGGGAATGTCTAGTGTGGGGAAGCCTCGCGGAATACGGTGCAATTATGGAAGTTTTGTGAGGTAATTCCTCACGAAACCCTTACAAGCGCGCTCGTCCACGATAAGTGGGTTTTTCAAGGAGGATTTAGATGAGCAGCATGAATTCCATGCGTCCGACTGCCGACGAGTTCGCCCCGTTCTACGGCCCGTACGTGGCCGGAGTCCCCGATGGCGACATCACGCGAACGCTCGCCGAGCAGGGCGAGGCGCTCCTCGCGCGGCTGAAGCCACTCTCGGCGGAGCAGGCGGCGCATGCGTACGCGCCCGGCAAGTGGACCGTGAAGGAAGTGGTCTGTCACATCGCCGACGCCGAGCGAATCTTCGCGTACCGGGTGCTGCGCATCGGGCGCGGTGACGCCACGCCGCTCGCTGCGTTCGAGGAGAACTCGTACGCCGCGACGTGCGGGGCAAATGACCGTTCGCTCGAGACGCTGCTTGCCGAGTTCGCCGCCGTGCGCGGCGCCACGCTCGCGCTGCTGCGCTGGCTCCCCGAGGCGGCGTGGGCGCGCCGCGGCACCGCGAGCGGCAAGGAAGTGAGCGTGCGCGGCCTGGCGTGGATCACCGCGGGGCACGCCATACACCACGCGAACGTGCTGCAGGAGCGGTACGGGGTGTAGACGGCGAACTGCCGCGAGGAGCGCGCGTGAACGGACCACTCGGAACGGGAAACGGTGAACTGAACACCCGTTGTCAGTTCACCGTGTCCCGTCAACCGTGGCCGGTCGGGCCTTCGGTCAGATGTGTATGGCCCGCCCGAGTGCCGCCAACGCCGCTTCCTTCACCACCTCACTGAGCGTCGGATGGCTGTGCACGGTCGCCCCGATGTCCTCGGCGGTGCCGCGGTACTCCATGGCGAGCACCACTTCGGTCAGCAGGTCGCTGACGTTCGCGCCGATCATGTGGCAGCCGAGGATCTCGTCGGTGGCCGCGTCGACCACAAACTTCACGAAGCCGCTCGTCTCGTTCATCGAGCGCGCGCGGCCGTTGGCCGAGAAGGGGAACTTGCCCACCCGGTACGCGCGGCCGCTCGCCTTCGCCTCGGCTTCGGTCAGGCCGCAGGCGGCAATCTCGGGCCACGTGTAGACCACGCCCGGCATGTTGTGGTAGTGCATGCGGGCGTGATGGCCGGCGATCACCTCGGCGGCGACCACGCCCTCCTCCTCCGCCTTGTGCGCCAGCAGCTTGCCGCCCACCGCGTCGCCGATGGCGAACACATTCGGCAGGTTGGTGCGCATCTGGTCGTCCACGGCGATCTCACCCCGGGGCCCGAGTGCGAGCCCGAGGGCTGCGGCGTCCACGCCGTAGAGCGCCGGACGGCGGCCGATGGAGACGAGCACGCAATCGGCGGTGAACGTCGCCGGCGTCCCCCGCTCGTCCACCTCGATGACCACCTGCTCTCCCTCACGGCGCCCGCCGGTGACCTTGGTGCCCGTGTGGAGGTCCATCCCCTGCTTCTTGAAGATGCGCGCCGCTTCCTTGATGACGTCGTCGTCGTTGCCGGGAAGGATGGTCGGCATGAACTCGATGACCGTCACCTGCGCGCCCAGCCGGCGCCAGACGGAGCCGAGTTCGAGTCCGATCACTCCGCCGCCGATGACCACCAGGTGCCTGGGCACCTCGGGCAGCTTGAGCGCGCCGACGTTCGAGACGATGCGCTCCTCGTCGAACTTGAGGAAGGGCAGCTCCACCGGCACCGAGCCGGTGGCGAGGATGACGTGTCGCGGCGTGTACGTGGTGACCGCTCCGTCGTCCGCCTTGACCTCGACCACGTTGCCTGGCTTCAGCGTGCCGAAGCCCCGGGCCCACGTGACCTTGTTCTTCTTGAACAGGAACTCGACGCCTTTGGTGTTCTGGGCGACGACGTCGTCCTTGCGCTGCATCATGCGCGCGAGGTCGAAGGTCACGCCCTGGTAGTCGATGCCGTGCTCGGCGGCGTGCAGCCGGGCGAACTCGAAATGCTCCGACGAGCTGAGGAGCGCCTTCGACGGAATGCAGCCGACGTTCACGCAGGTGCCGCCAAGCGTGCGGTCCATCTCGACGCAGACGGTGGAGAGGCCGAGTTGCGCGGCCCGGATGGAGGCGACGTAGCCGCCGGGGCCGCCGCCGATGACGAGGAGGTCGGGAGAGGTGGATGCTTCAGTCACGGGCTGCGCCTCGCGATCGTGGGTGACTTCGGAATGCCTGAAATGTAATGCCGCCGAGATGGTGGAATTTCCGTTGACCGAGCCGCACATTCGTTCGCGTGCAAGCTCTCGTTTCGCTGGTCACCTGCAGTCGCGATCCTGACGACTCGTTGCTCCAGGCGACGCTGGCCTCCGTTCGCTCGCTGCGGATTCCCGACGGATGGACGGTCGAGCACCTGCTGGTGGACAACGGGAGCGTCGTGCCGCTCGAGACGCGACCGTCGGTACGAGAGCACCTGGCGAGCGTACCCTGGGCGCACCTGACCCGGGATGACCTGGACGGCCTGGCCGGCGTGCGCGCACGGGTGATCCGGGCGACACGGGGCGAGTTGCTGGTCACGGTGGACGACGACAACGTCCTCGATCCGCACTATCTCGAGGCACTGGTCTCCACGGCCCGCGCGATGCCGTCGGTCGGGGTCTTTGGCGCGGGGCGCATCGACGTGGCGTACCGTGCGGATCCTCCGGCCTGGGCGCGTGATCCCTGGGTGCTTCGGCTGTTTCAGCAGCGCGCCCTGCCGACCACGGTGCTGGGAACGAGCCGCTTCTGGCAGGCGCACTATCCGCCGGGCACCGGCATGGCCGTGCGTCGGAGCGTGGCTGACGAGTTTGCCCGGTCCGTCTTGCAGGGCTCCGTGCGCAACGCCTCGCGAACCCGCGCACGCCTGAGTGGCGGCGAGGACGCCCAGCTGATCTGGATCGCGGTTCGCGCCGGACTGTCCATCGGGGCGTTTCCGGCGATGCGACTGTCGCACGTCATTCCGGCGCGACGGCTGACGCCGGTCTACGTGCGGCGGCTGACGTTCGGCATCCATGAGTCGGCGCCGCCGGCGCGACGCGAGGTCTTCCGGGACGAAGCGCTGCCGCCGCTCACGCCGTTGCGCGCGTTTGCCCGCGTGCTCCGCGATCTGCCACCGGGCGCGCCGCCCGCGGTGTGGTGGGCGCAGTTTGCCAGCGGACTGGGGGACGCCGCCGCGCTGTGCCGCATGCACGAACGCCCGGAACCCTGGTGGCTCCGGGCGCTCATCGCCCTGCTCCGCGTGCGCTGACCGCGCTCACTCGATCAGCATCGCCGCCGGGTCTTCCATCAGTTCCTTCACCTTCACGAGGAAGAGCACCGCCTGCTGGCCGTCGATGACGCGGTGGTCATAGGAGAGCGCCACGTACATCATCGGCCGGATCGCCACCTGGCCGTTGACCGCCACGGGGCGATCCTGCGTCTTGTGCAGCCCGAGGATGGCGACCTGCGGGAAGTTGATGATCGGCGTCGAGATGAGCGACCCGAAGACGCCGCCGTTGGTGACCGTGAACGATCCGCCGGTGAGGTCTTCCATGGTCAGCTTGCCGTCGCGCGCCTTCTTGGCGAGCGCCGCGATGTCGCGCTGGAGGTCGAGGATCGACTTCCGGTCGGCGTCCTTCACGTTTGGCACGACGAGGCCCGCGTCGCTCGCCACGGCGATGCCGAGGTTGACGTAGTGCTTGTACAGAATGGCGTCGCCTTCCACCTGCGCGTTCACCGTGGGGAAGGCCTTGAGCGCCAGGCACGCCGCCTTCGCGAAGAAGGGCATGAAGCTCAGCTTCAGGCCATGCTCCTTTTCCACCTTCTCCTTCATTCGCTCGCGGAGCGCCATGATGGCGCTCATGTCGATCTCGTTGAAGGTCGTGAGGTGCGCTGTCGCGTGCTGGGCCTGCAGCAGGTTCTCGGCGATGCGCTTGCGGCGCGTCGTCATCTTCTCGCGGGTCTCGCGCGCTTCGCGCGAGATGGCGGATGGCAGAGGGCTGACGGCAGATGCGGCGGCCGGTGGAGGCTCGATCGCCGGCGCAGGCACCAGCGGCGGCTCATCGGCGCTCTGCCCTCTGCCCGCTGTCTTCTCGGCCGCGGCGTGCGCCGCGGCCGCCATGACGTCCGGCTTGCTGATCACCCCACCGCGCCCCGTGCCCGCCACGTTCGCGAGTACGATGCCCGTCTCGGCGGCCAGTCGCAGCGCGCTCGGCGCGGCGCGCACGTCGGCGGCCGGGGTTACGGCCGCCGGGACCGGCGCGGCCGTCTTCACCGTCGGCTCGCTGCCCGTCGCCCCTCCACTGCCCGCTGCCACCGCTCCTTCCACGAGCTCGCCCAGAACATCGTCCACCTTCACCACATCACCCTCGCGCCTGGCGCGCGTGCCGAGCACGCCGCTCGCGGCGGCCGGCACCTCGACCGTGATCTTGTCGGTCTCGAGTTCGACCAGTGTGTCACCAACCTTCACTGCCTCGCCTTCGCCGCGGAGCCAGCGCGAGATGGTGGCTTCGGTGATCGATTCGCCGAGGGGGGGAACGCGGATCTGCATCTTGGATGGTAGACGGTGGACGGTGGGCGGTGGACGATGATGGCTGCGCGGGAGCGAGGAACTCGAGCGACGGGCGGCTGGCGGCCAGTGGGACGCCGCACGTTCGATGGGCCGCGCCTGCAAGGAACGTAATATATTCCGGCTCCCGAGGAGACAGGCGGCGCATCGACCGTCTGCCGTCCACCGTCCACCCTCTGCACCCCTCGTGCGCGCCCTCACCATCTCCGCCACCGGCTCCCTCGACTGCGTCGAGTTCAGGTCGGACGTTGCCGCCCCGGCAATGGCCACGCCCGGACTGGTGCGCGTGCGGACGCAGTACGCACCCCTGAACCACCTGGACCTGTGGACGGTGCGCGGCCTGCCGGGCTTCACCATTACCCCACCCTGGATCATCGGCGCCGACGGTTCGGGCATCGTCGCCGAGGTCTCGGAGGGCGTGACGTCGGTGCGCGTCGGCGACCGGGTGGTGGTCAACTCGGGGCTGTCGTGCCGCCAGTGCGAATACTGCCGGGCCGGCGAGCACCCGCTGTGCGTGAAGTTCCGCGTGCTCGGCGAGCACGTGCCGGGCACGTTCGCCGACGAGTTCGTGGTGCCGGCCACGAACGTGCGGGCCATTCCCGACGCCGTCCCGGATGCCGATGTCTCCGCCTTCGGGCTCGCGGCGATGACTGCGTGGCGCATGGTGGTGTCGCGCGCGAAGGTGCAGCCCGGCGACGAGGTGCTGATCTGGGGCATCGGCGGCGGCGTGGCGCAGGCGGCGCTGCGCTTCGCCAAGGCGCGGGGCGCCCGGGTCTGGGTGACGTCGGGGTCGGAGGCGAAGCTCGAGCGGGCGCGGGCGATGGGCGCGGACGAACTCATCAATCACACCGGGATCGACGTGGGGCGCGAGGTGCGCGCGCGCACGGGCAAGCGGGGCGTCAACGTGGTGATCGACAGCGTCGGAGCCGCCACGTGGGAGCAGTCGCTGGGCGCCCTGGGGCGTGCCGGACGCCTCGTGACCTGTGGCGGCACCTCGGGTCACCTGCTGCAGACCGACGTGCGCCGGCTCTTCTGGAACCAGTGGAACATCATGGGCTCCACGATGGGCAACGACGACGAGTTCGCCGCGGTGGTTGCTGAACTCGTCGCCGGCCGCCTGGCGCTCCCCGTCGATTCCACCTTTCCGATCGAGCGCGGCCGCGAAGCCCTGGCGTACCTGCAGGCGGGCGGGCAGTTCGGGAAGGTCGTGCTGCGGATCGGCGCGTGATGACCGGCGACGACGCGCGGCCCCAGTTCTCCAACGACGAGCAGCGCATCCTGCGCGCGGCCTTCGCTGCGGGCCATCCGGTGACGTGCCCGCGATGCGAGGTGGCCATGACGGCGCGGGCGATCGGCGGGGGGAGCTTCGGGCTCGGGTACGCGCGCCGGCGCGAGTGGCTCATGTGTCCGCGCTGTCGTCGCTCCGCCATGTTCGACGTGAAACGCGGCACCCGGAACTGAGCGGGAGGCGATCCGCGCACCGCGCCGGGCGCGCGCCGCTGAAGCGGCGGCGAAACGCCGCCGTGTGGCCAGCCGTCCTTAGGGAAACACTCCTTCAACGACGCATGCGCCTCCTGTCACTCGCGTTCCTGTTCGCGCTCCCCCTGGCCGGGCAAGTGCCGGCCGGAGCCCCGAAGCCCCGGCTCGAACTCGCCGACACGGCGCGCCGGGTGCCGATGCCGCCGGCCGCGCGCCCCATTCCGGCGCCCGCCGTGCGCGACACGGGTGTGGCGGCGGTGCGCACGCTGCTACGGAGTTCGTTCGTGCGCCGGCAGGGCCTGCTCGGCGTGGTGCTGTACGGGCCATCCTTTGCGATGACCGTGGCCGACAAGCCGGTGCCGATGACGGCGGCCTACCTGGTGATGGCGGGCGGCAGTTTCCTTGCGGCCGCGGAGATTGCCCGCGACCTGCAGATCACCGACGGGATGGAACTGCTGGCCACCGTGGCGCCGATCGAGGGCGGCGCCATCGGCGCCGCCCTGCAGTACGCCGCGACGGGGAGCAAGGACGTGGCGCCGGGCGTCTTCTTCGGGTCGATGCTGGGCACGACCGGCGCGCTCACGCTGGGCCGGCGGCTCTCCACGGGCGCGGCGATGGCTTCGGTGGCCGGGGCGAATGTCGCGGCCCTGCTGGCGATGGGCACGATGTACGCGTTCGACGAGCACTACACGCAGGACCGCACGCGCGCCGGCGTCGGCGCCGGCGCGGCGATCGCGGGCATGCAACTGGGCGCCATGTACGCCACGTACGCCAGCTACAACATCACGGCGGGCGACGTGCAGACGCTGTGGACCTCGTCGCTGATCGGGGCGGCCGGGGGCGGCGCCCTCGTCGCCAATGGGCACCCGGGGCACAAGAAGACCACGCTGGCGTTCATGGGCGGCGCGGTGGCCGGCCTCGCCGCCGGCGACCGCCTGCTGGTGCGCCGCATCGACCATTCGCGGGGCGACGCCATGCTGGTGGGTGCGGGCGCCGTCGCCGGCGCACTGATGGGGAGCGGCATCGCCGTGATCGTCGGGTCGAGCGCCCGGTACAACGCCGCCACGGCGGGACTCGGGGCGGCCGGCGCCGTCGGTGGCGTGTGGATGGCGGAGCGCTGGCTCGGCGCACGCCCCGACGCCGGCCGTCGGCTTGGTGCGCGGCTGACCGTGTCGCCGGGGTCGCTGGCCTTCGCGGCGGCTCGCGTGCCGGGCACCTATTCGATCATGCGGTTCGCGTTCTAGATTACTAGGTCCCTCTCCGGGTCCCTTCGACGTGAACTTCCTCGAACGCCTTCAGGACAGCTTCGCCCAGTTCTGGGAGTACATCCCGGCGCTGTTCGGCGCCGCCGTGGTGCTCCTCGCCGGCTACCTGCTGGCCAAACTGGTGCAGAAGGCCGCCGCGCGCGGCCTGCGCCGCCTGCACCTCAATGACGTGCTGCGGAAGGGCGGCGTCGTGTCGCTCGACCGCGTCGGCACGCACCTGAACCCGACGCTCGCCGTCGCCAACCTGCTCTTCTGGCTGGTGATGTTCAGTGCGCTGCTGCTCGCCGCCAACGCGCTCGGGCTCGACTCGCTGGCGTCGCTCTTCAGCGAGCTCGTCGGCTACATCCCGAGCGTCGTGGCCGCGGTGGTCATCATCATCGTCGGCATCGTCCTTGGCGACTTCGTCGGCGGGCTGATCGGCGCGAGCACGAGCTCGCTGCACGGCGGGCCGACGCTCGCGCGGGTCGGCAAGGGCGGCGTCGTGCTGCTCGCCGTCTTCATGTCGCTGCAGGAGCTCGGCGTGGCGACGGAGATCGTCACCACGGCGTTTGCGATCATCTTCGGGGCCATCGCCCTGGCGCTCTCCCTGTCGTTCGGC
>Ga0315272_10001357_pt1 | contig 12215 bp, 15 predicted proteins | sample C3_middle_MG_FD_203918 | JGI IMG/M metagenome (GOLD analysis project Ga0315272, IMG submission 203918) | Sediment microbial communities from Yellowstone Lake, YNP, Wyoming, USA - C3_middle | ecosystem: Environmental > Aquatic > Freshwater > Lake > Sediment | place: USA: Wyoming | collected...
CCGAAATGACATCATGTGCCCCCGGCTGTTCGCGCGCGGCCACCATGGTTTCACCGCCAACAACATGATCGCCGCACTTGACCAGAACCTGATAATTGGTGGGCAAATACAGGTCGCAGCGCGAGCCGAATTGGATCAACCCAATCCGGTCGCCTCGCGCCACTTCCTCTCCAGGCTGAACCCAGGCAACAATGCGGCGCGCAATAAAACCTGCGATCAACCGCACTCCGATTTTTTCATCAGGCCTTTCCAGCGATCGAAAACCCATGAGCAGGTTCTCATTTTGCGTTGCAGAAGCCCTTTTCATGGCGTTGAGAAACTGCCCGGGACAGTGACAAACCATGTCCACTCTGCCAGCCACCGGTGCGTTTTGCACATGCACATCGAAGATGGATAGGAAGATGGAAATGCGCAGGCACCGCCCGCCCATAACCTTCGGTTCATCCATTTCTTCAATGGCATCCACCTTCCCGTGGGCGGGCGCGACGATGACTCCAGAAGTTTGAGGAACCCGTGGATTGGGATCCCGGAAAAAGCGCATCGTGAACCAAATAAAAAGCAGCCAGATGGAAACAACCTCGAGGACTGGCAAAACCGTCCATTTTCCAAGGATGGTTGCGATAAGGGTGCCCACCAGGACGGCAAAAAACAGAACAGAAGCTCTCCAAACGATCCGGCGCCTGGCCCGAACTGTTGAACTCCCATTGCTCCTGCCCTGTTCCTGTCTTCGGTTCATCAAATTCAATGACATCCACGCTCGTGGTTGACGCAAGCGCTCGGCACTGAGATCAACCCGCCCTCAAGGAATATTTTCACCAATTCCTCCGCGGTCTTGCCCGACACGCCGCTTTTTACGGTGATGCCATTCTCGGCGAACAGGCCGAGCGCCCTTCCCCCCATGCCCCCGGCGATGATGACCTTTACGCCCTGTTCCTGAAGCCAGCGTGGCAGCAAACCAGGCTCGTGCGGCGGAGGTGTCACCAGCGCAGTGTTCAGAATGGTATTGCCATCGGGATTGGCTTCGATAATGGCGAACTGTTCACAGTGACCGAAATGGTCGGCGAGACGGCCACCGGCCAAAGGAATGGCGATTTTAAGATTGAGATTTGAATTTTGAGTTTCAGGTTTATTCATACAGTTTAATATTGATTTAGGATGGGTTTTAAAATTTCAGCAAAGGCGCAAGCAGACGGGCTTTGCGCAAAACGTTCCACGAAAGGCGTCCCGCTATCCCCCGAATCGACGATTTGAGGATCGATGGGGATCACCCCCAGAAACGGAACCTTCATTTCGCCAGCCAACTGCTGGCCACCACCGGTCTTGAAAAGTGCTGTGGACTCCCCACACTTGGGACAGACATAGCCGCTCATGTTTTCGACGATTCCCATCACAGGCAGACCCACCTGTTCGCAAAAGGTGATGGAACGGCGCACATCGGCAATCGCCACTTGTTGCGGAGTGGTTACCACGATGGCGGCCGCCGGATGTCCAACCGATTGGGCAACGGACAGCGGTTCGTCACCCGTGCCCGGCGGACAATCCACCACCAAAACATCCAGATCCCCCCAAACCACACCGCCGAGCAATTCACGAATGGCTTTATACTTCATGGGACCGCGCCAAACGACCGCGTCCCGCGTGGTCTTTAGAAGAAAACCCAATGACGCCACCTTAACACCGGCGGGTCCAATGACAGGCAAAAGCGCTTCACCATCGAAATCCATGGAACGATCTTCCAGACCAAGTAACTTGGGAATGCTGGGACCATGCACATCCACATCGAGTAAACCGACCCGCTTCCCCGCAGCGGCCAGCGCGACGGCCAGGTTGGCGGCGACCGTGCTTTTACCCACGCCGCCTTTGCCCGAAAGAACGAGAATCTTAAAGGCAACGCGCCCCAACCGCCGGCGAAGCGCTTCGTCTTCGTCTGGAGTGGGGCCGTGACCCACTTCGGCATGGCTTGGAACTCCCTTCGGATTGACTGTTTTGGCTTCTGTTTGACAGGCGTGTTCCGTATTTGCCTGGCCCTCGGGATTTCGATGTGTCTGGTAATCGGCAAGGGCCGCCTTCAACGTATTCACAGCCAGCACCGGGCAATGCTGATGATCGGGCGGCAGACCGCCCAAAGCATTAAGCACTTGATTCGATGTGATCTTTTCGACGAAAACCAGGTCGTTCCCCTCGGCCATGCTGGCGGCCATGGCTCCGCTGGCAATTGAACCACCACAGCCGTCAGTGGTGAAACGGGCGCGAAGAACCTGGTCATTTACAATCCGGAGCCAGAATTCCATGGTATCACCGCAAGGTCCGGTGATGCGGGCATTGCCATTGGCGCCTTTGAGCGGGCCAAAGTTGGCAGGCAACTGACGAGTTTCATTCATAAAATGTTTTGAGATAATGCAATCCATCCTTTTTGGATGGCTTGAGAGGCTGGCGTGTCTCCAAATTCAACCACCGCCATGCCTTTCCGCTGGGCTTCGGTGATTGCGGAATCGTAAGGCACACGCGGAAGGATCGAGGCACCCAAGGATGCGGCCTTGTCCTCAATGCGCTGGGCCATTCCGGCATTCAGGTCCCACTTGTTGACACAGACCGCTGTCGGGATGTCAAATTGACGGGCCAGAAGAAGAACCCGTTCCAAATCATGCTCCCCCGAAAGGGTCGGCTCCGTAACCGCCAGCACCTGCGAGGCGCCGGTAATGGAAGCAATCACGGGGCAACCGATGCCCGGCGAACCATCCACCAAAATCAGATTACTTCCCCGTTCCCTGGCAATTCGTTGCGCCTCAGTGCGGACAATGGTCACCAGCTTGCCGGAATTGCCTGCCCCGATGGCGAGTTGGGCGTGAACCATGGGACCACAACGTGTCTCCGAAACAAACCATTCACCAGCGACGGCCGGAGCAAACTCGATGGCCTCCTCGGCACAAAACCAGGCGCAGACACCGCATCCCTCACACGCCGCCGTGTCAACGCGGAAGGTCTGGGGCACCCGCCCATTGCCGGGACCGTCAAAAAAAATGGCGTTGAACCTGCACATCTCCTCACACTTGCCGCAAGCGGTGCAATGTCCCGGTTTGATGCGCGCCTTTTTACCGCCCGTGAACGTCTGCCGCTGACGGATCTGCGGCTGGAGAACCAGATGCAAATCAGCGGCATCCACATCGCAATCGGCCAACACCGCCTGACGCGCGAGAACGGCAAACGACGCCACAAGGGAAGTCTTTCCCGTGCCGCCTTTGCCACTGATGACGACGAGTTCGTTCATACGCGTTTGCCTCCCATTTGCGAGTGTCGCGCGTCCGGTTCGGCGGATTGAGAAACGATGTTGTTCAGGTTCGATCGAACGGCTTTAGGAAGAATCCCGGCTTCGACGGCGCCTGATAATTCAAGAAGCAGTTTTGCAAATAATCTTTGCATTCCGGGAACGGCCTCAACCGCCAGTTTTCCTTCGGAGTATGTCTGGGCAATGATCAGGAGATCGGGGATTTCAGCCAGGATCGGAATCCCAGCCTGCTTGCATAATTGCCGCGCCTCTGTCAGATCCGCCGAGGCGCGATTGACGACTACGCCACAATTCATTTCCAACAACTTCACCACGCCAATGGCCAGCCGCAAATCGTGCAGTCCAAAGGGGGTCGGCTCGGTGACCAGCACCACAAAATCGCTGCCTCGCACCGCTTCCATCATTGGACACGTCGTGCCTGGAGGGGCGTCATAAATTAGCAAATCAGCCCGGGGTGCCGTCTGTTTGACCGCCCGGATTACCGGCGGACTGGTGACTTCCCCGATATTCATCTTTCCCTGTATAAACCGTAACGCTCCGGAATGCCCGATTTCCAGGGTGCCCAATGCGCGCGGCACTTCGGTGATGGCGTGCGTGGGGCAAACCGCCTGACAACCGCCACAGCTATGGCACAATTCCGGATAGGTCAAAACCTTTTGACCCAGGCAAACGATGGCGCTGAACTGGCATATTTCGCCGCATTGGCCGCAAAGCGTGCAGAGTGTTGTATCTACTTGCGGAATCGTTCGCACCACTTCGCGACACTCCTCGATGATGGGCCGCAAAAAGAGATGGCCATTGGGAGCCTCGGTATCGCAGTCCAGGTAGGCCGTCGCCAAACCGTTTTGCGCAGCAAGCCACGCAAGGTTCGTAGCCACAGTGGTTTTACCCGTTCCTCCCTTGCCGCTGGCAATGGCGATCTTCATTGCAAAACCTTCCGGCTTGACCATCCGGGCGCGGCAAACGAACCATCGAGCAAGGGGCAACCTCCACATGCGGCTTCCAATGGCGTTCCCCGGTCGCAAATTAAAACCCCTTTAAGATGATCCATCTCGTGTTGCGCCACGCGTGCCCAAAGCCCCGTCAAACCCATTTTCTTTTTCCTGCCGTGCTCATCGAAACCGCTGACCACCAAGCGCCGATGGCGCGAGACTTGATATTGAAAACCAGGCAGGCTTAGACAGCCCTCCAGTTGTTCGTCATGGCCATCGGCGTTGATGATTCTGGGATTAGCCAGGCATAACGCGCGCCCCCCTATTTCCGCCACAAACAAGCTTTCGGTAATACCTGCTTGCGGTGCCGCCAAACCAATGCCAAGACAGGTCCGCATCATCAATCGCAACTCGCCCACCAAATCACGCAACGCGCTGTCGAACCGCTCCACCGGCACGCAGTTTTGGCGCAAGATCAAGTCTGGATAAATGCACAAATGCAGGCGGGACAAGACCCGGTTGAAATCCGCCATGACTGGAGTATTGGCACTCATTATCGAGGCACTGGTCGGTTGAGTGGATCGACATGAACCACTATGGATTGGAAAGACCTCGCCTGACGATCCGGCATCATGCAATAGGTCAGAAGCACTACTTTGTCGCCTTTCTGGCCCAAGCGCGCTGCCGGTCCATTCAGCAACACGGTACCGGAGTTTGCCTCAGCCGCAATGAGGTAGGTGGTGATGCGCTCGCCGTTATTCAGATTCAGCACATCCACCTGTTCGCCGGGCAGCATATCGGACAAGGCCATCAATGAACGATCCACAGCCACGCTCCCTTCATAATTAAGTTCCGTTCCGGTCAACGTGGCCCCGTGAATCTTGGAATGAAGCATGAACCGTTGCCTTTGGGCGGCGGCCTGTGATTTAACCTTCATTGTCTGTTTCAATCCTTATCCTTGAACGGTCGTTATTTGGCAGCAGCCTTCGACAATTCCTCAATCCGGCTCCGGATTTGCTCAAGCCCCGCGTCCAATTGTTGAGCCTGCTGCTTGAGCCAGACCAGTTCCTGGTCCCGGGTCATGTTGGGACGATCCGGAACGCTGGTCGGCAAAGGCTCCGTTCCAGCCCAAGTCGGCTGGCCCATCGGGGTTTGTTGCCAGCCGGGCATTCCACCACCTTGAAACCGGCGCCCCCGGCCCCCGCCTCCCTGGCCACGCCCCCGACCGCGTCCACCCCCATTGGCCTGACCCTGGCCAAAAAAGCGGCCCACCGTCCGGCTCATCCAACCGGCTTGATTATTGCCCGCACAATACCCGGCCGCACGGCCGGTCATCGGCCCCTGGCCCATCGGGCCTGTTTGATCTCCACCTGGCATAACTTTGTTCCTTTCGTTTTTTAAATTTTTGGTTTGTTTTCGTTTCCTAAATTCGCGGTATTTTCATTTGTGCCAGACCGCGTGTCCTGACTTGTGCCGCCCATCTGGCCGCGCCCCGCGCGTCCCCCTCCTCCGCGCTGGCCTTTTCCACCGCCCCCTCCTCCGCGCTGGCCCCCTCCGCAGGGTCCCATTCCTCTGCCACCTCTCGGTCCTTGACCGAGTGGTCCGGTTCCATCTCCCATTGGTGTCATAACAATCCTTTCGGTTTAATTGCGTTACTTGGTGAATACATCCACGCCAGCCAGGCAACCCCGCACCGCATGCGGAATCGCTTGAGCGACGGAAATATTTCGTTTTACGACCAGGCTTCCGACTTCGTGGCCAATATGTCGTCCCACGAGCGGACACTTGATCTTGAGCAGAAAGAAAATCTCCCGGCCGCACTCATCGAGGGTTTCAAAGTTGGCCTGTCCTTTGGCGACAACCAGATCGGCGCGCGCGAACCGCTCTTGAAACTCCGCGCTGCAGGTGTCCAGCAATGTGCCCGCCCCATCCGTCCCGTTGTCGATCACTTCCGTCAAACCGGGCAGCCCGGCGGCCTCCGCATCCGCCAGCAAGGCATCATTGATGGCCGGTCCCCCCTTGACCGCCACCGTGATGTTTTTCCGGGCAAGCAATTCAATGAAGAGCCGGTCGAAGACCAATTCGCCCGCGTTATCGGCCAGATAAAGAATGTCTTTGGCGCGCGTGGCCGCGTCCAGAAATTCGCTGACATCACCTTCCAACCGGGCGGCAAAAGACTCTTCCAACGCGGACGGGATGTCCTCCGGCTTCAAGTCTCCATTAATGCCAAAATCAATGATATTGGCGGCAATCGCGAGCCGCACTGCGGAGGCCAATGGTTTTTCCGAGGCCAGAATGCGTTGCTTCCATCCGGGATAAAGCGCCAGCGCCAGCCGGTTGGACTCTCGTTTTACCGTCAGATAAGGGTCGGTCTGACCGGTGTGTTCGCGCACTTGCCGGTAAATCCACTGGCCGAGTAATGGCGGTCGGGCAAGATCCAACCCACTGGCGTGTTTTAAGGTCTCGCGCAGTATCGCCTCCTGCACCTTTTCGTCCGCAGTCGCCAGGCGCGCAACTTTAAGGCTCTGCCGAATCAGACAGGGGATGCAATCCAGGGCGGTTTTCATGACCAGTGTCCTTGCACGTCAGGTTTGGTCATTTGGACAAGTTGTCGCGCAATGAAAGCCTTCACGGCCTGCTCCACTGTGTCGCCACTCACGACATACACCTCGATATGCGCTGCTTCGAGCGCGGTCCAAGCCTTGGGACCGACGTGTCCCGTGACGACCGCTTGGACGCCCAGATTCGCCAATGTTCGGGCGGCGCCAATACCGGCCCCTTGAACCGCATTCGTCCCCGCTTCATTGTCCACAACCGTTTGCTGGCCAGTGTCGCCGTCCACCACGCGGAAATAATGCGCCCGGCCAAATCGGGTATCCACCAGCGATCCGGCATCCGGTCCTTGAGCAGTAACAGCAAATTTCATAATATTTTTTATCGATTCTTCATCAAATCACGCCGCAAATTATTTCGACGGCGATAACGGTTGCGGTGGCAGAAACAATGCCCCAAACAACATCCAGGCATGCGAAATTCCACCTGTCCCAGCGTATCGGCCAGAAAGGCGCGCAGCACCGCTTCGGCTTCTCCGCACAGATGCGGCCAGACGCGAACGCCATTCTTTGCCAACAAAAAGGCAACCGGCTCGGACAATGCTCCGCACAGTAAAATCTCAGTCCCCATTTCCTTGATGCCTTTGACCAGAAAGGTGGGATTCGTTTCACCCACCAATATTTCCCTGCGGTTTGTCTCGTGGCCGTTCTTGATTTGAACCACTAGAAATCGCCCGGCGACATCCAGAACTGGAGATATCCGACCTTCCCAAATTGGCATTGCAACCGTCACGCCAGGCTATTAAGCGGGAAGCGTGCCACATAGGGAAATGCAGCTATTAATTAACGTAAAATACTCACAACAAACAGGATGAGAATAATGTGATCTGGTTGGATTTTAGACTACAGTGGCATTATGCATCTGTTCAGACAATACAGTCATGGCATAATGCAACAGTAGATAACCGGAATAGGATACGAAGGATCCTTAGAATTTCTGATCTTGATCCGTCTTCACCGGCAATTCCAGTTTGAACGCTTTTATTTTCCGAAACAAGGTGCTGGCATCGATTCCCAGCTCTTTGGCCGCCCGGGTTTTGTTTCCCTTGTTCCGCCGCAAGGCATTGAGAACCATCATTTCCTCGGCGGCTTGCAGCGTCATGCCCTCGACTTTCTCAAGACCATTCCCCGTTGTCGCCGGGCGCATATGCGGTGGCAGGTGCTGTATTTTAATCAGACCGCCCCGGCATAATACAAACGCATGCTCGATGATGTTTTCCAGTTCGCGCACATTGCCCGGAAAATCGTATTCCATCAGCCGGGCAAGCACTTCATCGGACACTCCGCCCACGTCCTTCCCCTGACGCCGGTTAAACTGCGCAACAAAGTGCTCGATAAGCAGAGGAATATCTTCCCGACGGTCCCGAACACTCGGCAACTCGATCCGAATGACATGGACCCGGTAGTATAGATCCTCGCGAAACTTGCCTTCCCGCACCAACTGGCTCAGGGATTTATTCGTGGCGGTGATCACGCGGACATTGGCCTTGACCGAATCCACAGAACCAAGCGGTTCGTAAACACGTTCCTGAAGAACCCGCAACAGGCGCGTTTGCATGGCGGAAGAAATATCGCCAATTTCGTCCAGAAAGATGGTGCCACCCTCCGCCAGGGCAAAGCGACCGGGCTTGTCCCGACGGGCATCGGTGAAGGCCCCGGCTTTGTATCCAAACAGCTCCGATTCCAGCAGCGTATCGGGCAAGGCGCCACAATTGATCGCAATCAACTTTTTCGCCCGCCGTCTGGACAGATTGTGAATCGCACGCGCAAACAGCTCCTTGCCCGTGCCGCTGGCCCCTTCGATGAGCACCGTGCTGTCGCTTTCCGAGATCTCGGGAAGAACCTCAAAAATATGCCGCATCGCCGGGCTGCGACCGATGATATCCGCAAACCGGTTTTGCTCCTGCGCCTGCCGATGCAACTCCTCCACCACGCGCAGATCCCGGAAACATTCAATGCCGCCCAGCACCTTGCCTTTTGCGTCCTTGAGGACGGCAGTGGAGATGCTGATGGGAATGCGCTGGCCCCTGGCATCCACCACATAGACGACTTTGTTCATCACCGGATGGCCGGTGGAGAGCGTCTGTTTGAGAGCGCAGGCGCTTTCACAGATGCTGGTCCGGAACACATCGCAGCAACGGCGTCCAATGGCTTCGGAGCGTTGAATCCCCGTAATTTGCTCCGCCGCCCGATTAAAGAGGCTGATGCACCAATTACCGTCCACCGTGAAAACCCCGTCGGGAATATAATCAAACAACTCGTTCTGCATGTTCGAACGAGACGGTAAGGCGGCTATTGCAAATTGCAAGACTTGTGGCCAAAAAACATGTCTTACCGCAGTGTCACCCGCAATCGGTAGAAGCGTTGCCGCGTGGCGCTCACCGGCATCGAATCACAAATGGTTATTGTTTCCGTGTCGCCATTATCCACCGTGGCAAAGATATCGTTGAGAACCTGCCAGTTGGTCGTTGGAATATCACTGGCAACCTCGACTTCACAAACGCAGTCCGTCGCGGCCTTGGCATGGGTATAAGTGAACGCGCCGTATTTCTGGCCGTTTGTCAAAACGAGGCTTACCACCGGCCAGCCGTTGGTCGTCGCCTCCTTCGCATCTGTGCCCAACGAGTATTCGATGGCGTTCGCAGCGGCGTCACCGTCGGGATCCGCAACAGGCCCGATGATGCTGGAATCGCTCTCGCAAGGCCAGTTGGTTGCCTGCCACATCTCAAACGGTTTGAGAGGCAGGATGTGGAAGGTGAAAGGAGTTTCTGGAGAATAGGTGTTGGTCGTCTCCCCCACACGCACGCCGGATGCCTGGAAATATATCCTATAGACACCGCTGGTGGTGAATCCCCAGTTGTAATGCTCGTGTCCACCGACCAGGGGCGTGAGTTTATCGTCAGTTCCTATGCCATTGCGGCTATCGATCTTTACATCGAAACTGCCGAAGGTGGTGGATTGCCAGACCATGAACTGGCCCGGGCCTTCCACGCGTTTAAGCTGAATGGTCAGCGGGTCGTTGAAGCCCCCCGCAGGGATCGTTTCCGCAGAAACGCCGACATAGGGAACGTCTGCGTAGGGACTCTGCGGCAGTATCCAAAGCGAATCGCCTTCGTTTCCGAACGGGGTGCCAGCAGGCAGAGTGAATTTCATCAACTCCGGACAGACGACAACACATTGGTCGCCAGAAAAAAGGGCGCCGTGGGTGTCATCGGAGGCCATGAGCCTGAGTGTTCCGCTGGCGGCATTCCATTGGAACGAGAGCAGATCCACATGTTCCTGAGTAAACTGAAAGCATTCCGCCGCAACATGCGGTGAATTAATGGCAAGTGCTGACAGTGCCAATAGAGAAAGAAAATGGTTTTGCATGGAGGTTTGATAATGAATTTGAACACGAAACGCGGCGGCACCCTATGGAGAACGAAGCGGGCCGCCGCGCCGATGGTTATATTTTTCAGCGCTGCGAGCGGCGACGCAAAGTCAATGCCAGACAGCTCAAGCCACCCAGCGCCAACAGGGTAACAGTTCCAGGTTCGGGCACGACTTCGAACGTATAAGTGACCGGTCCGCTGGAGGTGAACTGATTCGCTTCCGTGAGGAAACCGGATGCCTCGAATTCGATCTGATAAGTGCCGGGATCGCTGAAAGCCCAGTTCACATGCCGGTGACCGCCAGCAGCCAAAATCACTGAATCGCTGGCCGCAATACCGTCTCCAGAGTTCATTAACACGGTTGGATTGCCAAACGGGTCCACGTCATAGACGGAGAATTGGCCAGGGCCGCGGACGGCCTGCAAGCTCATCGTCACTTCGTCATTGAGAAAAAGGCCGGCGGTCAATTCTTCGGAACCGAAGCCAAGGAAAAGGAGGGCGTTGTTTTGCACCTCGGGCAGGACGTAAACCGGCGATCCCGCCACGCCCAAAAAGCTGAACGCGCTGTTGGCGGGAATGGTGGTCTGACTGGCCGGACCGACCTGCAGAACGGCTTCGCTCGGAGCGTATTCGGCGGGAGGTACGGCCTCGTGCTGGCCGATGTGGAGATTCCATGCGTCGTTCTCATAAACGATGCCCACGTCCGTGTGGCCGGTGGTGAGCACGGGCAGGTCGGCGGCACGGCCGGGGCCGGCGAGCGCCAGTGCCCCGGCTGCGGCCAGCGTGAACAGGTTGACCGGCTTGAGTTGGTTTCCTTGGGCCAGGATGGCGCGACGCGCGCCGTGCGAAATCCTGCCCAGGCCACTGAGTTGTGAGTGTCTCATACGACTTGTTTGCTTTCTTTGTTTGTTGTTTACTGCAAGCGGTGTGGCGCGTTGTGAGTTGCCTGTCGTTCCCCCGGCCAGTTTTTCCGGACGCCCGGAGGTCCGCGCGGCATTCCGCGCCACACCGCTCAAATTTTCTGTTGGGTTGCCGTGGAATTCATTGCGGCGGTTTGGCGAAGTTGTCGCCCGTGTCGATGCGGGTCTTGAGTTTGGCGGCCTGAATGTTCTCAACATGGCCATCCGCATAAAGGTAATTGGCGGAAGTGCCATGACGGTTGGGCTGGATGTCCATAGTGACGCTGCTCCAGCCAAGATACCAATTTCGCGAGTGGGTATGATCGCTAAGGGTGTTCACGCCCGCCGCATCGGATATCTCAAAAGTGGTTATGGTTCCGGAAGGCTTCGGCAACGCGTCGAGCTTGCGAAAGCTCTCCAACTTTACGCCAAACGGGTCCACAAGATCCACAGCGGTGTACTCGTTTAGCGTGTAGCTGGAGGCGCTGTTGGTCAGCCGTTGCTGGCCTTTCGGATCTGCCGGGCAGATTCGAATGCGATCCACGTTCCCCACATACCCGGAAAGCTGGTAAATCCAGGAGGCGTTTGTTCCTGCGCCGTGCGTGGTCGTTGGGCCAAACCCTGCGTTGTCATCGGCATACATACGCATTCCAAGGCCGATCTGGCGCATGCTCGACATGCAGGAAGTCTGTTTGCCCTTGGCCTTGGCACGGGCGAGTGAAGGCAAAAGCATGCCAGCCAGGATGCCAATAATTGCAATCACCACCAGGAGTTCAATCAAGGTGAACGCGCCATCCGGGCGCGAGAATAAACAACGTTTCATGACTCAACTTTCTGCATTCGGACAAGCGTGTTATACAGAGACGCATGGTCCCAGGCGCAAAGGGCCTGTTTTTTGGGGGAATATAGGGATCCCGTGACAAGGGGCACCGACGCACTCAACGAGTACAGATGACTCCCTTATGTCGTCACAGGCCGGGAAATATTACGCGCGGTGGGAAGGTGGAGCCCGTCCTGGCATGAGCCGATAATCGGACGTAGCCAGTTCCGGTGCCGCAGGCAAAATAAAATCGCCCAGGAGGAGGTCCGGACGAACAACGACGGCCACAATCGAG
>Ga0315272_10001358_pt1 | contig 12209 bp, 3 predicted proteins | sample C3_middle_MG_FD_203918 | JGI IMG/M metagenome (GOLD analysis project Ga0315272, IMG submission 203918) | Sediment microbial communities from Yellowstone Lake, YNP, Wyoming, USA - C3_middle | ecosystem: Environmental > Aquatic > Freshwater > Lake > Sediment | place: USA: Wyoming | collected...
TTATCCGGAAATCGCTTGGGGAATTCCTTGGGTTCATTCATTATTTGAAAATGCCTCAGCGGTTGCTTCTGGTGTTCAAGCGGCTTTGCGACAAAAAGGCAAAGACAAACAAATCAAAGTTGTAGCCCAAGGTGGCGATGGTGGAACTTTTGATATTGGTTTTGGTTTAATCAGCGGCATGTGGGAACGCAACGAAAATATTCTCTACATTTGCTACGATACTGAAGCTTATTCCAATACCGGCATTCAAGCCTCGGGTGCAACCCCTTGGGCAGCGAACACTACCACTACACCATCCGGTTCCGGTGACAGCATCGATGCAATCGGTTCACACCAAAGAAAAAAAGACATGGTCGCAATCGCCTTAGCACATGGGCTTCCTTACGTAGCACAAACCACTTCTGGCTATCTAGCTGATATTCAAGCTAAAGTTAAAAAAGCTTTAACCATGGAAGGACCAGGTTATATTCAAATCCTAACCCCTTGCATACCAGGTTGGGGATTACAAAACGACCAAGCCATGCAAGTCGGACGTTTAGCCGCGCAAACCGGCATCTATCCCTTACTCGAATACGTCAACGGCGAATTAACTAAAGTCATGAAAGTCACCACCGACCACCCCAAAGTAGATGACTACCTAAAAGCCCAAGCTCGCTTCTCTCACCTATTTAAAACACCCTTGGGTAAAAAACAAATTGAGTATATTCAATCGATTGCGGATGGGAATATTAAAAAATACAATTTATAATCCGAATCTACAAATGATATCCAAACCTGCCTGCCGGTAGGCGGGTACTACAAATTATAATGAGGTTATCCAAATTATATTACAAATGATCATTTGTGGAATAGACCTTTTTAATCAGTATTAATCTATAATATTTTTAAAAACAGATAAATAGTACAAATAATAATTCGATTTGTAGCCATTTGTTATATTCGGATATCATTTGTAGTATTAGGATTATAAAGCATACGCTAAATTAAAAACATCCGATTTAACAAAACCGGATGTTTTTAATATGTGATCTATGTTTTATGATTCATGATCTACGAAAAACGTTCTATGAATACACTTCTCTCTCCTTATTCCCCTTATACCCCGTACCAGCTGGAATCAATCTTCCAATAATAACATTTTCTTTCAGACCTTCAAGATAATCAATCTTGCCACTAACTGAAGCTTCGATTAATACCCGAGCGGTTTCTTGGAAAGAAGCAGCAGACAAGAAACTATCAGTCGTCAAAGATGCTTTGGTAATACCCATCAACAAACGATCAACTTCGGCATTGGTTTTAGAGCCACGATTTGCGCGAACCAAAACTGAATTTTCAACAATTTCGCCAGGAAGTAAATCTGTGTCGCCAGCATCAAGAATGAAGAAACGGGAGAACATTTGTTTACAGATAATTTCAATATGTTTATCATTCAAAGGCTGACCTTGTGATGAATAAACATTTTGAATTTCTCGAATGATGTAGCGTTGCGCGCTCAACTTATCTTTCATCTTGTACAATTGTTGCAAATCAATACTGCCATCAGTCAATTGATCACCTTTCTCAACCATATCACCTTCTTGCACCATAATTGCGGTACCTTTTGGCACGATGAATTCTTTTGTCTTCTTCGCTTCAGCCGTAACTTTGATAACTTTCTTTTCAACTGTAACAACACCACCTTTTTCAGCTTTGAATTCAACATTTTTAATTTTGAATAAGATAGTTCCAGCCACAATTTGATCACCGTCCTTTACCATCACCTTAATATCTTTCTCAGTCACTGACTCTTTGGTTTCAGCTTTTAATTTCACTTCTTTGATTGATTCTAAAATACTATATTTATCGGAAACTTGACCTTGGTAATTAATCTTCACGACCTTTGATTGTGAATTGCTTACCAAAACTCGACCCTTTTCATCTTCGATTGTTCGTTCCGTCATTTCAATTGAAATCTTACCACTTTCGTCGGCAATAATTGCTTTTCGTTTTGGTGAACGAACTTCAAAAATTTCTTCCACTCGAGGTAAACCTTGGGTAATATCTTCGCCACCGGCCACACCACCACTATGGAAAGTTCTCATTGTCAACTGAGTTCCTGGTTCACCAATTGACTGCGCCGCGATTGTACCAACGGCCGTTCCCATGGTTACCAATTTATTATGACTCAAATCCCAACCATAACATTTTGTACAAATGCCACGATCAACTTTACAACTTAGAACCGATCGAATCTTCGCTTCAAAAATATCTTCTTTAATAATTTTATCAATAATATCTTCGGTAATTAACTCGCCTTTCTCAACCAAAACCTTACCCTTAACATTCTTCAAATCACCCGCCAAATATCGGCCCAAAATTCGTTTGAACAAATCAGTTCCCATTTCTTCGCTTTCCGGCTTGGTAATAATCAAACCTTCATCGTCACCACAATCATCTTGAGTAACGATAATATCTTGAGCCACATCAACCAAACGTCGAGTTAGATAACCCGCATTCGCAGTACGAAGCGCCGTATCAGACAAACCTTTACGTACACCGTGAGTTGAAATAAAGTATTCCAAAACTCCGAAACCACGTTTGAAGTTTCCCTTAACCGGCAATTCGATAATATCTCCCGACGGTGAAGTCACCAAACCTTTCATACCAAGGATCTGAGTCAACTGTGCCCATGATCCACGAGCACCAGATTCAATCATTGAATAAACTGGCCCTTCCGTGTCCAAGCCATTCTTACAAATTTCTGTAACTTTTTCTTTTGCACTTGACCAAAGTTCAATCACTTTTGCATAACGCTCTGAATCAGTTAAAAGCCCTTCTTCATATTGTTCTTGAATTTGTTCAACAACTTCTTGAGTTTTGACAATCAAATCATCTTTTTCTGCAAAATGAGGAAGATCCCCCATGCCCCAAGACAAACCACTCTTGGTAATAAACGCAAAACTCTTTTCTTTTAATTCATCAATAAATTTAACTGTTAATTCAATGTCATAATAACGGAAACATTCACGCACTAAATTTTTCAATTTACCTTTATCAACTACCTGATTTACAAAACGTAATTTTTCTGGCAACAAGTCATTGAAAATAACTCGACCGACAGTCGTTCGAATCAAATTTCCTTCTTTCAATCTTACCTTGATCGGATCATGCAGATCAATATTGTTTGATTCATAAGCATATTTCGCTTCATCTTCTGACGAAAAATGTTTCAATTCATTATCTTTCTTCTCAGGATTATTTTCATCTTTAGTAATATAGAAAGTTCCCCAAACAATATCTTGAGAAGGCGCTACTACAGGGTCTCCTGTCGCCGGTTTCAAAATATTTTTTGATGACAACATAATATTAGCCGCTTCTTCACGCGCTTCCTTAGTTAAAGGCACATGCACCGCCATTTGGTCTCCATCAAAGTCAGCATTAAAAGCTGAACAAACCAAAGGATGAATTTGAATCGCTTTTCCTTCAATCAACATTGGTTTAAAAGCTTGGATACCCAAACGGTGAAGCGTAGGTGCGCGGTTTAGAAGCACATAAGCATCTTTGATAATGTCTTCCAAAATATCCCAAACCACATCAGTTCCAGTTTCAATAAATCTTGAAGCACTTCTAACATTGTGAACAATTTCTTTTTTAATCAATTGACTAATAACAAACGGCTTAAATAGTTCAAGAGCCATAATTTTTGGCAAACCACATTGATCCAAATGAAGATTTGGATTAACCACAATAACGCTACGTCCCGAATAATCAATACGTTTTCCCAGCAAGTTTTGTCGGAAACGACCTTGTTTACCTTTCAAAGAATCAGCCAATGATTTCAACATTCGTTTTTGTCCGGTAGAAGCCACCACGGTTTTTCCGTGACGAGCTGAGTTGTCGATCAAAGCATCCACCGCTTCTTGCAACATACGTTTTTCATTTCGACAAATAACTTCCGGCGCATTTAGCTCAACCAATTGTTTCAAACGATTATTTCGATTGATTACCCGGCGATACAAATCGTTAAGGTCAGAAGTCGCAAAACGTCCTCCATCCAAAGCCACCATCGGTCGCAAATCTGGCGGGATTACCGGCACAGTATCCAACACCATCCATTCCGGACGAATATTGTTTGCTCGCAAACTCTTGAATAATTTTAAACGACGAGTTAACTTTTCCTTTTTCGAATCGATTGATTCTGACAATTCAAGCTCTAAGGCTTTAATGCTTTCACTCAAATCAATTCGTTCCAAAAGACCACGAATTGATTCGGCACCAATTCCGGCTTGAAAAATATGACCGTATTTCAAACTTAAATTTTGATAAACATTTTCAGAAATAATCAACAAAGGCTTTAATTCTTTCAATTCTTTTTGGGCTTGATCATAGGCTTCGTTTAGGTTTTCATTCTTTTCATCTTTTACCTTTTCCAACGAATCAATTTCTCGCTTGATTTCTTCATCCGCTTCATCCGCGCTCTTGCCATCTTGCATTATTTTATTCTTTCGTTTCTTAATTTCATTAACTTGATTATTAAAATCACCTTCAATCGATTTCTTCTTTTGTTTGTATTCGTTTTTGATTTGTTCAATGGTCGCTTCTTTCAAAGATTCATCAACATCAGTAATAATGAAACTCGCAAAATAGACAATCTTTTCCAAAGATTGCATTGACAAACCAAGCATCAAACCGATTTTTGATGACAAACCACGTAAGAACCAAATATGCGTACAAGGGGTTTCAAGTTTAATGTGACCCATTCGTTCGCGTCGAACAATACTGCGAGTTACTTCCACGCCGCACTTATCACAAACGATTCCTTTGTAACGAATTTTTTTGTATTTTCCGCAATAACATTCCCAATCCTTTGAAGGACCGAAAATCTTTTCACAGAACAAACCATCCTTTTCCGGTTTTTGCGTACGATAGTTAATCGTTTCCGGACGAGTGATTTCGCCGTGAGACCATGACAATATGTCATCCGGTGAAGCCAATTTTAACTTAATGGCATCAAAATCTGTTGTTTTTATTGGATTAAGCATATGTTTATGTTAAATATTATTTATGAGATTTTATTCGTCTATTTCGATTGTTTCTTTCTTAACTACTACCGGCTCTTCTTCGCCAATAATTACGTCCCCTTCAATCGGTCTAAATTTCTTTTGCTCGTCTTCTTCAATAAAATCAGCCGTTCCACCAAGCAAAGTAACATCCAAACACAAACCTTTCAATTCTCGAACCAAAACGTTAAATGATTCTGGAACATTCAATTTTCGTATCGGCTCACCCTTAATAATTGCCTCATAAGCCTTTGAACGTCCGGTCACATCATCCGATTTGATAGTCAAAATTTCTTGCAAACAATGAGCGGCGCCGTAAGCTTCCAATGCCCAAACTTCCATTTCTCCAAATCTCTGTCCACCAAATTGCGCTTTACCACCCAAAGGTTGTTGTGTAATTAATGAGTATGGACCAATTGATCGTTGATGAATCTTGTCATCAATCATATGATTCAACTTCAACATGTATTTATAACCAACTGTTACTTTATTGTTAAACGCATCACCCGTCTTACCATCATAAAGCACAACTTTTCCATCTTCTGGTAATCCCGCCTTTATCAATTCACCACGAATTTGGTCTTCCGTAATACCATCTAATACCGGAGTGGCAATCTTGTAGCCAAGTTTCTTCGCTGCAAAACCAAGATGAGTTTCTAGGAGTTGGCCCAAGTTCATACGAGAAATAATACCCAGTGGAGACAAAATAATATCAACCGGAGTTCCATCTTCCAAATATGGCATATCTTCAACTTTAACAATCTTTGAAATAACACCTTTGTTTCCGTGTCGACCCGCCATCTTATCACCGGCTTGAATCTTTCGTAGATTTGCCACTGTGACTTGAATTGATTGCAGAACACCCGCTGATAATCGATCACCATCTTCGCGAGAGAAGACTTTAACATCAATTACTTTGCCGTGTTCACCATGTTCCAAGTAGAGTGAAGAATCACGCACATCTTTAGCTTTTTCACCAAAAATCGCGCGTAACAATTTTTCTTCCGCCGATAATTCAGTTTCACCTTTTGGGGTAATTTTACCAACCAAAATATCACCCGAAGAAACTTCCGCACCAATTCTGATAATACCGCGTTCATCCAAATCTTTTAATTTTTCTTCAGAAATATTTGGAATATCGCTAGTAATTACTTCCGCACCAAGTTTGGTATCACGCACATCAATTGTATAATCTTCAATATGAATCGAAGAATAAACATCATTTTCAACTAAACGCTCAGAAATAATAATCGCATCTTCAAAGTTATAACCTTCCCAAGTCATAAATGCTACCAACACATTTCTTCCCAAAGCTAATTCGCCTTTATCAATCGCTGGACCGTCAGTCAAGACATCACCTTTCTTAACCATATCGCCAACGCTAACGTTTGGTCTTTGATTAATACAAGTTTGGGCATTTGATCGTAAAAATTTAGTCAAAGAGTATGAAGTAGTTTTACCATCTTTATTTCGTAAATCAATATTTAAGGCATCCGCCTTTGTGATTTCACCGTCTTCTGGCGCAATAATCACGTGACCAGAATCAATCGCGGCTCGTGCTTCCATTCCAGTACCAACAATCGGCGCTTCGGCTCGTACTAAAGGTACAGCTTGACGTTGCATGTTTGTTCCCATCAAAGCGCGTTGTCCGTCATCGTGTTCCATAAAAGGAATCAATGAAGTCGCAATTGAAATAATTTGATTGGCCGCAATTCCAACATAATCAACTTTGGAAACATCTTCCGCCGTTGGTTGTCCATATTTTCTAACTTCGCAACGAGTAACCAAAAAGTGACCATTCTCATCAATTGGAGTAGTCGCACCAGTTGAAATATATTTCTCTTCTTCAAACGCATCAAGGTAATGAATTTCATCAGTCACCGTTGGTTTGATTGGAATAATAATTGTCCCGGCTTTTTCTTTTAATTCCGTTGCCAATTTTGCCGTGATTTTTTCACCAGCTTTAACAATAAGTTTTGCCTTTCCTTCTTCTTTGGCTTCAAAAATATCTTCACGAGCAATTTTACCTTCAGTCAATTTCGGATCATTGGCAACATCGTGCAACACCTTTCGATAAGGTGCTTCCAAAAATCCATATTTATTTAATTTTGCATAACTCGCCAAGTGACCAACCAAACCAATGTTTGGACCTTCCGGAGTCGCAATCGGACAAATTCTACCATAATGAGTCGCGTGCACATCACGCACATCAAAGCCGGCTCGTTCTCGAGTCAAACCACCTGGACCCATCGCAGACAATCTTCGTTTGTGCTCAAGTTCAGCCAAAGGATTAGTTTGATCCATAAATTGTGACAACTGAGAAGACATAAAAAATTCCTTCACAATACTAATCACCGGTCGTGAATTTACCAATTTGCTTGGAGTCAAAACCGCAATATCGGCAGTACTCATTCGATCTTTAATAATACGCTCCATACGAGCCAAACCGACGCGGAATTTGTTTTGAATCAATTCCCCAATCGCTCGAACTCTTCGATTTCCCAAGTGATCGATATCATCTTCGTTGCCTTGGTGAATATTTAAATTGATAACTTCTTTAATAATCGCAATCAAATCCTCGCGACGTAAAATTCGAGTTTCTTTGTTGTTCGGAATATCAAAACCAAACTTACGATTCAATTTGTATCGACCAACACGATCAAAATCATAGCGGTCAAAACGGAAGAACATTGAATGAATCAATTGTCTAGCATTATCAGTCGTTGCCAAATCCCCTGGACGAATTCTCTTATAAACTTCTTTCAGACCTTCTGCTTCGTTCTTCGCAATATCTTTAGCAATCGTCGCTTCAATGTAACTAGGTTCACCATCACCTCGAGAAATATCAGTATCTTTGAACAAAGCAATAATTTCTTCATCAGTCGCAATACCAAAAGCACGCAACAATGAAGTAATGGCTACTTTTCGTTTTCGATCAATTCTAACCCAAATTACACCATTAGCGTCAGTTTCAATTTCGAGCCAGGCGCCACGATTGGGAATAATTTTCGCTCCATAGTATTTTCTACCTTTAATAAATTCGGAGGTAAAAATAACACCCGCACTTCGAATCAACTGTGATACCACTACCCGTTCAATTCCGTTCACAATGAAAGTTCCGTTATCAGTCATCAATGGAAAATCACCCAAGAAAACTTCTTGAGTTGATTGTTGGCCAGTTCTTTTGTTTTGCAATTTAACCTTTACGCGAAGTGGCGCTTCATAAGTAATATTCTTTTTTCGACTTTCAACTTCGTCAAACTTTGGTTCGTCCAAATAATAATCTTCAAAATAAAGCTCCAAATCTCGACCAATAAAATCTGTAATCGGTGAGATCTCATCAAAAAGATCCGCTAGGCCTTCCTCCAAAAACCAGTTGTAAGAATTCTTTTGTACCTCAATCAATTCAGGCATCGGCATGATAGCACGAAAATCGGTAAAGAATTTTCGTGGAGCTAAGCTTGTGTTTTTTTCCGCCATATATTTTCAAATTTATTAATAAGAATTATATAAATATTTTAATTTTTCTTTAAAATGCGTCGTCAAAATCGTCTAATTTTTCAAAATTATCTTTTAGATACAAAAAAACCCCAATACCTCTCTTGAGGACTGAGTCATACCCCTCTGGCCGAGGGGAGCTTTAGATTAATTAAGGATTGTTTGTACCACCAAAATTAATTTAATATATTAACGCATGGAGATTTTTAAGCTTATGTTGGCTGTCGGTTGTCGTAAATAACAAAAAAACGGTTATTAATCGCATTTCCTTCCTTACGAATATTTTTCCGTTTTGTATCTGATTTCGTATCTCTCTAATAATTTTTAAAGAAAATTGTTTCAATTACTTTAGGTAATTTTGTCAACCCGTACACAGGCTAATAATATCAAAAGATAAATATAATGTCAAGAGGGGTTTACGGCAAATTTTTTAGCTAATATTATAAGATTTTGTATTTTTTATCCACAAAATATTGAGCATTCAAACATTTTCTCAAATTTCTAAATTATAAATTATAATTTCTAACCTGCTATTAATCTAGTTCATGCAATAAATTCTTAATTTTTAATAATCATATATCCTCCACCCTGCCGTAGTCTCCCGTTAGGGGACTGCGGCCTAAGTCCGTAAAAAAAATCATTTTCCACCTCGACTATAAATTGATATATATTTTAAATTTCACGTGTAAACTATTCTACACCGCAGTCCCCTAACGGGAGACTACGACTGGGCGTTGCACTTTCAACCTTTTAATACTTCAATTTTTAAACAATTACTTAATATAATAATTTCTAATTTATATATAAAATATAATTGTAGGGGCAGTGCCTTGTGCCTGCCCTTTCCCTGACAACACATTGATTGGGTACCCACAAGGGAACCCCTACAGCAATAATATTAATATTTGTATAATTTTTCATAAATCTATACTATCACCGCGTCAGAGTCCTCTGCGGAGAGACTCTGACGGAGCAGCTCCCTTGATTTGTAAATTCGTAATATAAATCAATAACCTTCCATATAATTTGTAGTACCCGCCTACCGGCAGGCAGGTTCGGATACCATTTGTAATATTAGGATTATAAATTCATACCTTTCAAAATCTCCCGAACAACTCCCCGATCGTCCCACGGAATCATCTTCCCTTCCGCCACGCAAATCGCCTGCTCGCTCCCCTTGCCCGTAACCAAAACCACGTCATCGGTTCCGGCTAATTCAATGGCTTTTTGAATCGCCTCTTTTCGATCTAATATTTTAAACAAATTCTCGTTATTTTTTTTACCCGTTTTTTCCGCCCCCAAAGACACTTGATCAATAATCATTTTAGGGTCATCATCATAAGGATCTTCATTGGTAATAATTACAATATCCGCATTTTTACCGGCCAATTCACCAAGCTTAGGTCGTCGGGCCACATCGCGTCCACCACCAGTTGAGCCCAGGACATGAATTACTTTTTCGTGAGGAATTAATTTTACAGTTTCATACAATTTTAAAACTGCTTTTGGCTCAAAAGCATAATCAACAATCACCGTAAAATCTTGCCCCTCATCAATTCGCTCCAATCGTCCCGGAATGCCAGTAACTTTTTCCAAGCCTTGAATAATTTTTTTCATTTCCAAATCTCTTGCCAAGCCAACCCCAACCGCAATCATCGCATTAGTCGCGTTAAAATCACCCAAAAGTTTCAAACTAATTATATTTTTCTCAACCTCAAAATTCGTTCCTTGTCGACTTACTTCAATATCTCCATACTGCACTACTCGATCGCTACCTTTGAAATTCGCCTTAGAATTATTTTTGGTAATAATTATTCGCTGTTCACAACAATAACTAATGAAGTAGGAAGCATTTTCATCATCACCGTTAATTACATTTGATTTTTTAACTCGAGTTAACTCAGTTTTTTGCAATTCCGATTTCGGCTTCACGACTTTCATTTGGTCGTTCACATATTTTGTTTTGCAGGTATTCAAATAGGCAAAAAGTTTTTCTTTAGCAGCGCGATAATTTTCAAAACTGCCATGTGATTCAATATGCTCCGGGTACAAACCAGTAAAAACCAAAATATCATAATTAATAAATTTATGACGATATTGTCTAATCCCCTCGGATGAAGTTTCAATGATAGCATATTGACAACCGTTTTTTACCATTTGTCGCAAAATCTGCTGAGTAAAAAATCGCCCCAACATTGTCATCTTTTTATCATTCAACCATTCCTTTTCCCCATCATTAAACATTGCGGTCGAAGTGTAACCCACTTTATAACCACACTCTTGCAACATCTTCGCGATTAAATATGTGCTAGTAGTTTTGCCAACTGTTCCCGTCACCCCAATTACAATCAACTCTTCACTCGGTCGCGAATAAACCAAAGCCGAAACCAACGAAAGTAAATAATGATACCCCGGTTGCAAAGCCTTAAAAACCTTCTTCGGAATTATTTTTTTTATTTTATTCAATATTTTTTGCATAATAATTATTTCTTTATTCCCCCTTGATAAAGGGGGCTGGGGGATTATTCTACATTATTACAATTTTTAATTTTATAATTTTGTAATTTTTAAATAAATCAAAATTTTTAAAACTATACCTCCTCCGCCCCGCCGTAGTATCCCGTTAGGGGACTGCGGCCTAAGTCCGTAAAAACAAATTAATTTTTACGTCGGCTATAAAATGATATATATTTTAAAAATCTCGTGTAAACTATTCGACGCCGCAGTCCCCTAACGGGAGACTACAGCATGGCGGTGCACTTTCATTCTTTCAATTCTCCAATTTTCAAACAATTACTTAACGAAATAATTTCCAATTTTTATAAAAACATTATAATTGTATTGTAGGGGCAGTGCCTTGTGCCTGCCCTTTCCCTGTCATCACATTGATTGGGTACCCACAAGGGGCACCCCTACAGAAAAATTTAATTTTAAATTTGTAACTATAATTTGAATAACTTCCTTATAATTCGTAGTATTCGGATACCATTTGTAGTATTAGGATTATAAAGCAACCTTATTTCCTAACCAAATACGCCACCCAAAAGTTCCTTTTATAGCTCTGCCCACCAAAACTAGTATAACCCGAATCCTTATCTAAGCTTAAAATCTCAAAATACTCGCCATAGGTTTTTCGGAAATCATCTTGAGTGAAAACTCTTTCGACTAATCCAACTTCCGGTAAAATATAAGTATGTTTTTCTTTTCCAGGAAAAAGTTTTAATAATTTTTTGGCATTGCTATCGCCATCTAGACATAAGGCGCGAACAAAAAAGTAGCCCTCTTTTTTCAAAACTCTTTTTACCTCACTCAAATAAATCTCTCGCTCAATTTCATTTAGTGAATTTGAAGAAGTCGCATCGATCACGATATCAAAACTATCATCAGGAAAATTATATTTCGCACCAATACTGCCATGGATAAATTTTACTTTCAGTTCTTCTTTCTCCGCCTGCGCCTTACCAAGATCCAAGGCCGTTTCGGAAATTTCAATTGCGGTCACATCCGCTCCTAACCGAGCAAAGTAATTGGCATTTCTTCCGGTACCAGAACCTAAATCCAAAACTTTTAAATCCTCAACTTTTAGCTCTTCTTTTTTCAAAAATTTATAAAACCGTTGGATGAATTTCTGAGCTTCCAAATGTTTCGACATGAATTTCGGATTTTTATATT
>Ga0315272_10001360_pt1 | contig 12200 bp, 13 predicted proteins | sample C3_middle_MG_FD_203918 | JGI IMG/M metagenome (GOLD analysis project Ga0315272, IMG submission 203918) | Sediment microbial communities from Yellowstone Lake, YNP, Wyoming, USA - C3_middle | ecosystem: Environmental > Aquatic > Freshwater > Lake > Sediment | place: USA: Wyoming | collected...
TCGCGGAGCGCCTCGAAAAATACCGGTCCTTCCGGCTCTTCATGGATATCTGCGTGCGCTGCGGCGCCTGTGCCGACAAATGTCATTTCTTCATCGGCACCGGAGACCCCAAGAACATGCCGGTGCTACGTGCCGAGCTCATCCGTTCAGTATATCGAAAAGAATACACACTGGCGGGCAAGATCTTCGGTAAAATGGCCGGAGCCCGCGAGCTTACGCTGGATGTGCTGAAAGAGTGGTGGTACTACTTCTACCAGTGCACCGAGTGCCGCCGCTGCTCGGTCTTCTGCCCCTACGGCATCGACCAGGCGGAGATCACGATCATCGGGCGAGAGCTTCTCAATCTGCTCGGCCTGAACATCGAGTGGATCGCCGGGCCGGTCTCGAACTGCTACATGAAGGGCAACCACCTGGGTCTCGAGCCCCATACGATCGTCAGCAACCTTGAATACATGCTGGACGATATCGAGACCATTACCGGCAAGCGGATCAAACCCACGTTCAACCGCAAGGGCGCCGAGATCCTGTTCGTAACGCCGTCAGGCGATTTGTTCGCCGATCCCGGCACCTACACTGCCATGGGCTATCTTATGCTGTTCGAGGAACTGGGGCTTGACTACACCTGGAGCACCTACGCTTCTGAAGGCGGCAATTTCGGGTTCTTCACCTCGAACGAAATGGGCAAACGGCTCAATTCCAAGATCTATGCTGAGGCCAAGCGTCTCGGCGTGAAGTGGATCCTCGGCGGCGAGTGCGGCCACATGTGGCGGGTGCTCTCCCAGTACATGGATACCTGGAACGGTCCGGCTGATTTCCTGGAAGTGCCGAAATCGCCGATCACCGGCACCGTGTTCGAAAACGCGAAATCCATGAAGATGGTCCATGTTGCGGAATTCACCGCTGACCTGATCAAGAACAACAAGCTCAAGCTCGACCCGAAGCGCAATGACCACCTCAAGGTTACCTGGCACGATTCCTGTAACGTGGCCCGCGGCATGGGCATGCTGGAAGAGCCGCGCTATGTGCTCAAGAACGTGGTCAATAACTTCCATGAAATGCCCGAAGACACGATCCGCGAAAAAACCTTCTGCTGCGGCAGCGGCACGGGCTTGAACGCCTCGGAAGACATGGACCTCCGGATGAAGGGCGGTTTCCCCCGTGCGAATGCGGTCAAGTTCGTGCATGAGCACCACGGCGTGAACATGCTTGCCAACGTCTGCGCCATCGACCGGGCATCGCTCAAGCCGCTCATGGATTACTGGGTGCCCGGCGTGGAAGTCTGCGGCCTGCATGAACTGGTGGCCAACGCAATGATCATGACGGGCGAGAAGGAGAGAACGACCGACCTGCGCGGCGTACCTCTTCCGGGAATCGAACAAAAGGAGGAGAAAGCCTGATGAAAATCTATGACGGCGGAAAAATATTTCTCGGGCTCCTGGTTTTTGTGGCACTCGCTACCTTCCCGTTCACCTACAATATGGTGATGGGGAAGGGTACGAAGGCGCCTGAACCGAAAACAGACACTCCGGCGATCCAGGAGTGGGAGAAGGTGAACGGCAAGAAGGAGTGTGTGGAGTCCAAGGATTTCATGCGCAAGGAACACATGCAGCTTTTGAACAATTGGCGTGAATCCGTGGTCCGCGATTACAATCGCGGGTATATCAGCACTACGAGCCACAAACGGTTCAACATGAGCCTCCAGAACGGCTGCATGACGTGCCACTCGAACAAAAAGAAGTTCTGCGACGAATGCCACACCTACATGTCGGTCAAACCGTACTGCTGGGATTGCCACATTCAGCCGGAAGAGAAGGAGGAGGCGAAATCATGAGCATGGACAGAAGAAGTTTTCTGAAAATCGCCGGGATCTCCTCCATCCTGGGATTCGGCGCGTCGGTCGCATCGGCTACACATACGATCTGGCAAAAGGGTTTGGAACCCCCGCAGGTGGATAAAAACAAGGAAGCGTTGATCGCAAAACGGTGGGCGATGGTCGTGGACATGAGCAAGTTCAAGACCGACGAGGATGTCAAACAGGTCATTACGGCTTGCCACCAGACGCATAACGTTCCTGATTTCAGGAACGCTGACGGTTCGGTTAACAAGAAGGACGAGATCAAGTGGATCTGGCAGGCTTCGTATGAGCGCGCGTTCCCGGGCCAGGACAACAAGTACATGAGCGAGCATATGAAAGAGATGCCGTTCTTCGTACTGTGCAACCACTGCGACAACCCACCCTGCGTCAGGGTCTGCCCCACCAAGGCGACCTTTAAGCTCCCCGACGGTATCACGATGCAGGATGAGCACCGATGTATCGGATGCCGGTTCTGCATGGCGGCCTGTCCCTACGGGTCGCGGAGCTTCAATTGGCGCGATCCCCGTGGAACAAATCCAAATGGGGAGCCGTTCATCAAAAATGAGAACAAGGAATACCCGATGCGGACAAAGGGCGTTGTGGAAAAGTGCACGTTCTGTACTGAACGGCTTTCGGTGGGAAAATTGCCGGCATGTGTTGAGGCTGCCCCGAAGGGCGGGTTGCTGTTCGGCGACATGGAAGACCCCAACTCCGAGGTTCGGAAGATCGTGACGAACCAGTATACGATCCGCCGCAAATCCGACCTGGGCACCGGTCCGGCCATTTACTACATCGTAGGAGGGAGCGACCATGCTTGAGAAGGCATTAGTGGGAAGTAAAAAATATTGGGCATGGCTCATGTTTCTCGGTGCCCTGGCTCTCGTGGGAGCGTACTACTATTATCAGCAGTTCATGTACGGATTGGGACTCACGGGCCTTCACCGGGATGTGACGTGGGGCCTGTACATCGGGCAGTTCACGTTTCTGGTCGGCGTTGCGGCCTCGGCCGTGATGCTGGTCATTCCGCATTATCTGCATGACTTTAAGACGTTCGGGAAGATCGTGATCCTCGGCGAGTTTCTCGCGATCTCGGCAGTGGTCATGTGCATCCTCTTTATCATGGTGGATATGGGGCAGCCCATGCGGGTCGTGAACATATTTCTGCATCCCACACTGACTGCAATGGTGTTCTGGGACACGGTGGTGCTGAACGGCTACCTGTTCATTAACCTTCTGGTCGGCTGGGTGACCCTTGGTTCAGACCGGAAGGGCATTGCACCGCCGAAGTGGATAAAGCCGTTCATCTATCTCTCGATCCCCTGGGCGATCAGCATTCACACGGTCACGGCGTTCCTCTACGCCGGTATTCCGGGACGTCATTTCTGGCTTAGTGCCATCATGGCAGCCCGGTTCCTGGCCTCGGCTTTTGCCGGCGGCCCGGCTTTGCTGATCATCCTCGCTTTGATCGTCCGCAAGATCAGCAAGTTCGATGCGGGCAAGGAGGCCATCCAGGCAGTCGGCAGGATCGTTGCCTATGCAATGTTTGCGAACGTCTTTTTCCTGGGACTTGAGTTCTTCACAGCGTTTTACAGCGGTATACCAGGTCACGCACAATCCTTCCTGTATCTGTATACCGGGCTTGAAGGCCATAGTGAACTTGTTCCGCTCATGTGGACCTCAACGGTCTTTGCGGCGATTTCGCTTACCATGCTTTGGATCCCGGCGATACGAAGGAACGAAGGCACGCTGGTGCTGGCGTGTATCATGTTGTTCATCTCCCTGTGGATCGATAAGGGTTTCGGACTGATCATCGGTGGTTTTGTTCCGAATCCCTTTGAAGAGGTACACGCGTACTGGCCGACGATGCCGGAGACCATGATCACCGTCGGAGTCTGGGCCATCGGGTTCCTGGTCCTCTCCCTGCTCTACAAGATCGCCATTACGGTCAGAGAAGAAACTGCAGGCATCGAAATAGAACATTAATAGAGATCATGCAGGTGAAAACAGCAGGGCTCATCTCTTTTTGGGATGAGCCCTTTTTTTGTCCATTGGGAGCAATTACCTCTTGATTTTAGACAGCAGTGCAGGTAATATGTCCCCCTGTTTGCATCATACTTTTACAGAAGGAGGAACAAGGCCCATGTACATGGTAACAGTGGACAAGAACAAATGCGACGGCTGCGGCACCTGCGTCAATGTTTGCCCGCAGCAGGTGTTTGAGCTGCAAGCTGAAAAGTCCGAGCCGGTAAATATGTCCGAGTGCATCAATTGCCTGACCTGCGTTGAGAATTGCCCGCCGCAGGCCATTACGGTAACCGAGATCTAAAAGGAACCACAACTCATTAAAAAAGGGGACAGAGCATATGCTCTGTCCCCTTTTGTTTTTCCGCAAAGGCGCTGTTTCTCAGGCTTCTTTCTTTTCCATCAGCTTCTGGAATGCTGATAAAAATTCGATGGGAAGGGGAAACACGATGGTCGTGTTCTTCTCGGTGCCGATCTCGGTGAGCGTCTGCAGATACCTGAGCTGAAGCGCGATCGGGTTCTTGCTGATGACCGCTGCCGCTTCCCCCAGTTTCGCCGAGGCCTGGAGCTCTCCCTCAGCGTGAATGATCTTGGCGCGCCGTTCGCGCTCTGCCTGCGCCTGGATCGCGATGGCGCGCTGCATCTCCGCCGGGAGGTCCACGTTCCTCACTTCCACGGTCGTCACCTTGACGCCCCAGGGCTCGGTCTGCTGATCGATCACTTTCTGCAGTTCGGCATTAATGGATTCGCGGTTCGAGAGCAGATCGTCGAACTGGTTCTGGCCCAGGATGCTTCGGAGCGTGGTTTGCGAGATGAGCGACGTGGCATAGTAGAAGTCCTCGACCTCGACGATTGCCTTTTTCGGGTCCATGACCCGGAAGTAGACCACGGCATTCACCTTGACGGTCACGTTGTCCCTGGTGATCACATCCTGCGCCGGCACGTCCATGGTGACCGTGCGGAGGCTCACCCTCACCATCTTCTGTATCCCGGGCAGGAGAAACACGATGCCGGGTCCCTTGACCCCGTGCGCCACGCTGACTTTGCCGAGCGTGAAGATCACTCCCCGCTCATACTGTTTGAGGATCTTGATCGTGTTGAACAGAAACCACGCAATAATGATGCTCGCAATACCTAATCCAAGTCCTAATTGTTCCATATCGTGAACCTCCTTGTTATTTCTTTCGCGTCATGTTTTATCGTATTACCTCTATGGTTGGGAAACGTTTTTAACTTTGAGTTTGAGCCCCTTGATAGACTCGACCTTCACCCGCTCACCCTGTTTGATCGGCTCATCGCTCCAGGCAGTCCAATATTCTCCGTGCACGAACACCTGGCCGTGCGCATGAATATCGGTCTTTGCATCACCCTCCAGTCCGAGCATGCCTTCTTTTCCGGTATCTGCTTTTTCACGCTGGACCCGCACGGCCAGGGACACCGTGATAATGAACAGGAGGGTTGAAAGCGCAACGACCGGAATGATGACGGCCCAGGATATGCGCAAATAGGGTGACGGCGAATCTATCAGCATGACCGAACCGATCGCCATGGCAATGGCGCCGCCGAGGCCGAGAACGCCGTGGCTTGTGATGAACGCCTCGGCAATGAACAGTCCGATGGCGAGTATGATCAGCATGAGCCCGGCATAATTGATCGGCAGGTTATGGAGCGCATAAAAGGCCAGGATAAGGCTGATGGCGCCGACAACGCCCGGGAAGATGGCGCCGGGATTGGAAAGCTCGAAGTAGAGGCCATAAAACCCGAGTATGAGCAGGATATAGGCAATGTTGGGGTCGCTGATGAGATCAAGAAGTTTGAACCGGAACCCCATCTTGACTTCCTTGACCTGGGCGTTTTTTGTATCGAGAACCCTTTTGCCCAGCGCCAGTTCGATGGTTTTGCCGTGTATGGCTTTCAGGAGCGACGGGATATCCGGCGCGATCAGGTCGATCACCTTGAGCTTGAGCGCCTCGGTCTCGGTAATGGATACGCTTTTTCGAACGGCCTCCTCCGCCCATTTGGCATTCTTGCCGCGCTTTTCAGCGAGCCCCCGGACCATGGCCGCAAGGTCGTTCACGAGCTTTTCCTCATGAACCTTGTCCATGCTTCCCACCATGGTCACCGGATGAGCGGCGCCGATATGCGTGCTGGGCGCCATGGCCGCGATGTTGGCGGCCAGCGTGATGAACACGCCCGCCGATGCCGCACGGCCGCCCTGTGGCGCCACATAGACCACGATCGGGACGTTTGCGGAGAGCATCTTCATGACGATCTGCTCCATGGAATCAACGCGCCCGCCGGGAGTGTTCAACTGGAGGATAAGAGCTTCAGCATTGGCTGCGGCAGCGCGGTCAATGGCTTTTTCGATGTATTCGGCAAGAACGGGGGTGATCGCAGCGTCGATCGTGAGGACGTGGACTGTTTTCGCGGTTATCGGAGGCGCTGCTTTTCCCGGCGCCCCCGTTGCAATTCCGATCAGGCTGATGATCATGAATGCGAGCGAAAGGGAAGGAACTGCAAGCTTCAGAGCTGTTCTTAATGAAGTTATATTTTTTACCATGCTGAAAAGTATATACGTATAGACCCACGGTGTCAAGAAAGGCTTGACTAAACAAACCGTTTTCTGTAGCATCGGCCAGTACGTAGGTTGATTCACCCGTAGGGGCGGGTTTCAAACCCGTCCCTGCAAACCCCATGGAAGGGAAGAGAAACTGGACTTATGAGGATCACCGGTGGCACAGGAAAAGGCAGGAATCTCAAGGTTCCTGCAGGGTCAAAGGTCAGGCCGACTTCGGATAAGGTGAAGCAGGCGCTGTTCAATATTCTCGGCGAGAAGGTGAACAAGGCCTCGTTCCTCGACCTTTTTGCCGGGGCTGGCGGGATCGGCATCGAGGCGCTCAGCCGCGGGGCGGAACGGGTCGTGTTCGTTGACGATGCGCGGGAGTCGCTGCACGTTATTAAAAAGAATATGGAGCTGATCGGTTTCAACAAACATGCGGAGATCGTCGGAGCGAAGGTGGAAAAATTCCTGAAAAAAGCATCGGAACAATTTGATATTGTTTTTCTCGACCCGCCCTACACGCTTGAACAGGAGCCCGTGCTCAATCTAATCGCCGAGTCCGGGATACTGAAGCCTGATGCGATCGTTGTCGCCGAGCATTTTAAAAAGCAGCCGTCGCCGAATAAGGCAGGAGAGTTAGTGCTCTCGCGTGAAGCGGTGTATGGGGATACGGTGCTGGCGTTTTATAAATTCAGTAGGCAGTAGACAGTAGACAGGAGTCAGGAGACCGGAGCTCTGGACCCTGGACCCTGGACCCTGGCACTTCATTAAAGGAGCTCTTATGAAACGCATTGCCGTCTATCCCGGAACCTTTGATCCTGTCACGAACGGACATATCGACCTTGTTGAACGAAGCCGCAGGATCTTCGATATGGTGCTCGTGGCGGTGGCGGAGAACCCGAAGAAGGCCCCGCTCTTTTCCCTTGAGGAGCGCATGGCCATGTTCAGAAAGGTGACGGCGAAGTATACAAATGTCGTTATCGAAGGGTTCGACGGGCTGCTGGTGGATTATGTCCGGCAGAAAAAAGCAGTGGGGATCATCCGGGGCCTGCGAGCGGTTTCAGACTTCGAATATGAGATGCAGATGGCGCTCATGAACCGCAGATTGGACAGCACCATTGAGACGGTGTTCCTGATGCCGAACGAGGAATACTCGTTCATCACGTCCACGATCGTGAGGGAAGCGGCAAGTTACGGCGGTGATGTCTCGAGCCTCGTGCCGCGGGCAGTGGTTGAAAAGCTGAAAAAGAAGTTCAAGAAATAACGGCGACAGGATCGTCAGCACCGTGAAAACCGAAAGCCTTGTGCGATATTGATAAGTCGGCGTTTTCCGCCGAAGAGCTGTTCTATGCTCATATCAAGGAGCGGGTCGCGGGCAAGTCTGACCAGGTCCCTGAGTACAATACCATCAAGAACTCCGGTCATGAAGGAGGGGATTTTGTCTTCATGAAAAGCCAGAGCAAATAGATGCTGGCATCGCCCTTCCGGATGCTTGCGAGTCGGAAGGTTTGGGTGAGTGAAGGAAAACCCCGCAAAATGAAAGCGTAGCGGAAGAAGCATAGATAGAAACAACGTTCTCAAAGTGGCCTCCCCAAAGTTGCCCTGCGCCAATTTCCCGGTGTTTTTCGTATATCAGCGCCGCGAATACAACTCACGCAAACCTTGATTTCCTGATAGTTAAACCACCTGCGCTCGACGGGAAAAAGTAATTATGAGGTGGTGAATATTACCTTGATGTTCCCGATGCATTACGTTATTGTTTTTTTCAAGACAGGCAATGATCAGTTTCAATAAGAGTTATGATTCATGCAGGCACGCCCACGCGTTCAGTAGTGCGTTTTGCGTGGAGCGAAACCTCCGCAGGACGCGACAATCGGTTTTATAAGACATTTTCTACGCAAATAATTCTAAGGAGAATACCATGAAATTCGTGAACAAGGTGAGGAAGTCATCATTGCTGGTCGTCGTGTGTGTGCTGGTGTTCGGAATTTCAGATGTTCACGCGTTTACCCTCGGTGACCTGGATGTCTATGCCCTGGCAGAGAGCTTCACGTGGAGGGAATTTGACGATGCCGGGGGGCAGCTTTTGAAGGAGTCGGGCCCCCGTTTCGGCGTGGGAGTCGCCTTTACGCGGGAGTTCGCCAATCATCTGACCCTGAAGCCCAGGATCGAGCTGAACAGCGGTTCTGTGGATTATGATGGGCAGACGCAGTCGGGTGTGCCGGTAACTACCACGACAAATTATTTCGGGATCAAACTTGAGATGGACCTGGCGGGCAGGATCAGGCCGTCGCAGGGCTTTGTTCTTGAACCCTTCGCAGGCATCGGCATCCGAGCCTGGAGCCGCGATATTAAGGACGGCACTGCTGCGGACGGATCTCTTGCTATCGGGTATACCGAGAACTGGACCACGTTTTACGGACGTCTCGGGTCAGGGGAGAGCAGTCTTTCGGACAGAAGAACAGCATGTTCCTGCTGGTTGGGGTGAAGCTGCCGGTCTATACGGAGAACTATATCAACGATGCCAATGTTTCCTATGAGGCAATTACGCTCAAACCAGGCAATAAGCCCTCGTTGTTCGCAGAGGCTGGTGTAAGGCTGGACCGATTCAAGGTCAGCGCTTTTTATGACAGTATGCGCTTCAAACAATCACCAACAGTCGTTATCTATGACCCTTACTACGCCGGGTATGTTGGATATTATCAACCTAAATCAGAATCGGACATGATCGGCCTGAAGATCGGCGCTACGTTCTAGTACCGCTCTTCGCATTAAGTGGCTGAACCATGCCACTTTTGCTTTTTGGCCTCGACTCAGGCCGTGTTATAATAACCCACCATCGAATCATCCATGACTGCATTTACAAAGGGGAGTGAAAATTGATGTTTCTTCGGTTGCCTGACCATCACCCTCCCCAACCCCTCCCATCGAGGGAGGGGCTACAACGTGCTCCCTCTCCTCTCCGAGGGAGAGTGCTGGGGTGAGGGGGCTTTACAGGTGAAACCTTTGCCCGATGAAGAACGCATGGCGTCTGCATCATCCGTCCTGCACACGATCGGCGGCACGCCGCTCGTCAGGATCAATGCCCTCGCTTCGGCGATCGATCCACGGGTGCGCATCTTCGCGAAACTCGAGCGCGGCAATCCCGGGGGTTCGGTCAAGGACCGCGCGGCCTTTCGCATGATCCAGGACGCAGAGGATGCCGGCCTGCTGAGCCGCGGCAGGACCATCCTCGATTCCACTTCGGGCAACACAGGCATCGCCTACGCCATGATCGGAGCAGTCAAAGGGTATCGCGTCAGGATCGTGATCCCCGAGAATGCAAGCGTTGAGCGGAAGAAGATCATGATCGGCTTCGGCGCCGAGCTCGTCTTCTCAAGCCCCTTCGAAGGCGCTGACGGCGCAATACGCCTTGCCGGAGAAATTCTTCGCAAAGACCCCGGCCTCTATTTCCAGCCCGACCAGTATAACAATCCCTCCAATCCACGGGCACATGAGCTTGCCACCGGCCCGGAGCTCATCAGCCAGACCCAAGGGTCCATCACCCATTTTGTCGCCTGCGTCGGGACCGGCGGCACGATCATGGGCGTTGGCCGGGCGCTCAGAAAATTCAATCCAGCCATACGCGTTGTGTCCGTTCATCCCGATGACGCCATGCACGGGATCGAGGGAACAAAATACCTCGAAGAGGGCGCGATCGTCCCGGGAATCTTTGACAAACAGTTCCCCGACGAACGATTGACTGTGAGTACGGACGACGCTTTTGCTATAACAAAGAGGCTTGCCCGCGAGGAAGGAATGTTTGTGGGAACGTCCTCGGGAGCAGCGCTTGCAGTCGCACTGGGTGTGGCCGGAACGTTGGAGCAAGGCACTATCGTAGTGATGTTCCCTGACGGCGGTGACAGGTATCTGAGCAGAGAGTTGTAAGTTGGTTTTATCTTGTCCGGGGAGGAATGATGCTGACCCCAGCTTCCATCAAGGCGATCTCGAAGCAGGCCATTGCCGAATATCCGTCCGAATGCTGCGGCATCGTGACCGGCTCTGCATCTACGCAGCGGGTCCATCCCTGCAGGAACCGGCAGGACGAACTGCACGCAAGGGACCCGGAGCAGCATCCGCGCACCAGCCGCGAGGCCTATGACATTGACCGGCACGAGATGGAGCGGATATTTGCCGACGCGAAGGCCGTGAACGAACAGGTCGTCGCCTTTTACCATTCCCACATCGATTGCGGCGCGTATTTTTCGCAGATGGACAAGGAAGTACTGACGGTATTCGGAGAGCCTGAATTCCCCGAAGCCGTGCATATTGTGGTCTCAGTCCATGGCAAAGAGATCAGGGAGATCTGGGGGTATATATGGAAAGGGGAGCAACAGGATTTTGAGCAGATCACAATACCGTGAGACTTTTTGCCGGATCTGCTCCGGCGCGGAGGCAAAGGCTTACTTCTTTATTCAGCCGCTAATACACGCGAATGAACGCTAATACTATATCAGCATTCAAGATTTCAATTTAATTCGCGTCAATTCGCGTTCATTCGCGGTTCATTGCTTCGAATATTCCTACCAGTTTGTATCCGTGATATTCCGTGGCCTTTTCCGTGGTAACTTGCCGGAGTTTTATCTTTATTCATCATTGCTGCCCTCAAGGTAGATTACCCGCAGCATCTTGCCATGAACCGGACTTCTTCATCCAGATGAATTCAAATCCGAAATCCGCATTCCGCATTTGTTAGTCTCCTGGGCGATAACGTCTGGATCGGGGAGGTTGTCAGAATGGCAGTTTGCAAGCGGGCCCGCTGCCGTCCAGACCAAAGGTTCCATCTTTTCCCCCCACAGCGCTACCGTAATCCAAGTCTCTGTGGTGGAAAGTCTATTGCCTCGCAGGAAGCGAGCAGCGCTTTCCTGCTCTTCACGCTGAGCTTTAAAGACGCGGCAACCGCGGTCAAACGATCCGAGGCAATACGACCGGCAATGACGGAACATTGCTCAAGGTCTTTGTCCTTCTTGCCTTCGCCCGGACGTCTCTGGGCAATAAGCATTTTTTGAACGAAGTATGCTTCCGGGATCGGAGCCTTCAGGCGGAAGTCACCGAAATCTGCTATAAATGGAAAATCGAGGAGAATATTGATAAACGGAAGCGGGACAGCGGTTATGTTCCATTGCCTGATTGCCACGACTTCGTCGTCAATTCCGCCTTTTCTGTGGACAACGAATTCGATGCTGAAGTTTTCACGGGTATACTTGCAAATGCCTGAATGCATCATCACGGGAAGATAACCCAACCCTGTTATGACCTTTTCAAGATCGTTCACTTTGCCCTTGTCCGATGCAGCGAGCTTGACTGCAAAATCGATGTCCAGCGTGCGAAGTGTATAGGGTATGCCGAACGCCTCCTGATACAGGGGCATGACCCAGCTCCCGATCAGCATGGACTCATCAAAGAACCCTGCATGGTCGAGCGCCTGAAAAAGCTCTTGGATCTGCGATGGAAAGATATTCTTATTCGAGATCGACAGAAGCATTTTATTCATCCCTTGCCTGCTTTCAGCATTTTCGATAAATATTCGATTTTCTTCTTATATGCCTGCGCTTCCCGTTCGATTTTTTTTCTTTGCTCAAGTTTTTTCAACAATACCGGCGCTTGATCGTTAGGTATATGCTTATTAACGACCTTTTTGCCGTCGCGGTATTTCAAAGAATAGTAAGAATAGGATTTCTCCTTGTAGCGCTTCATTCGCTCGCTCAGAACGCCTTTGGGAAG
>Ga0315272_10001363_pt1 | contig 12174 bp, 9 predicted proteins | sample C3_middle_MG_FD_203918 | JGI IMG/M metagenome (GOLD analysis project Ga0315272, IMG submission 203918) | Sediment microbial communities from Yellowstone Lake, YNP, Wyoming, USA - C3_middle | ecosystem: Environmental > Aquatic > Freshwater > Lake > Sediment | place: USA: Wyoming | collected...
CTGCTTGACCGATACCGGATACACAAGCAGCCGATCCATGATCGCCGCGGACTGCGGCAACGCCTGGGCATCGTACACCACCCGTTTTTTCCCGCCCGGCTCCGCAAAAGGCCAGCCTGATTTGGCAAGGGTGGCCCCGGCCAGCAGGTGCTCCCATTTGGGGTAGTAATGCCAAGTGTTTTCGGCAAAACAGATGGCTCCGGCCCCATTTTCAGCCAAGGCCTTTTTCACCTTCTGGGCCTTATCCTTGTCCGGCAGGAAAAAAGCGAGGAAGGAGGCGTTGTCGCCCTTCTCGTCAAGAATAGTCCGGAAGGTCACGCCGGGCAGCTTGGCAACAATGGCCTTCATGGCCTTTTTATTCTTCTGCTGGGCCGCAACAATGGAGTCAAGCTTGGCCAGCTGGGCCAGGCCGATGGCGCCCTGCAGCTCCATCATCCGGTAATTAGAGCCGATGAAGCTGCGGCCCTCGCCGCCCCTGCCGCCGGGGTTGACCGCATGGTCATGGCCGTGGTCGTGGTACTCGCTCATGTCCCGCCAGAGCTTTTCATCGTTGGTCACAATCATCCCGCCCTCGCCGGTGGTCATGGTCTTGACCGGATCGAAGGAGAAGGTGCCGCAAGCCCCGAAGGAACCGAGGCGCCTGCCGTTGAGGCTGGCCCCGGCCGCCTGGGCCGTGTCTTCGAGCACCGGAATCCCGTGTTTATCCGCAATGGCCTTGATCTCTTCAATCCGGGCGGCGGCGCCCATCATGTGCACCGGGATAATCAGCTTGGTTTTAGCGGTGATCTTCTTTTCCAGATCAGCCGGGTCCATATTCAGGGTTTCATCCACCTCGGCAAAAACCACGATGGCCCCGATGTCCAAAATCGCTTCCCAGGTGGCGACAAAGGTGAACCCCTGGGTGATGACCTCGTCTCCGGACCCAATACCGAGAGCAGCCATGCCAACTTTGAGCGCCGCAGTGCCGGAGGTAACGGCCTGGCCGTGTTTCACCCCGCAATAGGCGGCAAACTTCTCCTCAAAGGTGCGGACCTTGTACACCCCTTTGCGCTGCTCGGGGAATTCGTAACGGAACAGCACCCCGGTGTCCAGCACCTCCAGGATCTCTTTTTTCTCTTCCTCGCCAAATATCTCAAAACCGGGCATAGTGCGCTCCTCTGTTTGCTGCCTGCATCTGTCTTAACTTTTCATTCTTCACTCTGCACTCTTCCCTTCTCAACCCCACCCTTCCATGGCCGTTTCATAGACCCGGATCACATCCTCCAGGCTGGGCTTGCGCGGATTGTTTTCCACAGGCCGGGTCACGGTGAGGGCGATCTTGGCCATCTCGGGAATCTTCTTGGCCGGGATCTTCAACTCGGCAAGGCTTGCGGGGATGCCCAAATCCTGATTCATCCGGTAGACGAATTCCACCCCAGCCTCCGCTGCCTCGCGCTCGGGCAGACCATCGACCTTGGCGCCCATCACCTCGGCGAGCATGGCGAACCTGCCGGGATTACCGATAAGGTTATAGGCCATCACGTAGGGGAGGAGCACCGCGTTGGCCAGCCCGTGCGGGATGCCGAACATGCCACCCAGCGGGTAAGCCATGGCGTGTACCAGGCCGACCCCTGCCGTAGCCAGCGCCTTGCCGGCGAGGAGACTGCCGAGCAACATGTTGGAGCGGGCCTCCAGGTTGCCGCCGTGGGCATAGGCCTTGACCAGATTGGAGCTGATCAGCTCGATGGCCTCCAGAGCATACATGTCGGAGATGGGGTGGGACTGGGTGGAAACAAAGGCCTCCAGGGCATGGGTCAGGGCGTCCACCCCGGTGGTCGCCGTGATATGCGGGGGCAGGGAGACGGTCAGGGCCGGATCGAGGATGGCGGCCTCAGGATACAGCGGATCGCCGTTCATCCCGCCCTTAGACTTGGTCTTTTCATTGATAAACACCGCGGTGAAGGTCACCTCGGCCCCGGTCCCGGCGCTGGTGGGGATCATGATTTTCGGCACCCCAGGCTTTTTGATCTTGCCCAGTCCCAGATAATCCTCGGCCTTGCCGCCGTTGGTCAGGAGAATGCTGACCGCCTTGGCCACATCCATGGCCGAGCCGCCGCCCGCGCCGACCACGCAGTCGCACTTGGCTTTTTTCGCCAACTTGAGGCCGTTATCGGCCAGTTTCAACCCCGGCTCGGGATCAACCTTATCGTAGAGTTCAAAGGCGATCTTTGCCTTGGCAAGGGGCGCGGTGATCCGCTCCACCAGCCCGGCTTTGACAAGGCCCGGATCGACCACCAGAAAAACCTTGCTGCCGCCCAGCTCTTTTACCAGAGCGGGAAGATCGTTGATCGCATCCACCCCGAAACGAATCCGGGTGGGTTGGGTTACGGTAAAAGATTGGGAATGCATGGTGGTCCCCTTTTTTGTTTAAATAACTTGCGGGCAATGCTACTGTCCCAGGTAGATAAATGCGTGCGTAAAACTGTCCAGCTTGAAGCCGGAATTGAACAAAAAACCACGGACCGTAACTGTTCAGCAGTGCCGCAGATGCAAGGAAGAGGTCTGCGAAGTGTGCTAGTGCACACAAGCAGGCCGATGACAAAGCAGATGCGGTGGTGCTGGACAGTTACGCGAAATACTACTGTAGCGGGAACTTGAATGGCAACTAAAAAATCAAGCAGCAGAGATACCGACCAGCAAGAAATCTATGTGAGCCGCTCTGAAAAAAAGCGGCAGGCCAAGAACATCGAAGAGATCGCCAAGGAGCTGATGGCCTTGTCTCCGGCCCACATCAAGAAGCTGCCCGCCGACGACCTGCTGAAAACGGAATTGCACAACTCCCGCAACCTCAAAGGCCCCGCACTCAAACGGCAGATCAAATTCGTCGCCAGCATGCTGCGGGAGAGCGGGACCGATGCGGTCCTGGCCTTCCTGACGGAACGCAAGGGATCCCACCTGAAACAGACCGGAGAATTTCACGAACTTGAACGGCTGCGCGAGGACATCATCACCGAGGTTATCGAAGCGCGGGAGGAAGCCCAGCGAAACCAGGAACACCTCACGGAAAGCTGGCAGTCCGACACCATTACCGTAGCTTGCCGCAGATTTCCTGCCTTGGACCACAATGCCTTGAAAAAATCGGCCCTGCGTTTTGCAGCCACCCGCAAGCCAGTCCATCGCCGGGAGATGTTCCGGCAGTTGCACGCCGCCATGGAGCGTCAGCAGTTTGCCGAGACAACCCCTTCTCCAGACGAGGCTTAATCCATGGAATATCGCACCGGTTCGATCAAGCGGGTTTTCACCGTACGCTTTGATGAAGGAGACGATTTTCTCGATGGCCTGCGCCAACTCATTATCAAGGAGAATATCCGCTGCGCCTGGTTCCATGTCCTGGGCGGTCTGCGCGAGGCAGGGGTGGTCACCGGCCCCAAGGAACCGGTCATGCCCCCGGAGCCGGTCTGGGCACAAATAGACGGCGCCCGGGAAACCCTGGGCAGCGGCAGCATCTTCTGGGATGAAACGGAGCCGCGCATCCACCTCCATGCCGCCTTGGGCCACCACGGCGAAACTCTCACCGCCTGCGTGCGCAAAGGCACCAAGGTCTATCTCCTCCTTGAGGTGCTGATCCTCGAACTGGACGGCATCGATGCCACCCGCCCCTGGTTTGCCCAGGGAGGATTCAATCGCCTCATCTTCGACGCCTGACCCTCTTCTGCTTTTTCCATTTGACTTTTCCCCCGACTTTCCCGCATCATGAAAATAGTTCCCTGCAAAAAATCAAGATGATGTCTGGCATAATGCCCCATCCGTATTACACAGCAAGGGAGGAAAGACCATGGCAACCAAAGAGAAAGCAAAAAAAACAACCACCGCAAAAAAATCACGGCCCACCGCACCATCCGTCGAATTCACAGTGATGGCGCCCGAAGCCAGAGAGGTTTTTCTGGTGGGGGATTTCAACGGTTGGCAGGCGGAAGGTTTCCAAATGCGCAAATTCAAGGACGGCAGCTGCCGGAAAAAGGTGCAGCTCAAACCCGGACGCTACGAATACCTTTTTCTCGTTGACGGCGACTGGTGGACAGACCCCCAGAATGACGCCTGTTGCCCCAACCCCTTTGGCATGGAAAACTCGATAATCCACATCAACAGTTAAACCGTTGTAACAAAACAGCTCCTAAAAAATCTCGCCGTTTACAAAAAAAGGTCCGTGAACACAAAGTGTTCACGGACCTTTACTATTCTGACACCATCGCTTTGACTCAGACCGCAGGCGTCACCTTCACCAGCTCATCGCCGGGCTGCATGGCGTCACCCACCTTGGCAACAATCTTGGCAACCACACCGTCCACCTCGCTGTTCACCGGGGTTTGCATCTTCATGGCCTCAAGAACCACCAGCTTCTCCCCTGCCTTCACTTCCTGCCCTTCCTTAACGGAAATCTCGCAGATATTGGCAGTAAAAGGCGCCCGGACATCCCCGGCCTTGGCCAAGTCCTCGATTTCTTTCTTGCTCAGCTTAATCGCTTTTGCCTCGCCAGCCTCGGCCACCGCCTTCTCAAAAACAAAATGGCGCTGATGGTGGTCGATATTGAGGTAGACGTTGGTTTCGGACCCGCCCTCACTCTCCTGCATGGGACCCATCTCGATGATGTGCTCCTTGCCGCTATGGTCCTTAAAGGTAATGCTTTCCCCCAGCTTGAACCCGCCCCGCCGGAAAAGAATGCTCGGCGGCAGCACATAGACCTTGCCGAACTTCTCCTCAAAGCGGAAAAAATTTACCGCATCGTTGGGATGCTGGAGATAGGTGACCAACTGCTGCTCGGTGGGCGCATAGCCAAGCTTGTCGGCCAGAGCCTTGCGCTCCTTTTCAATGTCGATATCCTCGATGGCCTCCATGCCGCCATCCCGTTCCAAGACCTTCTGCCAATCCGGCCCAAAGGCCTTCTCGTAGATCCAGTCGGGCGGCTGATGGAATGGAAACGGCCCGTACTTGCCAAGGAGCAGGTTTTTGAGGTCGCCGGAGCAGTTGCCGTAACGCTCGCCGCCCTGCACGTTGCTCACCGCGGTGGTCCAGAGGATCTGGGAACCGGGCGTTACACTCCAATAATTGCCCAGCTCGATTTGCACCTTGGGCAGTTCCTTGTGGAGGATCTCCGGCATCCTGTCGAGGAAGCCGCCCTTGGCTGCCTGCTCCAGGCTACTGCCCATAGCGCCGCCGGGGAGCTTATGGATCTGGACCGTGGGGTCAAAACCCTTGATCTGGGATTCGAAGTACTCGTAGTATTTCCGTTCGGGCTGCAGAAGCTCGGAGGTCTCCATGATGGCCTCCTCATTGATGCCCACGGCATTGCGCCCGTACTCCTTCAGGGTGTGGATCACGCTTAAGATCGGCGGCGGACCGTAGTAGCCGGTAAAGGCATGGTCAGAAGCATCGACGATCTTGGCCCCGGCCATAGCCGCGGAAACGATGCGGCCGATGTCGTTGCCATCTGTGTTGTGGCCATGATAGTGGATGATCATCTCGGGATACTTCTGAAGAATCGCATCCACCAGCTCGCCGATCCGCTTGGGAGAACCAAGACCGCCATGATTCTTGATGCAGAGGAGGATCTCATTCCCGGTGACGTCAAGAATTTCCTGAACCTTCTTCACATAAAATTCATTGGTATGCTCAGGCCCGGTGGAAAAACAGACACAGGGCTCAAGGATCTTGCCGGCAGCCTGCACCTCTTCAAAAACCGCCTGCATATTGGGCACATGGTTCAAGAAGTCGAAGACCCGCCAGACATCCACGTACTTGGCAAACTCCTTGACCACAAAACGGATGACGTTCTGCGGATAAGGCCGGTAGCCGAAGAGGTTGATCCCGCGACACAAGGTCTGGAACATGGTCTTGGGCATCTTTTCCCGCAGCAGCTCCAGCTTGAGGAAGGGATCCACCTGCTTTCTGAGAATATCCACATGCACCGAGGCACCGCCGGTGATCTCCAGGGAAAAATAACCTGCCTCCTCACGGGAGGGGGCGGCCAACAGATCCGTGTGCAGCAGGATTCTGTTCTTGTAATCCGACTGCGACATATCCCTGGCGGTATTGGTGATATAATACCCGTCCGCTTGCCGCATACTCTTGAGTACCTCTGTGATACCCATACCTTGAACAATGCGTTCCATGACGACTCCTATCTTGTGCTGCAGTTGACCCCAAAGCGCTTTGCGCCCTTTCGGAGCAACAGGTGTTTTTTAACCTTAGACGGCGTAGGGGTTTTCCCCTTTGTAATGAATCTCGGCGATGAGATGGGCCAGCTTGTTGCCTTCGCTGACCTGGTCCTCATAGTTGATCAAATGCGAATGGGTTTCGATGAAGGAGGTGTCGAAATCACCCTTCTTGAAATCTGGATCTTGCACCAGATTAACATAGTAGGGAATCGTGGTTTTCGGCCCGGTAATCACAAAGTTGTTCAGGCAGCGGAGCAGCCTGTCCACGGTTTCGTTCCAGGAAAAACCGAACACTGTCATCTTCACCAAAAGCGAGTCATAGACCTTGGGGATGGTAAAGCCCTGGTAGACAAAACCGTCCAACCGCACGCCATAGCCGCCCGGCGAACGATAGACCGAAACGGTCTTGCCGCCCTCCGGCATGAAGTTGTTTTGCGGATCCTCGGCATTGATCCGCATCTCCACGGCAAACCCGCGGATATGCACGTCCTCCTGGCAGAAGGAAAGTTTCTTGCCTAGAGCCACTTTGATCTGGGTCCGGACGATATCAATGCCGGTGACCATTTCGGTAACCGTATGCTCCACCTGCACCCGGGTATTGATCTCCATGAAATAAAAGTTCCAGTCCCGATCAACGAGAAACTCAACAGTACCCGCGTTCACATAATGGGAGGCCTTGGCCGCCGTCACCGCAGTCGCGCAGATCTTGTCAACCAGCGCCTTGTCCTGGATCAGAGAAGGGGCGATCTCCACCAGTTTCTGATTGCGGCGCTGGATCGAGCAGTCCCTGGAGCCCAGATGCACGGTATTGCCTTCCTTGTCGGCAAGGATCTGCACCTCGACATGCTTGGGATTGATTACCGCTTTTTCAAGAAAGACCGCGTCGTTGTTAAAGGCAGCCTTTGCCTCCGCCCTGGCCGTGGGCAGCTCCGCCCGCAGCTGTTTTTCGTTTTCCACCCGCCGGATGCCGCGTCCGCCCCCACCTGCGGTGGCTTTCAGCATAACCGGATAGCCATATTTGTCGGCAAAATCAATGGCTTCCCTGAGACCGGCATCACCGGCGGACAGATTGTCCGTGCCTGGCACCATGGGGATTCCGGCCTCCTTCATGATCAGCCGGGCCGTTACCTTATCGCCCAAGGCCTGAATAACATCAGAGGGCGGGCCGATAAAAATGATGCCATTGTTCTCGCAGGCCTTGGCAAAATCAGGGTTTTCCGCCAAAAATCCATACCCCGGATGAATAGCGTCAGCCCCTGCTTTTTTAGCGACCCCGATGACCCTGTCAATGTTCAGATAATCGCAGCGGGGTCCATCCCCGAGCCAGATGGCCTCATCCGCCGTGCGGATATGCAGAGCATCCTTATCCGGTGTTTCATAAATAGCCACGGCGATATGCCCAAGCTCTTGCACCGCCCGAATGATCCGCAGGGCAATTTCACCTCGGTTGGCTATTAATATCTTCTTCTTCAACGGATCACCTCATTTGAGACAATTTTCAGACCAAACCCAACACATCGGCCCGTGTATTATGAAATATATTTTTTGGCGCAATCAGCGCAACCCCGCAAGAAATCGCAGAAAACTACCACCGGACAACATCCCACCCAAGACACTCAATTTTGTAAACTACCACACCGGATTTTTCAGGGCAACATTTTATGTCCACAAAAAATAAGGGCTGGAAACATTCATCTGCCTGCACAGAATCCCTTGAAAATCGGCATTCCTGGAGATCAGACCGCGCCGCCCTTCTCTCTTTCAAGGCCGTCCAACACCATGGGCAAATGAAGGCGACAGGCTGCGGCAAAATCCTCTGGAAAATGTCCATTAACCCAGCGCAGCTGGGCCTCGCTGAAGGCGCCCATGGAATACGGGAGTTTGGGCAGAAGCGCATAGAGTAGCCGCTGTCCGCCGGGCTTGGCTGTTATCCGGCTGGAATATTCGATACTGCTCACCAGCCTGGCCCCCAGACGGGCAAGAATTTTCTGGGCGATGAGCAGAGCGCGGTCCAACGAGGCGCGGGTGGCGGCGTCCGCCTCCAGAATATTTCCCACCTCCCCCAGGGGCATGATCTGCAATTCCCATTGGGAGGTCTGCGCCTTGGGCACAAAGAGCATTACTCTCTCATCCTCATACACCACCAGACTGGTGTTTTCATTTTCCATCCCATCCATCCGCCTGTTGTTGCGGATCGCCTTGAGATAAGCGCTGAAAAAATCGCGCCCCGTCTCTTCTTGGTACCGCGCACAGAACTCGGCAACAAGATCCCCGCTGGCGTAACTTGAAACAGGATCATTTGCGGCCTGACCGCCATGGTGCCAAGCGGCAACGGTCTGCGGCAGCATGGCGAACTGCTGATGGATCTGCTGATGCGAGGCATGGAGTCGGTAACCGCTGGCCGAAAAATCAAACCCGTAATTCCAGCCCCAGAGGGTGGCGGTGAAAGACAAAGCCTGGGCATCTTTCTGCCTCAGGGCTTGGACCACCGCTTGCCGCAGTTCTTCGAGCGCGGATCTGGTCATGGCTTTGCGGCTGGGCGGCAGAGGCAGGCCCAACTGGGCGGCAAGGTGGAGAAAGGTGCGCTGATAGTAAAGATGCCGCAAGCCCCGCATGTCGGCTTCGGAAAGATCCGCCGTACTGTAGCGGACAGCATCATCCGCCATGTTTGCGGCGTAATGCCCCCAGGGAATATAGCTGTTGCGGCGAAGATACTCAAAAACGTGGCAGTCCTGAGCCGCATCCCGATACTCGCCCACAATTTCGCTACCCCCTTGCACTCCGGGCCTCAGCACCATGACCTTGCGGTAGGGTTCGGGCAAATGACGGTTGTTGACCACCACCTCGAACAGGTCATGCCGGAGAATCCGAGCTCGCGCCAGACCGCTTGTCTCCTCTGTGTAGCGAAGACCAACCGGCTCCCCTGACCCGTCACGAAGAAATTCGCAGCTCATGGCAGCAAGCGTCACCAGATCCTCCGGATCGGTGGAAGTGGCGGCTAAGGCCAGAAGTACGGTTTCCGGAAGCGCCGCGAAACTTTTTTGCAAATCCTGGACAGCTCCAGCGGGCATGAGATCCCTCAATGCGTGAGACATGGACACAGCCTGTGGCTCCGGCAATGTAATGACGGATGGATTTACCGCTCTGGGCGCAGCCCAGGCACTGCTGATGTACGTTACCCCCCGGAAAGGAAAAGGATTGGCAATTTCATAGATCGCATCTGCCTGATCAACCTGGAGATCGCCCCCGGGAAAATTGCCCTGGTTCAGATACGGATTGCCATCCGGGAATGCGCCGAGCGGCTCTACACGATCATTTTCCCGCAAATTGGCGACTTGGTATGCAGGCGTATGCACGCCATAGACAAACTGCCCGGAAGGGTGGACGCAGGAACGCACGGTCATATCAAAATCTCCAATGAATCACACGGAAAAGAACGGCAAGATTGCGCAGGCAAACTATAACCGGTAATCACGCCCGCGCTCCACAAGAAAAATCGAAAAAATTTCGCGCAATGATCTGGCGGTGCGCCTCCCGCAAAACAGTCGCGCCGGAAAGAGGGGGGGGGGGGGGGGGCCCCCCCCCCCAATCTCGGAACCGCACCCGCTTTTTTTGGGCTTTCCCCCTCTTCTCTTCTTGTCTAACCTGCTGAAAATGGAGTATCGTATCGGTTCTGGAAAACCCCAAAAAAGCAATTCGCCGGTTAGGCAACAAGGATTTTCACCATGAACAAACCTGGTTATTTTGGACAATGGGGCGGCGCCTATATCCCGGAAGTGCTGTACGAAACCTTCCGGGAGTTGAAAGAGGTCTACGCCAAAGCCAAGGCAGACCCGGCCTTCTGGCAGGAATACGTCGATCTCATGGGCTCGTACTCCTGCCGCCCAACTCCCCTTACCCACGCCGAAAACCTGAGCCGCCACTTCGGCGGGGCGCAGATCTTCATCAAACGCGAGGATCTCAACCACACCGGAGCGCATAAGGCCAACAACGTCATGGGCCAGGGATTGCTGGTCAAACGCATGGGCAAGACCCGGGTAATCGCCGAAACCGGCGCAGGCCAGCACGGAGTGGCATGCGCCACCATGGCCGCCAAGTTCGGCTTCGCCTGCACCATCTATATGGGCGAGGAAGACGTCCACCGCCAGCGGCCCAATGTCTTCTGGATGGAGAAGCTGGGCGCCACCGTGGTGCCGGTCACCACCGGCAGCCGCACCCTCAAGGACGCCATCAACGAGGCCTTCCGCGACTGGGTCTCCAACATGGACACCACCCACTACGTGATGGGCACGGTCTGCGGACCGCATCCCTTTCCGGAGATGGTGGCCTGGTTCCAGTCCATCATCGGCCTGGAAGCAAGAAAACAGATTGTCGCGGCCCACGGCAAACTTCCGGCCCGGGTCTATGCCTGCGTGGGCGGCGGCTCCAACGCCATGGGCATCTTCCAGGGCTTTCTTGCCGACCCCGAGGTGGAACTGATCGGAGTAGAGGCAGGCGGCAAGGGGCTTGACACCGGCCAGCACGCGGCACGGCTCGCCAGCCAAGACGCCTCACCCGGCGTGGCCCAGGGTTACAAAACCATGTTTCTTCAGGACTCAGACGGCCAGATGCGCGACACCCATTCGGTGGCTGCGGGTCTTGATTATATCGGGGTCTCCCCCCTGCTCGCCGACCTCTGGGAAAAGGGCCGGGTCCGCTTTGCGGCGGCCACCGACCAGGAGGTCATGGCCGCGCTGGATCTCACCATCAAAAAGGAAGGGATCATCCCGGCCCTGGAATCCACCCATGCCTTTGTCCAGGCTTTCAAGGAGGCCGGGGAGTTGCCCGACGATCAGGCCATTATCATCAACCAGTCCGGCCGGGGCGACAAGGACATCTTCACCATTGCCCATGCCTTTGATGATCCGTCCTGGAAGGAGTTTATCCGGAAAAAGGGAGAGGAATATGCAGCTCGCTGAGCAGCTCCGGCAAGCCCGGAATAAAAAAGAGATCCTGCTCATGACCCATCTGGTCCTGGGCTACCCATCATTTGCGGTAAACCGCCAGGTGATCGACCAGATGGTGACAAACGGGGTGGATATGATCGAGCTCCAGATCCCCTTTTCCGAACCCATGGCCGACGGCCCCATGATCATCAAGGCCAACCAGGAGGCCATCGCCAGCGGGGTCAGGGTCGCGGACTGCCTTGCCTTTGCCGCGGAGATGGCGGCTCAATACGATATCCCCTTCCTGTTCATGACCTACTACAATATCCTCTTCAAATACGGCCTGAAGAGTTTTTTAACCAAGGCCAAGGAAATAGGGATCAGGGGCTTCATCGTCCCAGATCTGCCGCCGGAGGAAGGCGAGGAGTATCTCCGGCTGGCCAAAGAGCTTGAGCTTGCCCCCATCCAAATCTTCGCGCCCACCAGCACCGAAGAACGGATGCAAACCCTGGCCGGGCATGGGGCCGGATTCATCTACTGCGTGGCCCGCCGAGGCGTTACCGGCAGCAAAACCGAATTCGACGCCTCCTTCGACGCTTACCTGGCCCGCTGTCGCAGGGCAACGAACCTGCCGCTTGCCGTTGGTTTTGGCATCAGTAGCCGGAAAGATGTACAAGTCCTGACCGGCAAGGCAGACCTGGCGGTGATCGGCACCGCCACCATCAGGCTGGTGGAAGAAAAAGGCCCGGAGGCCGTGGGTTCGTTTATCGCTGGGCTCAGGGGCTAAGCATTAAGAGATGAAAGCCCCCACACACACCAGCAAACCACTGGTAAGCGAGACCGCCCGCTTCCATAAACTTGCGACTCAAAGCCTTGAATGGATCTGGGAAACAGATGCCCAGGGAGATTTCACCTATTGTTCGCCTAGCTGCAAAGCCCTCTACGGCTATGAGCCCATTGAACTTCTGGGCCGCAACGCCATTGAAACGTTCATTCCCCCGGAAGACCGAGCGACCCAGCAAAAAATCATGGAGGAGATTCGCCTGAGCAAAAAA
>Ga0315272_10001364_pt1 | contig 12165 bp, 9 predicted proteins | sample C3_middle_MG_FD_203918 | JGI IMG/M metagenome (GOLD analysis project Ga0315272, IMG submission 203918) | Sediment microbial communities from Yellowstone Lake, YNP, Wyoming, USA - C3_middle | ecosystem: Environmental > Aquatic > Freshwater > Lake > Sediment | place: USA: Wyoming | collected...
GCGTTGGCTGGGCATGATGTCTGTACCGTCAGAAGAGGGGCGGTGTGCCACGGACCCGGAAATATTGCCGAATATGCGCGCACACACCGGCCGGGGCGACGCGCGCGGCAATGTGCGCTGCACGGGCCACCGTTCCGCACCGGCCGCCCGGAGCCGTTCAATGCATCCGCCCCCTCCTGCGTATCTCTTGCAGGCAAACCCACACCGGAGCACCACGCGCATGACCCGCCGGCACCTGTCCGCCATCGCCATCCTGCTCGCGACCTCCGTCGATGCGGGGGCGCAGGCTCCCGCCAGAACGACCCCCGTCTTCGTCAACGGACAGGCGCAGGTGGTCCCCGGATTCCAGGACCAGGCGCAGTGGATCCGGCAGGAACTGTGGGTCGAGACCGACTTCGACAGCGACGGCGACGGCAAGCCTGACCGGATGCACGTGGACGTCACGCGCCCGCGGCAGACCGACACCGAGGGACTGAAGGTCGCCGTCATCTACGAGAGCTCGCCGTACTTCGCGGGCACGTCGGGCGACCGCAAGTACCTGTGGAACGTGCAGCAGGAAGTGGGCGCGCCGCCGCCGCCGCGCACCGACCAGCCGCCGCCGCCGTTCAAGCCCGACCGCCCGATCATCAGCAACAGCGAAGTGAACACGTGGGTGCCGCGCGGCTTCGCCGTGGTGCACAGCGAGGCGCCCGGCACCGGCCTGTCGCAGGGCTGCCCGACCGTGGGCGGTCATCCCGAGGAATACGCCCCCAAGGCCGTCATCGACTGGCTGAACGGACGCGCCAGGGGGTTCACCGCGCGCAGCGGCGGCGAGGACGTGAAGGCGACGTGGGCCACCGGCAAGGTGGGCATGACCGGCACGTCGTACAACGGGACGATCCCGCTCGCCGCGGCCACCACCGGCGTGGAGGGACTCGAAGCGATCATCCCCATCGCGCCGAACACCAGCTACTACCACTACTACCGCAGCAACGGGCTCATTCGACACCCCGGGGGATGGCTCGGCGAGGACATCGACTTCCTGTACGATTACATCTTCAGCGGCGCCCCGGAGCTGCACGACTACTGCAACAAGACCGTGCGCGACGGCATGTACGTGGCCGGGCGCGACCGGCAGCACGGCGATTACAACGACTTCTGGGCGCAGCGCGACCTGCTGAACAAGATCAAGGGCGTGAAGGCCGCCACCCTGCTCGCCCACGGCGAGAACGACTGGAACGTCGTCGCCGAGCACAGCATCCGCATCTATGAGGCGCTCCGGAAGCAGGGGACGCCGGCCCAGCTCTACCTGCACCAGGGCGGACACGGCGGCCCGCCGCCGCTGGAGATGCGCAACAAGTGGTTCTCGAACTACCTGTACGGCGTGGACAACGGCGTCGAGAAGGATCCGCGCCTGATGGTCGTGCGCGAAGGGCAGCCGCGCGGGGCGGCGCCGACGCCGTACGCCGACTTCCCGAATCCCGCCGCGCGCGCCGTGGTGTTGCGGCCTTCGGCGAACGGCAATGCCGTTGGCGCGCTCGGGGCTGCCACGGCCAAGGGCAAGGCCGCCGAAACGCTCACCGACAACGTGGCGTTCAGCGGCGCCGCGCTGGCCTCGGCGGCGTCCTCGGAGCATCGCCTGCTGTACGCCACGCCGGTGCTCGACGACACGCTGCATTGGAGCGGCACGCCGCGCGTCACCATCCGCCTGTCGTCGAGCAAGCCGGCGGCCAACCTCAGCGTCTGGCTCGTCACGCTGCCGTTCGACAGCACCGTCATCGGCAGCAACGGCGCGGTGGGCGTGCAGTCACGCGGCTGGGCCGACCCGCAGAACTACCGGTCGCTGCAGCACGGCGGCAACTACGACAGCAAGCTGGCGGGTGAACCGCTGGTGCCGGGCAAGTTCTACGACCTCACCTTCGACCTCGAGCCCGCCGACCGCATGATCATGCCGGGCAAGAAGCTTGCGCTGATGATCATGAGCAGCGACCGCGACTTCACCCTCTGGCCGCAGGCCGGAACGCAACTCACCGTGGATCTCTCGAAGACGTCGATCACGCTGCCGGTGGTCGGCGGTGCGGTCGGGTTCCGGAAGGCGATTTCGAAGTAGGCGTCGGGTGCGGTGCAGGGCGGGCCACCCGCTCCCGAAGCGCCCCTCGGTCCCGGCTATTTCGCGTCGCCGACCCTGAACCGGCACTGCGGCCGCGCGCCGTGCTCGCACTGTTCTTCGGTGTGCGCGCCGGCGATGTGCTGCACCATGGATCGCACGGCGCGGCACGTCTCGGGATGGTGGGCCACGGCCGCGCCGAGGGGGCACCCGTAGCCCTGGATGACCATGGCCTGCCCGTCGCGGCTCAACTCCACATCGCCGCCCAGGGCGACGAGCGCGTCGGCGGCCGTGCGGACGCGCTCGGGGAGCGTGCCGGTGGCCTCGCCGCCGAACGAGTCGGCCAGGCGCGCGCCGACGTTGCGCAGCAGCGAGCCGGCCAGCGGCGCGTCGAGCTTGTCGAGCAGCACCTGCATCACCGCGGTGAGCGCCGCCGGGTAGGCGCGCGAGAAGCGCAGTTCGGCGTCCCCGGTGAGGGCGTACAGCGTGGCCGGCTTCCCCGCGCCGCGGCCCCGGCGCACCCCGGTGCTGCGCACCAGGCCGTCGCGCTCGAGCGCGCTGAGGTGCGACCGGACGGCGTTGCTGGTGGTGCCGACGGCGCGGGCGATCTCGCCCACGCTGCACGCGCCGCGCCGCAGCCGGGCAGTGATCCGGTCGCGGGTGGAGGCGGCATCGGCCGGCATCCGGTGGGTGGAAGCCATCGCTACTCCTGTGCAGGGACTGCAGTTAGCTCACTCATATGGTAGGGCGGAAAATCCCATAAGTCAAATATATACTATTTGTCCTTGACATATTGGTGTAATACCTCGAGATTGGAGGGGTGTTCCCCCGGCAGGCCCCCCAATCTGGAGGTACCCATGCGCAGGATCCTCACCGTTGCCGCCGTCGTCCTTGTCGCCGTCCCGTCGCTGGGCGTCGCGCTCACGCGCGACCACGCCCCGCGCGCCGCGCAGCCGGCGTCCGCCGCGCCCGCGATTTCCTCGACCGCCGCGGCGCAGCACGCGACCGCCCCGCTCGACGACGCCACCATCGTGGCCATTTTCGACGCCGCCAACACCGCCGACATCGAGACGGGACGCGTGGCCGCCGAGCGTGGGCAGAGCGCGGAAGTGCGCGAGTTCGGCAAGATGCTCGAGCGCGATCACACCGCGGTGCGCAAGATGGGGCGCGACCTGGCGGCCAAGCTCGGCGTCACCCCCACGCCGCCGGCCAATGATGCCGCGCCGCGCGACCATGCCGCGGCCATGAAGGCGCTGCGCTCGGCCAGCACGAAGGACTTCGACCAGACCTTTCTCCATCACGAAGTCGCGTTTCATGCGGCCGTGATCCAGGCCGTGACGACGACGCTGCTGCCGGCCATCAAGAACGCCGAGCTGAAGGACCTGGTGACCAAGGTGGCGCCGGCGTTCGAGGCGCATCGCGCGGCGGCGGAGAACCTGTCGAGGAGGCTGAAGTAAGACGATAGACGATAGTCGGGAGACGATAGAAGGGCACCCCGACCATCCGGAGCGCCCCTCTATCGTCTCTCGACTATCGACTATCGACTATCGTCTACCTGATCACATACTCCTTCGGCGGCACCGCCCCCAGCAGGTTCGTCACGAAGTAATCCCACCGCCGCCGCATCATGTAGTTGCTTGCCGCGCCGTAGCCGTGCGCCACGTTCGGGATGAGCAGCAGGTCGAAGTCCTTGCCCGCCTTGATGAGCGCATCGACCACCAGCATGGTGTTGTCCACCGGCACGTTGTCGTCGGCCGTGCCGTGCGCCAGCAGCAGCTTGCCCTTGAGGTTCCTGGCCTGCAGCTGGTTGGCCTCGGCGGCGTACGAATCGGAGCCATCGGCGTTCTTCACCAACAGGCCCTGATAGCGCTCGCCCCAGTCGTCCTCGTAGTTGCGCTGGTCGTGGTTGCCGCTTTCGCTGATGCCGACCTTGAAGAAGTCGGGATACCGGAACATCGCGTCAGCGGTGATGAAGCCGCCGCCGCTGTGGCCCCACATGGCGGCCTTGTCGATGTCGATCCAGCGGTAGCGCGCGGCCAGGTTCTTCATGCCGGCCACCTGGTCCTCGAGCGTGTTGCCGCGCCCCATGGCGCCGTAGTAGTAGTCGTGGAAGCTCTTGCTGCGTCCCGGACCGCTGCCGCGTCCATCGATGCTCACCACGATGAAGCCCAGCTCGGCCAGCGCCTGCTTGTCGCCATGTGCGGCGGCGAATCCGCGTCCGCCCACGGAGCCGCCCTGCGGGCCAGGATAGGCGTTGTTGATGATGGGGTACTTCTTCGTCGAGTCGAAGTTGGTCGGACGGTAGAGCTGGCCGTAGATGTCGGTCTTGCCGTCGGCCGCCTTGACGTTGAAGAGGATGGGCGGCTTCCACCCGGTGGCGAGGAGCTTGGTGATGTCGGCCCTCTCGAGCTCCATCACCAGCTTGCCCTTCGTGTCGCGCAGCGTGCTCACCGGCGGCGTGTCGGCGGTGGAGTACGTGTCCACCAGGTACTTGCCGTCGGGGGAGAGCTTGACGGTGTGCGTGCCCACGTCGGGCGTGAGCGACACCTGCGGCGTCTTGCCGTCGATCGAGATGCGGTACGCGTGCTCGAGGTACGGATCCTGCCCGGGCTCGCGACCGCCGGCCAGGTAGGTGATGGTGCGCGCCTTCTCGTCGATGGCGACGATCTCGTTCACCGGGCCTTCGCCGGTGGTGATCTGGCGCTTCAGTTGGCCGTTGGTCAGGTCGTAGAGGTAGAGCTGCGACCAGTCATCGCGCTCCGAGTTCCAGATGATCTCGTTGCTGGCCCAGAGCACACGGTAGCCCGTGATCGACTCGAACTGCGTCTTGCTCGTCTCGCTGAAGAGGTCGCGCACCTCGCCGGTGGCGGTGTTGGCGACGCGGAGGGTGACGCCCTTGTGGTCGCGCGGGGTGGAAGCGATGGCGAGCTGCGAGCCATCGGGCGCCCACTGGTAGTCATCCATGGAGATGTCATCGCCGAGCATCGCGCGGTGGAAGTCGGGCGCCATCTTGAGGCGGGTGATCGCCTTGCTGTCCACATCGATGACGACGCGCTGGACCATCGAGACTTCCGCGTCACCGGGGAGCGGCATCTTCCACTGGCTGAGCACCGGGTGGCCGACCTGGTAGCGGACCATGTAGAAGTCGCCGAGCTTGCGATCGTCCTGCTGCTGCGTGGCGATCTTCTTCGAGTCGGGCGACCACTTCAGGACGGCGCGGTCGGAGTGGACCCAGCCCGCGTTGTCGGTGGCGTAGCCAAAATCCTTGACGCCATCGGTGGTGAGCTGCGTTTCCGCACCCGTCGCCAGGTCGCGGACCCAGAGGTTCCAGTTTCTGATGAAGGCGGTGCGCTTGCCGTCGGGGGAGGGGACGTCGAGTCCGCGTGGGCCGCGGCGTCCCATCATGCCCGGCGCGCCGGCGCCGGTGGCGTCACCGAGCGGCTTGCAGCCGTAGGCCTTGATGGAGCAGCTGTATCGCTTGCCCGCCGAGTTGAAGCTGACCGAGTCGCCCTTGGCCGAGAGGTCGAGGGTGATGAAGGGGAGGGAGGCGGCCGTGTAGGTGGCGCCGGCGGCGGCGCTCAGTCCGGTGGCCAGCCTGGCCGCGTCGAAGAGCGGCGTCGACTTCTTCTTGGCCGGGTCCACGAGGACGAAGCTGTTCCCGTCGGGGCGGGTGGCCCGGTACCAGAACTTGCCGTCGGGCGTCCAGGTGGGATTCACCTGGCCGCCCACGACCAGGGGCATGACGTGCTGACCGAGCATGGCTGTGGCGCGGTCGTAGTCGGCGGTGGTGAGCTGCTTGTGCTGGCCCTGGGCGATCGCCGAAGCGAGCGGGAGGGCGAGGGCGATGAGAAGAGAGCGGGGGTGCATGCGGGCCCTATCTATAGAAAGGGGAAGACATGAAGATGGCCAGGGGGATTGGGAGGCTGCAACTGGACCCTCCCTATCATGGCAGATCTCGGGTTCTGGCGAACTGAACCTAGCACTCCAATTCCTTGAACCCGCATTCCTTCAGGTACGCGTAGGTCTCACTGCACGTCTCGATGTTCGGAATGAACACGACATTCGCATCGCGACCACGCGTCAGCAGGACGCGGTACGCATTCAGGCGAAGTTGAAACGGATCGCGAACCGAGGTTCGATTGGTCTTTCGCTTCAAGTACCCACGCGCAAGATCGTTTGACCACCGTCCGTCAACGCGGATGAAGTCAGTTCCCCACGCAACGAGCGCGGCATCGAGCTCGAGTCCCTGCGCGCCGAACTCCGTAACGCATGCTGCGAACCGACGGCAGCTGAGTCCCTCATAGTCATCTTCGTCATCGCCGTACCATGGGCCGAACTTCACCTGCTTGGTCGCCTGAAAGTCGTTGTCGACGCCGTGGTTGACGAGTTCCTTGTCCTTCGATGAGGCGAGCAACCCAAAGCGAGCCGTGCGGTGATCCGCGTATCGGTCACGGAGATAGGCCTTGGCGACGTCGAGCGATCTCGTGAGGCGAAGGTGATAGCCACTTCGCTCCAGCTGCTTCGCAACCTTATGCAAGTTACCGGGGGGCTCTCCCGCCAGCAGTCCCGCGACGAAGTCGTGGAGTTCGCTCGCCGCATGAAACCGCAGTTCGGTGTCGAGGCTGAGAGCGCTGCTGGTGTCCACCCCCGACCACTCAGACCCGAGCTCGCTGACCAAACGTGACGGCGCATGAACCGTCCAATCGTGGCTGGAGCTCACGGCATGAACCGCATCGAGCCACTGACCGACGCCAGCTTCTTCGCCAACGTGGATCTCCTGCCCGCTGCCAATTAGTCCGACAACGACGCACCACTCAGGTACCCGATTGGCGAACTCGACGAACTGCTCGGGTTCAGAGCGAGCGTGTGCACCGCCGTGAGTGTCAGCCATCTTATCGGCATCAAACGCACGTTGGGCCTCGTCGAATACAAGCACGTGCTCATCGGGCACCGCCTGACGCTTGCCGGCGTAGCGTTTCACATAATCCCTAACGCCGCGGACGAAGGTACGGCCTCCGCCACCCGCACTGCGGAGTTCGTACTGCAGGACTTCGACCAGAGGTCCGTTGCCGCTGAGAAAGACAGCCGGGGCGGTAGGCTTGCCGGTACCGCGATCGACGGCGAGGTCATCAAGGAACTTCGCGTGGACAGTTCGTAGGCCAACCAGGGTCTTGCCCGCTCCCGGAACACCCGTGACGAGAATCAGGTGGCGTGATCGAGTAAGCGCGGCCGTGTGAATGATGCGTGAAATTTCCTCGACCGCTGGATCAGTCGCCGCCTTCGCGCGGTGAATCGTTCGTACGGTTTGACTCAGAAAGAGCTCTCTCGCTGCCTGAACGAGTGTCGGGAGCGGACAGTACGCATCTGTCGATAGGAACTTGCTTCGATCAATGATCGGCTGCGGGTGCCGGTGAACCATCTCCTGCACAAGACCGTCAAGCGCATCAGGACCGGCAATCACAACACCGTCAATTTCGCCCAAGCGACCGCGTGCCCGCGTCGGAACCAGCACAGGCACTACCGATCGTTCATGGCATTCTCGGTGATAACATCTGAGGTCCCGCGCGTAGGCGGACGCCTGGTCAAGGTCTGCTTGCGTAGGATGCGTCTTGCCTTTGAGCTCAACGACGAGAACTCCAGCACCTACCAGGAGCAGCACGTCAGGGCGACGCGAGTCCAGCGGTAACTCGTACTCGAGGATGGCGGAGTAGTCGAATGCCAGACTATCACGAATGAGAACCTCGTCGACCTCCGACTGCAAAGGAGGAATCGAGTCGTTCCAAGCGCGCACCTGTTCAGGTGACGCATCGCCGACGAAGGACTTCAGTTCCTCGCGGATACGAGCGGCAGACGCCGCCCGAAACGCCGGGAAATCGGACTCCCAGCCATAACCGGCGCGCTGCTCCGTCATCGGATTGTCTCGCGGTTCGAGTTGACGGAGAAGTTACGTGTCCATCTGGCGTCGAACCAGGCAGAGTGCATCGTTGCTCCGTGACAACCCACGATGTCATGTCGCTGGGTGGACCCTCACCACCAATCGATGGCAGGTGTATCGGAATGGTGGCAAGAGTCCGGCGAGAGTGGCGCAGCATGGGACGGCGCCGGCCGCCGCCTCCGCAGCCGCATCGTCACAACTCATCGGCGCCCTGCGACGAGCTTGCGGTTGTGTACAAATGTACATATCATGCCAAGGGACACCGAATGGGATCCGCTCAAGGCAGCCCTCAATCTCACCAAGCATGGCATCGCGTTCGCCGATGCGGTCGCGGTGCTCGAGGATCCGCTCGCGCTGACGCGTCCGGAGGATGAGCCGGGCGAGCGACGGTTCGTCACCCTCGGCGCGGACACGCGGAGTCGCCTGATGGTCGTCGTCTGGACCGAGCGCGGCAGCCGGGCGAGGCTGATCTCGGCGCGACTCGCCACGCGAGGGGAAAGACTCAGCTACGAGGAGGGGCCGGATGCGTAGGGAATACGATTTCTCGAACGCCAAGCGCGGCGCGGTGCTGCACCTCCCGCCGGGCAAGACGCGCATCACCATACGCCTCGATGACGACGTCATCGCCTGGTTTCACCAGAAGGTGAATGATGCGGGTGGTGGCAACTACCAGACGCTCATCAACCAGGCGCTGCGGCAGCTCATGGAAATGCCCGTGGAGCCGATCGAGGCCACGCTGCGTCGCGTGGTTCGCGAAGAGCTGGCAGAGGTGCCGCGGCCGCGCCGACGCAGCCGGGCGCGCACCACGTAGCGGGCTCGCGCACGTCGCCCATCCGCGGCGGTCAGTTCTTCTCCGTGGAACGTCGGGTTACGGCGTTCCCCGCAGCGCCACCGCCCCCCGCACCGCCGCCTCCGCATTGAGCACCGGAAAACCCTCGCGCGCGGTGCTCGTCTCACGCAGCAGCTCTCGCAGCTGCGCCGGCGACAGCCGCGGATTGGCGCTCTTCATCAGCGCGATCGTGCCAAGCACGATCGGCGGGGCGTTGGAGTATCCCCACCCGTCCTCGTACTTGGCGTCCAGGTCGTAGGGCCATGTGTAGACGAGCCGCGCGGGGTGAGGGTTCGTGGGATGCTCGGGCACCGAGACGATGCCGGCGTGCACGATGCGCGCGTCGCATGCGTCCACCGCGCATGGCGTGAACTTCTCCCTCGTGCCGCTGACATTCTCCGGATGCACGTTCACGAACACGGTGCCCCGCGATTCGGCGAACGCGATGGCGTCGCGCAAAGCATCCGTCTGGTTCACGGTACCCATCGAACTCGACACGGCCACTGCGCCGTGCTCCGCGGCGTACCGGATGCCCTGGACCAGCGCGTCCTGATATCCGCCGCCCTTGAGGCTCCGGCCGATGATCGGGATGATCCGCGCCTCAGGTGCGACCTTGTGCACGATGTCCACCATCCAGGCGCCGTGCCACGGCTTGAGCGTACCCATCTTCTCGCCGGGCACCATCGACGCCGCCGACACGTACGACGACGACGCGCTCCCCTTGGGGTCGAACTGCCAGTCGATGACGGCCACCGTCACGCCCGCGCCGCGGCTCAACGCCTGCGCCTGCTGGATGCGCGAGAAGGTCAGCAGGTCGGACTGGGTGTTGCGCGCCGGATAGTTCTTGGCGCAGGCGCCGGCGAACAGCGCGAATGCCAGGGTCGTCGCGCCACGCAGCACTCTCGAACAGCTGATGCGAAACATCACGGGGTCCCCTCCTGAGATCGCGTCGCGTGCCATGTCGGGCGGCGCTGACGCAATACCCGCAGGTCCAGTGCTTGTCGGTGATGCTCGTCTTCGAGCAGTTGACCGTACGCCGGCTCGTGGGAGGGAGTTTCCGTGTCGGTGCCGGCCGCGTGATCAGGGGCGCGGGCGGATGGCGGCGACAGCCTCGTGCAGTCGCACCATCGCCAGCGTGTCGAGCTCGCAGTAGCGCAACAATTGCTCGCGCCTGGCGGGCACGAGCTCCTCGTCCATCACCTTCACGCGCATCAGCCCGAACACCCCCAGCGCATCGTCGCCGTTGTTCACCGCCAGCGATTTGTAGCTGAGGTCGCGGACCATCACGGGCAACACCTTCTTGATGGATGTGCGCCCGAGAAATTCGGGATGCTGATAGCCGACCTTGAACACCTGCTCGAGATCGAACAGCCGGGCGATCACGGCGTTGATCTGGTCGGCGAGCGCGGGAAAGGTCCTCGCCAGCAGGCCGAGCATCTGCTTCTCGAAGCTCGAATAGACGACGATGGAACCGGCGGTGCCGAGGTCGTGCAGCAGCACCTCGGTCATGTAGAGCCGCCAGTCGCCATCGACCGGTGCGAGGTACTCCTTGTGCACCACCTCGGCGCCGGGCGCATCCTGCTGGTGCAGCGAGTACTGGAACGGCACCATCTGGTACGGCTCGCACTCCTCGAACCACGGGAACGGCGGCGACACGGACTCGAAGTCGAGATAGCGCACGGGCCATGCCACCTGGTCGAGCACGCCGAGCGCATCATGGTTCACCTTCGGCACGCCGGCCTGCAGCACCTTCACCACACGCCGCTGGGTGTCGGTGAGATCGACGTCGGCCGGCAGCCGCGACACGCGCGCATACTGTTTGAGCGCGTCGAACTTCTTCTCGCTGATCCGCGGAATCAGGAAGAGCGGATCGGGAATGCCGCGCCCCACGCACTCGGTCTCGAAGTAGTCGCACTTGCGGCAGGCAAAGATGAGTTCGGGCGCGGGCCGCGCGTCGCCTGCCGCCTTCGCCGCGACGTCGTCGGCGACGGCCTGGAACTCGGCGGCCCGTGCGGTCACGAGGTCGGTGACGTCCACGTACGCAAACGGTTCGGCCGTGCCGTTCAGGCGATAGTCGCGATTGATCAGCACCAGCAGGCATCGGCTGACCTTGAACCCCGCACCGGCAGCCACCATCCGCGTGTACGCGAGGTCGTCCACATACTCGGCCTTCACCTTCTCGTCCGGCTCCGGCGACTTGCCCGACTTGATCTCGATGAGGTCCCACTCGGCGCCATGCGCGCGAATGGCGTCGGCACGCACCACGCAGCCGTTCCACGTGAACGTCGCCTCGAAGAACATGCGATCGGCGACGGCCGCCACCGCCTCGCGGGTCTCGGCGATCGCCGCCTCCTGCGGCGTGCGGCGCAGCATCGTGCCCGCGCCGAGCCACTGGCGCGCTCGAGTCTGCACGTCGTTGCCGGTCCAGAAGCGCCATTGCACCCCAGGTCCCTGGATCTCCGGCGGCGCGTGATGCACGAACCATCCCTGGGTGCGGCAGGTGAAGCCGGCGAGGAAGTGCTGCTTGGCGACGAGTGCGGTCATTCGTTCCCCTATTCGGATGCGTCAAACCAACGCACCAGTGACGCAATCGCGTCCTGCCGCGACGCCCAAGCGCTGGCATTACCCTCGGACACGAGCTCTCTCGCGATGCCGGCGTCCTGTTTGAGGCCTGGGAACATATCGATCTCAGCGGCGAACTTGAGGGCAAGGTCAAGCTCTGATGGCGCACGCGAGTTCCGCTCGTTGATGCAGCGCATCCAACGCAGGGCAAATGCAAACCCGTCGGCGCGCCGAACCCATCGGGATGCCTCGAGAGCGGGGAAGAGTGACGTCCACGCCATCACGTTGGCACGATAGGTCCTCCGGTGGCGATCGGACAGTTCGATCAGGTCTGCATTGGCCATGTCGTCAGCAGCCCTTCTCACGGCCGCGACGGTGTAGCCACTCAGTTCCGCGAGCGTCGCGGCATCAACCCATCCGCCGCGCGATCCGAGGAGGATGGCGAGCAGGTCAGGCTTCACGCCGACGCCGAACCCTCGACGCAACTTCAGCAGCAGGGTGCGGGCACCCCGCCACCTGGGCAGCACAGCCTTGCGTTTCGTGCCGCGCGTCTGATCGCTGCGTGCGTCATCCGCGGCGGAGTGCGCGGCGAGCGCACGCCATCGGGCGTCGCCGCCTTCCGTCGCTATCAACTGCGCGAGTTCGCCGATCGTCACGCCGCTCCCGGCGAATGGACCCGCCAGCAGCGCGCGCAGGCGCGCGATGCTCAGCAGCTGGGAGTTCTCGAGCGTCCAATCAGTGGCAAGCGTGCGC
>Ga0315272_10001365_pt1 | contig 12157 bp, 12 predicted proteins | sample C3_middle_MG_FD_203918 | JGI IMG/M metagenome (GOLD analysis project Ga0315272, IMG submission 203918) | Sediment microbial communities from Yellowstone Lake, YNP, Wyoming, USA - C3_middle | ecosystem: Environmental > Aquatic > Freshwater > Lake > Sediment | place: USA: Wyoming | collected...
ATACTAGCACAAACCTCAATGCTGGATGGGGCTGCCCCTGACTGAGTTTGCAATTCAAAGGAAGCCATTACAGCAAGTTCCACAGTTTGTGTAATAGTAATAGTAGTGGACATTCCAGGAACATCTTAAAAGGTAGCAGAAGTCGTCCCCTGCGGTGTGGATAGTTCTACATACGCCGATGGAAGTTTCCCACCAACCGCAGCCGCACCGGGGGGGCCTGTTTCACCCTGTGGACCCTCAAGCAGTGCAAGTTGTTCAGAAGTAAAGTCCTCATAGACAAAGGGATCTCCTTGAACTCCCTGCTCTCCCTGTGGTCCAATCAGAAGATCTAGTTGACCTTGAGTAAAATCAGCATAGACAAAGGCATCTCCCCGGTCTCCTTTATCCCCTTTGTCACCTTTAGCCCCTGTGGCACCATCAAAATAATTAACCCCTTTGACGGGGGTAATTCCGTCAAAATAGTCGACACCCTTAATAGGTGTATACCCCTCCTCACCTTGAGGTCCTACCAATAGGGCTAATTGTCCTACGGTAAAATCCTCATAGAGAAATGGATCACCTTGGTCACCTTGAGGTCCGACAAGAAGGGCTAGTTGCTCAGGGGTAAAATCTGTGTACAGAAAAGGGTCACCCTGAACACCTTGCTCTCCCTGAGGCCCTGGAATATTCCCAGCGGCGAGTAACTCATTAGAACGTAAAACTAATTGATTAAACTCGGCATCTATCTCGGCCGAACGAATCCGAGCCTGAGGCTGGAAATCATACAGTCGATTAAGATTATCCATTCACTCACCCCCGTTTCGGCCTCTTTACTTTGTACTCTACCCCTAAACCATAGACCGTTAAAGGTTGGTTATTTGTAGAATCTGTGAACTCATAAAGAATACGTCTACCCCTCTTTCTAATCTTCACATCCCTGGTTACCAAATCTGTGAAGTCATAAGTAGAGGCATCATAGATAGCATCTTCATCGTCCCAGACACCTGACTCATCGGGGTCGATGATTTGCTCAACTGTAGAGTTAATAGCAAGCCAATCAAGAGTTCGCCCATCGATAAATATGGTAAGCAAGATTGTGGACCCATCCACAGGTTGGTCATACTGTCTTAACCAAACAAAGGCATATCGATACTTCTTCATATTCAATGGGGTTTTCTGAAACTTTGTACCAGTCTTCAATCTTACTGAGTAGGCTGTACCCCCATCAGTATAACCCTCTTGATACTGTCTAATAGTAGTTCCTTGCCCACCAAAGAGGATGCCATCTGACCGAGATAACCAAGAAGTAACAGCCCAACCTGTATAAGTTGTGAACTGAATTAGATTGTTGACTAAGGCCTCAAGATTTAAGAGAAAAATATCTGAATTTGTTACCTGTACTACTCCCAAATTGCTTAACCATGATGTGCCTTGCACGGTAGAGAGAAGGTATTTCCCTTCATGAACGCAGGCATGGTTAGGGTTATAGAAGTGGGGAACGGGAACACCTCGAATGTATGATGTCAGGTATGGAGAGGCTACATGAGCAACCGCCAGATAGTTCCCGTCTGGGCTAAAGGCTGAATAATAGGGGTGGTCAGTCGGCAACCCTGTGGGATTAGCCATCGCTCTGTAGAGAAAGTAGTCATGCTCTGGTGGGGTATATGCCGGGCCACCTGGGTCTACTCCGTACATGGGGTCTACTGTGGGGTCTTGCTTAAAAATGGTAATATAAGGAGTAGTGCCGTAACCTACAGCCAGATAGTAACTATCTTGACTAAATTGAACACTATACCCATTATCAGCTCGAGCACCGGTAGGGGGAACCATATAATTGAAATCCCCACTACCAGCATTTTTATAAACTGTTAAACCGTGGGGGGCCGTTGGAGCGTTATTATAGTGGGCTATAGCCAAATAGAGACTATCGTAACTGAAAGATACACCTTGGCCATGACCCACAGGGAGGTGGTCTGGGTCAGCACATTTTGTGAAGGTACTGCCACTTCGTGAGTAAATGGTAATAAATGGTGTGACCTCATGAGCGACTGCCAAATAAGCCATATCCCGACTAAACACACAGTCTAGTCCCCCTCCAGTAGGAAGGGTTGATGGGTCCGTAATCTTAGTGAATACGTTCCCGCTGCGTGCGTATATCCGAATATATGGGGAACTAAGAAATACTACGGCTAGATAGGACATATCTAAAGACCAGGCAACACCGTTTGCTGAGCCAATAGGTAAATCTACTGGGTCCGTTAACTTAGTTAGGGTCTCACCACTACGACTATAGATAGTAATAAATGGTGTAGTTGCATGACCAACAGCTAGAAACGTACCATCTGGACTCCACTTAACTGCAACCCCTGTACCTGTAGGAGTAGGAGTAGGGTTGGCAAGTTTGGTCAATACGCCCTCAGCACATCTATAGACACTTAAGTATGGTGCTGTAGCATGGGCAACTGCGAGATACTTACTATCAAACGTATAGTCAGCCTCTATGCCATTGCCAGTGGGTAGGGTGGTAGGATTCTCAAGTTTGGTAAAACCATCGCCGATACGTGTACGTTCAGACCTATAGATATTCTGAAACTCGGGGGTATGAAATGTAGACAATTTCTCAGTAACAATAACATTCTTATAAGTACCTTTAAGAGCATACAACCCATCATCACCAAGATAGAGTAGGTTACTACCGGCATACTGGATGGAACGATAAGAGCGAGTACCCATAGTGGCAGCAAGTCGATTAAACTCCACATCGGTAGTAGGGTCCCAACCTGACCATGCATAGATAGACCTGGTCTTAAAGACCACCAAAGCCTCAAAGAACTCCTTAATTGCAGTAATAGTATCTCCATCATCTGTAACAGCAGGCAGAGAGGACGTTGTCTTAAAGTAGGTGGGATCGGCTTGCTCACTGAAGTATAAGGTGTTAGGCCAATCTGGGTTACCGGCAGCAAATATACGTTCACCCCTCTGCTCAATTAGCTGACACTTAACCACCTCAGCAAGATTGCTATCACCATTACCATTAGCCACAGTCGAAAATGTTGTCCCATCCCAAACAATATATTTGCCCCCACCTATGATGTAGCATTTATTCCGGTATACCTCATAATCGCAATGGTACCCATTACCCCAGGCATAGGCCACAACGGTAGGTGAGGTCTGAAGATACATATTACCATTGGCACAAAGAACTAGAATCTTTCTAATACGCCCACTAGAGCCTAGATACTCAAACTCAATGGTCCGAACTACGGTAGCAGGAAAGCCACTAGCGATAACTACATTTCCTTTACGCTTAGTAAAGCCTCCTTGAAGAGGAAGATCTACATTTTCTGCGGTAAGGACCTGATTCTGGGCAATCTGGTCGGGGGCGGAGACTGTATTTTCCCCGCCTGAAAAATCAGTGATATAGTCCAATAGATAGCCCATAGGTCAGCCTCCTTAAACGTACCCATCCTCGTCTTCCACAGAAAGGCTACTGGAGTGGTATCTGGACCTCTTATACATTGCGTCCGTAGTAGGTGTTGGGCCTGAAGCGTCTATATTATTGATACGGTCAATAGCCTTCTGCTTAAGATACTCAAACCTATTCATATATCTCTGGGCAAGCCCACTCTCTTCAGCATCACCCTCACCCTCTTGGTCATAGTACATAGCGATAAGGTAGTATAAGATAGCATGATGAATAAGGGGGTGAACCTCCAGCTCAGTAGCCAAAGCTGTATATGCTGCGGGGATTCTGCGATAAAGCAGGGTTAAGGTAGTAATGTCTTCTGGAAAAACTATAAAACCATCCTCACGGATAATAATCTCGTCCATCCGGGTATATGGCACCCCGGCTATAAGTACACCAATTAGGGCCGCAAAGTCGGCTGGTAAAGCCTTCTCTGTATTAGCTACCACAGTAGTAATTGTACTCCGAGATGCCTTACCGGCTTCGGTAGCAATCTCCCTTTGACACTGGTCAATCCACCCAATAACTTGGGAGGCCGAGGCATCAATATCTCCAAACTCAGAAAGTCTTGTGGCTAAGGTAGTTCCTGTCACTTTGATACACCCCTTTCATAGAAAGAGAGGAGACCGAAGTCTCCCCCCTCCCAGCCTTCAGAACGGACAGAATCTTAGGTTGTGCCAGCAGCGCCAACCCAGCCGCGCCAATCGGAATACCCATTAGTAAACCGGCAGTAGCCGCGGTACTTGGCAACCATGTTGTCGAACAATTCGGAACCTTTGAACTCAGGCTTCACCCTCCAGAAGAAGTTGAGCTCAGAGAGAGCGGGGTCGCGAAGGAACCATGCGTTGGTATCGGTGAGATAATCCATGACGATGGGAGACAGGCGACCCTTCATGACGTTGACATCATTGTTGGGAGAGCCAACCAAACCGGTAGACTGAAGCAACGTCATAGCCGTAAACTCCAGGTCAGGCGGGATGATAAGCTGCTTGGCCTTAGCCTGCATCTTCAGTCCTTCTTCCGTCTTCTGATTTTTCATAACCAAAAGGGCGGTTCTCAGGTCGGCATCGGTGAGGTTCACAGCACCTGCATAGTTACTGGATACACCCCCTTTGAGAAGTGGATGGGAGGCGGAGAACAACGCAACACCATCATAACCGACGGCCGAGAAGCCAGCGTTCAGAGTTGCAGCCGCGTATCCTTCGACGGTAGCACGACAGCCACGTGCCATTTGGCGAGGCAGTTTATCCATTACACCATACATCTCATCATCTGCCAACTCACGCTCAATGGTAATCATCTTGGCGTAGGATGCATGGGTGTAGGTCACTTCAAGACCAGTCTCGATGCCTTCTTCATTGATAGGACCACCGGGGACTTTTACATCCCAGAGTCCCGTGCCGCTGACGTGGTAGTCATATTCCTTGGCCTTCTTGGAGGTGAGCACATTGTAGACGTCGGAGTACTGTTCAGGCACTTCGTCGTAGGCCAAGAAGAAAATCTTGCGGAACTTGGGTTCCAACAGTTTCTGAAAATTGCCAGACTGCAACATTAACTACACCCCCTTACGCATTCCACAGGGCAGATGCCTTTACCAGGCAATCTATCCAGCCCGCTGTATTGTCATAGGCTACCGGGGTCAGCAACCCGCCGGTAACATCGTCACAGTCCACAGTTTGAGCAGCCACAATATCCATCCAGGTTGTGAGGATATCCATCGGAGTAACCCCACGAGCCGTTGCCAGCCTCTGAAGGCGAATGACTGTTTTGTCACTGATGAGAAGAACAGGAATAACATCATCGTCAGTAACGGCAACACCGTCTTTGGTTGTGTTGGTACCACTTGCGGTAACACCAGCGCCCCAAGAGGCATTTGTGCAACCCTCAGTAGTAGCAATACCGTTATATTTCGTACCACAGTTTTTAGCTGTGATAACAACGGTATCGCCGCTGGTATCAGAGACGGCTGTGAACTGACTATTGAGATTGAGGTTGATGGCTTTCGCCAAAGCCACAACACCAACGTCTGCGGATGTACCTGAAATGTAGACCTTGATTCGACCAGCCTGGAAGACAGTATCCACAGTCAACTCATAGACATCAGTGCCGATGGTAACTATTTCATTGTCTACCGAGACACCTGCCCAGGTAAGCGTGCCAGTAGCCCGAACACCTGTGGTAATAGCCTGCTGAGCAATACCACAAACAAGTGTGGCCGCTGCGCCTGCTTTGCTGACTCGACCAGAGGCCATAACAAGCAGATCCCCATCAGCAATTGTCTGACTGTTATTCACAGCAAGTTTAAGCTGAGTGGGCTGAGTCTGGTCCAATGACGTTTTGTATTCTACGACTTTAGCCACGTTTTCTTCACCCCTTCTTTTTCGACGCTCTGAAGGCGTCTAAATTATCGATAGATTGGTATTTCTTGTATTCGAGTGGGTCCATCCCAATTGACTTTGCCGCGGAGATGGTCGCCGCATCAAGCTTCATTCCTTTGTCGCCAACACCTCCAATAGGTGAGACAACCCCTTTGCTTCTCATATTGACGGCTTTTGCAATAGCCCGTTGTTCGGCATCACGAGAAGCAGCTATAATAGCTGTATCTCCTTTGGCCAACATATAGGCCTGTTTCAATGAGAGTTTAGGGTTGTCTTGAACCAGTTCATCAATCTCTTCCTTATATAGGTCGAAATCATGAAACTTCACATCGGACTTCAAAGTCTGTTCTTCGAGCTGGCGGGTCATCGACTGGAGTTTACCGTTTGCAGCAACCTGTTCCTTCTGGGCTTCACGAACCTGACGGACTTCGTCTGGGGTTTTGCCAAGAATCTGGGCTTGCTGGTCAATCGACATATTCTCCAACCGAGCTGTGAGGGCATCGAAGTTTAGTCCAGTAATCTCACAGAGCTTATCAACTGCCTTCTGAAAACCAGTGAGGCGGTCAATCTTCTTCTGTAAGGTACCAACCCGAGTCTTTACAATAGACTCAACTTGCCCCTTTTTGTAAGTGGGTTCAACAGAAGTTTCCTCAGCTTCAGTCTCCGGTTCGTCAGTTTCCTCAACTTGAGTTTCTTCCTGTTCGGCATCGTCCGGAATGTCAGTATCCTGTAACCCTGCACCATTGTCGATACCTGGTTTCAAAGACGCCTCAACCGCTGCCTGATAGTCTTGCTGTGTAACCTTAGCCATGATAATACCTCCGCATATTTACAGGTTGCCACCCGAATTTACAGCTTTAACGTAGCCGAATCACGGACTTATCGGTGTCACCGAGGGTATCATTTATAGAGTTTCTCTTGCGTATATGTAGCCATCACATAAGTAGCTGGACCATGATAGCCACACCCAGGACAGACCATGTTCTTGTTAGTACCCCAACCTTTGTCCCGTAACCCTGCTTTCTCACATTTGGGACAGATAGGTAAACTGTATAGCCGTTTCCGACCAGACTGATGGCTCATGTAGAACCGTTGCATCGATGAGTCTGTACTGTGGTCGAGATACCTTTCAATGGGAGTACCTTCCCGATTCAGGATAATCATTGTACCATACCTCCCTGTGCAGGAGCACCCATCCCACTTAGTTGCTGTAACAGTTTCTGTAGAATCTCAGGAGGAATGTACTGCATTGACTGCATAAACATTTCCACAGCCTGTTCAGGTTCCATAGGACCAGTTGGTACTTGCCCACCAGTCTCGGTTTCTGGGGTAGGTTCTGTTCCTGGCATAGGTTGACCATTCGCAACAGCGAGTTGTTCTGCCGAACTGTTACGCCCAGCAAAGGTTCCCACAGGTTCAAACGGGTCGATAATAGGCCAGTTGAGAACTTGCTTTAAGGTAGCTCGTGCTTCTTCCTGTGTAATCAGGTTCTCACGTGCGAGCTCGATGGCTGCTTGATACAAGAAGGATTTGCTATTCGGCATACCTGCACCAAAGGTAATCTCCAGGTCTACCTCAACTTCCTTCTTCATTGGCTCGCCATCATCATCCAGTAGCGGTTTATACCTTCCCTGAGTCTCGACAGCATCACTGTCTGGGTTAAAGTTCTCATTCCGGGTAAGCCAAGGTACTTCCTTCAGACTTGACCCCCGGAACCACAGGTAGTCTGTTTTACCATTCTCTGTGATGTCGAAGGCCTGTTCCTCAGTCATGAACTCCTTAGTATACTCCAATAGCAAGTCGTTGATGTCCCGGAAACCTTCTTGGTTCATCAGCTTCTTGTGGTTCGCACGGCGTGACCCAGCCTCTTGTAGAGCCATGATGGCAGATGCCGCACGTAGACTTCCGGACCGCCTCCCTTCGACCACATCTGACCTGCCAGATACCAGTTCCGACTCTTGAAACGCACGGTCTCTGCGGGCAACAATGTAGGCAGGCATGGAGGCAGGCTGTACTTCCTTGAAGGCAAGATGGTCCTTGGCAGGAATCTTAAGTCCCGGTTTGTTTGTCCACTTCTTAAGATTGATACCAGCTCCAATGCCAACTACCATTTGGACGTTGCCCATCAGTCGGGCGTTCATCTTAATCTGGTCGTCCAAATCATTGATGGTATCTTGGATTGGAATCAGTTGTTCAGTATCACTTAGTCCCCAGAGTCTGCCCTTCTTAGCGTAGCAGACAATCGGCACAAATGGATACTTCCCATGACGATAAAAGCCCTTCCGAATCCCGTCCACATTGTGGGTATCATCGGAGTCATCCAACAGCACATCACGAGTAGCATAGATTCGCCGAAGTTTACCTTCATCATCCTTTTCCCAGAACTCAAACAACAGTGCTTGGTCATTGATTATCTCATTAGCCCCAGCTCCATCGTCCTGATCTTTGTAGATGTTGGGGTTCTCACTGGTGAAGTTACCTTCTGCTTTGACCTTGCGGGCCTTGTCACCGAACCGACGGATAAGTTCCTTGCGGGTGTAAGGTAGGACCTGAATAAAGAAGTCACCTTCTTGTATTCTGCGCCTATCCTTAATTTTCGGGTCAGGGAAACAAGTACTGGGGTCACACGGCATCATAGTCGCTAAGCCTCGACCATTCAAAGCGTCGAAGTCTTGGTACACTTTCCAGAACACTGTGCCAAGGTTCAGTCGGTCGCGCTCACCCTCGTCTAGTTTGGGTATCATCTTGTTGTGGTACCAAATCCACTTCAGAATCTGAGCGATATCCTTAGAGAATGGTGCATCGGACGGACCAACACCCTTGACTAAACACTCCATCTGCCCATCAACTAAGTCGGCCACCTGGGATTCAATCACAGGTTGGACAATGTTAGTCTCTGAAGCAGGGTCGTCTTCATCCTCGGGCTCGTTTATGTCCCCAGACCAGTACTCCTCACACTTTGACATAAGAGTATTGATGCCAATGGCCTCTTTGTAAGCGTAGGCGGCACGGTAACAGTCTTGGATGTGTTCCAACAACTTCTTTTCTTTCTCGGACTGCTCATCTGCGGTTGTCGTCTTCGTCGCCATCTGTTACCCTCCCCCTTTCTCTTACCTCCATAGCCCGCTCTAACCTCTGGTCCTCAGGTGTGATTGGGTCCAGTAAGTCGCTGGCCTTGTATTTCGGCTTGTACTTCTTACGGACCACAGGTAGTTCCTCTGTTACCACAGGTTTGTTGGCCTGGTAGCCCGTAGAATATGCCAGCCCGACCAAAATAGCCGTGAAAATTAAATAGACTAGTGTTTCCCAGCTCATATCACACCTCGCCTTAGTTCCTTGAAGGCATAATCGTCATCTTCCCAGTCTTCGTCCTCACCAAAGCTATCATGCTCCCAGTTGTCGCCCTTACGCATCTCACGCAGCATACCTTTACCCGGTATCACGGGGTTCAATAGCCCTGGGCTCATGCCATAAGTGTTTAAGAAATACTTAAACGCATCGAGGGCATGGTCCTCGGCCTTCTTAATCTTATCGTGAGTCGTCCCAAGCAAAGTCATTGGATCCCACGCAGCTTGCTTAATCTGATTTATCAAGTGAGAACACTTCTTACTTATCCTTATCAGGGGTCCACCCTTCTTCGTGCGCCCACGCAACAGCTTCCTAAACAGTGTAAGGAAGTAATCTACGTCGTTCGGCGCAAGTAACAGGGTAACTCCTTGCTCTTGGTACAGTTGCTTCGGCGACTTCTTGCCTGGACCGCGGCTCGCAACGGATGGGTCCGCATTTACTGTGTCGAACCCGTGGTTTTTGATGCCATGTGCGAAGACTTCAATGTCCGCATCAGCAGTATAGTCTTCATCATACATATAAATAATGCCATCGCGGTCAATCGAACCATACTCACAGCAGGTGGGAGCACCCACACCGAAGTCAAATCCTGTGCCAGAGTCCCACTCCGGGCTAATCTCGACCTCATCAGGGTTGTAGATGTGCAGTTTCTCGTCGAAGTCAGTAAATATCTGACCCTCGAACGCCTCAAACGAGGCCTCCAAGAACCGGCTTACCCAAATCTCGGGATTGTTCTTCCGCAGTTCTTCCACATATCCCACAGGTAGGTAGATGGCATTTGCTTCTGTGGGAACTTGCCATCCGCGATACTCAGAGTACAGGTCTCGTTTTTTCGGATTGAAGAACTTATCCCAGACCCAATCCTTACCGCCAGAGTTCGAAGTTACGAACCCACGATGCGGTCCAGCTGGATGCCTCAAACGGGCAGTCAGCATCTGGAACGTATTCTCTGGGACCTCATCGCCATCCGGCTCATGCGCCTCATCAATCCAGAACCAAGATATGTCAAGCGAGCCAAGAGGCCCCGGGTCATCAAGGTGGAAGAATAGAATCTCACTATACAGTGGAGCACCGTTGACGAACGCCGGGGTCTTTACCCAGACGTGTTCCTCAGACTTATTATAACTCTCAATTATAGACGAGGGGAACACTTCGAAGAACCGTCTCTGGGTAGTCTCTCTAAGAGCCTTGGCTGTTAACCTACCAATTACGCCCAGACTACCGGGGTATATCTGGGTCCACTTCATTATTTCCTCGCAGCCCATGCGAGTTTTGCCAGCACCAACGCCAGATACCAAGGCCCGATACTTGTGTGCGTCCTGGTGGAACTCACGCTGATGTGGGTGGGGTTTGTAGCTCTGCAGTAACTGGGGCGGACTCAACCTGTTCACGTAAGCCATAACCATTGCCTCCCACAGGTGGGCCTTGCAGCATCATCCGCTCACTCTCAGTCAGCATGCCTTCAGCAAACACCAACTGTATCGGGGGTTTGTGCATCTGCCCGGATAGGGCAATGTCCTGCCGGTCACCATACTTCTCACGTCTCTCGGCCTTCAGCAAGAACATCAGTAGATTATCACTCTTCTCCATAGCCCGGTCAATTGCGACTTGCTCCAGCCCATCGACAAACTTCTCACGAAGTTCTTCGAACAATTCCCGATACTTCGCATGCTTTGCCATCCACTCGTAGTGAGTCTTACGCCTAACACCAGCAGTATCACAGGCTTTCCCTATAACACCACAGGTGACATAAGCACTCAGTACGAGCTTCATCAGTTCTTTGGTGCTATGCTGTAACTCGCCCATGGGCACTCCTTATGCTGCAATGTAGTAACCGGCAGATACGGTATGGGTAGTAACTGTAGTACTAGTCCAGCCAAAGTTTTTGGCAGCTGTAAGCTTAATAGGTGTAGTCAGCTTGATGTGAATAACTCCATTGATAGGGAGGTATAGACTTTGTAGCTTAGCAGTTTTTGCTGACGCTGTATCTTCCTCAAGCAGGACAACTCCAGCTGTAGCACCATTGCTAATTATGATGTCTGTGACATAGATGGATAAGCCGGCCCCAGGTGCAGGAATCAATTCACGGTCTGTCTGTGCTGCAGCATAGTACGAAGTCAGAAATCCTGTGGAGGCTGCTGATGGAGCATCATCTGCGACTCGGTACCATGAAGTGCCGTCACTGATATAGTTGGCAATAACCATCAGACTGGCGGCATCAACTACAGTGAAGGTATCAAACTGTCTATGCTGTGTGGTTGCTGTCTTCTCTGCTGCTGTACCAAGATAGTTGGTAATACCAGTGGTATAATCTACTATGGACTTCATGATAACCGCCCCCCTTTTTTCGCTAAAAAAATGAAGTATACACCAAAATGGGGATACTTCTTTACGTATTCATTGTATCACAGTCGACCCCACTTGTCAATACCTTTTCAAAAAAAATTTTTGGGTTTGTTTGGCGCTGGCCCCATTACTTATGGGCATACGGGGGCGAGCTTGTGTCTCTCTCACCACTCACGCTACATGTATGCATTGACGCATGTCATGGGGTCATATGGGGGTCGGGTGTTGTCGTTGTCATTTGGCAATGACATAATGCAGTGAACATAATCAAGTGAACATAATAACATCAATCAATTGCGGTTGACATAATGCATACATGATTGACGGTTGACATAATCATGGTTGGTTCATTGAATCATCGGTTGACATAATGCAGTCATACATGATGGTTGACATAACATGATTGAATCATGACGGGTACGGTTTGACATATATTGACAACATAAGTAACATTTCAATATTCAATGAATTAGTTCAATTTGGGGGTTGCAATGTCATGACGGTTGTGATATCATGTAATCAATGAATGACATACATCCAATCCCGATTCATACACGTGAAACGTGTAATCGGCGTCATTCATGAGGAGCGTATCATGAAACGTTCAAACACACACGCACCCGCGCCCCAATTCATTGCT
>Ga0315272_10001366_pt1 | contig 12154 bp, 10 predicted proteins | sample C3_middle_MG_FD_203918 | JGI IMG/M metagenome (GOLD analysis project Ga0315272, IMG submission 203918) | Sediment microbial communities from Yellowstone Lake, YNP, Wyoming, USA - C3_middle | ecosystem: Environmental > Aquatic > Freshwater > Lake > Sediment | place: USA: Wyoming | collected...
GCAATCCGGATTGGGTTGCATTGCCCACAACCTGGGTGGGGCCATCACCATGGAAGAGATAACCCGGGGATACCCCTGGACCAACCGGTCATTGGATATCCTCCAGAAATTCTGGTTTTCCCACATGATTCCAGCCGGTTATTTCGAAAACCGGGGCAAGGACAACTGGATAGGCCTTTGGGAATTCGACTACAAGGGGAATACCCGCCTTGACCCCGCGCAATCCCATTGGCTCCAGATTCCCTATACCGAAGGCCTGATTCTTAAAGCGGATTTGGATTTGAATCAGGGCCGGCTCGCAAAAGCCGAGAAGGAATACCTCCGGCTGGCATTGCAATGGCCACGGTTCGCCTTAATCCCCCTCCGTCTCGCGGAAATCTACCGCCTGCGGGGCAACACAGAAAAAATGAGGGAACAGGAACGCGCAGCGGCCCGGATAATCAAAAACATTTACCCTGATTAAAGTATTTCTCCAATAAATAGGCGGCTGCTCCGGAAAATATATTCTCCTACTTTGGCAGAACTCCACCCTTGGTCGGGCCGGTTTTGGGCAGGGAAGGAATTATTCTGGGCGCATAAAATCTGTCTTTGACCGGGATGCCGGAGCCGGATGACATCGTGGATGCAATCGGAATTGCCTGCCTCATCGGGGCGGCAATCGGCAAACCCATTTTTTCGATGCCCACTGCGCCTCGAAGCCCGCCAAAAACGCATCCCAGACTGACCCGGTTGGTCATCCCCGCTTCATGGGTCGACATGGCATAGTCAAAGGAAAATCCCCTGAATTTCCCGGTGAGTCCGGCAGTGAAGTATGGCGGCGCTGAATCTTTTTCCATATCCTTGACCCCGCCTGCCCGCAAGGCGAGCACCCGGGCCGGACGCCATTCCATGCCCGCTCCGACTGACCCGGCCAATGAAGCCGCCTTGATGTATTCACCGGCAATAGTAATGCCCAGGCTGGAATAATCGACGGAAGCGCCCGCCCGCATCTCGGCGGGCCCCTTCGCCGAAACCCCGGGGGAATAATCCATCTTTCCTCCGACATTTCGTAGCGCACCGGCAAGCACCAATGATCCGGCCCGCACTGCCACTCCGGCGTCACCCATCACCGCAGAAGCGGGAATGCCTGCCACCGTCTCGGACACGCCTTTGCCGGTTATTCCAAACCGCATTGATTCACCCCGCCAGGCAAAAGCCAGCCCCCCGAATACCACATCATGCGAAAGCGTAACCCCGGATTCGTTCCCCTCAGCGTTAATTTCCCTTGCACTGATCCCGCTTGTGGACGCATAAGCCCCGCCGGTCCAGGATGAATCGAATGCCTGCGCCCAGCCCAATCCGGCCATATTTCTTTCTCCAAACAACTGGGAACCGGACAGGGCCAGTTCATATTGCCTCCCCTGGTCTGCCAGCAGGGCGGGATTGCTCCATGCCCGCATAACATCGTTTCCTCCCAGGCTTACCTCCCCCATTCCCGCCTGCTGCACACTCATGGGAACAGCCAGCAGCGAGGCGCCGGAAAGCGGGCCGGCATAAGCATGGACCGGCATGCATACAACTGCAAATATAGAAACAACCCTTGATAGTCTCCTCATTTGCGCCCCGGGATTACAAAGAATATTTTCTTGCCCTTAACACCGCCGCCCGTGGCTACAATCCAGTAAGCACCTGGTGCCGGCCTGTATCCGCCCCATCCATCCCGGCCATATGAAATCCGCCCCCGGCCCCCGGCATCCAGCAGCACCTTGGCTGTACCGGCACACCGCCCGGCGGAATCATACAGGCGTAATTCTGTCTGGGCCCCCGGATTTCCAGTTACATGAAAAACCGCCTCTGAGGAAGGCTGGGACAGGTCGAGAGAATTCGGGGCCGCCAGTATCTTCCCGGCATCAGCGGACAAGGCCGGGACAGAAGAGGCGGCAGTATGAACCTTGATTGTCCTGTAGTAGGCAACGGCCTTGGCCCCGTCCGTTTCTGTAAATCCAGACACAACCAGGTTGTCATCCGGCCCCATGGCGGCACCATGTAGTTCGTCATCATTAGAACTGCCAAATGCGGTAGCCCAGCACAGGTTGCCCGAGCCGTCATATTTCAGGATGAGGGAATCCTTCCCTGTATCGGTGCCGGTAAACCCGACAACATACACATTGCTCGACGAATCAAGGGCTATTGCCCATCCTTCATCATTCAGGCCCACCCCATAACTGGACATCCAGACCGTGCCACCAGCTGCGCCATACTTCATGGTTCGGACGGTTCCGGCCGACCCGTTCCATGAATAACCCGTTACATAGACATTGCCCGACATATCCACCGCCACCCCGCGTATCTCATCCCAACTTTCCCAATCCCATGCCCCATCCCAGACAAACCCGCCGACGCTGTCGTATTTCACCAGGTAATAATCGTATCCCGGGCCATTTGACCGGCTTCCACCAACATAGGTATTGCCTGAATTGTCCACGGCAACGGCATATCCTATGCAAATCCCCGTGTTGTTATACGCAACATCGGTGAGGACATTCTTGAGGGAGTCATAACGAATAGTCCTTATATTGTCCAGACCGGCCAGCCGCGCACTCCCGGCAACTATTATTGTCCCGGTGGCGGCAATCGCCACCCCATAGGGGATGTCATAGGTTCCCGGGGAAGTAGGCGGAATAGCCCACTTCTCATTACCTGCCGTATCATATTTAACGATATTCCATTTGGGGGCACCCGCGGCATCGCCCTGTCCAACCGCATAAACATCACCAAGAGGGGAAACCGCAACACCAAAACCCCGGTCTACACCGCCGGAATCATAAGTCCTTATCCATATTTCATTTCCGCGGGAGTCATACTTCACCGTCTGCATGTCTATCGCCGAAATTGTCGGCGTTTTCCCGGTTACAAAAACATTCCCGCTGGAATCAACCGCCGCCGCATAGGCATATCCGCCGAGGCCGGTACGGCTCCAGATAATGTCAGGCGCAGTCCCGGCAAATGCCGCTGCACCCGCCATGACGGCTATGGAAATTATCCCGGCTAGCAGTTTGGTCTTCATTCCTTACCTACTGACGATATCAGCCTTTCCATGTTTCCCGACCGGATAAGCTCCAAATCGACCCTGGCCAGGTCCAGCTTTCCCAGCACCTCCAGCGCCTTCCTGGTGTTTTCCGCGGAATTCCAGGGAAAATCCGAACCGAACATGAACCGGTCGGCACCAAATTTCCTGACCATGAATGCAACTTCATCAGTTGGAACGAACCAGCCGGAATCAGCGGTAAGACAGGTCGCCAACCCGCCATAAGTGTTGGGGCTGTTTTGCATAACCGCAAATGTTTCGCGCGAAAAACCGGCACCGCCCAAATGCTCAATAATCAATGGAAGCCGGGGATGTTTCCGGGCGACTTCATCCACCAGGGCGGGACGGTAATTGGAAAGGAACCATCCATGCGGACCCGTATGAATTAAAACCGGCATCCGGTGTTCCTCAGCCAGGGAATAGAATTCATCCAATCCGGGCTCATTTATGGCAATCCTGGTTATAGCCGGATGGAATTTAACCCCCTTGGCTCCACGCTGAATTCCAGCCCGCAGGTCATCAAGGGCGCTGGATACCTCGTTAATGGTGATGAAGGGGAAATACCGCTCCTTTCCCTCCACCTCGTCCAACAGCCACTTGTTGGGGTCCCCTGAAAACCATTTCTTGAACGGGGCAAAAACAACTGCCCGTTCGAAACCGGTCTCACCAAGATAGGCACCCAGATGGTCGAAAGTCCCGGCAGAATCACCCATCTCCTCCCACATGGAATGGAAGTGGCCGGGCGGGCCAACATGACAGTGGTTAAGAATCACGGCTTCTTTCTGGCCAGGAACATCGCGGCATGGCCATGCCGGTTTTTCGCAAACATGTCCTGCACCTTAAACAGGGGCGTCCACCACAACCGCCATCCGATTATCGCCCCCGCGGTGCGTAAAAATGTGCGCCGACTCCAGGGATTATAAAAGGATGACGCCGCGGTCAGCTGATTGCGCGAGCCGCCTGCCCCGCCCCGCGGGAGCATTAGCAGATACAGCTTTCTCAACAGCCATATGAAAGGAAAGGTGACATTCCAGCGCTCCAACACCTCGAAGCCCGCATCGGTCAGGCGCTTATCCATCTCTTCCCAGCCATACCGGCGGAAATGGCCATAAATTTCATCGTCATGCCCCCACTCCCCCGGATTTACCGGCGTCAACAGGACCAGGTGGCCGCCCGGAATGGTTTTCGTGGCAATGTTGCGCAGAAGCCCCAAGTCATCCTGCACATGCTCAACCACATCCATGATGAAAACGGTGTGCGCCGAATTTGGTGGAATCGCCTCCAACCCTTCACTGGAAATACTGATTCCGGGATATTCAGACAGCAGCTTCCCTGCCCGGGCCAGGGCGGCGGGCGATGAATCAAGCGCCGTGCCATTCCAGCCACGCCGGGCCAGATGGACGGCCAAATCACCGGTCCCACACCCCACTTCGAGAAACGGCGACTCCAATCCCCGGCTTGAAATCCAGCGGTCAACCACTGAAAAGACATAACGGCGCAGTGGAGGAAAATTCGGCATCTTTTGAAGTGTAACATAGCGCCTAATCGTCGAGTTTTCTCCCCTTCGACCCGCCATTAACTGCCGTTTTTAAATCGGCGCGGGTTTAAGGGTGGCCCGGCCTAAAAGGCCAGCGAAACCATTCCGCCGGAAATCCCATCCTGAAACATGGGCGCAATTGAAACTCCCCTGCTTTTTCCCCTGTTCCGGATGTATCGCGCGGCATATACGCCCGACAGCGTCCCAATTACTGCACCCGCAGTTACATCAGAAAGGAAATGCGCATCATGGTAAATCCGGGCCATTCCAGTCATCGTCGCCACCGCATAAAGGGGGACTGAAACAAGTATGTTCTGGTAGGTCTCTGACACCGCCGCGACAACCGAAAAGGCCTGCGCCGTATGGCCGGAGGGAAAGGAAACATCACCGGAAAATGGGCGGAAATTACGGATTCCCAGGTTCTGCCTTGGCCGGGCGCGTCCGAAGGAATATTTTATTGCCTGCGTCACCAGCCCCGCCCCGGCAATACTCGCCACACCAGCACTGACTGCGGCATCCCTGGCCTGCCCGTCCCGGAATGCTATCCCACCGGCATACAAAGCAAGCACTGGAATTGCGGATTGCCACTGTCCCATCATTTCGGCGGATGTCAGCACGCGGTTAGCCCGGCTGTTCTGGTGATCCCGGGCCCAATCACGCGCATAACGGTCCCCCAAAAAAGCGGCACCGATGAGGGAAATTGAAAAACCCGCCGTCATCCACAATCCGCCGGAGGGACATTCCCGGCCATTCCCTGAATCCCCGCCTGCCGGAATATCCGCCCGCAAAGCGCCTGAAAACAGGATCAGGCCGGAAAGAAATAATGCGCGCACTATTCCGGTCATCCCTCCCTCCGCCCTGATTACTTTTTATTTCCGAAGATAACCCGGTCGAGGGAAATACTTCCCGGCCCGGTCAGCATCACGGTAACGGCTCCCAGCAGATATGCCGCAGCCAACTCCCATTTCATCATCGGGTCGCCATGCTTGAGATGGACCATGAACAGGGCAACACCCATATTAAATGCCAGAGGTATCGAGGCCAGGCGGGTCAGCAGGCCGGCTGCAATAAACAATCCGCCGGCAAATTCAGCAACTGCCGAAAGATAGGCGAATATGATTGGCATGGGAAATCCCATTGGCTCCACGGCCATCCTCGCGAAATCCGCCATGTGCCCCCCGAACAACTTGCTGTATCCATGCGTGGCTATCCCCAGCCCCAATCCAACACGGAAAACCAGCAGTCCCAGATTCCTTGCGATACCCCTCCAGTTGCCCATATATCCCTCCTGTTTTTACCTTTATCCCGAAGTACTTATATTCATGTTACATGCCCCCCGGAAAATAATGGTCAACGACGGGATGAGCCCTGTTCCAGCTTCTCCGCCCGGCCTTTCCATTTCGCAGCGCCGGCCAAGTCCCCATCCTCTGCCGCCATTCTCGCCAGGGACAGGAATACCGGGGGACTCTGGAATCCCCTGGTCACGGCGCGATTGAGCAGTGCCCGCACCCGTTCCCGGGTTTCGCCGGAACCTGCCATGTCGGCCTCTACCCGGTCGGTTATCCCGTATGAACCGGCGGCCTTTCTCAGCGAAGCCAGCAGAACGGAAAGCTCCACCCGGTTTCCAACCGCCCTGGCCTGCTCCATCCTCCACACCCAGCCCTCAATCCCCGGGAGCACACCCCGGAAATGGATCCGCGGCGCCCCCACAAAACGGAAAGCGTAAAAATATCCCCGCTCCAAATCCATCGTCGGCGACTCAAACACGAGTTCAGAATGCCTGTCCCAGAATGCGGCCCATAGAACCAGCTCCCTTTGGGTCCATGGATCATCGGCCAGGGACCGTGACCAGAAAAAAGCGGATAGCCGGTTATAAACGAGATGAGTCCAGCCCCGCTGGCGGAATTTCTTCCATACATCTTCCGTTGTCCATGACTCCTGAAGGGCCTCAAAAGGGGGGAACGCCGGACCACCAAAAGCGGCAAAATCAGACGGCACCTTAAAAAGCGCCGAACGATTTTCACCATGTAAAAGGACCCGCCGGGCCGGAGGTGACTCCCGTTCTACCGCCAATACGGCTTCCCAGCCGGGACCCAATCGGCGTAACCGGTAAGCCCCCGAATCCTCCAATCCCAGACCTGCTTTGAGCATTCTGGCGTTGGAAAGGGAAACTGTTGCATGAACTGCCTGGGCCATGAGCAGGAATCCCGCCATCACTGCAACGGTAATGGAACCGCGCGAAGCCAGCATGGATAAACCATAAGCCGCCAACAGGCACCCGGATGGAAAAATGGCAGTGGCATAGCGGGCCTGGGGCGGGCCAGCTGCCCAAGCGACCAGCAGAACACCCTGTGCAAGCAGATGAATACGCCCTTCAACTGAAATCCGCCGCATAAACGCCAACGCAGGAAGAAGGAGAAACCAGCGGCCCAAACTTTCGTCCGGATGAATGCCTCCTCCAACCAGCGACTTCAGCACCATTCCGGGACCAATTGATGAGGAATTCTGCAGGGTAACCACATACAAGTGCTCCCGCATCCGAATCCTGGATACAGGAGAGGAAAATGGCCCAACGAAGAGCGCACCCAAAAACGGGTAAAGGGGGTCGCCGGTGAACAGGAAATTCTTTGCCATCACTGGAATAGCCCCTAGAAATGCGCCCGGCAGAAGGAATGCCAGCCGCCCCAGTGGTACCCCGCCCGTAAACAGGATCGCGACCGCCAGCGCCGGAACCAGATAAGCTCCGTTGTATTTGACTGCAAAGGCGCCACCACATAACAAACCTGCCGACAAGATACTTCGCGCCGACCTGCTTATCGCCACCGACTCAATTGCGGCAAACCCGAACGCCGCCACCAGAAGGTCGTTTTTGGCAACAACAGCCTGCGACGCCAGAAATGGGCTGGTGGCTACAAGCGCTGCCCCGAATGCCGCCCAACCCCGCCCCATAAACCGTGTTCCCGAGCGGTATACCGCAATAGATATGAAGGCCAGTAAAAAAGGATTGAACCAGCGAACGGCTGGCTCCCCGGCAAAGGCAAAGAGGGGAAGAAGCAGCGACTCATAAAGGAACGGATAGTCATCATGGATGGTAAACGGCCAAGCGGTCATTCGATGCAGGCCCAGAATCCTTAATGGATTGGCGTAATGACAGGTAAGCGGATCCCCAGCCGTTTCCGGCGCCAAAGCGCAAACCAGAACTACCGCCAGCACGACGATGGAAATCACAACGGAGAAAACAGGCAAACCGTAAACAGCACCCCATCCACTGATGCCGGATATATTGGCGCCTTTTAAGCCTCTAAACGCCTGCCACCGCACTGCTAATAATGAGGCAACAACCAGGAAAGCCAGAACTACTGGAAAGGCCAGACCGGACAGGCCAATTGCCGCAACAGCAGTTCCTAAAATCAGCCAACCCAAAGGCAGGTCGCGCAATATCCGGGGACGCATTCGCAGAAAACCGGCTACGACCGAACCCGCCCCCCAACAGGCCACCTGCAATACCAGGAAAACCGCCAGTCCGGCCAAACGGCCGGCCCATGTATCCACGAAGCCGCTTAATCCCGCCCAGCGTATTGGAGCTGCCATTTCCACCACCGCCGCAACCAGGTCTGGCCAGGTGCGCAATTCAAACCAGGCGAGGACAGCAACAATCCATGCGAGAGATAAAGCGGGAAATGGGATGGACTGAAAGAAGGCGCGGACTTTCGTCATATTCACACAATATCACCCCACTAACGCAAACACTGAGCGATTAATTCAAAAGTATCCCTTGAATTCGATATACCCCACATCGGGGTTGGTCCCAAACTCACTCCTCATCCGGGGGAAACCAGTGGCGTCAGTTCCCGGACGCTTCCCCATATTAATGACCGCACCCACGACCAATTCGGACTCGTTGGAAAGCGAACAGGTAATGCCCGGCTGGAAGGCGCGGGAGCCGTCAGAAAAGGAATAGATGGTGCCAAACCGGGCCGTAAGCAGGGGCATGGCCTCCCAAGACACGGAGACCCCGGCCAGTTGCCGGCTAATTTGCAGGGAATCTCCGGAAGAAACCCGGACCGCCCCGGCATTCATATGCTCGGGAATCCCCGAACCGTTATAAAGGTATTCCGCCTCGACGGTAACTTTTTCCGCCACCTTCCGGCCCATCCCCAATACGCCGGTAAACGAGTCATCAAGCATCCTGATTCCCGGAGCAGTTGGAACCCGGTCTTCGATTTTCGACTTGAACCAGGCGGCCTCACCCCGGAACTCATACGCCCCAGCTTCGCCGGTAAATCCGTACCCAAACTGGTTGCCCCCATATAACTGCCCCCATTGAAGCGAAGTGTCCCATCCCAACAAATCACCGTAACAGCGGAACAGGAAAACATTTTCCTTGTAATAGGATTCCCTGCCATAACTGCCAGCCACAACATTCATGCCGGCAAAATCACCGAGCGGGACATCCATCCGTATAACATCAACACCCTGCTTGTAATCCCGGTCAAATGAGCGCGCATCAAAAGGGTTGAATATATCCAATGGATTCCAGAAATAGGTTTCACCGAATGTAATGGCCTGACGCCCACCGGTCAGGTCACCAAACGAAAACGGCACCTTAACATTGGCCCGGTCCAGGTTGAGGTAATACCGGGCTGACGCCTCGTTCCAGGTCTTGTCATCCATTTCAAATAAAGAGTCGCGGTATCGCCGGCCACCTGATGACTGGCTCAGCCCCCCCAACCCCGCTCCCGATTGCATTGAGGTTTTAACCATTCCCCCCACTAGGTGGTACTCAATAACACCAAGACCCGGCAGACCGGCAATCCCGACATTCGACGCGGTCAGCCTGATTATCGTCTCGGAATAATAATCGTCGTCATTATCCGGACCGAACAAAGCCGCATTGGGATAATTCCTTATCCCCGCGGCCACTTCCCGGACACTGGCGCCAAAATCACCCTTAACCCGGCCCTTTTCCCAGGCAGATGCAGAACCCATAACAAAAAGGCAGGTCAGAAGCAGGAGTGTGCGCATGCTACCGGGAATCCCCCTCAATCCGCCCATCCTTCAATACTATCCGGCGGTGGGCGCGGGCCATGACCAGCGGGTCATGAGTGGAAAAAAGAAAGGTCACCCCCTTCTCCTTATTCAGCTTGGCCATCAGGTCCATTAGTGCCCCGCCTGTCGTGGAATCCACATTGGCGGTGGGCTCATCGGCCAGAACCAGAGCAGGTGCCGGTGCAATCGCACGGACAATTGCCACCCGCTGCTGCTGGCCGCCGGATAATTCGCGGGGAAACCGCTCCTCCAGCCCCTCCAATCCGACCTCGGTGAACAGGGCGGAAATCCTCGCCCGCCGTTCCGGCGCGGGCACGCCCTGCAACACCAGCACATACTCGGCGTTTTCGAAGGCCGTCAACACCGGTATCAGGTTGTAGGCCTGAAAAATGAACCCAATGCGCTCCTTGCGGAGCCGCGACAGGTCGCTTCCGGACATCCGGGTTATATCCCGTTCCTCGAATAAAATATTCCCCGCGGTCGGCCGGTCCAACCCCCCAATGATATTGAGCAGGGTGCTCTTTCCGGAACCGGAGGGACCGGCCAGGGTGATGAAGTCCCCGGCATGAAGCTCGAGGTCAATACCCTTGAGGGCCTGAACCAGCCCCGATCCCTCTCCGTAATCTTTCCTGACCCCGGACATTTGTACGACATGTTTTTCGTTCACCTAAGCACCTCCGCAACGTTTATCTTTGCTGATTTCCAGACCGGATAGAGGGACAAAACCAGGGTTACCATGAATATCAGGCCACCCACCCACCCGAGAATTTCCGGCGTCAGCGCGGGACGAACAATCATTTCGAGGCCGATTCCACCGATGGACATTTCCGATTTCGTCATTTGCGACATATCGAGCCCGTTTATCCTGAAATAAATTATGCCAGCCGAGCCGATTATCAGCCCCAACACACAGCCTAACAGGTCCATAAACAGCGCCTCGAGAAATACCTGCGTCCGCAGGCGCAAGGGCGCCGTTCCCAGTGCCAGCAGGACCCCGAACTCCCGGCTCCGCTCCATAACCGACATGAAGATGGTGTTGAAAATTGTGAAGAGCACCAGGAATATCAGCAGGATCTGGAAAATCCAGTTGGAAGCCCGGTCCAGGCGGATGTAACCGGATATTTCGGGCAGGACTTTTTCCCAGGGATAGACGGCGTAGCCGCCGGAACCGGGAAGTTGCGCCACCCGTTTTACAACAGCATGGCGGGAACCGGGGTTGTGGAGGATTGCCCCGACCTCGGTGGCGGAATCCCGGGGAATCCCGAAAACCCGGCGGGCAAAATTGATGGGAACCTGGACGAAATACCCGTCCATTTCTTCGGAATCCATCCGGAAAATCCCCCTGACCCGGCACAACTCCTCAATCATCTGGCCACTGGTATCGTTGGCCGCCATGACTAATTTCTTTCCGACCTGCAACCGGAGCCGGGCGGCGAGGGCTTGGCCGATAATTATTTCTGCGCCGTCATCGCCGGTCAAATACGCGCCCTTCCTTATCTTTCTGGCCAATGGCGAGGTCGCTTTTTCCACTGCCGGCTCCACGCCCATCACCATGACCCCGACTGAACCTGTGGGAGTCTTCACCAGCGCCTGGCCTATAACCAGCGCCTTGGTCTTTTCCACGCCAGGGATTTTCTCCATTTCCCTCCGCAGGGAAGCCACATTGCGGACCAAAAGATCGGACGCGGGCGCATCAAGGTATTTCCTGTTCATGACAGTGACATGCCCGGACTGGAGCCGTATGGCGTCATCGATGAGCTTGGCATAAACCCCCTCCGCCAGAGCCACCATGAACAATGCCAGGGCCAGTCCGAAGGCGATTGAGGACAGGGTTATGAGTGTTCGCCGGCGGTGCCGCCAGAGACTGCGCCAGGAAACCCGGGCCAGGGGCAAAAATGTGTCAAACACGACCCATCGCCTTTACCGGGTCCAGGCGCGCCGCGCGCACAGCCGGATAAACCGCCGAAACCACGCAGATGCCCATCATCAGCGCTATGGAGGTAACAATCCCCTTCATGGTCAGTTTTCCATACCAGACGGTGTCGAACACCATCCCGGAAACGCGCAGGCCCTCCGCATTCAGCATAGCCGTGTCTATCCCATACCGCTCCAGATATATTCCGCAGGCAATACCCAGCACCGCCCCGATCGCACACCCAGCCATTCCCAGCAGAAGCGCCTCCAGGGAAATGTCCCGGACTATCCGGAACGGCGTCGCCCCCAGCGCCTTGAGTACACCGATTTCCCGGGTGCGCTCATGGGTTGCCATCAGCATGGTGTTCATGACTCCCAATCCCGCCGCGGCACCGAATATTATATTGAAGAAAAACATCATCACATCCATCATGTCCAGCATGTCGCCAATTATCGGCATCAATTCACGCCAGCTTTTTATCTCGTCCCGGGCGGCCGGCTGTGCCACAACTGACTCAATTTCCTTCAACGGAACTTTATCATCGCCGTTTACCGCAACCTCGTGCACTTGTCCGGGAGCCACGAAC
>Ga0315272_10001367_pt1 | contig 12140 bp, 12 predicted proteins | sample C3_middle_MG_FD_203918 | JGI IMG/M metagenome (GOLD analysis project Ga0315272, IMG submission 203918) | Sediment microbial communities from Yellowstone Lake, YNP, Wyoming, USA - C3_middle | ecosystem: Environmental > Aquatic > Freshwater > Lake > Sediment | place: USA: Wyoming | collected...
GCGCAGATAAGCAGACGTTGCGGGTGTTACGTCTGACTTCCGCAATGCACTGCGGTTTCAACCGGTCGACGCAACATACTAGAATCTGCGTAAGCAGAAGAAGGAGTGTTGGAGATGAAACGAAGACCAAGGATTTATTACACAGAAACCCAGAAAGCGCTCATGTGGGACCGCTGGAAGAAAGGCGAGTCACTCCAACAGATCGCACAGTTGTTTGATCGTAGCCACGGTTCGATTCAAAGTATTCTGGCTAAAAATGGTGGGATACGACCGGCTCAGCGATGTCGTTCAAGACTAGCCCTGACGTTGGCTGAACGCGAAGAAATATCACGTGCAGTGGTGGCGGGTCATTCGATCCGCTCGATTGCGGCGTCCCTCGGGCGTGCACCGTCCACGATCAGTCGCGAGATCAAGCGCAACGGTGATCAGGAAAGCTATCGGGCGAGTCAAGCTGACCAGGCAGCCTGGGACCGGACACGTCGCCCCAAGACCTGTAAACTGGTGGAGAACAGAACATTGGCGCACATCGTGGCAGGTAAACTCCAAATGCAGTGGGCACCGGAGCAAATTGCTGGATGGCTGAAACACACTTACCCAGACGACGAGAACTATCAGGTGTCACACGAGACCATCTATCGCAGTCTCTACATTCAAGCCCGTGGGGCTTTGAAGAAAGAACTGGTGCAGCATTTGAGGCGTACACGAATCATGCGCCGCTCGCGCCATCACACGCAGAAGACAGACAATCACGGCAGAATCACGGATGCGGTATCGATCAGCGAACGTCCGGCTACAGTGGCAGATCGGGCGGTACCAGGACACTGGGAAGGTGACCTGCTATGCGGAAGCAGGAACAGCCAGATCGCGACCCTCGTCGAACGTCATACCCGCTATGTGATGCTGGTGAAGGTCGCCAAAAAGGATACGGAAACGGTCATCAACGCGCTAATCAAGAATGCTCGCAAGCTACCGCAAGAGCTTTACAAAACGCTGACCTGGGATCGGGGTAAAGAAATGGCAGACCACAAGCGTTTCACATTAGCGACCGACATAAAGGTCTACTTCTGCGATCCTCAAAATCCTTGGCAGCGTGGGTCTAATGAGAATACGAATGGGCTATTGAGACAGTACTTCCCCAAGGGAATAGACCTTTCTCCTTATACGCAAGCCCAGCTCAATGCAGTAGCGAGAAAATTAAATACCCGACCTAGGAAAACACTAAACTATGAAACACCCGCTGAACGATTTGACCAATCTGTTGCGTCGACCGGTTGAAACCGCAGCACATAGCGGCCTCTTTGAGAAGCAACCCGATAGCGGACATTCAGATGTTTTAGAAATTTATCATTTTACTACCACTTTAGTTTATGCCTGACCGTACCTGACCGACATTAATCTGGGCCGTATCGAACTCTGTCGATTTGCGAAGTAGTATTGGCTCAGCTAGATGGAATGTCATGTATTTCCAGGTGATCTGGTCAACTTGTTTCCTAGCACATACGTTTCCATAACTAATGATGGCCATTTACAAAATAGGTGTGCGGAAATGCGTAAACTAATTCTTGTGTTGTCGATGCTGATTTTACCCATAAGTGCAGCTAAAGCCGAGACAAATGTCGCCCTCGGGGTTAGCGTTCCTGGAGCAAGTGTCGGGATCAACATCCCTACATATCCCATACTTGTTCAAGTGCCGGACTATCCCGTTTACTACGATCCCCAAGTGACTTTAAATTACTTCTTTTACGATGGTATGTTCTGGGTGTTCCAGGGAGATGACTGGTATGTGAGCAGTTGGTACAACGGGCCGTGGCAATTGGTTGTGCGTAATTATTTGCCGGTGTATGTGCTGCGAATTCCAATGCGCTACTATCGCATGCCTCCGCCATATTTTCATGGCTGGCCCATCGACGCGCCACCACCCTGGGGCGATCACTGGGGTCACGACTGGGAGCAACAAAGAAAGGGATGGGATCTATGGGACCACACTTCAACCCCGCGCCCTGCACCTTTGCCATCTTACCAGCGCAAGTTTACAGGTGACAGGTATCCTCGCGAGCTGGAAACACAACATTCAATTCATTCTAAGAAATACCACTACCTGCCGCGCGAACCGATGACTCAGCGGTATTACCATCAGCAACGTAACCAGTCCACACATAAAAACAAGGAACATGAAAACAAGGAACATGAAAATAAGCATCAAGCGCGCGGTCAAAATCGCCCATAATTACCAATCATTGGCAGAGCTGTGAGGCCTCCTGCCTCCTGCACGCTGCAGGGCAACATTTCGTCATAACTCATTTCTCTAATCACATGATTTGTTATTGTGGAGCGGGTCGACAAACAGCATTCGACTAGAATTCACTTGTTAAAGTTGTATGCCGAAAATCAATAAGGATATGGACAGAAATAATTGCCTGCTTCTGGAAAAATGACCTTCTAGTAAAGGCACCAGATAGCGGGCATCCAGATGCTGGAGAAATGCGCAATACGACAGTCTGCTTCAATTTTGAACCTGTCTGTCAAATACCGGACTACTATTTCAGCTAATGCCTGGATGCGCCGCACTCTAGGGTACTTCCCTGGAGAAACCCCGCATATCCTCGATGTAACCCGATACCTTTTCATTGATATGCTCTTTTTGCTGATCTGTCAGCAGACTGTGGATCTGGATGACCATTTCGTCTGCGCCTGCTTCGAATGAGTCGAAGGCCTGTTGCTGGGATGGAGTCCTGGTTGCCTCAGGGGTAAGTGTCCGCGTCGTCATGTATGCGGCGATTTCATCTGCGCTTGCGTGGCTGTTCAATAGCGCTATCAACCTGCGTTGATTTTCCTCCCGGTTCTGGATGTAAAACGGGCTGATAAAAGGCAGGCGGCGGCTCATTTCCCGGACTCTTTTCTCCTGGTCTTTACTCAGATTTCCTGCCAGCCATTCCAGAAAATCCACGGTTTTGTCCGCGCGCGTGTCCAGATTTTCATCCAGGGTTCCATTGAGCTTGTCTTTTATTTGTTGCTGGATATCCTCGGCAAGAGATCTATCCAGTTCCTGTATTTGCTCCTTATCCAGGCTGCTTAACAATAGTGCGCCTGGCTGTATCGCCGGCAGCATGGTTTTCTTGTATAGATCCATGAGCTGGACTCTCAGCTGGGCGGTTGTTTCTACGCTCAATTGCCCTTTATATTGAGCTGCCCCATTTAGATTTTGCAGAAAGATGATGTATTCCGGCAGCGCATTTTTTCGGTGCCAGCGCATATAATCCAAGACTTCCAGGTGGATGGTTTCTTTTTGCTGGGCGGTGAACGAAGTGTAGCCGTTGATTTTGTGTTGCAAATACCAGTCGGCGTTACGGTATACCAGGCCGACCGTGCTGCAGCCGCTATTGAGCAGGGCAAAGGCAAGAACTATGAATAGCGATTTTTTCATTTCCACCGGCTGTTCCAATAGATGGGCTGCAAGAAAAGATTAGCATGAAACTGTGGGTGGCAGTGCTATGACCGGATTTTATGCCACTGACTTTGTCATACGAACGGTGTGCCATCGCACATTCCATATCTTAATATCCTGTTAACATTTATCCATGTAGGGATATCCGGCTTTGAGATTTCTGGAGACAAAAAAAGAATGAGTATCAACATCAACCACAGCCGTCTGCTTCTCCTCCTTATCTGCCTTTCAGGGTTGGTGGCGGGAGTGGCTTTGCCGGCAGCCAGTAGCGCAGCTGAACAAGCTCCGCCAGCGGTCAACCGGCCTGCACTGACGGTGCGCACGACAACGTTGCGTGAAGATAAATGGGCTCGCACGTTATCAGCGAACGGCAGCATCCTGCCGTGGCAGGAAGCTATCATCAGCGCGCAAGTGCAGGGATTGCGGATCTCTGAAGTGAGGGTCAGCATAGGCGATCATGTGCAGCAAGGGGAGGTGTTGCTCACACTGGACAATTTCGCGCGCACCGGTAGCGAGTCGGATTCTTCTAATGCGGCTCAGGGGCGCATCGTGTCGCCCGATTCCGGCGTTATCTCGGCGGCGAATGCCACCGTGGGTTCCATGCCCAAATCCGGGGATGAGCTGTTCCGTCTGATCCGCAAGGGGCGCTTGGAGTGGCACGCCGACCTGACGGCAGAAGAGCTGATGCTGATCCGCAAGGGTATGGCTGCGGAGATCACGGTGGGCGAGGGGCGGGTCATCAAGGGCACAGTGCGCGCGATCTCGCCGTCGGTGGATCCGAAAACCCGCTATGGCTATGCGCTGGTCACAGTGCCGGATGGCAGCGGCATAGTCGCCGGTGCATTTGCGCGCGGCACTTTCGACGTCAGTGGCGGCAAAAGGCCGTTGCAGTCATTGCCCCAGTCTGCCGTGATGCAGCGCGGCAGCAAGACCTTCGTGCTGATCGTGGGTCCGGACAATCATGTGCATGAGCGGGCTGTGACGGTCGGGCAGCGCTTTGGCGATCGTGTCCAGATCAAAGAGGGGCTGAAAGCGAATGAACCGGTCGTCGAGATCGGCGGGGCGTTTCTTACCGAAGGCGATGTCGTTCAAATCGTGAAGGGTTAGTCATGGCCATCAATGTTTCGGCCTGGTCCATACGCAACCCGATTCCGTCGGTGCTGGCTTTTGTGATGCTCACCTTCCTTGGCGTGATGGCCTTCAAGGCCATGAAGGTGCAACTGTTTCCCGATATCGATCTGCCGATGATCACGGTGACATCTACGTTGCCGGGAGCATCCCCTGACCAGATGGAAGTCGAGGTAGCGCGCAAGATCGAAAATGCGCTGGCCAGTTTGCAAGGATTGAAACATATCTACACCCAGATCAAGGACGGCAGCGCGATCGTGTCAGCGGAGTTTCGTCTCGAGCGCGATTCTCGCCTGGCGCTGGAGGATGTGCGCTCCGCTGTCTCGCGCATACGCGGCGACCTGCCGCGCGAGATGCTCGACCCTGTGATCAACAAAGTGGAGTTGAGCGGCAAACCGATCCTGACCTACACCATTGCCGCGCCGAAGATGAGCGAGGAAGAGCTGTCCTGGTTCGTGGATAACAACATCACCAAGTTGTTGCTCGGGGTGAAAGGCGTAGGCGCGGTTGCCCGTGTTGGCGGCGTAACGCGGCAGGTGCGCGTGGAGCTCGATCCGGCCAAGTTGTTGGCGTTGAATCTTACCGCATCGGAAATTTCCAGCCAGTTGAGGCAGATCCAGCAGGAAGCGCCGGGCGGACGCACTGATCTTGGAGGCAGTGAGCAGTCCGTGCGCACGGTAGCAACGGTGCAAACCGCAGAGCAACTGGCGCAAATGGAAATCAGCTTGCGCGATGGCCGCCGCGTGCGCCTGGACCAGGTGGCGGATGTCAGGGATACCATCGCCGAGCGTCGCTCTGCGGCGTTGCTGGATGGCAAGCAGGTAGTGGGATTCGAGATCAACCGTTCACTGGGCGCCGGTGACCTTGATGTGGCTGATGGAGTGATCAAGGCATTGGATAAGCTCAAGGAGTCTCATCCGGAAATCGCCACGGAACGCGTCTTCAACACGGTGGACCGTGTGTATGAAACTTACAAGGGCTCGATGGAAATGATCTTCGAGGGTGCCGTGCTGGCGGTGATCGTGGTGATATTCTTTCTGCGCAATGCGCGCGCTACGTTTGTTGCCGCGACAGCGCTGCCGCTGGCCGTGATTCCCACCTTCGCGGCGATGTATTTGTTCGGCTTCAGCATCAGCATGGTCACGCTGCTCGCGCTGTCGCTGGTGGTCGGGGTGCTGGTGGACGACGCCATCGTCGAAATCGAAAACATCATGCGCCATCTCGAAATGGGCAAGACGCCTTACCAGGCGGCGATGGAGGCAGCCGACGAGATCGGCATGGCAGTGATCGCGACCACGTTTACGCTGGTGGCTGTGTTCCTGCCGACGGCCTTCATGAGCGGCATACCGGGGCGCTTCTTCGTGCAGTTCGGCTGGACTGCGGCGGTGGCGGTGATGTTCTCGCTGGTGGTGGCGAGGATGCTGACGCCGATGATGTCCGCCTACATCCTGAAACCCAGGGTATTACATGCGACACCCAAGTGGATCGAGATATATCTCAAGTGGGCGCAGTGGTGTTTAAATCATCGTAAGCTCACGCTGCTGGCGACGGCAGTGTTTTTCTTCGGCTCGTTCGGCTTGGCCAGTACCTTGCCGACTGCATTCCAGCCCAAGGATAACGACTCGCAAACCCAGGTGACGGTCACCCTGCCGCCGGGCAGCACGATCGGCCAGTCATACGCGCTGTCTGAACAGGCGCGCAACATCATCAGGCAGAATTCTGAAGTCACGCGGGTTTACACCGCCATCGGCGGGGGGATGTCGGGCGGTAATGCTTTCGAGCCCGCCAGTGCAGCGGAAGTGCGCAAGGCCACGCTTTCCATTCAATTGAAACCGCGCGAACAGCGCAAGCTTAGCAAACAGCAAATCGAAGACCAGTTGCGCGACGCAATGATGGCCTTGCCCGGCGTGCGTATCAAGGTCGGCATGGGCCAGTCGGCGGACAAATACCAGCTGGTGCTGACCAGCGAAAACAGTGAACTACTGAATGCACATGCGTTGAAAGTGGGACAGGAGCTGCGCACGATCCCGGGCATCGGCAACGTGGTGTCCAACTCCAGCGTGTTGCGCCCGGAAGTGGTGGTGCGTCCAGACTTCGCGCGAGCGGCCGATCTGGGCGTGACCTCCAGCGCGATCGCCGATACCTTGCGCGTGGCGACTGCCGGGGATTACGACCAGGCGCTGGCCAAGCTCAACCTGCCGGACCGCCAGTTGCCCATCATCGTGAAACTGCGCGACGAAGCACGACAGGATCTGGAATTGCTTTCGCGTCTCGTGGTACCCGGCACGCATGGTCCGGTGATGCTCGGTAACGTGGCGACCCTGGCATTGGAAAGCGGCCCGGCGCAGATCGACCGCTACGACCGGCAGCGCAATATCTCCTTTGAGATCGAGCTGGCCGGCCAGCCATTGGGCAAGGTGCAGACGGCGGCGATGGCTTTGCCTTCCATCAAGAATATGCCTGCGGGCATTGAGGTCGCGCCAATCGGCGATGCCGAGATGATGAAGGAATTATTCGCCAGCTTCGGCCTAGCCATGTTCACCGGCGTAATGTGCATCTATATCGTGCTGGTGCTGCTGTTCAAGGATTTCATGCAGCCCGCCACGATCTTGTGGGCGCTGATCCTGTCGATACCGGGCGCGTTCCTCGCTCTGTTCCTGACACATACCGCAATCTCGATGCCCTCGATGATCGGCATCATCATGCTGATGGGCATCGCTACCAAAAACTCCATTTTGCTGGTGGAATATGCCATCGTCTCGCGCCGCGATCGCGGTATGAACCGCGCTGAAGCGCTGCTCGATGCCTGCCGCAAACGTGCGCGGCCCATCGTGATGACCACGCTGGCGATGGGCGCAGGCATGTTGCCGGTAGCGCTCGATATTGGCATGGGTGATGGTAGTTTCCGTGCACCGATGTCGATCGTCGTGATCGGCGGTTTGATCACTTCGACCTTCCTGAGTCTGCTGGTGATCCCGGTCGTTTTCACTTATGTGGATGATGTGATCGAGTGGCTCATGGCCATGGTCAGAAAATACCGGAGAACTGTTCATGGCTGATATCTGGGACGAGCGCTATGCAGGTGAGGATTATTTTTTCGGTACCGAGCCTAATGCATTTTTGGAATCGCAGCGGCATCTGTTGAAACCAGGTATGAGCTGCCTCGCGGTGGCAGACGGTGAGGGGCGCAACGGCGTGTGGCTGGCGCAGCAGGGATTGAAGGTGCTGTCGGTGGAAGCATCTGCAGTAGCGTTGGGAAAGGCGAAAAAGTTGGCGCAACTGCGCAGCGTTGCGATCGATTTCGAACAGGCCGATCTCGCGCACTGGCAATGGGGCGAAAACCGGTTCGATATGGTGGTAGCGATCTTCATCCAGTTCGCACCACCCGGATTACGCGAGCAGATGTTCGCGGACATCAAGCGCTGTCTGAAGCCGGGTGGGTTGCTATTGTTGCAAGGCTATACCCCGCGCCAACTAGAGTATAAAACCGGCGGTCCATCCGCGGTGGAGAACCTGTACACCGAAACATTATTGCGCAAGGAGTTCAGCGATATGCAGATATTGCAGCTGAGCGAGCATGACGAGTATGTCAGCGAAGGCGCAGGGCACAGCGGCATGTCGGCGCTGATCGACCTGGTAGCACGCAAGAGCTGATAGTGTTTGCCTAAAATTAATATATCGCCATGCGGATCGGAGACATCATGTTCTTGAAGAAAACTGGATGGGCGCTTGCGATTTTCAGTTTAACGCTTGCCGCAGGTTGTTCATCAACTGGCGGTGCGGGCGGTTTATTTCCGGCTGCCGGAGACAACCCCATTAAGATCGAATCCATCCCGACCGGTGCGGAGGTCTACGTGATGGGTGAAAAGATCGGCGTGACTCCGCTAAACATCAGCCATAAAGATGTCTTCCCGAACATCTACCCCCACGAAAAAGAATCCGTGTACGGCAGGGTGAATCTCAAGAAAGCGGGTTGTGCAGATTTCACCAGGACGATCAGCACGGAAATAAGCAGCAATGGATTACGCGCGCAGCTCGATTGCAAGGATACGAATTCCGTATCGCCCAATCCATCCAGTACAGCGCCAACCGTCAGTGAAACCGTAGAGCAGCGGCTGAACAGGATCAAGGATCTCCAGAGCAAGGGATCGATCACAGAAGATGAAGCAAAGAAGGCGAGAGAGCGTATCCTTAACGAGCTTTAATTCCCCATGACAACCAAGCAGATCGTCTACGTGCCTGGCAAGAACCCCAAGCCTGAGCCTACGCAGCATCGCCAATTGCTCTGGCGTACCCTGATTGAAGGAGTGCGCCGCGCAGATAGCGCAGTGGCCGATAAACTACGGGCCGGTTATTCGCAGTTCCATCTGGTCGGCTGGAACTACCTTTATTATCACCAGTACAAGGACATCACCATGGATATTCCCTGGATCGATGCGCTGATCAACAAGCATGGCCCCACCGAGCAGGATATACGCGATGCCAATTCATGGAACATCTGGCTGAGCCGCTTCCTGCTGACGCTGGCTGATCACATGCCATTGCTGATAAGGATGCTGCCCGAAGCGGTGCGCAGTACCGCTCATGAGATCGACCGCTATTTCAATAATACCGATGACGCCGCCCGCAGGATTCGCGACCTGATCAAACTGACGCTCCGTCCCATGCTCGAGCGACAAGATGATGTTCTTCTGATCGGGCACAGTCTCGGTTCAGTCATCGCCTATGACACCTTGTGGGAGTTGTCGCATCGGGAAGGGTTGAAAGGCAAAGTGGACTTCTTGACGCTCGGCAGCCCCATGGGCATGCACTACATACAACGGCGCTTGCTGGGCATGAATAACGATGACCAGAAAAGTTATCCCGGCCTGATCCGCCACTGGATAAATGTTTCAGCCGAGGGCGACGTGACTGCGCTCAATCAGGATTTCAGCGAGAGCTTTCACGACATGCTGGAGCAGGGGTTGGTAGCGTCCATTGAAGATCACTGCCATGGCATCTACAACTTCTTCCGTAGCGGTGAAGGCCTGAACTGTCATCGTTCCTATGGATATCTGGCCAATCCGGCCGTCGGGAACATCATCGCAGACTGGTGGAAGCATTGATGCTGTGTGTATTAAATGAAGAGAGTGTGTGAGCGTGGGTTTTATTATTTCTGACTCTTGTTTGATTTCGCAGCGAATGCGTATTGCCGGAACTGCCGTCAGGAAAGCATGAATGATTTTGTTTTCGCCAGGCAAAAAAATGGCTTGCAAGGGGGCGCAAGCCAAAGGGGGTAGGGAACTTCAATCAATCTGAATATAATTATACACTAATTTAATGGAGTGTCAACACTTGGTGTTAGTGCTGTGCTGAGCAAGCCGTTCTACTTGAGAATTTAAAAGGTGGAAGGGCTTTTCAATGCAACTTAAACAGTCCGCTTATCGCGATGCAACAACTTGCATCTCATTGAAAATTCATACGGTGATTCTTGAATGCCCGGTAATGCGCAAAGTAGAATTATCCGACTAAAATACTGTACTGTTTTCTGGCCGTTGACCCACTGGAGTATTGATGTACCCCCCAAGAGGAGGATGTGAATTGCTGCTATGCTGAGGAGTATAATATGCGCAACGATAATCAATAAGGGGAGAACGTGATGGAACGGATCAAGCAGCCCGCACTGTGCGAACTGGCATTGCCAGTCAAGACATTATTTACCGGTTTCCTGCTGACCATCGGCGTGGGGTTGCTCATGGCAGGAGCGCAGATCATGCTGACGCACGGCATGGCAGACGGCAAGCCCGGCCTTTCCATTGATGATATCGTGTATAGCTATTATGGCGACAGGACTGGTTCCACACTGGAATCAAAATTGAATGGCTCGATGAAAAATAACGCGCCTCCCGAAGTGCGACTGGAAATGATCAAGTGGGTGAGAGCAGGTGCGCCAGAGAAGGAATGGGAAAGCACCATCAAGCCGAACGTGGATAAATATTGCTCCATGTGTCACGCCAATATGCCTAGTCTCCCCAATATCAGCGATAAGTCGGTAATGTACAAGATGACCAAGGTTGGCGAAGGCGCCTCAATTTCGACATTGACTCGAGTTTCGCACATTCACTTGTTCGGCATCTCATTCATCTTTTTTTTCGTGGGCTGGATTTTCACTTATTCGACCGGATTTTCTCAAATGACAAAGGGGATTTTGATCCTTACTCCTTTCGGATTTCTTATTCTTGACGTAGCTTCATGGTGGCTGACGAGAATAAATCCGGGTTTTGCTTGGTTGGTGATGTTCGGCGGATTCGGCTACAGCATGGCCGCGACAGTGATGATCTTTACATCGCTATATCAACTCTGGTTCAAAGATTGCAAGCTTCAGATCGATTGATGCAAGATGCTTTATCGTAATGGTAGTGGCTGTAAAATGTACATGGTGGGTGTTGGTGTGTAATGAAAATTTATTACAGGTTGTATTTATTTTTTATTCAATTACAAGGAGAGAGAAAATGAAATCCATTATTTTGAGCATGGTTGCAACAACAAGTTTGATCATCGCGGGTGCTTCACTGGCTGCAGATATGCCAGCCGCAGCCAAAGCAAAGTGCGGCGCATGCCACACTCTTGACAAAAAAGGCGTAGGACCGTCATACATGGAAATTGCCGCGAAATACAAGGGTGATGCAGAGGCAGCCAGCAAGATCGCCGCCAGTACTGCTAAAGGCGGTGCGTTTGGCTGGAAAATGGGAGCGATGCCACCAAAAGGTTTAGGTGCGACTGACGATGAGATCAAAGCGATTGCAGCTTATATCGCAGGTTTGTAATAACAAGCTTTAACTTTTTTATATTCGAGATGTATCGGGTAACCCAACGCGGTTACCCGCTCCCCAAGCGATAAATGTTGTCGCTGATAATCGGCACTTGTTGTTACGCAGGCCTTCCTCATAGATATCCTTCAGGCTACAGCGAGGAAATATACTCGGCCAACGCCTCAATATCCTCATCACTTAGAGACTTGGCGATCTTGTTCATGATATCGCTCGGACTATTGACGCGATTCTTCCCCCTGAAATCCCGGAGTTGCTTCAACAGATATGATTTGTGCTGACCGCCAATCACTGGGTACATCGCGATGTTGGAATCCAGTCCTTTGCCGCCTACACCATGACAGAAGATACAGGGAATCACTTTTTGCGACCTGATGCCCTTTGTAAATATTTGATAGCCTCTTTGGTTGGGTGACGAACCGCTTCCCTTCATTCTTGGTTGATTAGCGAAATAAGCTGAATTGTCGTCCAGTTCAATATCGTTGACGGGAGGGACTATGCCATCAGGGATCTCGTGGGAGCGTGAGCCATCCTGGAAATTACGAAATTGTTTTGAGATGTATCCTGGGAATTGCCCGGCAAGTTTTGGGATCAGTTCATCTGTGCTGTTACCGTCTACGCCATGGCAAACCTGACAGATCTGAGATATTTTTTTACCGGCGAAGGGGTTTCCAGTGAAACCGCCACCTCGCTTGATCGTGTCTGTATCCTCACCACTTGCAAGCACCGGCGGGACTGAAAACAGAACAGCCAATGCC
>Ga0315272_10001368_pt1 | contig 12137 bp, 15 predicted proteins | sample C3_middle_MG_FD_203918 | JGI IMG/M metagenome (GOLD analysis project Ga0315272, IMG submission 203918) | Sediment microbial communities from Yellowstone Lake, YNP, Wyoming, USA - C3_middle | ecosystem: Environmental > Aquatic > Freshwater > Lake > Sediment | place: USA: Wyoming | collected...
AGTCGACCATTTTTTCGACACAATAGCATAAACATACTTGGGAGTCCAACGTGCTTACTTTCTTGCGAGGCGTTCTGGTTCTGGTGCTTGCTCCTCTGCTCACCGGGCTGGTCAGTATCGTGGCCATCATCATGGTTCTCATCTTCCGGCGGTCGGCGGCGGAGGTTCAGTTTCTCCCCCGCACTCTGGGCAGGGTTGTCGCCTGGCTCAGCGGGGTTTCGGTCAGCATGACCGGCGGCGGCCTTCTCGAACCGGGGCGTCCCTACATTTTTGCCGCCAACCACCAGAGCCAGTTCGATATTTTTGCGCTTCAGGGCTATCTGGGGCGCGATTTTCGTTGGCTACTCAAGTTGGAGCTTTTCAAGATTCCCGTGTTCGGCAAGGCCATGCATCTGGCCGGGTATATTCCGGTGGACCGGGCGCATGGCCGCAAAGCGCTGAAGAGCCTGGACGAGGCGGCCCGGCGCATTGCCGGAGGCATCTCGGTCGCCATCTTTCCCGAGGGCACCCGAAGTCCGGACGGCAAGTTGGGCCAGTTCAAGGCCGGGGCCATTGTCCTGGCGATCAAGGCCGGGGTGCCGGTGGTGCCGGTGGCCATTGTCGGCACCCATCAGGTTTTACCCAAAGGCAGTCTGCTGGTCAAGCCAGGGCGGGTGGAGATTCGGGTGGGCACGGCTATTGCCACCAGTGAGTACACTGTCAAACAGAAGCAGGAACTGGCTGAGCGGTTGCAGGGCAAGGTGGCCGAATTGATGGCGAGTTGAGGCGGCTTCACCTTGGAACGAAAGAGGCACGGAAGATGGCAATCAGCCCTTCCGTGCCTCTGGTTAATGTCGTTTAGGAGTCAAAGAACTACCGTGGGAAAGCGGTCTGGATTGCCTGGCGCAGCAGGGCAAGATCATGGGCATCCGGATGGCCCGCTGCGGCCGGGGCGTCCGGGAGCCAAGGGGCCTTGGGGTTTTTCTCCGCCACCGCGGCCTGAACCTTGGCGGAAACCTCGCCGGGACAGTTGAAACTCCCCATCACCGTTGCTCCAGTTGCCAATTCACCGGCCTTCCTCAAGCCATTTTTTGCATGGGCGGAGTTGGCGGCCGCGCCATGGGTGGCAAAGAAGAAGACCTGTTTTCCCGTCAGTTTCGGCAGGAAATCCTGGGTCGCCGGATCCGGACCGCCGCCCTTGAGCCAGAAGCCCACCGCGATGCGGTCGTAGCCGCTGAGGTTCCCCGCCTCGCTCACCGGTATCATTTCGGAGCCCAGCTCTTCCGCCGCCGCTTCGGCCAGTTTTTTTGTGTTGTTGGTCTGTGATGAATAAACCACCAGTGTTTTCATGCTGTTCCTCCTGTGCGAAATGTGAAGATGTGTGTCAATTATCCCTGTCAGGCAGACAGGGATAATTGACTGATTTTTTGATAAATCCCGCGCACGGCCTCTGCCGCCGCCGAGTTCGGCGCCTGTTGGAATAATGGCACGCCTTGGACCACCGCATCCACCATGGCCTTGTCAAAGGGTATTTTTCCGAGGACTGGAATGGCCTGTTCCTGGCAGACCTTGTTGATATCGGCGCAGTACCCGGGGTGGAGGTCCCATTTGTTGATGCAGACCCCCATCGGTACCTTGAAGTGTCGGACGAGTTCCGTCACTCTCTTGAGGTCATGCAGTCCGGACAGGGTGGGCTCGGTGACCAGGAGGACAAAGTCGGCTCCGGAGAGCGAGGCGATGACCGGACAGCCGATTCCGGGAGGGCCATCCACCAGCAGCCAGGCCGCCTTTTTTGCCTCGGCCTCTTCCCTGGCTTTCTTTTTAACAAGGGAGACCAACTTACCGGAATTTTCTTCGCCGATGCCCAGGCGGGCATGGATCATGGGACCGTATTCCGTATCGGAGACGAACCAGGCCCCGCAGTGCTTTTCTTGAAGGCTGATCGCCTCTTGTGGGCAAAAGCGGGCACAGACGCCGCAGCCCTCACAGGAAAAAGGACGGAGTTCGCCTTTGGTGTTGAGGTGGATGGCCTGGAACTGGCAGAGTTCGGCACAGGTTCCGCACCCATTGCAGAGGGCGGGGTTGATCACCGCTGTCACCCCGGAGCGAAAATCATGCTCTTCTCGGATCTTTGGCGAGAGTAGCAGGTGGAGGTCGGCGGCGTCCACATCACAGTCCGCCAAGACCAATTGGGGCAGCAGCATGGCTAGGGCGCCGGTTATCGAGGTTTTGCCTGTGCCGCCCTTGCCGCTGAGGATCAGCAGTTCCTTCATGGGGTGAGTTCCTTGAGCAGAGTGGAGAAGACGGGCAATAGGTCCGGTCGGCAGTGGACTAATGGGATACCTGCGGCATAGCCTTCGGCGATTTTCCGCTCAAAAGGAATTTCAAGATGCACAGGGATGTTTTCCTCGAGGCACCATTGCCCTGTTCTCCCATCGCCCAGGTCCGCTCGGTTGATGATGACGCCGAAGGGTTGCTCCAACTTGCGCAGTACCCCCACGGCAAGCTGCAGGTCATGGAGACCGAACGGGGTTTCCTCGCTGACCAGCAGGGTGTAGTCGGCACCGGTTATGGCGGCGATGAGCGGGCATGACGTGCCGGGGGGCGCATCGAGGATGACAAGCCCTTTTTTCTGTTCGGCCTCTTTTTTTACTGCAGCGATAAGTGGTGCGGCCATGGCTTCTCCTATCCGGAGAGTGCCCTGGCTGAACCCGATATTCCCAGCTTGGCCGCTTTCAAGGAGGCCCAGTAGTCTTTTCCCTTTGTTGAGAGCGTCTTCCGGACAGACCAGAAAGCAACCCCCGCAGGAATGGCAGAGTTCCGTGAATGCCATGGCCTTTGCGCCGAAAACCGTGATGGCGTTGAAGCGGCAGAGTTCGCGGCATTCCCCGCAGCCGGTGCATTGTGCCTCAACCACATCAGGCACGGTGAGTGCGAATTCCCGGCATTGATTCAGATTCGGTTTCAGGAAGATGTGGCCGTTTGGTTCCTCCACATCGCAGTCCGCGTAATGCACCGGCCCGTCGGCGGCCAGGGCGAGGCTCACGGCAATGGTGGTTTTGCCGGTACCGCCCTTGCCGCTGGCAATGGCGATTTTCATGCCCCGCCCCGTCTGGTGCGGCAGACGCCCTTGCCCAGGCCCAACCTCTTGCCTTTTCCCTGTTTGCAAGGGCCTGCGGTCTGAGCATCTGTTCGCTGCGGCGCAGCCTTCCGGGGCCGGGAAGCTTCCTGTTCGGTCCGGAAATGCTCTATGGCCTCGGCCACCGTTCCCTCGATGCCGTTCAGCATGGCAATCCCAGCCTTTTCGCAGACAACGGCCGCTTTGGGGCCGACAAAGCCGGTGAGAATGGCTTTTGCGCCAGCTTCGGCAATGAGACTTGCCGCCTTGATGCCTGCCCCTTGGGACGCCTCGTTGGCTGCTTGATTGTCAATGATCTCGAGGATGGTGTTGGTGTCTGGATCGACAATGAGTAGGTACGCGGCCCGGCCAAAGCGTGGATCAACAGCGGAGGAGAGGTCTTTCCCTGTGGCGCTGATGGCGATTTTCATGGTGAATCCTCCAAAAAATAGTGGGAGATCATGTAGTTGAGCGTATAATTATGTGCATATGCTCATAATCACTGTAAGCTTTTTTGAGGACCTGTCAAGGGAGATTTATGAGTCGAGAGACATTTTTTCAGGGAAGTCCGAAGTGGAGTGGTGGTGGAGCTTCATTGTTTGGTCGGCCCAGCACGTCGCGCTACGCAAGCTCCCCAAACCCCTTGTTATTTTAGCTGCCCCCGGTATAGTTAATTCAAGCGACTGCCCCATTCCTGCGGGCCAACTGCTTGTTCCCCTGCAATTATGCGCCAAGGAGTACTGTCCCCAGTAGCCATGTGTCCACTAGATACGAAAACTTTTCTTTCCCCCTTCAGTAACAGCGTTGTGGCCGCCATCACGGAAGGGGTTTTCACCGTTGATCGGGACTGGCGGATCACCTCGTTCAACCATTCCGCTGAAAATATTACCGGGGTCAAGGCGGATGAGGCCATCGGCAGGAAATGCCATGAGATTTTTCGGGCCGACATCTGTGATTCCGCCTGCGCGATCAAGAAGGCCATGGAGACCGGAAAAGAGGTCCTCACCCATGGAGTCAAGATCCTTAAAAATGACGGCACCCTTCTGCCGATCAACGTCACTGGTTCGGCATTGCGCAACGAGCAAGGCGAAATCATCGGCGGGGTGGAAACCTTTCGGGATGTCTCCTTGCTGGAGGATCTGCGCAAGGAAATTTTTCTGGGCGATTTAATCCTTAACTCCATTGCCGATGGGGCTTTTACCGTGGATATGGATTTTCGGATCACTTCCTTCAATCGGGCAGCCGAGGATATCACCGGGGTGCTCCGCTGTGCGGCCATTGGCCGAAAGTGTCATGAGGTGCTGCGCGCGGATATTTGCCAGAAGGCCTGCCTCCTGAAAAGAGCCATGGAGAGCGGCGGGAATGTGGTCAGCGACAAGATACATATCCAGGATCTCGACGGGTGTATTTTGCCCGTCAGCATCAGCGCTTCCGCTCTACGCAATGAGCGTGGCGAGATTATTGGCGGGGTGGAAACCTTTAAGGACATCTCCACCCAGGAATCCCTGCGCAAGGAAGTCTCCATGGGCGAGTTGATTCTCGACTCCATTGCCGATGGGGCTTTCACCGTGGACAAGGATTTTCGGATCACTTCCTTCAACCGGGCAGCTGAAGATATCACCGGGGTACACCGCAGCAAGGCCTTGGGCAGGAAATGCCATGAAGTATTGCGGGCCGATATCTGCCAGGAAACCTGCGCCCTGAAAAAGTCCATTGCCTCTGGCAGGGATGTCTCAAACATAAAGGTCTATATCCACGACGCGGAAGACGATCTCGTGCCCATCAGCGTCAATACCTCTGTCCTGCGCGACGAGAACGGCGAAATCATCGGCGGGGTCGAGACCTTCAGGGACATCTCATCCCTGGAAGCCCTGCGCAAGGAAATCTCCGGCACATACAGCTTCAAAGACATCATCAGTAAAAACCATAAAATCAAGGATATTTTTGCCACCCTCCCCGATATTGCCAAAAGTGACAGTACGGTCCTCATCGAAGGGGCAAGCGGATCGGGCAAGGAGCTTTTTGCCAAGGCCATCCATTCCCTAAGCAAAAGAAAGGGCCGGTACATCACTCTCAACTGTGCCGCGCTTCCCGATACCTTGCTGGAGTCGGAGCTTTTCGGCTACGAGAAAGGTGCGTTCACCGATGCCAAGACCAACAAGCTCGGGCGCTTTGCCCTGGCGGAGAAAGGAACCATTTTCCTGGATGAAATCGGCGATATATCGCCGGCCTTGCAGTTGAAGCTTCTGCGGGTCTTGCAGGAAAAGGAATATGAGCCCTTGGGGGGCACCACCACCCGCAAAACCGATGTCCGGGTGATTGCCGCCACCAACAAGAGCCTGCAGGAGCAGGTGGACAGGGGCGTATTTCGCGCTGATCTTTTCTACCGGCTCAATGTCATCAAGATATCCCTGCCTTCCCTGGCGGAGCGCCGGGATGATATTCCCCTTCTTGTTGAGCATTTTATACAAAAATTCAATATGTTAAAGAGCAAAAATATAAAAGCTGTGTCTCGGGATGTTCTGGAGATTCTCATGCGCCATGAATTTCCTGGTAATGTGCGGGAGCTGGAAAATATCATCGAGTACTGCTTTGTCCTCTGTCATGGGGAAACGATCGAAAGAAGGCATCTGCCCGAGGGCTTGATTCCGCAAATGCCAGGGGAAGAGGCAGACCATGAGAATCTCCGCATCGAGGCAAATCCGCTGCTCAATGCCGAAGCGAGCACGATTTTTGACGCCCTGCAGCGTTTTAAAGGCCATCGGGGGAAGGCGGCAGCCTATCTTGGCATCGACAAGGCAACGCTCTGGCGGAAGATGAAAAAGTTCGCCATCTCCTTTCCCGCAGGTCGCGAATGAGGGGTTTGAGGGCAAGAAAATTATGCCAAAAAAGAAGGGCTGCCCGATGGCAGCCCTTCTTTTTTGGCGTTATGCGGAATCAAGCGTAGTTCGCCTGATTAATGATGCTCCTCATAGCCGGTGATCATCGCCTTGAAATGCGCGAGCGGCGTATGCCCCAGGGTGGCGAGATAACAATGCACCACAAGAAACGAGGCAAAGAAGAAAAAGAAGAGGACATGAATAGTGTCGATGATCCGTATTCCCCCCAAGAGATGGATGTAGTCAGAGTAGCCTTTAACCTTCCAGAGAAAAACCCCGGAGATCATCTGGGCCGGCAGCAGGACGAACATGATTCCTAGATACGCATTCTGCTGGAGGGCGTTAAATTTGTTTTCCGGGGTCATGACGTGGGGGTTTGGTTCGCCGCGAAAAATGCCATAGCCGTAAAATTTGGCCTGCTTTATTGCCTTGGCGGCGAAGGTGCTGAGGTTTGGAAAGTAAATGATGATCTTGCCGGTGTTCAGGTAGTAGAAGAGCCAGATGAAATAGGCGGCGATCACGCCGAAGCCAGCATAGTTGTGCAGGCTTATGGCATTTTTTAATTGCATTAGGTTGAGGATTTCCGCATAGCGGATCTGAAAACCGGTGACAACCAGCAGGACGATCCCTGCCGCGTTGAGCCAATGCCAGATGCGAATCGGAGCCGGATGAATATAGATCAGTTTCTCGCTGTTCATCGGGAAACCTCCTTGTGCATGTTTGATTGTTTGTCTTCGGCTTCCTTCCTTCTGCGCAGAGGGATGGTGGCGATCCGTACGGATAGATGGCCAAGCACCACGGAGCAACCTCCGGCCAGAAGCAGAAAGCCGATCTTGTCGAGAAGCTTAACTCTTGTGCCGCCCAAGGCGTAAAAATGTCTCAGGCTGAAACTTTCCAGCACGGCTCTGTCCACCTGGAAGTGGTCGGCGCTTCCATCATCCTTGGTAAGCACCAGGGTAACCGCATTAAAATACGGGGAGTCGGCGGAATGGCAGGTCTTGCAATCTCTTTCCGCCGTTCCTCTGTTCACGTGGTGGGCGCTGGGGTGCATCTCGGCAACGAGCTCGGCGTGAAAAATTGCATGGACGTTTTTTTGCCGGAGGATCAGCTCCAGATTTTCAAACTCGTCAACGTTGATGATCCCATCCTTGTTTGTATCCAGCAACGGGATGAGCTCGCTTTCAGCGATGCCGAGAACTTTCAGGATCTCCTGGCCGGAATAGAACTTGTTGGTCACCAGGTCGAAAAAGGTTAGGTGGATGTGCCGCGGCGCTTCAGGGACATGGCAGACAACGCATTCCACAAAGGAGAAATGTTCAGTTTTCTGGGGCAGCCAGTCGTGCGATTGGTAGGGATTATGGCATTTGGCGCAGCCATTTTTGGTTCGTTCCGCCACAGACATGGATTCCTGGGGCGTCACATAATGATACCCGTGGCAGGCCGCGCAATTCATGGTGATGCCCTTGCCGCGGATTTTCATGTGCACGCTGTCCTTGAAGGCAGCAGCCGCCTCCTCGTGGCACATGGTGCAGTTGACTGGCTCCAGTTGTTTTTTGTGGGGGACCTCTTGATTGTAATCAAGTTTTGTTATGTCGGCGTGGCAATCAACACAGCCGATGCCATTGTTGTGGTGGACCGAATGGTTGAATCTTGTTTCATCAATGAAGAGTTGTTCGCTCATCCGGCTGGGGTTCATTTCATCGGGTTTGCTTCTGGCGAGACTCTCGTCGCTGTGGCAGCCGAAGCATTCTGAATTTTCTATGGCGGCCCGGGCAACGGGCACCATAGAAAGGAAGGCGACAACTACAGCTAAACCGATACGGATCGGGGGGGATATTTTTTTCATAGCCTCATGGGTCTCCAGTGCGTTCTTTAACAGCGAATTTTATCCTGCCTGTGGCAGGCGCGCATAAAGCAGCTTGCTGAATTATTTCCTTCGACGTAATGGGGCGGGCATACCTACGCACATAGCTCATCCCTGTCAGGAAATCTATCCTGACAAGGATGAGCTATGTGCATTACTACTTTGTAGTTGCCTTTGCCCTCGGAGCGCAAGCGGAAATATTCAGAAGCCGAGGATTGCGGCAAGCCAGCTGCGGCCAAGACCGAGCAGTCCGTTGTTCATCAAGCCGGCCACCATGCAGGCCAAGCCCCAGAACCCGACAATCCCAGCCAGGGAGACCATGATGCCGAAGGCGGCCATGTTGAGACCTTCACCTGCTTCTTCTACCTGGATTCCCTGGTATGCATAATGTTGAGGGATGTGTGTCATTTTTTCTTTTCTGGAATTCATCATGGTGTTGCCTCCATCTATAAGAGATTTATCGTATTTTTTATTTCGTGACCACGCCTGGCCCTTGTCGCTGGCCGGGTCCCTTTATCCCCGCGCCTCCTGGTGGGCAGCAGGCCCCATGCCGAGGCTGGGTTCCTTGGCTTCTCCGGCAATCTTCTGGCCGATCTTGTAGCCGATCATTCCGTAATATGAGGACCAGATCAAGGCGTTGACCATGTGGATCATGAGAAGCTGCGCTGTTTGCAAGGGGGCGCCTTCCGCCAGCAAGCCGATGCTCTGCAGGAAGAAGTAGCCCAGGGAGCCATGGATGAGATTTGCCATCAGGCCAATGAGCCCCATTAGTTTGCCGATAACCGGAAGGCTGGTGAATTCCATGAGGCCATAACTTACCGGAGAGATAACGGTCCCGAAGGTTACTCCGAACAGGAGCCATCTGTCCTTTGGGTGCAGCTTCTTGCCGAGCTGCAAGCAGGCAAGGGGGATAACTGCCAGCAAGATCAATAATTGTGTCATGGCCATTCTCCTGTAACTGGTTTAGCGGTTGAAAATCGGTCAATATATAAATGAATCTGTGTTTTTTTATGTGTTACGTCTATAAAGCAAAGCATCTTTCGTGCCATTGAAGAGGCGTGATGTGCCGATATATTTTTTGTTTTTATACCGAGATGTTAAGTGATAATTGAGGGCGTTGGTAGAAATTGGCTGGGGGTTGCATGATTGCAACTATGCAATGCGCGTTGCATGGTTGCATTGCATAGTTGCAATTGCAGGAAGTGGTAAAAGGCAGAAGGATGAGGCAAGGAAAAGAAGGGGATGTTCTCGTAAAAGCCCAGAGTTAGAGGCCCCGTGAATGGTATTGTCAGGCGAAGTGTCGCGGCTTTGCGGAACTTAACGAGGAGAGCGCTTAGAACAGCAATGGTTCGAGGATGGTGAGGAGACCGGTGGCGGAGTTGAGTTGTGCTTCCGCGCCCAGGGGGAGAATCTGGTTTCTGCTGCCATGGCCGCAGGGGAAATTGGCCCAGATCGGGATGGGCCTGTGGGCCAGCAGATCAAGCACCCGCTGCCAGATCACTTCGCGCTCACCGCATTGGTCAAAATCTCCCAGGATAAGTCCGGCAATCTGCTCCAGTCGGCCTGCGGCCCAGAGGTGGGTCAGCAGCCGATCAATGCGGTATGGCGCTTCGCCGATATCCTCAAGCACGAGAAGGGCATCTCGCCATTCCGGCTCCCAGGGGGTGCCCAGCAGATGGACCAGACTGGTCAGGTTGCCGGGCAGGAGTCTTCCTCTAGCCTGGCCTCCCTTGAGGATTTCCAGCCCTTTTCCCTTGATCTCCGGCCTTGCCCGGCCCGTGAGCAGATTGAAAAACGCTTCCTGCGAATCGCGGTCGCTTCGGGCCAGGGTGGTGAGCATGGGGCCGTGAAAGGTGATAAGCCCGGTTCGTTGCTGGATGGCGGAGAGCAGAACAGTGAGGTCGGAAAAACCGATGAGGATTTTCGGCTGCTGCCGGATGAGGTCTAAATCCAGACCGGGCAGGAGCCGCAGGCAGCCGTATCCGCCGCGCACAGCCAAGAGGGCTTTAACCTCGGGGTCGCGCCAGATCTCATGCAGTTCGCCCAGGCGTTCCTGGTCGGTCCCGGCCAGGAAGTCGTTGTGCCGGAGGATGTTGCCTTGGTATCTGGTTTTGAATCCCAGATCGGTAAGCATCTTCAGCCCAGCGCTGAAATCATTTTCGTTGCGCACCGGTCCGGCCGGGGCGATGATGCCGATGGTATCCCCTTTTTTCAGGGGGGCGGCGAGGATGGGCTTAAGCGTTGCGTTCATGGAGCAGTCGCAGGCCGTTGAGGGTGAGCATGGAATCAAGGTGATCGACGCTGGTGGTATATGGAGCGATAAGGGCAGCCATGCCGCCGGTCGCCACCGTTTGCGGCAGCTCCGGGGCCATCTGCTCCCGCAGGCGGTGGATCAGGCCGTCCACCATGCCGCCATAGCCGAAGAGGATGCCCGACTTGATCGCCGCCACGGTATTGGTGCCGATGGGGGCGGCGGGCGGGGTGGAGATGTCAACCTGGGGCAGCTTGGCCGTGCGGCTGGCCAAGGCCTCCATGGCAATGGCCAATCCGGGGGCGATGGCGCCGCCCAGGTATTCGCCTGCGGCGGAAACGCAGTCCCAGGTGATGGCCGTGCCGAAGTCGATGACAATGAGGGCGCACTTGAACCGGTCGTAAGCCGCCACGGCATTGACCAGGCGGTCGGCGCCGATTTCCGCCGGGTTGTCGATGAGAACCGGCATGCCGGTCCGCACCGTTTCCGTGCCCACCACCAGTGGGGCGGTGTTCAGGTAGCGGGTGGCAAAGGCTGCCCAGGCGGCCTGCATCGTTGGCACCACGCTGGAAATGATCGTATCGGAAATATCGTTGAAATGGAGCCCTTCCATGGTAAAAAGGCCATGGAAGATGGCGGCCAGTTCATCAACCGTGTTGGCCTTGTCGGTTTTCACCCGCCAGTGGCAGCGAAGCGTTTGGCCGGTGAAAACGCCGATCACCATGTGGGTGTTGCCGATGTCAACCGCCAGCAGCATATGCCGACTCCTTGGTATTGGTAAGGGGAGTTGTTACGAATATCCTGACTGTACCAGAGATCGGGGCCGACTGTCCATGCTCTTGGCCCATTGATAAAAAACTTTGTTTGGCCATGGGGGGGGAGACGGATTTCGGGCTGGGAACAAGAATGGACGGCGGGTTGTCTGTTATTGTAAGGAGGAAAGGAATGAACGAATATATCCAGGTTGCAACCACGGTCGCCACCGAGGAGGAGGCCGGGGCCATTGCCAAGTTGCTGGTCGAGCAGCGGCTGGCCGCCTGCGTTCAGGTGCTCGGCCCCATGACCAGCCATTACCGCTGGCAGGGGAAGATGGAAACGGCCAGGGAATATCTCTGTCTTGCCAAAAGCCGCGCCGCGCTTTATCCTGCGATTGAGGCGGCTATCAAGACGGCCCACTCCTATGAGGTGCCGGAGATTATCGCTATGCCTATCATCGGAGGGAGCAAGGGGTATCTGGCTTGGCTGGCTGAGGAAGTCAGGGGGCTTTCCTGAGCATGAACGGGGAAAAATCTAAAACAGCAGGCCGTCGTCGTAACCCCAAGGAGTTCCAGTGCCATTGCTGTCGCCGGAAATTACCTTTCTGCTGGAACTGTCCCTGCGGCTTTCAGATTTGTGATGACTGTTTCAAGGAAAACATGTGGGGCATCAGCAATGGTCCGACCTGGGTTTGCCCGGATTGCGGCAGGATAAGGATGATGTGATTTTTGACTGCGCTTGAGCACAAAGGACAGGGGGTGTCCTGAGAAATGGGGGGGGTATGGAGAAACAGCGGGAAAGCCGTCGGTGCCGGAGATTCCCGGTTAAAGACGCGGTGATCGCCCTTGATTCCGTGTATGGCGAAATCATCGACGTGAGCTTCGGAGGGTTGTCTTTCAGGTACACGGCTTATGACGACATGACCACGGAGCCTGCGGAGTTCGGCATTATTTTTGGCGGGGAGGAGCTTTTTTTTGACAATCTCCCCCTCACCAATATCTGCGACATTGTCATGGATGAAGGGGCTGGAGGAGAAGCGGGGGAGGTCAGACGTCGGGGCATGGCCTTTGGCGATCTTGGCCCGGAGCAGGTCAAAACCCTGGCCCGGTTTATCAGGCAGTTTTCCTTGGATAGTTACCAAAGATAAAGAGAATTTTGGGGCGGCAAGGCGCCTTTTAACGCGGCGGGGCTTGCGGTGTTCCTGCGTGTTTATTCAGGTATCGGTCCAGCTGGTTGGCAAACGCCTGAAGATGCGTATTGCTCAAGGTTGAGGGCCCGCAGGTAATGGCG
>Ga0315272_10001369_pt1 | contig 12131 bp, 8 predicted proteins | sample C3_middle_MG_FD_203918 | JGI IMG/M metagenome (GOLD analysis project Ga0315272, IMG submission 203918) | Sediment microbial communities from Yellowstone Lake, YNP, Wyoming, USA - C3_middle | ecosystem: Environmental > Aquatic > Freshwater > Lake > Sediment | place: USA: Wyoming | collected...
AATGATGATCAGACGCTCGGTGCGCGGGGCACCGGTTGGCGCCAGCACGGGACGCTGGGCAGGCGGCGGCATCTTGATTGGCGCGTCGGTGGGCTTGGCAGTCGGCTTTTGGCTTTGCCGGGCAATAAATTCACCCAAAGGATCGGTCGTCGCTGGCGCGCTCGCGCTGGCTGAGGCGGGCGCACGGGGCACCGGCGCAATGTCTTTGAGGCGTTCGGCAATCAAAGCCGCCAAAGGATCGGGCAGTTGGGTCGGGTACAAGTCAAACACCAAACGGTATTGGTAAGCCGCCACCGGCGTCAAGGTGAAGACTTGGGGCAGGATCGGCTGCTTCAAGTCCAGCACCAGGCGCACCAGGCCCGGTGCATTTTGACCGACCCGAATACCGGCGATATTGGGGTCATCGCCGCGCACCTTGGCCACCAGTTCCTTCAACGCCGGGTTGAGTTCAATGCCTTCGATGTCCACCGCCAAACGTGGTGGATCCGCGACAAAGAATTGCTTCACCCTGAGTGCCGCATCGGACTCGATAGTGACACGCGAGTAATCGATGGCGGGCCACACGCGCACCGCCAGAATCGTGGCGCCACGCACCAGGCTTTGGCCACCCACCAGCAGCACCAAAGCACCGGATTGCAACAAACGGCGACGTCTCACGGGCGTTCCTCGCTTTGATCTTCACCAGCTTGCATCAGCGCAACACCGACCGGCGTTTGTGCAGTCAGGCTGACCTGCCGAGCATCGTCGTCGCTGAGCTCCAGACCAATGATCAAGTCGGCCAGCGGGATGAAGCCGGCCGCCTTTTCGGGCCATTCCGCAAGTTTGAGGCCGGGGCTGGCAAAGATCTCTCGAAAACCAGCATCTTCTGCTTCGCGCGGATCATTGAAACGGTAAAAGTCAAAGTGCCAGATGTTGAGACCGGCCAACTCGTAGCACTCGACCACGGCGTAAGTGGGGCTTTTGACCCGGCCCAACACCCCCAGCGCGCGCAGCAGGTGACGCACCAACGTGGTTTTACCGGCGCCCAGCTCACCGCGCAACTCGATGAAGGCATTGTGCAGGCCAGGCTGCGCCGCCAGTCTGGCGGCAAACATCTGCGTCGCGGCCTCGTCCGGCCAACGCAGACTTTTTACAATCAGCGGGTGACCCACTTCAACACGCATATCGACGCAGCCCAATTGCTGTCCAAAATTCAGGCCTGGGCCAGCGCGCTGGGGTTCTCGCAAATTGGCGTGACGGGTATTGATTTGTCTTCATCGGAAGCTGGATTATCAGCTTGGTTGGCGCGTGGTTTTCATGGCGACATGCGCTATATGACGGCCCACGGGCTCAAGCGCGCCCGTCCGGCCGAGCTGGTGCCAGGCACGGTGAGCGTCATCACGGCTCGCCTGGACTACCTGCCGCAAGCCACACCGGCGCATTGGCAGACGCTGGAATTTGAGCGCCTGCGCCGCCCCGCCGAGGGCGTGGTCTCGCTGTACGCCCGCGGCCGTGACTACCACAAGGTCATGCGGCCGCGCCTGCAGAAACTCAGCGACTGCCTGGCCGGCGCGCTGGGGCCCATTGGACACCGGGTGTTCACGGACTCGGCCCCCGTGCTGGAAGTCGAGCTGGCGCAGCGCAGCGGCCTGGGCTGGCGCGGCAAACACACGCTGGCACTCAGTCGCACGGCCGGCTCCATGTTTTTCCTGGGCGAGATTTTTGTGGATCTGGCGCTGCCCGTCACCCAACCGGTACCGGCGCACTGCGGCACTTGCAATGCCTGCATCAGGGTCTGTCCGACCCAAGCCATCATCGCAGCGCAGCAGCTCGATGCCCGGCGCTGTATTTCCTACCTCACCATAGAACACGCCGGGGCGATCCCGCTGGAACTGCGAGCCCTCCTGGGCAACCGCATTTATGGCTGTGACGACTGCCAATTGATCTGCCCCTGGAACAAATTTGCACAACGCAGCACGTTCGCCGATTTTGCCGCCCGTCCAGCCTTCGTCGGCGCTCAATTGACCACCCTGTTTGCCTGGACAGAAGAAGAATTTCTGCGTTTCACCGAGGGCAGTCCGATCCGGCGCATCGGGCATGAACGCTGGCTCAGAAACATTGCCGTGGCGCTGGGCAATGCGCTGCGCGCCGATGCGGATCCAGCCACAGTCCAAGCCTTAAGCCTGCGCGCCGAGCACCCCAGCGCCTTGGTACGCGAACATGTCCACTGGGCGTTGGCCCTAGATCCAGCCGAACCAACCCAGCAGCGCGCCGGCTCCCAGCAGCCAGAGCAGATGCAGCCGGGTGCGCCACACCAGCAGGGCGCTTGCGATCGTCACCAACCATAACGGCCAGTTCTTGATCGAACTGCCGTAGCTCGTCGCCAAGATCCAACCGGTGGCTATCAACAGCCCAATCACAATCGGCCCCATACCCTGCTTGAACGCGCGCACCGCCCGGCGCTCCCGATTTTGATGGGACCAGCGGGCGGCCGCCAACGTCAGCGTGGTACTGGGCAGCAAAATCCCGGTCATGGTGATCAGGACACCCAGCAGCGCCAACGGCCACGCTGCCAGACCCGCAGCCGCACCGCCGCCGGCGTTGATGCCAACATTCCAGCCCAGCAAGGCAATGAACAACACATTGGGACCCGGCGCAGCCTGCGCCAGCGCAATGCTGGAAGTGAACTGCCCGTCACTGAGCCAATACTGTTGATTGACCAAATAGCGGTGCATGTCGGGTGCCGTGGTGATGGCACCGCCCACCGCCAACAGCGACAACGACAGGAAATGGGTCAGCAAGGCGAACCAGTCCGCCGCGCTCAGGATCAGACTCATGCTTGGCGCTCCAGCGCCTGAACTCGACCCAACTGCCGGTAAGCCCAAACGCAAGCAGCGCCGCCGACCGACAAAAGCAGCCACGCCAGCGGCACTCTCATCAAGGCAATCGCAACAAAAGTCAGGGCGACAAAAGCCCAACAAACCAGCTCTCCCATCACGTTTTTTTTGAGCGCTGCGATCAGCTTAAGACCGGTCGCCGCAATCAGCCCGGCGGTCACCGCGCCCATGCCGCGCAAAGCACCCGGCACGCCCGGCAAATCTGAAATCCCGGCGAAAACAGCGGCCAGCGCCAGCACCACCAGCATGGGAAAAGCCATCATGCCGGCCAAAGCCACCATTGCCCCGCGCAAACCAAAGTGGCGGTCGCCGATCATCAGAGAAAGGTTGACCACATTGGGACCCGGCAGGATTTGTGCCACGGCCCAGTCTTCGATGAATTCCTCCGGAGTCAGCCAGCGCTTCTTCTCCACCAGTTCACGCTGCACCACCGCCAGCACACCGCCAAAGCCTTGCAGCGCCAAGTGCGTGAATGACCAGAACAGATCACGCAAAGACTCGGGGCGGGCATGGACTGCATCCGCGGTATGGGACTGGGTGGCAAGCACCGGCGCAACAGGTTTTATCATGGCTTAGAACTTGTCCATAAATAATAAGGGGGCAGCCGCTGCGCGCGCGTCAAAGTTTCAATTCCCAGGTCTCACCGACCAGCTCCTGCCCGAAGCCGCGGTAGGGCTGGCTTTTGACAAGTTTGAAACCTCGGCGGGCATAAATGGCACGCGCCATGCTCAGGCAGCTGTTGGTCCACAACACCATTTTTTTGTAGCCTTTGCTGCGGGCAAAGGCAATGCATTCGTCGGTCAGGCGTGCACCCAGGCCCAGACCGCGCGCCTGGGGCGTGAGAATCAGGAGGCGCAACTGCACCACGGTTTTGGATTTGCGCACGACGAAGACCGAGCCCACGCGCTGACCGTCAAGCTCAGCCATCCAGCAACGCTCCCATTGCGGCTGTTGCTGACACAAGTACTTGGCCACGATGTCTGCCACCAAAGCTTCAAATTCGGCGTTCCAGCCGTATTCACGGGCATAGATTTCGCCGTGCTGCTGCACCACCCAGCCCATGTCGCCAGGTTGGCAGTCGCGCAGGACGGCGTTAGTCATGTTGTTCCAGATAATGGCTGTGTCAGCATGCACCTGCCACTGCGTCAGGCGAGGTCACGCCTCAATAGACCGGCTGGTAGCGTTTGATGGCGGCCTTGACCTCTTGCGTCAATGCAAAGCCGGGGCCGAACTTGGCTGCCAGTTCATCCGCGCGCTTGACAAAGGCATCGATTCCCATGCCGTAGATGAACTGCATGGCACCGCCGGTCCAGGCCGGGAAACCAATGCCGAAAATGGAACCGATATTGGCCTCGTGCACACTGGTAAGTACGTTTTCACTCAAGCAACGCGCCGTCTCCACCGCCTGGCGGTAAAGCAGGCGGTCTTTCAGCTCGATGATGTCCCACTTCACCTCGGGCTTCTCAAACAGGGTTTTGAGCTGCGGCCAGAGGAATTTTTTGGCGCCTTTTTCACTCGGGTATTCGTAAAAACCCGCGCCACCGGCACGGCCTGGCCTCTGATGCACCCTGACCATATCGCGCACCAGCAGCTCGCCCGGTGTGGCGGTGTAGGTCTTGCCTTCAACCTCGAAATCGGCGCGGGTTTGCTCCATCACATGCAGGCTCAAGCTCAAGGAAGTTTCGTCCTGCACCGCCAACGGCCCCACCGGCATGCCGCACTGGATGCCGGCGTTTTCTATCGCCGCAGCGGGAATGCCCTCCAGCACCATGGCGGCACCTTCCATCACAAAAGTGCCAAAGACGCGGCTGGTAAAAAAGCCGCGTGAATCATTGACCACGATCGGTATCTTGCCCAGGACCTGCACGTAGTCAAAAGCACGGGCCACGGTGTCGTCGCTGGTTTGCTGGCCCCGAATGATCTCGACCAATTTCATCTTGTCCACTGGACTGAAGAAGTGGATGCCGATGAATTTGTCGGCAGCCGCGCTGGCTTTGGCCAGACCACTGATGGGCAAGGTCGAGGTGTTAGTCGCAAAAAAGCCACCGGCCGCCAGCATGGGCTCGGCTTCCTGGGTGACTTTGGCCTTGAGCTCGCGGTTTTCAAACACCGCTTCAATGATCAGGTCGCAAGCGGCCAGGTCAACGACTTGGTCGGTGGCCTGGATGCGATCCAGAATTTTTTGTCGATCCAGGGCGTTCAGGCGGCCCTTGTCCACACGTGCTTGGGTGATTTTGGCGCTGTAGGCCTTGCCCAGATCAGCCTTGTCCTGGCTCACGTCCTTGAGCACCGTTTTGATGCCTTTGCTGGCCTGGGCGTAAGCAATGCCGGCGCCCATCGCGCCTGCGCCCAGCACACCGACCTTGGCCGGCTGGTAGCGCGGTGCTGTGCCGGGGCGCGACTGACCGCTCTTGATGGCGTTCATGTTGAAGAAAAAAGTATTGATCATGGCGCGGGCGTTGATGCCGGTCATGAGCTGGGCCAGGTAACGGCTTTCGATGCGCAGCGCCGTCGGCACATCGACTTGCAAGCCTTCGACCATGCAGGCCATGATGGCCTCGGGCGCCGGGTACAGGCCGCGCGTCTGCTGCTTGATCATGGCCGGTGCCACCACCAGCATATTGGCCACGGCAGGGCTCGATGGCAAGCCCCCCGGCACTTTGTAGCCCTTGGCTTCCCAGGGGTGTTGTGCGCTGGGGTGGGCGGCGATCCAGGCCAGCGCCTTGGCGCGAAGCTCCGACGCCGCGTTGGCAGAGGGCGCCACCAGCTCATGCACCAGACCCAGCGCTTTGGCCTCTTGCGGTGAAAAGGTTTTGCCCTCGACCAGATAAGGCTGCGCACCCAGCAGACCCAGATGGCGCGTCATCTTGGTCACGCCACTGGCACCGGGCAACAGACCAAGCGTCACCTCGGGCAGACCGAACTGGATTTTTGGGTCATCAATGGCAATGCGGTAGTGGCCCAGCAGCGCCAATTCCCAGCCGCCCCCCAATGCCGTGCCGTTGAGGCAACTCACGATCGGTTTGCCCAGCGTTTCAAGGGTGCGAAAGTTCTTTTTGACCAGTTCAATTCCGGTAAAAATGGCGCTGCCATCCGAGGCCTTGAGGCGCATGGCAGCCTTGAGGTCGGCACCGGCGAAAAAGGTCGTTTTGGCGGAGGCCAGGATCATGCCTTTGATGGCAGCCTGGTCCTTTAACACCTGCACCACCAGCGCCGCCAAGTCTTGTTGCCATTGCAGGCACATCGTGTTGACCGCTGAATCGGGTTCATCAAAAGTGATGGTGGCAATGCCGTCGTCGAGTTGGTATTTGATGTTTTTCATAGGTTTCTCTGCCCCGCAAGGTTTACGAAATTCGTCATTGCGAGGAGTGCAACGACGTGGCAATCCGTGGTGAAGTGCCAGCTGTGCATGGATTGCCGCGCTGCGCTCGCAATGACGAATGGGTTAATTGATGAAATGCCCGTTAGATTGTTTCAACAATCGTGGCAATGCCCATGCCGCCGCCGACGCACAGCGTCACCATGGCGTAGCGCAAACGACGGCGCTGCAGCTCATCGATCACGGTGCTGATGAGCATGGCACCGGTGGCGCCCAGCGGGTGGCCCATGGCAATGGCGCCACCGTTGACGTTGACCTTGTCATGCGGTACTTTCATTTCTTTCATGAAGCGCAGCACCACGGCGGCAAAAGCCTCATTGATTTCAAACAGATCGATCTGGTCAACCGTCAGGCCCGCCTTGGCCAGCGCCTTGCGCGCAGCGGGCATGGGTCCGGTCAGCATGATGGTCGGGTCAGCGCCGCTGAGCGCCGCCGACACAATGCGCGCACGCGGTGTCCAGCCGTGGATCTTGCCGGCGGCCTCGGAGCCAACCAGCACGGCGGCCGCGCCATCGACAATGCCACTTGAGTTGCCGGCGTGGTGCACATGACGGATGCGCTCCACCTGCGGGTAGCGGGTGAGCGCCACCTGGTCAAAACCCATGGCACCCATTTGTTCAAACGACGGCTTGAGCGCGCCCAAGCCGTCGAGCGTGGTTTGTGGCTTGATGAACTCGTCTTGCGCCAGAATGACCTGGCCCAGCGCGTCTTTCACCGGGACGATGGAGCGCTCAAAGTAGCCGCTGGCGCGGGCATGGCTGGCACGCCGTTGCGACTCCAGCGCAAAGGCATCCACGTCCTGGCGTGAAAAACCTTCCAGCGTGGCAATCAAATCGGCGCCAATGCCCTGCGGCACAAAACCGGTGACAGAGTTGGTCTGCGGGTCCATCGCCCAGGCACCGCCGTCGGAACCCAGCGGCACGCGGCTCATGCTTTCAACGCCGCCGGCCACCACCAACTCTTCCCAGCCGGCGCGCACCTTCTGCGCCGCCAGGTTCACCGCTTCCAGCCCCGAAGCGCAGAAACGGTTGATCTGCACACCCGAGCAGGTGAAATCCCAACCGGCTTTGAGCGCCGCCACTTTGGCAATCACCGCACCCTGATCGCCCACCGGTGAGACCACGCCCATGACCACGTCATCGACCTGGGCGGTATCAAAATCATTGCGGCGTTGCAGCTCGGACAGCACGCCGGCCATCAAATCGACCGGCTTGACTTCATAAAGGCTGCCGTCGATCTTGCCTTTGCCGCGCGGCGTGCGGATGGCGTCATAAACAAATGCTTCAGTCATGCGAGCTCCAGTTGAGGATGGCGTTCAAGTCACTTTTCCAAATTCGTCATTGCGAGCTTCCAGTTCTGCTCCATCACTGCACGCGAACCATCAACCGTCATCGCGAGAAGCGCAGCGACGTGGCGATCCATGAAGTCCTGGATTGCCGCGCGGCAATCGCAATGACGAGCCTTGGATGTCCGCTTTGGCCTGTCCTGAGCCGGTCGAAGGGCTCGCAATGACAATGTCGATGGCCTTGCTACGCAGCCGGTTCATGGAAAGCGCAGTGCAGTATATTGCTTTTGGTACCGCAAAACGCCATGCCTAACGACAGCTCAGGCCGGCGCTGCCATGGCCCCGGCAGACGCAAGGAGTGTTTCAATCAGCGCATCTTTGTCCAGCCACAGTTGCTGCGCCCATTGCTGGTACGCTTCACGTACTGCCGGATCGCCCGAGTAGTCGCCTTGCAGCAGATGCGGGGGCAGCGGCAAGGAGCGCACACGCACGATCACCCGGTTAACTTTGCCGCGCAAAAATTGCCAGAAATCGGGGATGCCGTCCGGATAAACAATGGTCACATCGAGAATCGCCTGGAACTTGTCGCCCATCGCATTGAGCGCCAGCGCCAAGCCGCCGACCTTGGGCTTGAGCAAGTGTTTGTAAGGTGATTTTTGCCGCTGCTGTTTGGCTGGGGTAAAACGCGTGCCTTCCAGAAAGTTCATGACACTGGTCGGAATGAGCGCAAATTTTTCACAAGCCTTGCGCGTGGTGGCTTGGTCTTTACCGCGCATTTCAGGATGTTTTTTCAGGAACTCCTCGCTGTGCCGGCGCATGAACGGAAACTCCAGCGCCCACCAGGCCAGGCCCATGACCGGCACCCAGATCAGTTGCTGCTTGAGAAAGAACTTGAGCAGCGGAATGCGCCGGTTGAACAAATGCTGCAGCACCAAAATATCGACCCAGGATTGGTGGTTGCAGTTGACCAGGTACCAACTGCGGCAGTTCAAGCCTTCGATGCCCTGCACATCCCACACAGTGCGCTGCGTCAGACGCATCCAGCCACTGTTGCCGGCAATCCAGGCCTCGGCGATGCGCAACAGAATCGGGTCTATCAGCAGTCGCACTTTTTGAACCGGGATGATCAGCTTCACCGCCGAAAACAGCAGCAAGATGGGCACCCAGAACAACGCATTCACCACCATCAGCACAGTGGCAATCAAACCCACCAGGGGTGCAGGTAAAAAATGAAGCATCTGAATCCGTTTTCTGAAGATCAAGAACAAGCACGTACCCACCTCAATTGACTGTCAACGAAGGGGTTGGGGATTATGGCCATAAACCTTGCCTGGATCTGCCCAAGCCTATTCAGCCCGATTTTCACTGCTTGACCGATCACCACTGCGCCCATCATGGAAAGGCGTTAAACCTTACACTCAGCGCCTTGCCTGCCCTTAAGTTCCCATGACCACCCCGGTTGACGTCTCCTTTTTCCCGCGTGCGGCCAAGCCGCTCGCCAGCTACCGCCCGTTCTGGGCGGCACGCTTTGGCACGGCCAAATTCTTGCCCATGAGCCGCGCCGAGATGGACACGCTGGGCTGGGACAGTTGCGACATCGTGCTGGTCACCGGCGACGCCTATGTGGATCACCCCAGTTTTGGCATGGCGGTGATAGGGCGGATGCTGGAGGCGCAAGGCTTTCGCGTCGGGCTGATCGCCCAGCCCGACTGGCACAGCGCCGAGCCCTTCAAGGTGCTGGGCAAGCCCAATCTGTTTTGGGGGGTGACGGCGGGCAACATGGATTCCATGATCAACCGCTACACGGCGGACCGGAAAATCCGCAGCGACGACGCCTACACCCCAGGCGACGTGGCCGGCAAGCGACCCGACCGCGCGGCCATTGTCTACAGCCAGCGCTGCCGCGAAGCCTTTAAAGAAGTGCCGATTGTGCTGGGCGGCATTGAAGGCTCGCTGCGGCGCATCGCGCACTACGACTATTGGAGCGACAAAGTGCGCCGTTCCATCGTGGTCGATGCCAAGTGCGACCTGCTGCTCTACGGCAACGCCGAGCGCGCCATCGTCGAGATTGCGCACCGGCTCAGCCGCCGTGAGCCGGTGGAGGCAATCACCGACGTGCGCGGCACGGCCTTTGTGCGCCGCGCCGACGATGCATCCCGCCTGGGTTGGTTTGAAATTGATTCGACCAGCGTCGATGAACCAGGGCGGGTGGAGTCGCACGTTAATCCCTACCTGACGACTTCGGAACAGGCCGTGGCACAGGGCAGCGTATGCACCAACGCTGAATTGGGGTCCGCTGAATTGGGGTCAGGGTTATTGGGGTCAGAGCCCAAATTTGCCCAGCCTTTGGTTGTCCCTTCTGGTGTGCCGCTACGCGTCACCGCAAAATTGGGATCCGACCCCAAAAACCCTCATTGGCCAGCTCGTCCGTCTCGCCCCGAATTGGGATCTGACCCCGATTCAGCTCTGCGGCCACTGACTTTCATGCCCAATCCGGCGCTCTACGGCAAGGGCAGCGTCAAGGTGCCGCCGCGCGAGCGCTCGGTGATCCGTCTGCCCAGCTACGAGCAGGTCAAGATGGACGCGGTGCTCTATGCCCACGCCAGCCGCGTGCTGCACCTCGAGACCAACCCCGGCAACGCGCGCGCGCTGGTGCAGGCGCACGGCAGCGGCCCCACAGCGCGCGATGTCTGGCTCAACCCGCCGCCGATTCCCCTCACCACCGCCGAGATGGATTTGGTATTCGGCCTACCTTACGCACGCAGTCCGCACCCGAGTTATGCCGACGAGCACGGTCGCCATGACGGCGCCACCAAAATTCCGGCCTGGGAAATGATCCGCTTTAGCGTCAACATCATGCGCGGCTGCTTTGGCGGCTGCACCTTTTGCTCGATCACGGAGCACGAAGGCCGCATCATCCAGAGCCGCTCCGAAGATTCGGTGATACGCGAAATTGAAGAAATCCGTGACCAGGTCAAGGGCTTTACCGGCACCATTTCCGACCTGGGCGGACCCACCGCCAATATGTACCGTCTCGGCTGCAAGAGCCCGCAGATTGAAGCGGCATGCCGCAAACCGAGTTGCGTCTATCCCGGCATCTGCCAAAACCTGGACACCAACCACGATCCGCTGATCCAGATTTACCGCCGCGGCCGCGCGCTGCCTGGCATCAAGAAAATCCTGATCGGCTCGGGCGTGCGCTACGACCTGGCCGTGCAAAGCCCCGAGTACGTGAAAGAACTGGTGCAACACCATGTGGGCGGCTACCTCAAAATCGCGCCTGAGCACACCGAGCAAGGGCCGCTCACCAAGATGATGAAGCCCGGCATCGGCAGTTATGACAAGTTCAAAACACTGTTCGACAAGTTCACGCTGGAAGCCGGCAAAAAGCAATTCTTGATTCCTTATTTCATCGCCGCGCATCCCGGCACCAGCGATGAAGACATGTTGCACCTGGCGCTGTGGCTGAAGAAAAACGGTTTTCGGGCCGACCAGGTGCAAACTTTCTACCCGAGTCCCATGGCCACCGCCACCGCGATGTACCACAGCGGCAAAGACCCGCTGCACAAAATTACCAGAGACAGCGAGAGCGTGGACATCGTGCGCGGTGACAAGCGCCGTCGCCTGCACAAGGCATTCCTGCGCTACCACGACCCCAACAACTGGCTGCTGCTGCGCGAAGCCTTGAAAGCCATGGGCCGGACCGACCTGATCGGCAACGGCAAACACCACCTGATTCCCACTTTTCAACCTCAACTGGACGGCAGCTACACCAGCGCGCGGCGCAAGAACTCAACCACTGGTGTTGCCGGGCCGGCACCGACGCGTCAAGTCAAGCCCGGCCGCCTGCTGACCCAGCACACCGGCCTGCCGCCACGCGACCAGGGCAGCGGACGCTCAGTTGTCAAAGCCAATCAAAAGGCGCGGTAGCAACAGCCCCGGCGGGTGGGCGTTGTGTCGGGTTATGCGCCCGACAGCGCACTCACTTTCTCTTGCGTCGCCAAGAGAAAGTAAGCAAAGAGAAGGCGAGCCGCAGTCAGGGCCGCTGCGCGGTACCTTGCGCTGCTCGTGCCGAGGTGGAGACTCAGAAACTCGCCCTGCGGGCTCAAACATCTTCGTCTCTGTTTCCCCTCGCCCCTGCGCTGCTCAGCCCTGCCAGGACGGCGTGGAGTCAGAACAGCCAACACCAGAAAACCACAACATCGCAGTCGTCATTGCGAACGAAGTGAAGCAATCCATGACCCCTGAATACATGGACTGCCGCGCTGCGCTCGCAGTGACGGTCAATACGCCACGGCGCGTTCTTGTTGTATTTGGATTTTGTATTTGCCTGTTGGTTTTTAACGCCGTAATGAGGAGACGAGTAGCGCAGGGGCAGCCGGATCAGGGCTGGCGTTGTCTGAGGCGATAGCCGAGTTTAGCCAGACCCCGGCTGCACCGAGCAAGGTTATTGGGGTCAGACACCAATTTCGCTGCAGCGCTTTGCGCTGCACCCTGCGGGCGAGCCGCAGGCTCGGCGAATTTGGGCTCTGACCCAGTAGTGTCCGGTGAAAGTTGTTCGGTTTTGGTGCGGAGCCAATAACCATGCGGG